>Ga0209518_1001574_pt1 | contig 23866 bp, 31 predicted proteins | sample RifGroB1_FD_183993 | JGI IMG/M metagenome (GOLD analysis project Ga0209518, IMG submission 183993) | Groundwater microbial communities from Rifle, Colorado, USA - Groundwater B1 (SPAdes) (version 2) | ecosystem: Environmental > Aquatic > Deep subsurface > Groundwater | place: Rifle, Colorado...
TGGCCCATGATCGCTCATTCCCAATCTGTCTATGGCATTAACATTTATTATTTTCCAGAGAGTTTTTATTTCGTCATTGGAATTGATACGTTTGACAACTTCCGCAAGGATTTTGTTGTCCTCAAGAGGAACTTCAATTTTAATAGCGTCCAGGGAAGTTTTAGTGATTTTTGTGTGAGACTTATCCATAACTATAGTCCTGAGCGTAGTCGAAGGATTATTTAAGGGCGGCATCTACTACCGACTTCATATCTGTATAATTATAAGCCCCCGGAAAAGTAGTTGCATTCACCGCAAAAAAAGGAGTGCCGCTGGTTCCGAGTTGAGTCGCTAAAGCGGTATCGCTTGCCAGCCTTGCGTCATACTTTCCGCTATCCAGACAGGTTTTAAGAAAATTTGGGTCAATCGCAGATTTCAGGAAGGCGGCCAAATCCCCCGATTTGGTTTTGTCATTCTTCACAATCGGACCTTTAGTCGGCTGTTGAGCCGCGTCAATGCCATTCATTATTTGATAACCCGCCTCACTCATCATAATATCGTGAACTTCCCAAAACTTTCCTTGCTCGTTTGCGCAAAGTATTGCTTTCATCCCCATTTCACCATTATTGTGCCCGGGAGAATAAATATAAACGTATGATGCCTTACCGGCGTCTACCAGCTTTTTCATTTCAACAACCGGGGAAACGTATTTTCCGCCTTGCGACACCAATTTAAACGTATCCCCCATCGCGGCGCTTAACTCCGGATTTTTCCCAGCTGCTGCGTGGCAGAACGGGCAAGATGGGTCTGCAACCTCAACAAACAAAACTTTCCTACCCGCATCTCCGAATTTAATTAAGTCTTTCGAAAAAAGTTCTTTAACCGTATCAAGCGAAATTGTAGGGTTAGGTTGCGGCTGTTTAGTACCCGTGGTTGTTGTCGCTCCTCCTTTTTCTAAATTAGAAACCTTTTGCCAAAGAACTCCAACCATGAATGCAAGGCCAATGCTAACTACCAGAAGGATCGGGGCCAATCTCTCAAAAAGTCCGGGTCTTGAAGATTCTTCTTTGTTTTTTGCCATTCGTCAATTCTGCCCGAAACGAAGAAAAAAGTCAAAGCCCAAATCCGACCATAAGCCCATAATACTTGACTTTTAAACGTGATGGTGATACCCTTACCCTCAACTGGACTAGAAAACTTTGGTTTGAAGGCTAACCTGTAGTTTTCTTTTTCAAATCGTATTCTCTTGCAGAAAGGAGTGAAGATGTCTAAGTTTTTGGCAATCGCAGCACTAATCTCAGGTATTGTCGGACTACTGGGCGATTCAATGAACATACTGTTGGGTGGCGTTATCGTTGCACTGGTATCCATTACCTTTGCAATAACCGACAAAAAGTAACACAAGAGAAAAACCGCCTAGTGGCTTTTAAAGCACCCGGCGGTTTTTTGTTTCTAAAACGCCTTAAAGAATTTGATTTCAATGAGTCGAGCGAATTCAATTCAAAAGTTGCAGCTGTCTGACGAGCCTTCACGGCGAAGAAGTTCTGCTAACATTGCATGAGCGAGACGAGTTGCTATCAAATTCTTTCGGCGGCTCCTTTCTTTGGTTCATTTCTTTAGAGAAGTAAAGAAATGAACAAATTGTTATTAGTTAGAATTATTTATTCTCCGACAAATAATTTAGTGCATCCATCCCAGCCTGGCAGCCAAACCCCGCTGCAGTCACTGCTTGTTTATATTTAAAGTCATGCACATCACCTGCGACAAAAACTCCAGGAACATTTGTTTTGTTTCCTTCCCGAATCTTTATAAATCCGTTATCATCCGTGTCTATCGTACCCTTAAAAATTTCGCTTCCGGGTTTGTGTCCAATAGCAACAAATAACCCATCGGTCGGAAGTTCTGATACTTCGTTTGTTTTATTATTTTTTATTTTTACCTTTTCTACTTTCTCGACCCCTATTACTTCTATTACTTCTGTGTCCCACATTACTTTTATTTTGGGATTATCAAGCACTTTCTTCTGCATTACGGCCGAAGCTCGAAATGCTTCACGTCTATGCACGATAATCACTTCAGAGGCGTACTTTGTTAAAACATCCGCCTCCTCCATTGCACTATCCCCTCCTCCGACTACAACAACTTTTTTATCTCTAAAAAATGGCGCGTCGCACGGAGCGCATGAAGAAACTCCGCGTCCAATTAGCTTTTGAAGTCCGGGTACGTCTAACCACACAGTTTCTGCCCCCGTAGCAATAATAATGCTTCGGGCGGTGAACTGTGAACTGTGAACTGTGATTTTAAAAGGGCGGGAAGAGACATCAATACTGGTAACATTTTGGAGAATAAACTCTGCACCAAATTTAATTGTCTGGTCTTTCATTTTTTGCATTAAATCGGGACCCATAATTCCATCTGGAAAACCGGGAAAATTATCAACCTGAGTTGTAAGCATAAGTTGCCCACCCCAGGCCTCACCGCCCAAAATTAATGTTGAAGCCGCGCCACGGGTTGTATAAATTGCAGCAGTGAGTCCCGCAGGACCACTTCCAATAACACAAACATCATATACTTTTTCCATAATGCAAAAACGAACACAGAAGTTTGATATTATCAAACTTCCATCTTCAGCTTTAAAACTTAAGTTTTAAAAAGCTGGTGTACCCGTCGGAGGCGTACCTACTGGAGAAGGCGTTCCTCCAGTCATACCCGGCTCTTCAACCTTGGGTTCTTCTGTTCCTGGAACTGCCGGCGCTTCCGGAATCGCTATCGGATCAGGTGTTGGTGTTTCACCAACTATCGGTTCCGGCGTTGTTGGTTCAATAACCGGTGTCGAAGGAACTACTGGTACAGTACCTGGGAATCCCGCTACCGGGACTGTTGGATTTGTTGCGTTTGGATCCATAATTAATCACCTCCAATCAAAAAGATTTTCTATTTTTTTATCTTCCATCTTCTATTTTATCTGTCAATTCACCAAACTTTCAAATTTACAAATAAGATTGTAAATGGAAAATTCTGCAAATGGACAATCTTACAACCCTTTCTTGACTACATCCTCAAATGCTTGTTTTTCCCATTGGAAAGCCTTTGGCTTCCAACGGGACCACGTTAGATGGCAAAAGCCTATCTAACTCGTGGCCTGCTTCATCAAATCTTCAAAATTTTGTTTCCCTGAAAAACCGACATTTCTGCCTATCTCTTTTCCGTCCTTAAAAAGAATGGTTGTCGGAATAGACATTACTCCGTATTTCTGAGACTGCGCCGGATTTTGATCCACATCCAGTTTTGCAACCAGAATCTTGTCTTTGTAAGTTTCGGAAAGCTCCTCCAAAACCGGCTCCGCAAGCTTACACGGCCCGCACCACGTTGCCCAAAAATCAACTAAAACAGGAAGTGGGCTGTTAAGAACCTGTGTTTCAAAATCTTTGTCGGTAGTATTTATTGTAGCCATACGCTAATCAATATACCTTTGCAATAGCTTGGAAGTCAATCGCTAAATTACGGTGCCGGGGGTGGAGAGGGTGGGGGTTCTTGCGGTACAGGCGCCGGTTGAGATGTTTCTGGTGGTGGTGGTTGTGATGGTGGTTGCGACTCCGTAGGCTGTGACGAAGGAGCGCAGTTACTTCCATTCCAATAATACCCCGATCCACAACCTACAGACGGAGATGTCGAAGTGGTATTGTTAGTTATGCAACTGCATGCATTATTGTACCAACCTGTACATGTTCCTCCACCTGCACGACAAGCTGCTTCCTGAGACTCTCTACTAGGAGTACCAGAAGGTGCTGATTGGGAAGTATTAGTGTAATTTGTGCCACCCGAACCACCAGAAGAACCTGTACCTACATACTTACCTGCGGAATCGTATCCTCCATAACTTCCTCCAACATACTTTCCTGAAGCATCATATCCACCACCAAAAGCTCCTGAACCAGCACTACTATTTCCTGGAAAAGGTGCCCCTGGCCCACCAGGTTGTCCTCCACTAGTAGGTGAATATGGTTTACATGTGCAAGTATTATCTACATAATAGCCCGGTCCACAGTTTGGAGGATTACTACAAAACGATGTTCTAGAAGTTCCTGAAGTATTTGTATTATTGGTTGTCGTTGATCTACAAGAACATGTTCCATAATCCCACCAGGAATTATTTCCACATCCAGTTGAAGGCATAGGACAAGCATTGTTTAAGTTACTTCCTCCAGAAGTCGTCTGTTTACATTCTCCTGAATTATCTTGATAATAACCTCTATCGCATGTTTTTTGTTGAATACAGTTAGTCCCATTCCACCAAGAACCGGAGGGGCAACCGTTTGCCGGAGGAGGATTGTATGTCTCACATTTACCATCTCTAAACGCCTGGCCGGGTAGACAATACCCTACCGTATAAACAGGGTTCGGAAATCCTCCGTCAGAAATAGATCTGGGGGCACAATACCCGCCTCTTGCATTTGTTGTCTCCGAAATCCACCCATATCCGGAGGGGCAACTCCCCACCGCTACCTGGAACGAGCCCATCCACGAAGCGGCCGCCTCGGGGTTGTCAGCATAACATGCAGACCCGGGAGAGGGTCTATGATACCCTGAAGGACAAACGTTTTCCTTATAACCGGAGTCAGCTGCCGTAAATTGATAATTTGGTACACAATACCCACCGTTAGGCATAAATGGTACCGACGCCCAATGATATCCGGTACCACAAGCCTGGTTCTGAGACATACTTCTCCTCTCTTCAGAAAAACCAAATCTGTCAGATAATGCTTTAAGCCTTGCATACGAAGGATCGTTTAAAAGATCCGGATTTTTGCTAATAAGATCATTCACATATTGCGCATTTTCCTTTGTAGGTTTAATTCTTTCAACAACTTCTTGATATTTTTGTAAATAGTCGGGTCTGTTTCTCAGGAAATCCTGGTTTATAAGATCCGGCCTAATTGTATTTTGAAGCTCTTCAAGTCTGACGGTTGGCACCCACCATTGTCTTAATTCGCCCGGAACCGTATCTCCCGCTTTATATGTCTTGGCAAATTCTTGAAGACTTTTAATAGTCGCTTCGTCTGGTTTTTGAGTTTCAAGCTCTTTAAGCTCTTGAAACTTCTTAATCTCTTGAACCGTATAAAACCCTTGAGGATATTTTTCAAGAGACGTCTCATCAAATTTCTTGAAATCTGATTCCGGGAAAAGATCTGCATTGACATATTTTCTAACTTCGCTTCTTGCCTCTTTCCTGGTTTCAGAATCTATGATCTTTCCGACCTCCTCCGGGGTCAAAATCCCTAAAGCTTCGGTAGCTTTTAATCTGCTAACAACCGCTTCAGGAACTGCCGGCCTATCCTCAACATCGGCAACAGTATCGACTGCCAGCTCACTTGCAGAAATGGCATTTTTAATTCCTCCAGTCGCCGCGTCAGGAGCTGCAAGTAATACTTCCTCCAAAACCAGATTGTGTCTTGAAGCCTCTAAATCAACTCTGTCGGCAAAATCTGTCACATCCTGGCCATTTTTGCTGAGATTCTCCAAGTCTTCAGAGATCGCCTCCATTGTACCCCTATAGCTTCTGGCTAAAGAATTAAGCGCACGCACGTTTCTGCCTGAGGCAACTTTCTGCATTTCGGACAACCTCTCTCCGGCAAATTCAAGTCTGACCCTATCCTTCGCTTCTCGGTTAAATGTGAACAACGAAACCGCACTCTCTTCCCCCCTTTTTAATAGGTAAAGCGGATTACCGGGAGCCAAATCTTTAGCAAAATTAAAAAAATAATCGTGCTGTAGAAAATTCTTATAATCCGCATCCGCAGGTTTGTCTGAAACATTTTCCTGGGCGTTAATTTCCAAACCCAAAACGTTCCCATCTACGGAATAAGTATTCCAGTCATAATACAAAGAAGGATCCTCAAGTGCGTAGACAGGCGAGACGGAAACTACAACAAATAAAGTAAGAAGAATGACAATTCCGATAATGACCCGCAATACTTTCACTCTACTATCAGAATAAATGCTCTCACAATACTTGTCAAATTTTTACTTTATTTAATCTTAAGGAATTTAAGACCACAGAAATTGAAGAAGCGGCCATGGCAAAGCTGGCAAGCATCGGGTTAAGAAGCCCCAAAGCTGCTGCCGGAATTAAAATAACATTATAACCAAAGGCCCAGAATAGATTCTGCTTGATAACTCCCATTGTTGCGCGGCTTAAATTAATAGCAGACAAAATTGAATCAAAATCTTTATTTAAAAGTGTGATGCCGGCAGATTCCATGGCCACGTCAGTTCCGGTTCCCATCGCAATTCCAATATCGGCCGCAGCAAGAGCGGGAGCATCGTTTACGCCATCACCTACGAACGCTATCGCGTTAGAAGTTTGGTTCTTAGTTACTTGGTTACTTAGTTCTTTTACTTTCTTGGCCTTATCTTCAGGAAGAACTTCTGCCATTACATTTTTAATTCCCGCCTGCTTAGCAATCGCCTCAGCAGTCCTAATATTGTCCCCTGTTACCATCCATGACTCGATATTTTTTTGATTTAATTTTTCAATAACTTTGGAGACTCCGTCTTTTAAAGTATCTGCAACTGCAATATATCCCAAGATCACATTCCCGTTTTTTAATGTCATTACCGTTTTACCATTTTTTTCCAGATTTTGAATCTCACCACTTTTGCTATCTGTCTTTCCAAAGAAATATTCTTTACCGTTAATTTTTCCTTCAATTCCCTTTCCCATTATTGCTTTAAAATTGGTAACCTTTTGAAATTTTATTTTCCTGGCTTTCACAAAAGATAAAATCGCCTCTCCCAAAGAATGTTCTGAACCCTGTTCTAAAGACCCCACGATAGAAAGAATTTTTGGATCAGAAACATCAGTAACAATAGGCATACCTTTGGTCAAAGTTCCGGTTTTATCAAATATAATCGTACTAATTTTGTGTGCAGTCTCAAGACTTGAAGCATCCTTTATAAGTATTCCTTTCTCGGCACCTTTCCCTGTTCCAACCATAATGGCGGTTGGGGTAGCAAGTCCCATTGCGCAGGGACAGGCGATAATTAAAACAGCTATGAAATTTGTGAATGCCGGCAAAAACCCCACTTCGCCAAGGCTTCGCGGGGTGCAGTACCAGACAACAAACGTAGCAATTGCGAGCATTAAAACAATCGGCACAAAATAGGAAGAAACAAGATCGGCTGCACGCTGGATCGGAGCGCGTGAACTTTGTGCTTCTTTAACCATTTCTACAATTCTAGAAAGCATCGTTTCACTCCCGACTTTTGTAGCTTTAAATATGAAGCTGCCGGTTTTATTGATTGTCGATCCTATTACTTGAGCCCCAACAATTTTATCGATAGGTATAGATTCTCCCGTAACCATTGATTCATCAATCGAACTTCCGCCTTCCGTAATTACCCCGTCCACCGGCACCTTTTCCCCCGGTCGTACCCTAATCAAATCCCCCACCACAACATTCTCAAGCGGAATGTCAATTTCTTTACCGTCGCGAATAACCCTTGCTGTTTTTGCCTGAAGTCCAAGAAGTTTCTTTATTGCGTCCGATGTGTGGCTTTTAGCTTTAGCCTCCAAAAACCTTCCCAAAAGTATTAAGGCAATAATTACCGCCGCCGTATCAAAATACATCCCGGAAACTATGCCAAACATTGAAGCGACTGAATATCCGTATGCCGCACTTGTTCCAATAGCTATTAAGGTGTCCATACTGGCCGCCCTATTTTTGAGCCCGGACCAAGTCGCTAAATAAAATTCATGTCCAGCCCAAAATTGTACAGGAGTAGCCAAGAGGAGAAGTACCATTGTAGGAAGACCAAATCCAAAAAGTTCAGGAAAACTACCCAAAAAGATTATTGAAGAAAGAACGGATGAAACAATTACTTTCAGTTTTAGTTTTTTGAGTTCTTGCGCTTTTTCTTCCTCTTTGATTTCTTCCGGAGTTTTTTTACTGTCACCTTCTACGAATACCGCTTTATAACCCGTATCCGCAACAACCTTTTCTAGAACATGGTCTGTGACTTTTCCTTCTTCCAGTTCAAGCGTAGCGGATTCACTACCGTAATTTACCGCACACGATAAAACACCGGGAACCCGGGAGATACTCCTCTCAAGAAGTTTCGCGCAGGAGGCGCAGTGCATACCGACTATTGGAAATGATTTTTTAATGATGGTGTTCATGATCTCCTCCTTTCGTTCTCTTTCCAAAGAAAAACCACCAGATAAATCCGATAAGTCCAAGCCCAAAGGTAGCCACTATTAATTTGTCCATATTTTAATCCCCACAGCCGGCGCTCTTTTTTGCCTGACTCTCTATATATTCCTTGGTTACAGCTTGGGAGAATAGGCTTTTGTCATTATCGCCAATGAAAAGAACCAAACTGTCGTCAGGAAATATTACTTGACTTTCAAAATTAGAAACCTGAATACCGTTTATATACGCAGTTACTTTTGAATAATCTACGGGGAAATTAATATTGATAAACAAATCTCGCCAAATAGCGCCCTCTGCCTCCACATGAATCAAATCTCCGAAATTGTCGTGAAGGTGTGCCTTTTCCATTTGTTTATTGCCTGAGTTTTCTTCTTCTTTTCCGTCAACCGTACAGGGTTTAATAAACATATATTTATTGTCGGAAAAATCTATTTTCTGATTATTTTCAAAAACAACAAACCCTGCATGATAATGAATTTTTTCAGTTTTAAGGAAAAATTTTTTTGAAAAAACAAACCCCCCAATCAAAAAAAGCATGCCAATTCCCCCTAATATGTAAAAGGGGTTCTTTTTCATTTGCTAAATTTATTATATGTCTTGGCAAATAAATACCCCATTAACCAGGTTCCAACAACCGCAGTTGTTAAACCTAGAATAAAATTTCCTCTTGGCGCTCCTGTCCAAAGCGTCTCTAGGTTAATTCCGTGGAACCAACTTAGCATGACCGCTTTCGAAACATTAGGTAGAATAGCCACAAAGGCTGCGCAAGCAACATAAATCACTCCTGTTGATATTGCTATTGCATTTGCCCAAGCAGTTTCTTTTAATTTCATTTTCCTCACCCCCTTCTATCTATTATGCACCACAACCACTCCCCCCGCCACCAGTCACGGGTGTAACCTTTTTGGCAATCTGAGCAGCGCCGCTTGAAGATGAAAACTCAGCGCTTAAAACTTTTTTAGCATCTACTTTGTCCCAAGAGACTCCCTGAGTGGCAAAATACCCCGCTGTCGTCAAATATGTTCCCTGGAACCAAAACGAATTGAGTTTCAAAACGCTTTTATAAATCTCATCATCCGGCAAGCTCTTGGCAACCATCATTTCGATAGCAGCCAAAGCCGCCATTCCGTGATTACAATCCGGAAACCATGTGGAGTTACCACAGCATGGCCTATAAACATTTTTGGCAATGTCTTCTACTCTCTTTTGCTGATCGGGGGACAAATCAAAAAGTTCAAACTTCCCCAAATAGTTTATAGCTTTAGATTTAGATAAAGTCCAACCACCGGTTGAAGAAAAATTTCCCACATCTTTTTTATACTCTTTTCCCATTGGACCATCTATGTATGCATTACTTTTTTGGGCCAATCCAATCGCCCAGAGAAAATCTACAACAAACTGACCGTTGTCGGCATTTATATTTATATTTTTGTCCGTTCCTTCTTTTAAAATTTTCTCTTCGTCGCTGTTTAAATTAACCGTCTCCAAAAACTTTTTCTCATCAATAACCCCGGCACTTATTAATTTTGGTCCCAAATCTCCCCACGAAATTGGCAAATCAAACCCCTTTTCCGGCAAAACTTTTTCTTTATCAACAACAACTCCTTTTTGAGCGGTACCACCGAAGGTTTTCAAACCATCAACTTTTGTAAAAAAAACACCCCCCAGGAACGAAACAGAAGCCAGCATTATTATCAATGCAGTCTTTGTTAATCTGTTCAATTTTATTGCTATCATATATAGTATCCAATCAAAATATAATCGATAAACGACAATCCCACGATCGTTCCTAAACTAAAAATCATTCTTTGATATGGGAAAAGAGATTTGCCGTGAACTTTTATTATCAAATCGTTCATAATATCAATCAGATAAAAAACGGTTCCACCGACAATAATTCCAAAGGTTAGCTTATCAAGTCCGTACATTTTTTCCATTCTGATAACCAAGTTAAATTTATAAAAAGACCACAGGCTTGAAGCAAAAATGGCTAAATATAGCGTCGGCTTAAGAAATGTCCAATCCGGTTTTTTGATTTTTTTGACAAGGGCTGAGTAACTCCAAAACGATATTGCACCAAGAAATGCCGCCATCCAAAGCCCCGTTATCGAATCGTCCACACCAAGATAGCGCGAAAGAGTGATTCCCGTCGCAGCTCCCGCAACACAAAGCGGACAATGAGCGAGTGCCACGCGAGTGAATAGTGAATAGTGAATAGTGAATAGTGAAAATAAAACAAAAATAAAAACCGAAAACTTTTTCATTTAAGAACTACCTCCCCAATAAATTTAACTTCTTTTTGCCCAACCGGATCAGGAAAAGTTAAATAAACGGATCTGTTAATTGGACCGACTCCGGCAATTCCGTGCGCTGCAGGATCAAACCGTACCATCAATTTAGCTGAAGACTGCGCAGGTATATCAAAATCGATGTTAGAATTTTTGGCTCCCTGCGTTTCCATTCCGTAAAATCTAGTCCTTTTACCATCAAAAACAACCTGAGCTTTCGTGCACATACAGGATGTGACAATATTTTTAACCCTTAGAATATTTTTGGAATTATTTTTAATTTCATATTCCCTGGTTACGAAACCGTTTTTCATTATCATTTTCCCAACATCGTACGACTCGGGAGAAACCAATACTTCCTCAAATTTTATTTGAGCTAGATCAGAATCTGGAATTGAATTTTTGTTTTTAGCGAAAATTAAAACGCCGCCAATCACCACTCCCAATGTCAGTAAAATTAAAATAACTTTCCCTTTCATAAAATTATGATTTCTTAAAAAGATCAACTATCTCCTCAACCATTTTTTCAGAATTTTCACCATGTAAATCCTTTAGTACACATGTATGGAGATGCCCGTGAAGCACAATCTCGTCAACTTTTTTTAAAGCTGCCTGGACCGCCCTATTCTGATGGATAACATTAAGACAATATTCATCACCTTTTAGCATCTCTTCCACTTTTTTAAGATGTCCCTGGGCAATTTTAAGTCTATTAACCGCCTCAGTTTTAAATTGGTTACGATTTGACATGCAAGCTATCCTACCCCCCCGGGGGGGGCCATGTCAATACCATGTTTAGATTCATCTTCTATAAATTCCTAAAATTGGGTGCTAAAGTATACCGATGGGAAATCTTTGGCTGGCTTTCATAACGGGTTTAACAACAGGAGGGATCTCCTGTTTTGCTGTCCAAGGCGGGCTTTTAGCCTCTGCGTTAACCGAGGAAAACAAAAAACGTTCAACTCTGATTTTTCTTGGAGCAAAACTTATTGCTTATACCCTGCTCGGCTTTTTACTTGGGTTTCTCGGTTCCAATTTGAACATCTCTCCCAAAATCCAAGGAATATTCCAAATAGTAATTGGGTTATTCATGATAGCCACGGCCGGAAGACTTATAAATATTCATCCCCTGTTCCGATATTTTGTAATTCAACCTCCTAAATTTGTTTTGAGACTAATGAGAAATCAGGCACAGGTAAAATCTTTCTTTACTCCGGCTTTTTTGGGATTCATGACGGTTCTTATCCCCTGCGGAGTAACTCAGGCTATGATGCTATACGCGATAGGAACTTCAAACCCTTTTTGGGGAGCAGGGATCATGTTTGCTTTTGTATTGGGTACATCCCCCATCTTTTTTGCCATAGGAATCGCTTCGGGAGAACTTTTTAAAAAGAAAGCTTTCAACTATATTGCAGCTGCCTTTATATTTGTGATTGGAATTCTTTCAATAAATAGCGGTCAAATTCTTAGGGGTTCGGTTCATGCCTTGCAAAATTATTATGCTGTTATTTTTAATACCGGCCAAACTTCAAAAATCGGAGATGTAGTAAATATAGAAATAACTAATCGTGGTTATAAAGCAGATGTTAATACTCTAAAGCTCGGGGTTCCGGTTAAACTGGTACTTAAAACTTCAAATGTCACCAGCTGCGCCAGGGCGTTTACAATACCCGACTTGAATTATTTTAAAATTCTACCGGGAACAGGAATTGAAGAAATTGAGTTTACACCCACTAAATTAGGAAATTTAACCTATACATGTAGTATGGGAATGTACTCCGGTTCATTCAACGTTGTTGAATGAACAAATATAAAATCCTAATTTCTAAATTCTAATTTTGAATTTTATATTTAGTTAGAATTTAGTGTTTAGAGTTTAGAGTTTGTTTTAGAAATTTTATGCAAAAGAAAATTTATAAAATTAAAGGTTTAGATTGTGCAAGTTGCGCCTCGCTACTCGAACTTGATCTGGAAGACGCCGGTATCAAGGCAAAATGCAGTTATCCAAAAGAGTCGCTTGAAATAGAGGGTCATTATGACTCTAAAAAAGTAATTGGAATAGTGAAAAAATCAGGATATTCTATCTTGTCCGAATAGTTTCTCATTTGCTTATTTGTTTTAGACGAAGTCGCAAAATTTGGTTATTATTAATGTATGTGTCCTGTTTGTACAGTTACTGTTATTGCAGGCCTCGGACTTTCCCGCATCTTGGGAATTGACGATTTAATCACCTCCATTTGGATCGGAGGCTTCATTTTGTCATTTTCTTTTGTAACGATTAACTGGATAAACAAAAAGTGGCCAAGGTTATCAATAGATAACTTCCGATTCCCAATTATCGCCCTTGTGTATTTGCTTGTTTTGGTTCCACTAAAATGGAACGGTTCTATTGGGATCTTCCAAAACACCCTTTGGGGAATTGACAAAATACTGTTTGGAACGGCAGTGGGATCGATTGTCTTTTTAATCGGCATCTGGGCAGACAAGAAAGTCCGTAAAATTAAAGGCAAACAACTTTTTATTTATCAAAAAGTTGTTTTTCCGGTCTTAGCCCTTATACTAGCAAGTGTGGTAGGATTTATCCTTACCACATAATAAGTTCATTGGTTTTCTTTTATTTATTGTCGACTCACCCACTCTAACTTGTTTAGCCTAAAATGCAGTGAGCGAGTTCAACTCGAAATTGCGATAGTCCGACCGAGTGTATACGAAGGGAGTTTGAGACAAAAAGGACAAGCGAACGAAATGTCTGGCTAAAAAGTTACGTGGGGCTATTCTTTGGCTACTTTCTTGTAGAAGCAAGAAAGTAACAATATTATATGGTTAAAAACTACGACGATCTACTAAAAAAAGTTCAAAAAGCCACCAAATCCGGCGGAATTGACCTCTCGAGCGACGAAGATCTTTCAATCGCCATTATGAATCTCATTTCGATAGAAGAGCACTTGTTCTTTACTTCCCAAAAAACCGGCAAACCTCAATATCTGGACATTCTTAATGAAGTGAGAACTATGCGCGCAGAGCTTCTTAAAAAAATAGTCAAAGATTATGAGGGGGAAGTTTGGTGCATCAGTAAACATCTCTTGGCCGCCAGTATGAGGTTAATGGAGGTTGGAACAAAGGAACAAAAAAAAGTCAATGACCCTGAGCATCGTCGAAGGGCTTGGGAACTCTTTGAAAAATCATTCAAGCTCTATTCCCTGTTTTGGGCCATTAATCTGAAGGTTGTGGATATAGGGGATGTTCCACTGGACGACGGAAATATTAATTTTATCGGCGAAAAGGAAGTAAAACTAAAAACCTCCTTATCCCCTCTTGATAAACTAACCAATATCTTCAAAAAAGCCATAGACTGTTGCCGAGAATAATCTCCTTTAAATTCCTTTAATTTCCTATGACATCCTCCTACAATCTTACGGTCGGGTTTTCCGTTTGTTTTTAGAGGATGACCGTCAGCGTTCAATTCATTCGTGAGCTCACGCTCACGGTTTTTTTGAATGCTGTCATAATACTTTACATAAACACGCCCATTAATATCGTGGCAATAAGAACAATCGCCAAATAAATTTTACTCTGCGGGAGATCTAAAGTTATAGGTGAATTCTTGAACCAATTAGCCAATCCTCCAGGCTCGGTAAAATCAATTACCTGGTCAATTAGAAGATGCAGGGAAAAAGCCAAAACCATTCCCCTGCCAAAGATTGACCCCGAAGAACTGAGCATCCAAAACGTCAGTACAAAAAATATTAATTGGAAAAAAATTGTATGGAAAATAAGCTCGTTTCTCTCACTTCTTGTTCCGTAAAGAAGTGAAAACATTTTGCCGATTTGTCGCTTCTCAAGAAGAAAGTTAAATCTTTGAGAAGTCAGTTCTGCCGGCTTTACCAGATAGAAATAAATTATATGGTCAAGATCAGGTAAAAGGGTGCCGACAATCCCTCCAAGCCAAAACCCCCAATATGGCAAACTTAAATAATGTTTGGCGAAGGCGACAAAGACAAAGAAGGAAAACCAGAAAGAAAAATGTAAGAATATCTCGCGTTTCATAAGCAGTAACTTATTATATATTACCGTGAAGGAATCTTCTCGAGAGAGCTAGTAACTTTGTGTGTGTAGCATATCAGTCTGAATTTGCCGTCATCGGTTGTATCGGTCTTACCCGTTTCACAGGTTCCTTCTATGTGTAACCACCCAAAATCATGATGGCTAAGTTCTTTTTCCTGCCTTCTTATTTCTGCCACTTTCTCAACTTTTTTTACCCAAAGTGGTATATCCGTTATTGCCATGACGCCATTATATACCTGCTGTCAAGATTCATTTTTCGACTTCTTAAGCTCGAAAAGCTTCCACATAAGAGTTCTCAGCTTCGCTTGCGCTCCTCTTGTGTGTCAGTTGCAGCAGTTTTCAACTGCTTCAACTTCCACATGAACAGCCTCCCCTTGCTTCTGGCATTTTGGGCGTCTTTAACAAAGCTCCTCGCTTTCTCAAGTAAAATTCTCGGAGTCTCTTTGGCAAGCTTCATGTATAAAGATTTGTGCTTCAAATCATTTAGTTCAACCGAGAGGTCATAGGCATATTTTTGAAATTCACGGGAGACATATTTGTCAGTATCGTCTAATTTGTACTTTTGAATAATATCACCAACTTTTTGCATAACCACGTCAGCCAGATTTTATTCTAATTTGATTATAAACAGTAGTAGTAGTAGTACACTCACAGCCATGACACCAGAATTAAAATACTATCCCGAGCCTAAACCTCACATAATAATTAAGCGGGACGATGAGCCAAAAGGCTCACGCGGATTTATTTGGCCTGAAGATGCTAATATTTATGAGGTTCGTTTTAATACAACAGTGAGACAAGCAGCAGAACAAAATTCATTAAAACCACAAGAATTAATTAGTAGACTGGTTGCTGGCGAATCATTTAACTTTGATCCCAGCATAAAACTCATCAAAGGATAAAATTCCGTCAAATTTATACTTCTTTGCAATTGCCAGATTCGCACAATCAATAAATGAAGTTCCTTTTTTGGTCTGTTTCTTAAATATCTCCCAAGCTAGTTTTTTATCCTCTTCATCCAAGCTCATAATTTCTACTGGCATTTTCAGTATTTCTTCTAGAAAGATTAAGCCTGTCTTTTGGCTATCTTTTCTACTTAATACTGTAGCTGTTTCTTGAATTACCAAATTGAGAATAATGAGTTTATCTTTATTTTTTTGGATTTTTCTAAGTGAAGAAGTCGTTTCTTTATGGTGTGGATCATGAATGACATATAAACCAAAAAGGAAATCGGAGTCGAGTATATATTTCATACGACGTCGTTTTGATAATAATCATCTATTAATTCCTGACCACTTTTGCCCCCAAAATCAGTTTTGCAAGCTCCAATAAAACTTTTCCATTTATTCCAATCATTATTTTTTTTAGATTTAGTATTTTTCTTGATTAACTCATCTATGCTTTTTCTAATCAACCCAGAAAAAGTACCCTCTCCAAGGGCAACTCTTAACCTTAATTCCCTATCTTGATCTTCGCTTAGATATACTTGTGTTCGTACCATGCTTAGAGTATATGTTGTATGTTATATGTTGTCAAGTTTGTGGCATACCTCTTGTACAACCATTTTCAAAATTATTCTTTCTTCATCGCTAAAATTTTGGAGAACATAGTCGTATCCACTAACCTCTGAGCTCTGAGCTCTATTCTCTATCCCCACCCTCACATGCCAATATTGATCCGTTCCCAAGGCTTCATCAACCGATTTTAAACCGTTATGGTCTTTCGGCCCCCGCCCAAACTGGATTTTGTATGATCCAAGAGGGATATCAAGATCATCGTGAACAATATATAAGCTATTAGAGCTTAGAGGATAGAGCTCAGTAATTTTCTTAACAAATTCTCCCGAGCTGTTCATAAAAACATCCGATTTTTTCACCATTACACCTTTCGAAAGACCAATCTTCCTAAATCTGTCCACTATCATATAACCGACATTGTGACGGGTGTTCTCGTAATCCTTTCCGGGATTTCCCAACCCAATTATAAGTTTCATAGTCATTAGAGCCTAGAGCTTAGTTTTTCTATAATTCTCAGTTGAATTTATCAAACCATTTAGCATTTTCCCAATTTCATCTATTGTTTCCACAAGTTTTTTAAATTCAGTGCTATTAATATAGCCTAAATCTAATGCAATATACAAATGATTTTTAACCTCAGATAGGGACCCTCTTGCTGTTCGATAAAACATAACCGTCTCAGCTATCCGATAGCGCGAAAATCCCTCGGCAACATTTGCCATAATAGATACGACTGCACGACGAATCTGATCAATTAGGCCAAATTTTTCCTCACAAGGAAAAGAAGAAGTTATGCTGTAAATTCTCTTAACTAGCACTCTAGCTTTTTGCCAAACCAAAAGATCCTCAAAGCACTTAATCGTCGCCACAAACAAATTCTAATATAACTAGGCTCTAAGCTCTAGTAGCTAGTAGCTAATAGCTAACTTAGGCTTTATTCATTAACTTAACTGCCAACTTCCCCAGTACCGGTACCACCCATTTGTCTCCCTGCCATGCTTTGTATGTCATTACCAACCAAAGAACCACTCCGAACACAAAAACCAAAGGAGTGAGTATCGCTAAAAAGATGGTAAATATCAAAACCCAGTTCAAAGCAAAAAGTACCAAGTAAACTACTATCGATTGGAAAGCCCAAAAACGCACGAACTCATCCTTTTCAAGAAGGATGAAGAGTACCGGTACTACCAAAGTGGGTCCCAAAAGCGTAGCTAAAGCTGCTGCTGTTTCTTTTTTAAGTCCTGTTCCTGCCATTGTTTATCACCTTCTTTCACACTCTTATCTTTTCACAAAAGCTTACATAAGGTCAATACACAATTATGATAAACACGGAACCGCTTTTAAAAAACGGTCCAAAGATAGCCTGCAGCAATCGCCAGATAAAAAATCCAAGTCAATAGCAAAGTCACGCTCTCCCATTTCTTCGGTTTAATAAAAACGGGGTATTCTTGAGGAAGTTTTATGTAATTTAAGTACCAAAGAGCCGGAATATAAAGAACGAAAGCAAAAATAGAAATAACCCCAATAATTGTAATCAGAACTCCGGGCTGAGCAAGAGTGATCGTGATTAGAGAGGTTAATATTAAAAACCCAAGCCAGAAATAATACCAAAATCTAAAACTTTTACCCAATTTCCTGACCTTATAGGTAAAATCCGCAAACTGTCTGGCTACCCCATCGGTAAGCCCCACCCAAGTATCAATCATAAAGGCAGAGGCAACAAGTAAAAATAAAATTCTTCCCCAATAACCTAAACTACTCTCAAAAAACTGAGCCTGAACAACTGTTATTTTCCAACCTGTAGGAAAAATTCCTTTAGGGAAAAGGATCGCAAAAGCTAGAAGTGTAGTTAATCCTGCAGTTATAGCGTTAATTGTTACGGCTAAAAGTGAATCAAAATTTAAAAATTTTATCCAACCTTTCCACATAATTTTATTTTCCTCCGTATCTGCAAAAACCAAATCTTTTTCTTCTTCCACTTCTTCTTCTTCTTTTATCAAGAGTCCTTTAACTTTTGACGTATATTTTGCCATTCCGACACCTTTATCTTTCATCCAATATGAATAAAGTAAATTCAAAAAACCTCCCATTCCGGCAAAGGCGATGGCAGTTACCAAGTGTGAGGAATCAGATGCCTCCCAAGTTGTTGGCCATCTAATTGACAAAGGATTAAAGAAATATTTAAAAAATTCTCCTGCAAACACACGTACTTCAGGCTGAAACGCAGAAAAGATTAGACCAAGAACGGTAATTGCAGAAACGACTTTCATGAAATTTTCTAAGGATTTGTAGATTATTTTTGAAAATAAAAAAATACCGGAAAAACCAATTATTAAAATATATGACCAAAATAATGTTCCTCCTCTGTCTGAAAAACTTAATGGAAAACGTGTTAATTCAAATAGCGCTGTTCCCCCAGCAGAAGCATAACCACCAAGCCAAAGAAAATTAACAAAACATAACAAAAATAATGGATATGTAAAATATTTTCCGAGAGATAAAAAACCGCTCCAAATTCCCTTTCCTGTAATTGCTGTATAACGGCTAACTTCACGATTGACAAAGAATTGAATTAATGACGCAGGAAGAAGTAGTCCAACAAAAGCTAGTCCGTATTTAGCAGAAAAATATGGCCACCAAATGAGTTCCCCTGATCCCTGTGCAATTGCTGCCCAAACAAAAGCAGGTCCAAGCATCATCCAAAGTCCGGGCATTTTCGGTAACTTCTTTATCATTTTTTTTGCGTCTTAGCTATCGCTTTTAACTCCTTTAGTGTTGTTGCTTCGTTTACTCCTTTATCTTCCCTTATTTTTAAAAACCTTGGAAAACGAAGGGAAAGCCCTAGTGAATGTTTTGTACTTTTTGATATACTGTCAGCCGTTACTTCAATCACTAAGCTAGGTATTGCCCAAACATCAGGAATTAAGTCTTTTTGGGCTTCATATTCTTTTGGTTTTTCCTTTGATTGTAATTTATTAAGTCTGTTTTTAATCTCAACAAGCATAGCCTCTGTTAAACCAGTGCCCACTTTGGTTAATGTGCGTATAACATCTCCATCTTTGATGCCTACTAAAATTTTACCCAGTCCAAACTGTGCCCTTTTACCCTTCCCTGTAAAATAGCCCATTACAATGCAATCTAGAGTGTCAGAGAGTCTACCGCTCTGACCTTCCTCCTCTTTCATCTTGACCCAATTCCAGCCGGTTCTGCCTGATACATATTTTCCATTAGCTTTTTTAACAACAACCCCCTCAAGTCCCATCTTTAAGTATTTTTTGTGCATTTCCTTAATAATTTCAGGGTCTTTTGTAACGGTGTTCTCATCAACCCGAAGTAAACTTCCACCAATAATAATCTTTTCAAGCTCCATGCGCCTATTAATATACGGTTCGTTAATCAAACTTTTGCCGTTGAGAAGAAGTACGTCAAAAATCTGAAATTGCAGCGGAATTTCGCCGGCGGTTTTTTTTATATTGTGCTTTCTTCTTCTTTGAATTGTTTTTTGGAAATCCAAAAACACACCAGCCCCACGAAGCCTTGGCGAAGTGGGGTCAATCCCTATTGCTTCACTATCAAGAATAACCTCCTCTGCTTTTATAAATTTACCGACACCGAGAAGTTCCGGAAAAGTTTCCAGAGGAATTGAGTTCATGTTTCTCGTAAAGATTTTTACGATATTATCTTTGCGTTTAAAATGTATAAAGATTCTTAATCCATCAAATTTAGGTTCTACTGATACTTGTCCCATTTTGGCAACCATCTCAGTCGTTGAATTAAGTCTGGCTGCAAGCATTGGGACAACAGGTACACCAATTTTTGGTTTTATATTTTTTAAATTATTAGTTTTTGTAAGATATGCAATATGACCAATATCAGGATAAATATTATATTCCGTATCAGAAATTCCTAGTGCTTCTATTATTGTTTTTTCTGAGAAACCTAACCTAAGTTTCCCAACCGGAATTCTGGCAACGAACCGCACTGAGAGAGAATCCAGATTTTTAAGAAGACTACTCGTCATTTCAATTTTCCGCTCCTGCGATCCCTCTCCGTTGTCCTTGGCAATATCCAAAAGTTTTTCATAGACATCAGTAACTGTGAACTGTGAAGGGTGAACTGTGGATTGTGAAAGCTCCTCTGCGGTATCTCCCAAGTCGCCCGATTTTTTGTAAAGGCTTTTTACCTCGTCTGCGCTTTTATTAAACGCCAGAGCGAGAGTTCTGATCATCATTTTCTCGGCCAAATTTAATAAAACTCCCTCATAATTCGGTGCCAAAATACCAAGAGATAAATAAACTATCTTATCAACTTCAGCAGAAGTTGTCGCCTCAAAAAGTTCCGATAAAACCTTTGTGATTTTCAGCCTACTTGAAGTCTTTTCCAGTTTGTCGAGATAGGAAGCCAATTCTTTAAACGGCATTGTGATCCTATTATATAACTACTTGCCGGCTAATATGTATTTACTCGCCTTTGTACTTCCCGATTTTTTGATAATTCCCTTTTCCATCAAATCCCTGATTTCTCTAAGCACCGTATCTTCCGAAACCATAGGTAGAACCCGTTTAAGCTCGTTCATTCCCCCGCTCCCTTGGTCAGAAATATATTCAATAAGTCTCATCTGGCGCTCGGAGAGCGCCACCTGCTCGCCAAACTTAACCTTGAGTCTCGAGTCAACCGAAAGCTTCCTGACTTTGTCTTTTACTTTTGTAAGCTCTATGGCAACCACCCCTGTAAAATACTCAAGCCAGGGAGTAATTTCGCGGCTGGCAAGGTTGGGCGACTGCCTGTCAACCGATGCTATTGCCTCGTAATAGTCTGCAGGTTCGGTATCAAAATGTTCTTCCAAGGAGAAAAACTTCTTAACATTGTATTCCTCCCTCATAAGAATTAGTGTTGAAAAAGCTCTTACGGTCCTGCCGTTGCCCTCCACAAAGGGATGGATTGCAACCAAAATGTAGTGAGCAATCCCCGCTCTTAGGATCGGGTGGATCTCGAGCGCTTCAGGATCATTCAGCCATGCAAAAAAATCTTCAACCAGAAAGGGAACCTCAACATAGGGAGGAGGAGAAAAAATAATTTTTCCGGTCTCCTCCTCTTTTATGACAACTTCCGAAGTTCTAAAAACTCCGGCTCTTTCCGGTGCCACGATTCTGTCAACCGTCGCCTTATGAATATCGCGCATCATGTCCGCCTCATACACTCCTCTTTTAACTGCAAACTCATCCAGAAGCCCGGCGACATTTCGGTAATTTATAACCTCCTGAATATCCCGTGCCCGGGCATAGACTTCCGCCCCCTCGAGAATTTTTTTGGTTTGATAAAGAGTCAAGTCATTCCCCTCAATGTGAGTGCCGTGGTGGATGGTACGTACCATTGCATCGGATTGAAACTGCTTTTCAAAAGAAGGAACGAGAGGGGCATTTTCAATTATTTCCTTTGAAGCCTCAATAGAACCGATATTTTTGAGGACCTTATTGGAAATAGCATATTTTGGAGCAAACATGCTTCTATTTTAACGCATTATTTGCGGAGAATGAAGTAGGAGATCAATCGTCTTGTGCTCCGGCTATGGGTGGTCGCCCATCTCTCGAGGTTGTTTTGTCCCAAGATTCTTGCATATCAAGAGCTCTCTTTGCCTCTTCGTCACTCTCGGTAGTTTTTGCTATCAGCACAAGGTCCTGTCTTTTTTCAAGAGGTATGTGTCCTGCTGGTTTTCCATAATTCTTTTTAGCCTGTTTCAATCTTAAATCCAAATAAAGGAATTCATACCTATTACGCACATCAAGCGGCAATTCCCTTAAGTCCATTTCAAAACTTTTCTCTGCTTTTACCGGTGTTATTAGATGATGTTCCGTCGTCAGCATATCCATATTCTATCTCAATAGTTCAATTCTCTCCACTTTTTTCAAATTGCTGACAAAATGCGGGTTTGCCGTGGTAATTATCGTCTGTTGTTTTTTTGAGATTTCCATAACCACTTCCCTGTGTTCATGATCTAATTCAGAAAAAATATCGTCGAGCAAGAGAGTGGGCCTCCCACTCTCGCCGCGGATGGTGAGCGAAGTCGAATCCAGAGTAGAACATTTCTCAATATAATCCAATTCCGCCATCTTTAACCACAAAATCCCCATCCTCTGTTCACCCCGACTCCCATACGTAGCGAGTTTTCTTTCTTTTACTCTTTTACTCTCTTGCTCTTTTACCTTAAACGCGAAATCATCTCTATGAGGCCCCACCAGTGTAGTTGCCGCCGAAATTTCTTCCTCCTTATACTGTTCCAATCTCCCCTCACTTATTGCACTTCTGTTATATTCCAATTGGTAATTATTTGTATTTATTGGATATTTGTATTTATTGGTATTTATTAAACTGTTGGTATTATTCACAAAAGCGATAAATTCTCCACGCTTGCCTGAAATGTAGTCGCCGTTTTTGATAAGAAGTTGGTTCCAAAAAAGGAGTTTGTCGCGTCCCGAAGAGCCTGTCGGATACTCCCGCATTGTCCAAAGCACCCGATTCCTTTGCCTTAATCCTTTTTCATAGGAAAGAATGGAACGTCGGTATTCCCTATCAACTTGGGATAGCACTGTATCCAAAAACCTTCTTCTTAGGCTCGGGCTCTCTGTAACAATATCCAAATCCCACGGCCCAAAAAGAACTGTTCTAAAGTTTCCTGCAAAATCGATTAATCTTTTGGGTACCCCATTTATCATCAGTCTTTTCTTGGGCCAACCGTTCTCACCACGCGTCTGCACCACTTCTAAGTGTGTATTACTTATACTACTTTCATTACTTGTATTACCTATTATTCGAGCGATATCGCTCGAATATTGAATCGTTTCCGATTCAATCCTGGCCTTAAAACTTTTCCCGGTAGAAAGTAAAAAAAGAGATTCCAAAATATTTGTTTTGCCGGAAGCATTAGGGCCAATAATCACGGTAATTTTGTCGGAAAAATCCAACGTTTTGGCCTTAAAATTTCTAAAATTGACAAGTTTCAATTTTTTGACCATTCTATGAAGTATAATACACCACAATGCGTATTCTATTCACAACAGCCAGCTATCTTCCCACAGCAAACGGAGTTACTTATCATATTAGCTCAACAGCCGATGCTCTAAGGAAACTTGGCCATAAAGTATACATTCTTGCCCCATCGTTTCCGGGATACACAGATTCGGACAAAAATGTTACCAGATATCCCTCTCTACCAAACCCTTTCATTAATAAATATCCTCTTGGAATTCCCTTTGTTCCCATAGAAAAAATCAAAAAAATAAATCCGGACATAATTCACACCCATCACCCGCTCATTGTTGGCCAGTTTGCAATTCAGATTGCGAATAAATTAAAAAAGCCACTTTTCGTAACAGCCCATACACAATATGAGCAATACCTGAATTATTATTTTCCACACGGCTACAACATCACATCAAGAATAATAATTAATGATTTGAAAAATCTTGCAAGCCACTCCCAAAAAGTTATCTGTCCCTCTCTTAAATAAGCACGGGGTTAAAAATACAATTGTAATAAATAACGGTGTTGAACCTCTCTTTTTTGTAAAACCTGTTAAAAAGTCTCTTGTCCAGCCTACACTGGCATATACAGGAAGATTGGAAAAAGAAAAAAACCCACTCCATTTAATTAAATTTGCAAAGGAGTTAAAAAAACTTATCCCGAATTTTAGACTTCTTATCATGGGATCCGGGACGATGTTTAAGGAAATGTATAACCAGACGCTCAAATCAAAACTGGAGGAAAATATTGTTTTTACAGGGGAAATAAACAGAATGCTTCTCCC
>Ga0209518_1001575_pt1 | contig 23859 bp, 32 predicted proteins | sample RifGroB1_FD_183993 | JGI IMG/M metagenome (GOLD analysis project Ga0209518, IMG submission 183993) | Groundwater microbial communities from Rifle, Colorado, USA - Groundwater B1 (SPAdes) (version 2) | ecosystem: Environmental > Aquatic > Deep subsurface > Groundwater | place: Rifle, Colorado...
TGAGGTTGACTGAGTGGTAGAGGTTGAACTGCTGGTAGTTGTACTTGATGTCGAGGTTGACTGAGTGGTAGAGGTTGAACTCGATGTAGTGGTTGATGAGGTTGAAGTTGACTTAGTTGTACTGGTTGAACTGGAAGTCGTAGTTGAACTGGTAGAAGTCGAAGTAGTAGTAGAAGTAGTCGTTCCCGCATTTACACTCACCTCTACCAATATCCTTGAAGCAGCCACCACCCCCGTAGAAGTTACTACATTCGTATCTATCTGTTTATCATCTGTTAAAGTTAAAGCAGAACTTATTTGTTGGTTAGCTCCTGTTACAGTAGAGCTTGTAATATCTGTATCAAAAGTCCCAGGGGTTAACCCTTCTCTGGTTAATTTAGTTGAATCAGCAGAATTACTAGCATCGTGGGCGTGTTTATAGACATTAGTTACTCCACTCCATTCATCAGCATCAAAAAGTGTTTGGTAAGTTTGTAGTCCTGTTCCTCCATCTGCGGTATTAAGAAGGAGGTATTGGGGTTCGAGTTTGGTGATAACACCACTAGTAACTTCTACTTCTATTCTATAAGCTTTATAAGTATCTGCAGGGCCTATTCTCTCTGAATAAATTTGTGCTTCTAATTCATTTATTTTAGTCCAGGTCCAACCACCTGAAGGAACAGTAAGGACTACATAAGAACCCCAATCAGGTGTATCTAATGACTTTATCACCGTCCCTAAGTTTTCTGCTGAAGACAATATGTCCGCTTTAATATCATATTGACTACTTCCACTCCCATATATTCTTGCCCTAACTTTTATAATTGGATCTCCAAATGTAGGAGCAGTCGTCCCTTGTCCCGTTAATAAACCTGTTCCTTCATTTAAATCATTTCCTGCAAATGTTGACGTACTTCCATCAAACGCATTCGCATCATCATGCCAATGATTGGAAGTATCAGTAGGACCAGAAATTGAAGCATCAAAATAGTATGTATTTAAAGCCATAATTAAATATCTTTATAGAACCTTTTAAGACCTCTTTTTTTCAACTCATCATAAAGTTCTTGGATATTTACAAAAATATCATCAGAATCTAAAAAGTCTTTGTTTGATTTGACCCTACCTTCAATATTAAATTCAAAGCTTGAAATTCCTAATGAATTACATAAATTACTTTTTGCTTGGGTGTTGTAAAAAGTTTTAGTACCATCACCATCTACTGACAAATCCCCTTCATAAAAGAGAATTAAATCTGCAATAGGTTCTAAATTCTTATGAAACTTAACGATACTTTCTATTGTGTCTGCTGTCTCTTTTACCCTAACTTTGGCATTAGAATATTGAGCATTAAAATCAATTCTTCTTGCGAGTCTACTGGTGTTATAGTTCCCCATATACCAAATTGCTTGAGTAACTAAGTCATTACGAATAAGCTGAATTATTTTAATGTTGTTTTTTTGAAAGTAATCCAATAGAGCAGGGGTACATTGTTCAATTAACAACTTAAACCCATTAATTCCAGGTTGTACATAGAGTGAATCTAAGAGGGACTTAGCCTCTTTGAAAGGGACTCCAATATGGATGATTTCATCCTGCATATTTAAACCTGGATTACTGGAAAGCAACCTACGAAACAGAGTTGTTCCTCCTCTTCTTCCACCAATAATTACAAAATTTGTCATATTTTCACCTCACTTTTCATAAGGATATTCTTCATTGGGTTCTTGTCCACCTTCTAAATATATAAACTTACAGCCGCAAATTTCTTGTACTTTTTCCCTTAAATCTTTATAGGGGCAAATCGTAGATACCACCACGTTAAACCCCTGATTTCTTAAAACCTTAGCAAGTCGGGCTATCCTTAAATTTTGCTCATACCTGTCTTTTTCAGAAAAACCAAGTTGCCATACCGTTCTCATTACATCACCATCAAGATGAATTGCATCTTTCATTTGTAAAGCTAAGGTAGTTTTACCTGCACCTGAGTTTCCAGTAATCCACCATACCATCACATTCCTTGCTTTTGTTGCAGATATAGCCTCAAGCTCTGGTTTTAATTCTAATTTTCTTATTTCATAGCCGACATCCCTACCATAACAAACCTCCGCTATATCAGGAATTGATATAACCTCTACCTTGTTACCAAACGCTCTTTTAAACATTTCTGTTCTTTCCTCTATGGTATAGGGATTTTTTTCATCTATAGGCGTGTTTCTTAATGCCACTAATACGTTTTTACCTTCATCTAAAACCTTTTGAATCAAAGCCTTATGACCCTCATGTAAGAATTGAAACCTTCCTATAAATAAAGAGTATCTTGTCATAGTATTTATGCTCCTTCCTGATCCACAATAATCTTAGCGTTATACAAATCATGGTCATCCATTGATCCGTTAAGAGAAGCTATGCGGTAATGCCTCCCGTCAGTAGGAGTAAAGGCTACTCTTGTTCTTGTGGGAGTAGTGGTTGTTCCAGCAGATACTATAGTTGCTAAATCAGCCCAGCTACCAAATGACCCATCGTCTTCCTGCAAGGTAACGGTAATCGTATCCATTGACCCTGAATCATAAGTAGCTTCTGCGTAAAAAGTTTTAGTTCCATCCCAGTTAGCTGCGGTATAGAGCCAGTATTTAGGATTGGCAAGAGGTGCGGAAGATTCATTTGTTCTGGATGTTTCATGATTTCCTATTTCTATTTGGGTTTCAGAAGAGATTAGAGTAGTAGGCTCGTCTATAATGATTAACCTAGCAACCTTTAAGTTGGTATTTACCAGTAAGAGCTGTATAGTTCTATATTCTCTTGCTCCTGCTGTTAGAGTTAAAGCATTAGTGCGATAGCGAGTATAACTAGTAGTATTGGCAGGAACAGTAATATCAGAACCAGAAATAGTTGAACTTCCTGTAACATCTCTCAAACTTACTGTCCAATTACTCGCAGAAGTATTATTAGCAACAATCTCAAGATAATAAGTGGGATTTACATATTGAGAAGTATCAAGTTGGACTTTTTCTCCACTGGTATCAGCACTACTTACAGAATGATTTAATATATTTATCTCTTGTCGAATTTTTACAGCCATATTATGCTTCCTTAATTAACCCTGCGTAAGCATTTCTTACCTTGTTTTTTTCAGCATTGGTTAATTGTTTGTTAAAGATAATCTTTATCTGGTCAATTATTCCCGAATTGGGAGAACTTTCTATATAATAAATGTCATAAGAAATTCCCATTGTAGCTTCAATCTGCTGTTTTCTGTTCCAAAGGTCATCAATAACAAAGGTTGTATTGGTTGTTACAGGCGGATTTGCTGGGTCATTTGCCATTAAAGTATCAAGTAAAGTTTTTTGTTCAGGCGTAAGTTCGTTTTGGAAAGAAACAAATGTCTTTCCACCTGAATCCCCTGAAGCTGTAGGTTTAACACCTACCTCTTTTTCAATTCTTTGCATCATGTTCCATCTGTAGCCGCCAGTAATTTGCGGATATTCGTATTTCATAAATTCACCTCCTTTAACCAAAAAAAACCTCCACCACATCAATGATGGAAGTCTAATTAACTTAGAACTCTGGTTTAATTTATATCACTTACAGGGGGTTTTAGCAATTGTTATTATTAGTGTTGGTATTATGGATATAAAGGATTTATCGCGGGTCTTCTATAAATATTCCTGGGTTTATTCTTTTTCTTTTATTTCCAAATTTCTCATTATCCCGTGGAGGAAATATTGGGCTATTGGCTCCATCAGGAGCATGAATAAATAAAGCATTGGTATCCTGAAACCTTCTCTTAGTAAATGGAGCTATATCTGGTCTTTGTCCAAAAGCTTCTTTACTCTTTCCCCACCAATGGAATACAAAGGAACGCATAGTGGCTGAGGCACGACCTCCTGCTATATAAATTCTATGAACCATATCATAATCTTCACCCGAATTATGAACACTTATATCATTTATAATGTAAGAATGATCTTTTTCTATTTCAAGATCATAAACATAACCTTTATATTGTTGTTTTTTAATTTCTCTAATAGGATAAAAAATCTTTTCATCTTCTTTAAATACTTCATTTCTTCTTTTTTCTTTTACTTTCTCACTATCGAAAATTTCATCAAAATAAGTCTGAGAAACATAAATTTCATATCCTCTTCTTCGCGCTAATCCACTAGGCTTATAGGTTCTTAAAAGTGATGGAATATGTAATTTATATAGTATTGTTCTAATATCTTTAGCTAAATTATAAGACACAGTTTTAATTTGAATTTGTTCATATCTTTTGATACTTTTCTTTTTAAAAGAATGATTTATACAACCATCCCCATTGTAATAACCCAGAAACAAGCTTTTTAATAAATTATTATCACAAGTTAATATATCTGGATGAATTGATTTACCATAAGAATATTCTCCAAATAATTCTTTAAAAATTCTTCCTATATATGCGTTATAAATTTCAATACGCATACTATGACAAATATGTTTAAAATAAATAGTACTATTAATATTATACAAATTAAAATAGTCTACTATTTCTTTGGCATATTCTGTTTCCTTTTCATTAAATGTAAACATAATTCCCTTACAATACTTACCTTCTTTATAATTTTTATTAATCAAATTACCTTCAGCTAAATAATAACCAAATATTTTAAATAAAGTTTCATTAATAATGAAATCTGGTTTGTAGGCTTTTCTCTTTTTTATACCAAATTTTTTCAAATCCAAATTCTTGGAAACAATATTCAATTTGGGGAAAAATAATAAATCTTTATTTTTTAATTCTTTTACTTTTTTCTCAACTACTATTTTTTTCATAGTAGACCATGGATAATTTCTTCCATCTTTTTGCATTCTACTTAATACACAAAAAACTTTATGATCTGGTGTAACATAGATTTTTTCATTAGTTCCAACTAATTTTATCTCATAAATATCACCTTTATATATCTTTTTAACAACATTCAATACCTTATTTTTCTTACCAGTATGAGAAATAATCTCCTCATTTTTATTAATATCTCTGATTTTTTTATACTTAAAATTAGACATTAAAACTTTCATATCAGGTAAAAAACATCCTGGTCCAAACCTTTCATCATATAATCCTACTTTTTCTAAAGCTTCTCTTGTAAAAACTACAAACCATCCAGCAAAACCTTCAATATGTCCCTGTCTATGAGCTAATAAGATATCGTAACCTTCTTTCGTTTTACATTCTTCATAAGTAATTGCTGTTCCGTCTGGTTTTTTAGGCCAAATATTTTCACCAATTGCTATTCCCCAACTAGGACAGGAATTACCAGAAACCCATTTACCATCACTACCAAGGCCATATCCCCAACCGGCCTCGATAGGTGAAGCAGGACAGACCGCGAACATTTCTGGATAAGTTATAAATTGGTCTATTATTCCCTGCCACCAACGGGAATCAAGAAATTCAATATCATCATTACAACAAGCTATATATTTAGAACCCCAGTGAAGAGCATGAATAATTGCTTCGTTATTTGCTTTGGAAAAACCCATATTTGTTCTTTTTGGATTTGGATTACGGATAATTAAATCAGCATATGGCTGAACTAAACCATATATTCCATTTTTAGTTTGGTCAACAACAATTACTCTGAAATTAACGCCTTTTGGCATTTTTTCATAAAGGGTTTTCAAAGCTATTTCTATAAATTCAGGAATTATTGGAATAAAAATAAATGTTACATCAATCATAAACAACACCTTATTAATATATAACGTAAAATTAATAATAAAATAACTATAGTTCCTCCACAAATAATAATACTTAAAGGTTCATCCCAAGGATGTTCACTCAAAGGCCAAAGTGCCATATTACCAACCTTTCCTTATAGTTTCACAAATGTATCTAACTTCATTTTCAGTCACATAGTAGTGCATCGGTAAAACCAAATATTTACTTTCTAAAGTATCCATATTTGAACAGTAATCTACCCGTCCTCCAAATGATGTGTACTGATCGTTTCTGTAATGGACTTGGTTTGACTCAATACCATGCTCCGCTAGTTTTTTCTTCAAATCATTCCGTCTTTCAACTAAAACTGTACTAAGCCAACAGGATGACCTATGGTCTTCATCATCTCCTATAAATGTTATTCCTGAAATTCCATTTAATTCTTTCTGATAAGTTTCAAATAATTTTCTCTGATGAGCCAATATATTATCAAATACTTTCATGGCTTCCATAGCCAGCATTGCAGTTATATCAGTTAACTGATACTTGAAACCTATTTCAGTAATATCATTCTTCCATCTATCTGCTAATTTAGCCTTCCTATCAATCCCAAACCATCTGATTCTTTTGGCTTTATCTTCCAGTTCTGGATTTTTAATAGTCAACATTCCAGAATCTGGTGCTGCAATAAGCTTGATTGCCTGAAAGGAAAAAGCGGTATAGTCAGAAATTGAACCGACATATTTACCTTTATACATTGCCCCATGAGCTTGACAACTATCTTGTATTAAAGGTACATTCCATTTATCAGCTATCGTTTGTAATTCGTCTATATCACAAGGTAATCCACCATAATCAGTAAAAACTATAGCCTTACTTTCATCATTCATTAATTCTTCTACGCTTTTAGGATTGATATTAAGACTATCCTGTTTTATATCAGCAAAGACTGGTTTTGCCCCCTGATAAAACATAGGATTTACGGTTGCCGTACAACCGAACACTGAAGTTATTATTTTATCTCCTTCTTTAATTCCAGCTAAAATATAAGCCAGATGAAGAGCGTCAGTTCCAGAACCTACCGCAATAGCCTTATGTGGTTTAGAAATTCTTTCTTCCCACATAGCCTCAAATTCTTCTACCCGTGGCCCTTGGCCGATCCATTTAGCCTTCTCATCAATTATTATTTTCCTGAATTCTTCTACAACAGTTTCAGGAACATAAGGATGAAATAATTGTATTGGTTTATCCATATTACTCAACCACCTTCCATTCTGGTTCTGGATAATCTTTCTGATTATCAGAAGTAATAATAACAGGCATATCCTTATTGATATTGTCTCCCTCTTCAAAATCCCCACTTTTTACACCTACACTATTAACAAACTTATACATATTATTCCAGGATGTCAGTTGAATATTATGGCTGGAAACCAGTTGTGAAAACAAAATATCTTCCTTATCCATCTTCTCCTCATTATATTTAATTACCTGCGGATACAGGTCGCGGAAAATATAAGTTTGTCCTGCCATAAAGAAAGCATGTAAATATTCTGTTCCTATTCTTTTTACTCCCTGATCAGTCGTATACGGTTCTAATTTGTCTTTAATTGAAGCAAACCAGGGGAAGAATTCATTGAACTTATCCACATCGGCCATTCCCATATCTCCGCTTGGATGCCAGGTACCTATCAATTGGGGAACTTTGGTTGAATTAAACTGCTTAATTAACTGATCTGCCCAATCACTCCTCATTATCTGACCGTCATTATGAAGTCTGGCACAAAGTCTGGTTTTTACCTCGTCAAATCCAACCTGCATTTTTAGAGTACTATAATCACGATTATCCTGTTTATTAAGAATAGCTTTAATATCATATCTTTGGATTTCATTTAAAGACCATAAATCATCAGGGTCATAAATTATATAAGTATTTTTTATAACTTCAGCTGGAGTTCCCTTAAAATATCTTTCCAAAAACCAGGAAAGTCTTTTTTTATACCAGGAAGCATGAGGAATAACCACCGATAAATCTTCAATTGTATAAGGAAAGTTTATTCCCAATGGTATTATTTTGAATTTCTCTTCCATTCAGCCTCCAAAATGTTCCACAATTCGTAATCAATCCATTTACCATCCCTGAATAATGCCTGTCGGTTTATACCCTTTTTCTTAAAACCTACTTTTGCATAGAGTTTTATGGCCGGTAGATTAGATTCGGCAACTAGAAGCCATATCATGTGGATATTCAGATGATTAAAAAGATAATCCATAAAAGCTTTCATAGCTTCAGTCCCATAACCTTTATTTCTTTCTGACTTATCTATATCAACTCCTATCCTGATAGATCTGTTAGTTCTATCATATTCATCTGACCTTAAAATTCCGATAAAAGAATCAATTAATACTGCCATAGTATCATTAACCACATCTCTCACTTCAATCGCAAAATACATTTTAGTCGGATCATTTGACATCCTTTCAAACCATTTCTCTTGTTGAAGATCATTAATCGGATGAGGATCGGTTAAATAATGCCAAGTATCAAATTCAAGCCTGGTTTTTCTTAATTGGGATATATGTCTTCGCTCAAGGGGAATAATATTTAATCTTTCAGTAACTATCATTATAATAATTATAACATATTTCTAGCTAATTGTTAATAGTAATTGTTACTTTATAATTTGTGGGAGTAACCTTATAAGTCCAATATACAGTTGAGTTCTTAAAAATCATCGGTGGGTTAATTAAACGGTCATAGGAAGCCTTTTTATTGGGATCACCCAATATTCCATAAGCTTCATTAACCTCTTTCATTCTGGTTTCAGCTTCAAGAGCTTTATTTACATCGGGATGAAACTCCTTAGCTAATTTTTTATAGGTAATTTTTATATCTTCCAAAGAAGCATTCCGCGGTAATCCCATTATCCGATAATAGTCTTTAAGCTGTCGCATCATGTTTATTATATATGTCCATAAGTTTTCTGCAAACTAAATTACGATTACCATAGTGTTCTGTGTTATAAGACTGTCCGACTCCACCCTCTCCCAATTCTGAAATATTTGCATCCTGATTAACAGGTATAACCATGTTTTTTCCTTTATTGAGATATTTATTCCCTAAAGACAAATAGATATCATCAAGTGATTTCTTTGGTAGTTCTGGGTGAAGAGCCTGTAACTTTAATCCCCAGAATAATAATTTAGTAGGAACAAAATAAGTCCTTAAAATTATATCAACTTCCATCAATTCATTTCCCCTTCTTACTGGTTTGTCATTGGCATAAGGCGTATTCGTATCTCCCAGAATACTCCCCTGATATCCCAGAATAGTTTCTGGATTGGCATAAGTCATAAAGTTTTCCAATGTCTTTGGTTGGACACTTAGGTCATCATCTATAAAAAAACAGTATTCAGTATCAAAATAAGTACCTAAAGCAAAACGGATTCTAGGAAGAAAACTTTTATTTGAGTGAACTACAGTTATTCTGTCATCATTGAATTCTATTTCTGGATTATCAACAAATATAACTATTTCATTTGGTTTAACTGTTCCCGTCATTAAATCATTTACCATTTTTATTAAATGGTTTTCACGTTGTTTATAATGAGACAAAATAATACTTGTTATCATACTTTATTTAGATAAGCAAACTCACCATAATATTCTTTAGCAGCTTTGTTATAAGCAATAGCACCATCCTTTTTATTTTTAAACAAACCTAAATAAATATCTTTCCTCATTACTTTAATTGATACATACCATTTTTGACCAGGTTTATACCATTTAACTCCTCGAAATCCAGAAGTATTATTAGAAGCAATTTTACTATTCATTGCATTTTGAGATTTATTACAAATTCTAAGATTAATTCTCCGATTATCCAAAGGATTTTTATTAATATGATCAATTAACAAATCATCTGGGCAATTCATTATTATTCTGTGCATTAAGATAATTTTATTTTTACCTTTTTCATAGGTATGTCTTCTAGCCGCATAACCTTGTTTAGTACAATGCCAAAAATATTTATTTAAAGAATCATAAAAATCATCATCAATTATTGCAACCTTACCTTTTGTTAATTTAATCTTTTTCATTCTCTGGGTATTTCATTAAGATATTGTCTACTTTGATAAAAATAATGCAATACTTTTACATTCATAGTCCTATAGTGTTGTTTTCCTGTAGCCTCAGTAATCTTCCCCGACCAAATGATATCAAAGTGCGAAGACGCATCACTAAACTTAATACCTGATTTAAAAATTTCCTGATTAAATAAGGAACATTGAAAATCACAATACTTCATATGTTCCAAATCTTCCCTAATAAATCCTATTCTGGGACTAATGGTAGTTGGATGAGTCAATTTACCCTCTAAATCAACTGACTGACAATCTAGTGTGGCCCAATCTTCTGGTAAAGTTTCTTTTACTTCAATCATCTTCTTATCCCATTCTTCTTTAACAATTACATCCGCTTCTATAAGAAATAAATTATCATAAGGTAAAGAATTTAGTTTCTCATTACAATAAGCTTGATGTCCGTAGTCAAAAGCTAATTGCATAGCTTGACCTCCACCGTTTTTGTGAATAATCCCAGTATAATCCCTTTTAAGCACGATAATTCTTCTTGAAGGTGAAGACTTGACTGGAAATTCACCGCAATCAGAATCGTCATCCACCAAAACGTGTAGGTAGGGATTAACCGTATATTTATCTATAGCCTCACACATTTCACGGACGATTTCATAACTTTTATATACAGGCGTAATTATTAAGTTTGTCATATCGGCATTATAAATTCCCCACCCTGTTTAATAAATTCTTTTTCCTTCTCCATTATCATATCCTTATAACTGAAAGCTAACAATAACGCATAATCAGGATACTCTTCCCTGAATTTACTGGGAGGATAGATTGGAATATGGGTTCCAGGAGTGTACCTACCATACCTTTCTGGCGATTCATCTACAATATAATCAAGCATTAAAATATCAATACCGCAGAAATTTAATAAAATATTAGCTCTTCCAGAAGCTCCATAACCAACAACAGTTTTATATTCATTTTTAATTTCCAATATCTTTTTAATTAATTTATCTTTTTTCTCGATTACTCTCTCCATGAAATTTTTATAAGTATCTGGGAAAAACAATCCCATCTTTTTTTCCATATCCGATAATTTTTTCAAGCTGTCTGTATTCCGGTATTTATTAATACCTTTATTCTTAAAATAAACTCTGATTGACCCGAAATGAGTAGGTATTCTTTTAACATCAAAGATTTCAAAGCCAAATCTATCCAGAAAGGGAAACAAAGCTGTTACCGTATGGTAATAGTGATGTTCATGATAGATAATGTCATACTGGACTTTTTCAACCAAATCAACCAAATAATTAACCTCAAAGACTCCGAAACCGTCTTCCTTTAATAATATTTTTATTCCTTCAAAAACTTTATCAAGATGTTCAATATGGGCTAAAACATTATTAGCAAATATAGCATCAGACTGTTGTTTATTCTCAACAATCCTTCTGGCTAATCTTGGAGTAAAATAATTAGTAATTGTATCCACTCCCTTTCCTATTGCCTTCTTTGCTATATTAATTGCAGGGTCAACTCCTAAAACATTAAATCCCATATTTTTCAATGGCTTTAACAGTACCCCGTCATTGCTGCCAATCTCCACAATAAATGAATCTTTAGTTAAAAACCTACTATTCATTTCTTCAGCATACTGTTTAAAGTGTTCTGAAAGTGGAACGGAAGAAAGATACCTGTAATCTTTATATAAAATCTCTGGAGAAATAATATGGGAGACTTGAACACAACCGCATTTGAGACAAAGATTAAGGGCTAACGGATAATATTTTTCTGTATCAATTTCCTCTTTTTTTAAATAATGTCCAGCCAAAGGAATATTCCCTAAATTTATTATTTGTTTCAAATTTATACTATTACAAAGACCGCAATTATTTTTTTGTTTTATTTTAGACAGCATATCTAATTTGCTCCCATTTTTCGACCAATTCATCTAAAGATATAACTGCATTTTTCTCCATATATCCCCTGGCATTTTTAGCCAGTTCTGGAATAGCTTCCAAATTACCATCAAGAAACTTTCCATATTGATGAGGCATATCATCCAAGTATTTCTGTCCTCCGCAAATATAAGCTGCTATAGCCATAGACAAATGCATATTAGCACTCCACCCTTCACCTTTATGATGTCTATAGACAAAATGTTCAGCCACAGCTTGAGGTTGGACAAAACATTTTTTACCAAACATCCAAGTAGGTATACCAACCAAAAGACTTTCAGCCGTATGGCCTCCAGCCTTTTCAAATGCTTCAGGAAACATATTACCTATCCTCATAAACCATTCTTTTTCACAGATCATGGAAGATAGAGTACAGGATAAAACTGGTTTTAACTCAGCTCCATATCCGCATGACTCACCGATATTATTTGTTCTTCCAAAAGGATTTGGCTTTACCATATGACTACTACAAACATATTCTTGGTCTTTCTTAGCAATTGCACCAATGGAAAAAGGAGAAAAAACTACCTCTACATTTTTCTTTTTTAAATCTTTTAATGTCTGTAACATAATGGAAAAATAATGAGAGGAAAAAACCAGATGCGGGTCAGGCAAAGTTATATATTTACCAGTTGCCTGGGTTACTCCAAAAGAATGGGGAGGAATTGTACCTTTAATCGGATAATCAAAATATTTAATGGGGAATTCCTTATGAAAGTCGAGAAAAGATTGTAGATTTAGTTTATCTTCCTCGCTACTTCCATTATCAACCAATATAATTTCATAATCTATCCCGTCATTTTCCAATTGGTGGATAGCTTGTGCCATGGTAAAATTAGTAGCAATGGCATCACTAATAGTAGCAACAATTACTGATAACTTTTCCATGTCAATTCCAAACCGTCTTTTAAACTGACAGTCTGATACCAATTTAAAACTGTCCAAGCTTTACTAATGTCTGGCACTCGATGTCTTTGTTCTCCAATTCTAGTGTAATCAACTATTTCAATTTTATCTGAAATCAATCCTGCTAACTCTTTCATGGTTACTTTTTCTTCAGTTCCTAGATTAAACACTTCACCATTAGTATTCGGTAAAAACATGGCTTTCATAATACCTTCAATAAAATCGGTAATATAACAGAAAGTCCTTGTTGATTGCCCTCCATCATTAACTATTAAATGTTTACCTTCTTTTTTATTGCGGAAGAAACTGGGAATTACTCTCGTATCATCCCAACGCATTCCTGGTCCATAAATATTAAATGGCCTGACAATTCTGGCATCTAACCCTAAGAAATTATGGTAAACCATTGTCTGCATTTCTCCGAAACGCTTAGACTCACCATAATAAGCTCGACTATTAGTAGTACTAATTATTCCTGGATCATCTTCTTTAAAAGGTAAAAAAGATGATTCGCCATAAACCTCAGAGGAAGAAACATAAAGGAATTTAGCTTGGTTTTGCCTAGCCAGTTCTAACATATTATAAGTTCCTACAGAACTGGCTAACATCGTAGGAACAGCTACTTCTTTATAATTAGCTGGATTAACAGGACAAGCTAAATGGAAAATAGCTTCAATATCGACAGAGTTTAAACTGTTGTCACAAACATCCTGTCCAGTTAAAATATCCCAACCAATAACATCACAACCCTCTTTGTTAAGACGGTTAATTAAATGTGAGGCCAAAAAACCAATTGATCCCGTAACAACACATTTCATATATTAGACATAATGTTTTTCCTAAAATCTATAATTGAAATGTATTTATAAGAATTACACGATTTACATAAAGGTTGAATATTATTTATATAACTACTACCTCCTAAAATAAGTGGTATAACATGATCTGGAGTAAGTTTAATTTCTGGTTCTGCTCTATTACAAGATAAACATCTATAATTATATTTTTGTTTCAATTGTTTCCATTCTTCTTCTGAAAATGATCCTTGACTTTTATATTCCCTACTTCTTCTTATTGCCTTTTGAATTGCTAAATATTCTGGTCTTTTATTTAACCAATTTCTTTTAGATCTTTTTCTTCGCTCTGGATCTTCTGCATAATATTTTTTATTAAGGAATCTATGATATTCAATATTTTTTATATGCCATTTTCTATTCCTGTTTAAATGTATTTCTTTATTTTCTTGATACCATTTTTTCATATAATCTGAATGATATTTTTTATGACTATTATGCCATTCATTTTTTATTATTTTCATACAATCTTTACACCACCAACTATAATCACCTTTCATAGTTTTATTTTTTGAAAAATAATTTGAACTTAAATTTCTTTTACATTTGCTACAACATTTCATATTTTTTTAAAACATGCACATTTTACAGCCCCCGCATCTGTAACTTCTAATAAATTCATAGGAAATGTTGATGGTATAAATTCCTCTATCGCTTGATGAACACCTGGGCATCTCGGATGATGGAAATCATGGAAGAATACTAACCCATCTTTTTTAACGAAAGGAATCCATCTCAAAATTTCAGCTTTTGTTGTTTCATAAGTATGATCAGAATCCACATTAAGAACATCAATCTCTTTATCCCAAACCTTCTCTAAAGATGATTCTCTAGTAAAGGTAACATTATTTGCTCCTGTATCAGCTATGAATTTTTTTGTCTCTTCTACATACTGTTCAGGCGTACAGGTGGCATTAATATAGGGCAAACCAGGGTCAAAGGTATAAACATACCCCTGTGAACAGGCTAGAGCCAGTGAGGAAGCTGATTTACCATGTCCTGTACCAAAGTCCACAATTACAGGATTTCCTGGTAAATCCTTCAAATATCTCCACCACATACGTTGTTCAGGCTCGAAAACCGATGATGGTATTGCCTTGCATTTTTCTATGATTTCATCGTCTGTTAACATTTAATCCTCCTTTAAGGTATCTCTCCATTAATATTAATAATTCCTTTATTCTGGCTCTGGAAGTGAATCTATCCCTGCCTATCTGGTAACCTCTTTCAGCTATCTTTTTTCTTTCATCTTCATGTTCCAAATAATATTTTATTTTTTCATTAACCTCGGCAATTGAAGAAAAATATTCAGCTCCATCCCTTAAAAACAACTCCATTCCAGGAGTATATCGATATAACAGGAATCCTCCAAGAGTCAATATTTTTCCAGTCCTATTACTCCAGTATCCCCAATTATGATCATCAACATTAAATCCTAAAATTATTTTGCTTTGGGCTACTTTAACGGCAAAGTTAAAACCATAAGCTGGAGGTTCAGCATCCATCCCTTTTTTCAACCATTCCTTATAGTTCCAACTAAAAAACTTAATTTTGTGGGTTTTATTAATTTCAGTCAGCCAGGGGATCCTATCTCCTACAGCCACACATGAACCGAAAAAAGCCACATCATAAATCTTCTCTTCTTTTCCTTCCAAACTTTGTATATCTCCATCAGCCACATCAAAAGGGAAATAATAAGCTTTAACTCCCTGTTGCCACATATGATGCAAACTGCCACCCTCATTAGTCAGGTGCAGATCGGCAGCTTTAGCCATCATCAGATGCCAGGGACCAGTTTCTGGCCAACCCATGCTATCCCAAGTCCAATAAAATACAGGAGCCTGATTAGTATATTCTTTCAATTTGGTAATAAATTTAGCCTCATTAAAAGCATTCCATTTACAGATTATATTGATATCTGCATCCTTAATTGGCATTAATTGTTCCCATTGATCTTCCCAATAACCATTACAATATGCTTGCCAAATATCCCTGGGAACTTTTTTTAATTTATTACCCAATATTTCAATATCTCTTGTGAGCATTACTTCATCCGCCAACTCACCTACATAATTTCCTCCGTAATTTCCGATGAAATTTATCTTCATATCTGTATAATTCCTTTATCTAACCCAACCTGATGGAATTTACCTTCTTCTACCAGTTTTCCTTTATAACTAGCATCTCCATAATGGAAAACTACCCCATTATAAACAGTCTTTATTCCATTTAAATTGGCTTTACTGGCAAATGTACCGTCAATCGTATAGATATATTTTGATTCATCAAAAAGACCAGATAATAACCAAGTACTTTTTTTACCAATAGCACAAGCCAAACCGAATCCATCCCTCTTCATTTCATATTTTCTGCAATAATTTGAATAATCATCTGCCGTATATATTTTACCTGAATCATAAAAGTCTCCTATATCAGCACTTTGGGGATAAATACTGCCTAAAGAAACAATTGGGGAATCGGGATCTTTCTCAATCAAATCAATACTTTGCTTAAACCAATCTTTATAAATCAGTCTGGCATCATCAGAGATAATGGTTACATAATCAGTTCTGGCAATCTGAATACCTAAATTGAAGGCAAGAGCTGGACCAAGGTTCCTATAAGAAGATATATATAAATGACTGTTTTCTCTCAACCAATGCTTATCTACTGAATCGTGACTAGCATTATCCACTAATATCAAACGGTGTTCAGCTGGATTGTGGCATTTCCAAATTGATTCAACAGCCTCTTTAACTTTATCCGTAAAAACAAAAGGAAGTATAAAAGTATTAATGGGAATTCCTGGATTGTCTGAAAATTTATTCATTTCTTATAAAAATTTCGCCACCACGGTTGGTATTTCAATTTATCTTCTGGAATGATAAAATTAGCTTCCCAAATTCCTTCATTACCACTAGCTCTTTCAAATCCCCATTTATTTATAAAATAATGCCAGTTTTTTTCCCAAAAAGATCGATTGTCTGGAGAAAAGGTTGGAGTCGTGTTTGAAAAGTGATAAACGATAGAATTTGTATTTTGATGTGGTTGAACTCCAGCAAGTCTTATTTTATATTCCAAATCCGAATCTGCATTACTTCCCCAAGGCCGATAATTAATATCATAACCACCAATAGTATTCCATAAATCCCTATGAATAAGAAACGGTAAATTGAATCCAGTACGAATTTCAAATATTTTTCTTTCATAATATTCCTTCACAAAATTCAACCATTTTTTCTTATTAAAATCCCCGCCAGCTCCTCCAGCAAAAAATACTTCAAATGTTGGTGCGCCAGAACGAGGTTCTATAAGTTTTGGGGAGATACAACCAAAATCATTATCTGGATTAATTTTACTGAAAACATCTCCCGTCAATTTTTCAAACCATTCAGGCGGATAAATCATGTCACTGTTGCTTACCATTATCCAATCCGTATCAGTAGTAGCCACAGCAGCATTTACAGCCATTCCTTGGTCTTGCTCTTTTACCCAAACATCAAAATTATCATGACTGCATTTTGGTCCGTTTTTGGCAATCATTACCCGAATATCAGGGGCTGTTTCTTTTAAAGAAATCAAACACTGGTCTATTGCATATTCCTCTTCTTTTGTCATTCCGAGGTGAGGAATCACTATCGTAACTGACTTTGGATTAATCATACTTTAATTACCTTACAATCTGGACAACTTTTTTCTATAATAAGATGTTGTAAAGGGTCATCTTCATAATACATAGAACATCCTAATCTTAAAATCATTTCAGATTTCCACATGGCTGTTAATTCACGATTATTAGCTCCATTCTTATACGGCATGAAATAAACCGCACACAAAATCCCATGACTTTGTAACCAACTCATTACTTCATTCACCATAGACAAAGTATTCCCAGTAATAATTACATCATCAGCAGCAGATATTGGAATAAATTTACCCGTATCTACAACACCATTAAAATCATAACCAATCATATAGCCTTTTTACCTTACAAAGTTTACAACGCTTTACATCCCAATAATCTTTCCATTCATCCTTACTCAATATTTCTTTCAATTGTTTTTTAGTTAACATATAATCCCGCCAGAGATATAAAGATTGGGTTTTCATATATTATTTAATTTGGCAAATTCTCCAAAAAGTTCTTTAGCTTTTTTATCATACGCTTTAGCTGCTTCTATTTTAGTTAAAAATAACCCTATAAATATAGTTTTCCTATTAAGTCTTATTTGAGCCACCCATTTTTTATTTCTTGGTTGGTCTTTTGATTCATAAACTCCTTTATATCCACTTGAATTATTTATTTGTTTTCCTCGATTCATCACACTTTGTTGAGGAGTACAAATTCTTAAATTAATTTTTCTATTATCTAAAGTATTTCCATTGATATGGTCTACAAATTTATCGTTTTTACTATTTAATATAATTCTATGCATATAAATACTTGTGTTATTCTTTTTATCACTATGTTTAGCATACCCACCATATTTTCTATAGTCATAGTACCAAGTTATTTTATTTAATTTAATATAGTCCTCATTATCTACAATTGCGAATTTCCCTTGACTTAATTTAATTTTTTTCATTTTGGCAACCAAGTATTTTCATCATATAACTCCATCCTGTCATATTTTTCAGGAGGTGGCCAAATCTCTTTACCAGGTATTCTGTGACCATGTTCATGTGGAGTAAGTGTTTCTGGATAACCCCAATTTTCACCAAACATATGGTAGGCTCTAATTCGAGTACATATTCCTACTTTATATCCAACCGAATTTAAACGACCAGCAATAGTTAATTCCTCATTATTACGACTAGTCCTTATTACTTTTTCCCATCCTCCAGCTTTCCAAACAGCTTCTCTACGCATAATTCTAAATACTGCACCAGCATGAGAAACCTCTTTAACATCTTCAGAATCATTCGAATCAAGAACATCCCTTCCTATAAAAATTTGAGGGTGAAGAGAAATTGCTCCATAATTAGGCCGTTCATCCATAAATTTAACTAACTGAGTTAACCAATCAGGCTCCAATTGAGGGACTAATAAATCATTATCACTCGTTATAAAATATTCAGATTCAGCAAATGCCAACGCGGTGTTCCACGATGCATGAATCCCAATATTAGATGATAATTTTAAAGCAAGGAATATTTTATTTTGTTTTATCGCTTCATCAATAACCTCATCGTTTCCACCGTTATTTATTACAAACAATCTATAAGGATACTTAGTCCTCTGTTCCAGATACTCCAGAGTTTTCTGGGTATAAAATTGTCTTAGAAAACAGGTTACAAAGATGTCTATTGGTTTCATTTTTCAATTACTTTAATTTTAGCAGGGTCGTTAATAAGAATAGCTAGAGAATCAGACCATCCTTTATTTTTTAATAGTTTCATTAATATTTCTGCTTCTTCTATCCTAACAGATTCTTTTGGTAAAAAAAGAATATATTCACAACCTTTTTTCAATCTTAATTTTCTTATTAATTCAATATTTCTCATTTTTTCCATATAAATATATAAAAACAATGAAATAAAATAGTTACTGTTATTCCCCATCCAACTTTTTGCCAATGAACCATTATATTAAATAATTTATCTAATGAAATTGATTCAGTTTCTTCATCTTCTATGGTTAATTTATAATGACTTAGTTTCATACTGAAATTGGTCTATAGCCTTTACCACATTCACAAAAAACTGGCTTTAACCATGAATAGGGATACTGAATTGGATTATCTTTATATTGATTTTTATAATAATCTAATTCAACATGAGTATTTGAACATTTTCCATAATTTCTTTCAATTCTTTTCATTAAATAATAACAACCTAGATCCTTTAATCCCATATTTTTTTCAATTTTAGAGAGATCATGTTTTATTTTTCCACATTTGCACTGATAGTGTTTTCCTCCTGTTTCGTGGACAAACTTAAATACGAATTCATGATTACAATTTTCCTTTTCTACTTTCTTCTTTATATAATCAATTCTATTGTGATATCTAGGTTCATGATCATAAAAATGAATACTTTTTATTCTATCAATACTAATATTAGATAAAGCAATTTCATCGTCTCCTTTTTCCCCCATAATATTAATCCTATTAAAATAAACTGTCTTAATTTCTATTTCAAAAACAACTTGCCCAAATTGTTTGGCAAATCCCATATCCCTAGTAAAATAAGATGGATTATTAAAACCATTTTTTAATATCTTTCTAGCATTATCTCTTGATGTCCCATGATATAAGATCCATGTACCATATTCGGTAACTGGTTCATTAGATATTATATTTTCCATAATTATTTCGGAAAAACCCAATAAAGATATATATCAAAAGGCAAAGAGTAATATTTTCTGGTTAGCATATAAAATAACGCGAAATCTTGACCTACGGGATTTCCAAGTTCCTGTATGACCTTAGTTCCTCTTTCATCTACATCCACCATACAATACGGCCTGACTTCTGGGTATTTAAGCTGAAACCAGCAACTGAAGTCCCATGGACTCGTCATTGATAAACTTCCTTTACGCCCGTAAAGTTTTTCCAGTTCTTCCTGGTCTTCAGGCGTAACTTCTCCATGAGGAAATCCTCCTACTTCCTCATAAATACTCCTGTGAAAAACAAAAGTTCCATTAACAATCTTACCCTTCCCGAATACTTCATGCCCCACATCAAGCTTGGCTGGCTGAAAAGCACCTCTGGTTGATATCCTGCCGTCTTTATGGATATAAAGACAGCCGAAATTAAACAACTTATAATCTGGATTATTGGAAATCATTCTATCAACCTGTTCCAAATAATAAGGGGAAAATTGATCATCACTGTCAAGGAAGCAGATCCATTCTCCAGTTGCCACTTCAAAAGCATCATGATAAGCATTTATTCTTTCCAACCTGCCTTCTTTTTCTATTATATTCAGCCACTTATACTGGGATAACAGCCAGTCTTTTTCTTCCAAAACTACAGGAGAACCGTCATTTACACAGATATGCTCAAAGTCCTTAAAAGTCTGCCCTGCCATGCTATGTACTGACCTAAGAAAGCCGTCTTTTCTTAAACGACTGTGATTATGGAAAGGAGTTAAAACGCTGAATTTTGGCATATCAGATAGTCGTAGAAATCAGTTTTTTATTAATCTCCCCAACCTTATCCAAAAGAGGTAATTTAAACTTAGAAGTAAAAGCATATAAATCTTTTGGTAAGCACTTACCCATAAAACCTCTTTTACCGCCATGCCACACATCCCATCCATTTACAGATCCCCATTTGTGTTGTTCCAACGCTCTTTTTACTAAATCATAATTTGCACCCGATTCTTTGGCAACCTCCCATATCTGATTTCCGTATATGACTTTCAAAGCAAAAAAAGAATTCATGGCATATTTAATAAGTTCTGCGGTAGTCGGATCGCAAGTTATTAATCTATCATCTTCCAAATCGAGTTTAAACTGAAAAAATCTTTTTAATTCTTCTTTTATAATAATATCCTGGCATCCGATAACCACAAACTCTGGATTCTTTTCATCTTCAATTGCTGTTGCTTCCGATAGAAACTCAGGAATATGAGCTATGGTTAATTTATATTCGTTAGCTAACCTAACTGTAGTTCCTGGAAGAATCGTTGATCTTATTATTACTACTGATTCTGGATTCGACCTATCACTAATTTTTTTCAACCAACTTTCAATAGCAGATAAATCCTGTTTACCATCTTTAGTTGGAGTGGGAACACATAACATAAAATATTTGTAATCATCTAAATATCCTGAATATTTATCAGAAGGTGCAGAAGTATAATTTTCAATTCCCAGAGAAAAACGGCTGGCTTTACCCACCATTCCATCACCTATTAAAAGTATGTTTCTTGATATCATTTTTTATCAGGAGAAAAAAATAAAGGTTCAAGCTCGTTACGAAAAATCCATATTGGGTTTCTATATTTCCTCAGTCTTTTCTGTTGAGCCAGAACCATATTGTTTTCCAATTCATATTTAATCCTCATAGCACAATCATGGAAAAATCCATGTTCATTACCGTAAGTTGTAGTTACTTCCCCATCCAATCCATCAAATCCTATACCTGAAGAAAACTGTTTATAAATCGCATTTTTTCCGTATATATCCCGAAAGGGAGCAAAATCATGATTTAATACTAATAAGTTACCAAGAAGAGCTGCTTCCTGAGCTACCAAAGAATATGTTTCACTTTTAGAAGGCAGGATAAAAACATTGGTTAATTCCATCAAATCGTGGACTGATTTACTGGGAATACTGACATTCCATGAAGGATGGTATTGAGAAGTAAAAGTTAAATCATGATCATTCAATCCCCAATCTATAGCCATTTTTATGAGATCATTACGATAAGTTACCTTATCCCCACCAGTTGAATGGAAATCGGCAATTATCACCCTTACCATATAATCCAGCTTTTTTAGTTCAGCAAAGATTTTAATTACTACCTCAACCTGTTTTCCACGATCAAGCCTGACTGGGTAAACTTGCAAGGCATCAGCCTGAAGCATATTCTTTTCCATAACCAGTTGGGTTACTACCGCGTCCCATTTACAGAAACTGGGCATATTGGTAGCATGATGAACTACTTTTACTTCATCCTCCTCATAACCGAAGTTTCTGGCTACCCGCGGAATGGAATAGGAATTGGGAAAAATAACAAAACTATTGGGAAACTTCTGCTTTACCTGCTCAAAATAAGCATCACCCTGTTTCAATTCCTTGCCTAAAATGGAAGGTGAAGTAGCAGAATGAACCCAGTGAAGCCACTTGATTTTCTGCATGTGTTCATTTTCCTTAATGGCTTCCCGACAGGCAAAATTAATCTTCAAACTTTCTGGCTGGTAAATAAGGTCATGGGTTAAAACCACATCAACGTCTTTCAGGTTTTCAATTAATCTTTCTTTTAATTTTTCTACATCCTGCTTAAAATTTTTATCTTCCATCAATTCTGAAACGTAATTACTGGTATGAACATGGGGAATAAAGCGGAGTTCTACCTGGGGAAGTGCAAAAGTTTGTTCAGGACGGAAACCTTCTTTAACAATGACAACTGGATTATAACCTCCAGAAACTAACATCCTAATTTGATTTTGGACTACCCCTATAAGTGAGTACGCCTCATCCACAGAAGTGAAGCTGGAAAGTATACAAATTTTAAGCATTTATTAATTCCTTTCTTGATTTATTAATTATAAACACAATAACATATTTTTAACATTTTTTCAAGACTGAATTATACCCAGAGAAGTCATACCCGAAATGGTAACTACCGTAACAGGAGCATTTACCCACATTTTTTCCTTCTCTCCCGAATCAAGTCTGAATCCACCCAACTTGGAAGTAGATAAATAACATTCAATCTGACCTTGGTTTTTAAAAGTTACATATCTACCTGAAGAATTCAGAATATCATCAAAAAGATGAATAGGTTCAGTTGATATCATCATTTCAGCCACAACCAATTCATGATTAGTTACTTTCATAAATTCAACCAGATAAGTATGGAAATCCTTAAAGAAGTTAAAATAGATATTTTTAAGGTCGGTTCTCTTACCAACTACACTTTCAGTCGATTTATCAAAAAGATCATCATAAATATTAGATTGATTCATTTTAATTTCCTGTCCATACTTGGCCTTCAATGGCAAATGGTAACACAGGTAGTAAATAACATCTGCAATTCAAATGGGCAAGCGGACTAATATCCCCACTGGGAAAAGGATCTCCAACTTTAATTGCTCCAGCTGTTTCATTAGCCAGACAAAGATCCTCCACGCGCTCATCTTCAGCCGTAACCCATCTATGCTTTTCAATACCATTTCTTTTAAATACTTCTACTTCAACCATATTCATGGCAGTCATAAGTTCAGTTTCAGTAATTATTCCTGATCTATAATCAATCATCTCCCTGGCTTCATCCTTAATTAAATTAGCAATCTGTTCAGCGTTCAGGTTTTTTTTCAATCCGTTTTCAATCATCTGGGCAACCCATTTTTTAGTAGTATCATCTACCGCTTCGGTAAAAAACTGGCTGCGTTGGGATAGCTTTAATTGCAATTCCAGATTATTCAAAGCAAACCTATGGTCAGGAACCATTTTATCAAGAGCAGCCTGACCACCCTGCTGACCAGCCCAATAAAGAAAACCCAAGATTCCAGCCTCACTACCGCTGATTACATCACTTAAATATAACCAGGTTAATCCTACTCCAACCAATATGTTTTGGTCTTTTAATTTATACAGGTGATCAATTATTTCCTGGATCTTATCAACTGTAGCTATATAATTTATCTGTTTATTTATTGCCTGATCAATTCTTCTCTGGAAATCCTGGGCTTTTTTGTTATT
>Ga0209518_1001580_pt1 | contig 23818 bp, 33 predicted proteins | sample RifGroB1_FD_183993 | JGI IMG/M metagenome (GOLD analysis project Ga0209518, IMG submission 183993) | Groundwater microbial communities from Rifle, Colorado, USA - Groundwater B1 (SPAdes) (version 2) | ecosystem: Environmental > Aquatic > Deep subsurface > Groundwater | place: Rifle, Colorado...
CAGGTTTTGACCAAGTGTATAGGATGTGTACAATTAACGTATAGATTCTACACATAATAAAATATGGCTCAAAAAACCGGAGGAGATTTTTAATTTTCTTAAAGACGGAAAAGTGCGAGACATTGTTGTCAAAAGCATGTACCCCGAGTATTTATACTGGGACAAAGTGAAATATGAGGTAGGTGCTGGATTTGTCGAAGATTGAGAGATCGTAAGAGGGGTACATATCTTGACTTTAATAGCAACCCTATGATATCTTAATTTATGTTAAATGTCAAATCCTCTATGGAAACACAAAATCATATTGAAATTGCACGCAACCAAGCGAAGGAATGGGGTCGAATGGGAGGTTTAATGCGTAAAAAGGCTATAGGAAAGAAAGGTTTTTCCTCTCTTGGAAAGAAAGGGGCGGAAAAGCGGTGGAGGAAAACCGAAAAGCCTGTGGATAACTCATCCTTGACGGCTTAGTAAGGGGGTGCTATTATAAAAGCACGAGAGAGAGCATCTGCCTTCCACGTCCACGGCCTAGCAAACCAAGAATTCGAATCTAGGCCGGACGGGAAGATGGAAAGCATAATACCTAAGCTCACTAACTAAATCATATTTATGCAAACCGACCCGACCAATTTCAAAAGTGTCTGTTCCCTCCTTGGAATTTTCAAAGAAGACGAGTCGTCAGAAGAAGATTTCCTTTATACTGAAACTTTGGCGGAACAACAGGAAAAAGAATACGAGCGAGGCCGCGGAGTACCAATAATCACATAAAATATGTACAAATTCGAAATTAAAATCCACGAGATATCCGACAAATTACATTTCGACGAATTGACGCGAAAATATCTACTCGATATCGGGGGTCTTGCATTTTTCGAAGGTGCCATCGCGTGTTTAGAAGAATTAAAAAAAAGACAAAATCTATGCGATGCTTCAATCAATGGGCTTGCAGGAGCGACTGGTTCCGAAAGTACCACGCAAAAAACGTAACATTTCTTGACCGCATAATTTTCCACCTCCTATGAATGAAACCAGACTTATCTTCAAAAAAATCAGCGAAGTGATGAACGCCGTGGGAGTTATTGAAAAAAATAACAGAAATCAGCAACAGGGATATTCATTTCGCGGCATTGACGACATGTACAACGCGCTCAATGAACATCTCGCAAAAGCCAATATCTTTTTTACTTCGGAAATTGTCGAAAAAACCCGCGAAGAAAAAACATCCAAAGCCGGTGCGCAACTGATCTATACCATTCTTCACGTTAGATGGACGGTGAGTGCCGAGGACGGGAGTTTTGTATTGACTGAAACTATCGGCGAGGCGATGGACAGCGGAGACAAGTCCGCAAATAAGGCAATGTCCGCGGCCTACAAATACGCTCTCATGCAGATTTTCTGTATCCCGACGAAAGATGACAAAGACACGGAGAATCAAACACAAGAGCTTGCGCAGACGGTACAATCCGTCAAAACCGCGTTCGCTCAACCGCTTTCTCCTACAGGCATTCAGAAAATCTGCCAGACATGCCAAAAAACCTATAATCCCAAGGCAGGCACAGAGGCTTGGAGCAAGACCTGTTACCCCTGTTACCTCAAAAATAAAAATACGAAAATCGGAGTACAAGCCGCCATCCAAAACGAACCTATCGCCCCTCCGCCGCAGGACTACGACGCGCCCCCTTTTAATTAAAAAAATCCCTAATATGCAAGAATTGGTCGAGGCATCGCAAATCCAACTCATCAGCCAGCTTCGTACCGACGCAACCGCATTACTCGCCAAAGCCGTAGAAATATCCCTAGTGACTTCGCCAGAACAGGAAGCACGCGCCGCGGAGTTTCGTGCCCAAGTAAAAATGCGAATCAACAAGGCCGAGGACGCGCGCAAGTTTCTTGTTGCCCCTTTGAACGCGCACGTCAAAAAAATAAACGAGGAGGTGAAACTAACAACAGAACCCCTCAACGAGGCTGATAGGATTGTCGTCGGTGGGATGATTTTGTGGCGCAATTCCGAGGCCGTCAGACTGGCGAAGGAGACCGCCGTGCAATCCACACGGGAATTACGCGCCGCCGCACTGGTCGGAGATATGAACGTGGTCAACGTGAAAGCCTACGAGGTCGCAGAAGCCCATTCAATCGCGCCTAAGTCCATAGAGATGCAATCAGGCACAATGACCTATCGGAAGCAATGGGTATGGAAAATTGAAGATCTGGCAATGATCCCAGATGAGTATATGGTTCCCGATGAAGTGAAAATCGGAAGGTACGTTCGAGCTGGAATGAAGATCCCGGGAATAAAAAGTGAACAGATAGAAACGCCGGTCTTTAGTTCTTAAAAATAATTCTATGAAAAAAGCACTCAAGCGAAATCCAAAATCTTACTGGTACTGGAAAGACGAAAAAAAGATTTTTGATAAGCCTAATTCGATTGTGGGAGAAATCCCCGCGTGCGTGTCGGGAGACCTTTCTGGCGTGTGGGGAGAAATCCCCGCGTGCGTGTCGGGAGACCTTTCTGGCGTGTGGGGAGAAATCCCTGCTGACGTGCGGGGAAATCTTTCTGGCGTGCGTGGAGAAATCCCTGCTGACGTGTCGGGAAATCTTTCTGGCGTGCGGGGAAAAATCCCTGCTGGCGTGTCGGGAAATCTTTCTGACGTGCGGGGAAATCTTTCGGGCGTGAAGGGAAATCTTACGGGCGTGTCGGGAAATCTTGATGACTGTGAATTGGCTGATGAAGAAAGAGAAGCAGGGGTGCAGATTGAGGATTTGATTGGGGAATAATATGAGCATTCGTGCAAGCGAAAAATGTACGCGTGAAGAAGCAATCGTTTTTCGAGATAAGGTTTGGGAATTTCTCGAAGAGAAAAAACTCCCTTACGAAAAAGTAATCATTTCCAAACGATTTGGTGGCGAGGCAAAAGTTTATACGGGGAAGAAAATCGAAACAATGCCCTTGCGTCGTTCTTTCAGAGTCCTTGCCTTCAAAAATCCAAAAGGCGTATGGGAAGGTGATCTCGCACTCGTAAAAGAACGAGGGCTTGAAAAATCAACCACAACGATAAGGATAGGCGAGAAATCCTATCATCAAAAAGAAATCCCCGAGTATTTTTCCGTCTATCGGGAGAATAACTGGAAAGAAGAAAGTGAGAAATTAAAAAGATGGTTATTAGAAAGAAAAAAATAGTATGTCTCGTAATAAAATACAACCAAGGCTCATCACGGTTTTTATCCAAGCGAAGTTAGCGAATCCGTTTCAAGAAAACAGTTTTATCGAGGCGGTAAAATGTTCGGTCGCGGGTGTTTGTCAATTTTATCGTATAACACACAAACGGAACGACATTATTTATAAAGTAAACGCCGAAGCTGTCAATCTTTCTAAAATATCATACGAGGAAACATAATGTACCAATGTGATCCGCGAAATAAAAAACAAAATACTTATCCATCTTCTTCCACAAGAAAGGTTTTGGGCGGCCGATGACACACAACACGATCAACTTATTGTTTTGGAATGGAATATGTATTGTCAAGAATTATTGCAAGATTTATAGCAAAGAAGATTGGCGAAGGATCGAGCGCAAAAAAGGCGGAATTACTCTCGGACGCTGAACCTTGCGGGCAATCGGTTATCGCGTGGAAAGCACAAATCAAGGGTTTGGAAGAAGTAATACGGGCATTAAAACGAGCACAGGATTATTTCAAAATGGAAGCAATGAATCAATACTAAAATCCTATGAATAAAGTCAAACTCAATAAAAGAGAAGAGGAAATCTATCAAAGAATAATCAAATATGGAACAAAAGAAGATATGTTCAAAATCGCTTATTCCATTGGTCGAGAAAGAGTGATAAAAGAAATGTGCGAAGAAATTTTCAAAATAAAATAATCCTATGAAAAAAGCACTCAAACGAAATCCTAAGTCCTACTGGTACTGGAAAGACGGAAAACAGATATTCGATAAGCCTAATTCGATTGTGGGAGAAATCCCCGAGGGCGTGTCGGGAAATCTTTCTGACGTGTCGGGAGAAATCCCTGCTGGCGTGTCGGGAAATCTTTCTGGCGTGCGGGGAGAAATCCCCGCGTGCGTGTCGGGAGACCTTTCTGACGTGTGGGGAGAAATCCCCGCGTACGTGTCGGGAAATCTTTCTGGCGTGTCGGGAGAAATCCCCGCGAGCGTGTGGGGAAATCTTTCTGGCGTGTGGGGAGAAATCCCTGCGTGTGTGTCGGGAAACCTTTCTGGCTTGAAGGGAAAAATCCCTGCTGGCGTGCGTGGAAAAATCCCTGCTGACGTGTCGGGAGACCTTTCTGGCGTGCGTGGAGAAATCCCTGCGTGTGTGTCGGGAAATCTTTCTGGCGTGTGGGGAGAAATCTCCGCGAGCGTGTCGGGAAATCTTGATGACTGTGAATTGACCGAAGAAGAAAGAAAAGCAGGGGTGAAGATTGAAGATTTGATTGGAGAATAATATGAAAAAAGCACTCAAGCGAAATCCAAAATCTTACTGGTACTGGAAAGACGAAAAAAAGATTTTTGATAAGCCTAATTCGATTGTGGGAGAAATCCCCGCGTGCGTGTCGGGAGACCTTTCCAGCGTGCGGGGAGAAATCCCCGCGTGCGTGTCGGGAGACCTTTCTGGCGTGTGGGGAGAAATCCCTGCTGACGTGCGGGGAAATCTTTCTGGCGTGTGGGGAAATCTTTCTGGCGTGTCGGGAAACCTTTCTGACGTGTCTGGAAACCTTTCGGGCGTGTCGGGAAACCTTTCGGGCGTGTCGGGAAACCTTTCGGGTGTGTCGGGAAATCTTTCTGGCGTGTCGGGAAACCTTTCGGGCGTGTCGGGAAACCTTGATGACTGTGGATTGACTGATGAAGAAAGAGAAGCAGGGGTGAAGATTGAAGATTTGATTGGGGAATAAAAATATGACAGTTCTATATTACATTCCGCCAACCAATGAAATCTTCGAGGAAGTCCGCACGAAAGCCATTGATTTATGGAAAGCAATTGATTCTGATAATGACAAATATGGCTATGCCACAAGTAAAATAAGCCAAATAAAAGATATTGGAAATGTCTCAGATAATTTGATGTATATCGTGGCAATGTTCGATAGTGGAAATCAAGTGAAGCTTATTGAGAAATTAAGTGAAGAAGCAAAAGAGGCAATCGAGGCTAGATTGAACGAAAATTAAATTATTTATAATTTACGAAAATTTTTTATGTCATCTCATACCTCGTCGTCCACTACTTCAAACAAAAAATCATTTGAAGATGGCACCTTTGAAAACGGGACAACAATAGAAGAAGCGTTAAATGTTTCAATTCAACAATTAAAAGATTTGAATAAACATTTTCCGTGCCGTGAAAACTCTTTTACTATTAAAAAAATGAAAAAAGCCTTAAAGTGGCTAAATTATCTCACCAAAGATAGAATTAAGCGCGGCGTAGAAGGAAAACGTTTTGCATAATTATATGGAACCTTGGATTTGTCCACGTTGCGGTCAAGTTTGGGCGGGATGGGTTGCAAAATGTGACTGTAAACCGTCTTCTAATCAATTTAGACCTCCGCCAGATTCAACTGGTGATGATTTTCCGCAGGAGAAGAAAGAATGGATTGCTAATTCAAAGGCGACCAACTAGGTCGCCATTTCTCCGCCGTCTGATGGTAGGCGGCACTCGTTACCGCTTCGCCGAGGACATAGGACTTCGGCGATGGCGGAGAAAGATTCTAAAATATCCAATACACATTTTCATCTTTTCTAAAATCTATACATTTTTACGAATCTGTATATAATTGCTTAGGAGAGGAGACTGAAATGAAAGGAGATATTGTCTATTCATTCTGCAATTTTTGCGGGAAGGTCACAAAACACATTCGCGGTGTTAAATTGGAACGCATACGCGGTCTTCGTCAAGAGATTCCAATTCTTCATTGCTTAAATTGTGAAAATGAAAAGGAGGCCGAAAATGAATGACATACCAGAACCGAAAGATGTGTATGTCACTTTACGAAAAGAGTTTTGTCCGAAGTGTCGTAGAGATAGACTTTTTCATCTTGGATGTCGTTTCGCCGCGCCAGAAAAAATTGGAAAGCGTATCAGAAAATGCGACCATTGCGACTTTACGGAAGAACTTTTCAAGCCATAAGTGCGGAGGTAGTTTTCTTGGGAGGGACTATTTCTATTCTGTTCCTCCTTTATTTTACGACAAAAAAAGAGGAAATTATGCGCAAAAAAGGAATAATTAGAAAGACTTGCAAAAGATGTTTCAAAATGTTTTCCAACGGCCTAAGAAGAGAATCAATTTTGTGCGTGCGATGCGAGGTAAATTCGAAAAAATGATATGTATCGAATCGAAGTCAAAGGCCGAATGCCGTCGTTGAATGAATGGCTGTCGGGCATATGATGCTAGAGGAACAAAAACAATTTTTACGAATACAGTATCCTAAAAAAGGATTAAAATTTTGTTCAGAAACTTTGCATCTTCCAACCACCACAATTCGTGCTTGGTGTTCAAGACAAAAAATTAAACAAAATCAAAATAGTGAATTTTTCAAAGATTGGCAACGAAGGGCGGCTCTATCGAAAATTGGGAAAAAACGTCCTGCACAAGCCGAAGTTATCAAAAAACTTTGGAAAGATGGAAAAATTAAATCTCATCCCAAAAAATCAAAAGCACAAAAAGCATGTATTGTTTGTGGTAAAATTTTTGAATATCCACCAGGACAAGTTTATGCTTCAACAAAAAAAGTTTGTTCTATTAAATGTAGTGGTGAATTAGTACGAAGATGTTGGAAGGCCAGAGGCCATCCTAGAGGGATGCTGGGAAAACATCATTCTGAAGAAGTTAGGCAAAGAATGAGTATAGGACATATGGGACAAAAAGTAACAATACAACAAATTGAAAAAGCAATGAAAACAAAATTAGCAAAATATGGTTGGGTCGCGCCACCTTTTAATCGAATGAAAGCAAGTTGGAAATGTGGCATAGCGGAGGACTTGAGAGATGGAAATTATTATCGTTCAAGTTGGGAAAGAAATTATGCACGCTATCTGAATTTTTTAATGAAACATTTTGGAGAAATTAAGAAATGGGAATATGAACCTGAAACATTTTGGTTTGAAAAAATTAAACGTGGAATGAGAAGTTACAAACCAGATTTCAAAATTTTCTTCAAAGATGGACATATTGAATACCACGAAGTAAAAGGTTGGATGGACAAAAGAAGTCTAACAAAAATAAAACGGATGAGAATTTATCATAAAATTGAAATAAAAATAATTGACAAAGTTTTTTTCAAATCTATAAAAGATGTGGAAAAATTAGTTTCTCCTTTTTGGGAATAAAACGCGCTTGTTATGGGCGGGTATCTTCCCGATGACAACCCCAAATACGTTCCTACCGTAATTCTTCACTGGGAGAAAGCAAAAAAAGAAGAGAAAATTGTTTATCTTATTTCCAACGTCGAACAATAACAAAACCGCCCCTGATTGGCGGGTTTTTGTTACTTGATGGCTTCTTCTATATCTTCAAGAAACTCGGAAATGTTGATAAGAAATTGTGGTGTTATATCTTTTGACGGCTTATATCCGTCAACTGCACTTTGAACTGCTTTTAATTCCTCTTCAGAAAGTTCAAAGATCAATTCTTCGTCGTGAAAATTCTTTTGAGCTTCAATGAAATCACCCATACTCTTTTGGCGGGAAATAGACTTTTCCGCAAAGTTCTCTTCTTCTCCCTTGAGCGGAGGGTTCTGTTTGTTCCACTCCTCGGCTTTGGTCTTACTGACTGTTTCAATGTCAATCATTTGCTCCTGAAATCTGCGTGCGGCTTTAGCGAGAAGTTTCAATTCCTTAAAAGTCTTAGTACCATCTAATCCTTTTGTAAGACTTGGAAAAACAGGAACAAGTTTTGTAAAACTCGTAATGAGTTTCTTCATAAAATCTTTTTATTTCTTCCCTAGTGAGAAGATAATTTCCATAACCTTTCGGCTCGGATCTCTTGACGAGAACCCGTTTTTGTGGTAGCGTAATGGGTCTATTATAGACTCAAATTAAGAATTTTGCAAGAGAGAATATGGGATGTACGCTACTCATCATTCTCGGAATCATAATATCAATTTTCACTATTGGGATTGTCCCGACGGCGTGCTGGGTCTTTTTGGCTTTAGTAATACTCGTTCTGTTTGGTTTCAGTTCGACACAATAAAAAATAGGGCGATTAACCGCCGTGGAGAGACGCTTTTCCCTCTACTGGTCGCAGAGGTTGCGAGGCGGTGTGTATCAGGCGTTGGAAGTTTAGTCGTGAAATCATAAGAGCATTATATGACACAATCAACAAAAATCGCAAGGATATGGGCAATGCCAAACAAGTGGACATTCACAATTCTACCCATAAAAGAATTGTTGAAAGAAGAAGTGGTTGGCAGTTTTTGGGTAGACCCATTTGCCGGAGAAAATGGTGCTTTGTATGCCGACTATACGAATGACATTGAGAAAGACGGAATGGACGCTCTTGCCTTTCTGAAAGGATTTGCGGACGGAATAGTGAACGGCGTTCTCTATGACCCACCATACTCAATCACACAGGCGAGAATGTATGGCAAAAAGGAGTTCTCCTCAATGAAATATTGGGCTGACTGCAAGAATGAAATCGCTCGTATCCTCAAGCCCGGAGGCAAAGCAATCTGCTTTGGGTGGTCGTCTATGGGGATTGGAAAGAACAGAGGATTTGAAATGAACCGCATATTATTAGTTCCACACGGCGGTTCAAAGAACGACACAATCGTTACCGTGGAAACGAAACTTGCAAGCTAATGACTACCTGCTATAATGGGATAGTCGCCTTATTTTATTTTGTTCCACTCTGCTTTTAGTTCCGAGCGGGTTTTGATTTGATTTGGATTAAAGGCGACAAGTATTTTTCCATCTGGTTCTACTCTAATAACTCCATCATACCCCGTGATTTTCGTGAACAAATCATTTAATTTTTGGTGTTCAAGAACATTTACGTTACCTAATTCAGAGAGAATATCTAAATCAGAACTTTGCGATTCTCTCATAAGTTTTATCGCTTCATCTACACCACCGTAATCGTCTAACGCACCGGGCTTTGTGTTCTCTATTTCGTTCAAAAATCTTCGTAACTGTGCGTCAGTAATCTTCCGTTGACTGATCGTCATTGGTTTCTTTATGTCTAAATACACTTCAATGACTCGCCCAGTCTTTGATTCACCACCGCCACCCGGAATAGATGTATATATTTTCTCGGCGATACTCTTGTTGTCTGTAAAATAAAATCCACGACCCTCTGATCTGCCCCTTTCGCCGACGTGGGACATCTCAAACTTATCGAAAACATTTGGCGTACCGTGATAAGCAACTTCCCCCTGCCCCTTCACCCACTCATCAAAAGACTGGCCTGATGCTTTGGCTCTGGAGATGGAGGAGGTTAGGTTTTCTTCTTTAACTGGGGGAATCTTTTTACTAGTTGTTCCCTCAAGGCCAGCAGTCTTTGCAACCTCGCTTGCAGGAATGGGGCTTTGTTCATAAGAGACAGTCTTAGCTTGGACATCCTTAATTTGGGTGTCCAGCGTATTGAATAATTCTTCTGCGCTCATTGGATTTTCAACGGTTGAGACTTGCCCTTCCAAGAGACTATCCATCTTATCCACGAGAGCACGAAAGGCGGGATCATTCTCGTACAGGAGTGATTTTGCTTCTAATTTTCCAGCCTTAGCTTGTCTTGCCATTGAAGATTTGGCTCGGTTAAGACTGAAATCTTTTGCCATAAACTCCACATTTCCCACTGCATCTAAAACAGGACGATATCTTACCCCTGCTCCTTCGCGTTCAGCCATCAAACCGACTTTTTGTCTAAAATCCTCGACGTACGAAGTAATACGCGATTCAAGTTCTGGGATAGATGACGGAAGATTGCCTAACTCTGACGGAGATATTTCGGTAGAGACAGGTTCTTGACTAGGTTTTGGTGTTCCTCTAATAACTGTTTTTCTGCCTGTGTATTCTACGTTGCTGTCTTTTGGAAAGACGGAAATGACCTCGCTGGGAGGTTGGGATATTTCTTTCAATCCTTCTTTTCCTTCGGGTAATAATTTATATTTCGTTTGTGCAAGTCTCTCGAACCATTTATTTTCAAATTCATCCATTATTTTTTGGTATTGCGGTTCAAGTTTTGCCTTTTTAGATTTCTTGATTGCCTGATTCATCACTCTAATCGGATCATTAAGAAATTCACTATAATTTTTTCCTATCCACTGCCCCAAGAAAAATGATGCCCTACTAATTCCCGGTATTCTCCCAAGAAGATTTTCTATTATTTGCCCCACAAGCAAACGATAAAACCACCCTCCAACTCTACCACCTTTTATGAGATTATTGTTGGAGCTTTTCAATAAAGCAATCGCGTCGGCATATTTCCCTGACAATTCATTTAGCCCTTTTACATTTACATCCGGCGTATTGTCTTGGATGGTCTCCTTCAAAATGCGAGCGATTTTTCGTGCGACAGGAGATAAAGTTTTCCTATTTTCATCATATCCAACTTTGTACAATTTATTTTTTAGATCGTGAAGTTCAAAATCAGTTACTTTTTCTCTTCCCAAGTCTTCAATTTCACTGTCAAAAAGAGTTCTTGCATCTTCTTTTTTTAGGTTTTTTATTAAGGCCACATCGGGACCGTCATCAATTTCCTTTTCTGTTTTTTCAAGAATAGACAAAAGACTATTTTTTTGTTCGACGTTGTCAAGATTCTCCGCCACCGTTTTATCAATAACAGTCTTCTTTGTTGCTAAGCGGTCGGCTTCATTTATTGTATAAATACGCCCAGCTTTTTCGTCTGGAACAAATTTTTCTTCAAGTAATAATTCAAGAGTATCGTCAAAATCTTTTCCCATTTTTATCTCAACATCATTGACTTGTGATTTTGATGGATTGAGGACATTTCTTGTATCCTCCAATGCCTCACTCAAAAATCCAGCGCGGCGTGCTTCTTTTGCTTCCTTAAACAGAACACGTCCAAGCACAGGCGCGCCTGCGGCCAACGGAAGCCCTAGCACGGTTGCCGCCGCCGCTCCGATAGCCCCTTCTCCAATAGCTTGAGGGATCGTTTCACCCTCTTGAAGCGAACGCCCTGCACCCCCTGCAAATCCAATGACAGGCAGTTCTTTCGATGCCGCTTTGACGGAAGCCCCCACTGCTCCTTTGAGAGTTTGTTTTCCTATTGCAGTTACTGCTCCCCCCCCATAGATGTTCGAAAAATCCTCTGCCATTGCGCCAAGTTCTTCTAATAAATCATTCGCTTGTCTAATTCTGACATCTCCAAAAGGAGTTTTCATTTTTTCGGGTAAAAGAAATTTGGTCAATTCTCCAGTCGGATCAAGAGCTCTAAATGGGACTGAATAAACAGTCGGAAGACGTGCCGCTGTTTGAATAAAACTTCTTACTATCTCTTTTCCTGTTCCTAAAGTAAAAGAACCAACTTTTTGCCAAAATGTCTTGTTGCTTTCTGCTTCCATCTTATCCATTTCCTCATCAGAAATAAATGATGGTGCTTTCGCTTCCCCTCTTAATTCAAATTCTTTCATCTCCTCATCAGAAATAAATGAAGGAAGCGATTGAATTTTTTTTGCTTCGGATTCGGACTTAATTTTTTCTACTTCTTCTTTAATCACTGAAGGCATCAAAAAGCTAGGAATTGACATATTATTTTATTTCAATCCATCCCCCAAGGACTTTAATATAATTTCTCTCACCGAGGTTTTTTATCTCTGAAGGAGCAAAAGTGGGTGATTTTTCCACATCTTTTTCTTCTGTTGGTTTAAAAATGCCTTTTTGTTCGTTGATAAGTCTTGTTCTTACTTCATTTGATAATTCTTTCATTCCATTCATTTTTGTTTGAACGGTCTTAATATCATCTCGTGAAAAATCAACAAGAAAAAAATTAGAGCGAGTAAATTCTTGGGGTGTGAGGGCGGCTCCGAATAAAGCGGAACGATAACCTGCTTGTGCGGCTTCAATCTGCGCTGTAAAGGCAACCCACTTCTGATCCTTAGAAACAGTTACCCACGGTTTCGCTTTCTCCAGCACTGTTTTCCATAAACCTGGATTTGAGACAGAGAAATTATTAAGTAGTGTTTGTGCTCCGTCAACACCAGCATACATTTGTCCCATTGCATTATAGTCCGTTAAGGTTTTTCCTTTTAATCCTTCAAGAGCCATCCGTGAGAGATAAGATTCAATTTTTTGTGGATTATTTTCTTTCAATAAACTGTCAAAAAAAATTCTTGCGTTTTTTTGCGCCTCGACGGAACCCAAATTCATAACAACAGATTCAAACTGTTGATTATAATCTGGCATCGCTTGCTGTTTTTCAAATTCTTTTCTTAATTCTTCACGTTTGAGTGGTCCGAAAATCTTCTGTTCTTCTTCCTCTTTTTGTTTTAGATATTCCTCGAAAGTCTGCTTGGGTACAGGTGCGCTTGGAATAACGAACCCTTCTGTCCCTCCAATAGTCCTCACACTCAACACCTGCCCTGTCTGTTTATTCAGTTTTGTCTCGATGATAGAATTCCCAGTACCCGCAGAAGTCTTATACACAAAATCCTGACCCTGCATGGATTTAATAGCCCCAGGTTCCAACCCAAGTTGACTTTCAATCTTCACCTGATCAGCTTCGGATAGTTTATCCAACATTCCCAATTCTGAAAGCGTATTAAACTTTGTCATTGCGGCGATATTAGCTTTTTCAATCGCTGTATTCTTTGCGAGTTTATTCTCCTTCCTTGTCTGCATGATTGAATTAAGCCCAACAATAGCTCCTTCGATTACGGCCTTATCTCCTGATCTCACAGCCGCCTGTTGAGAAGGCGAGAGCCAACGCAAGTCCTCTGCGGTGAGTGCGTCCGCCTTTCCAACCAAAGCCGCATAAAATGCTCCGCGTTGTAAAGCGAGTTGAGTATCTAAATTATCATCTGGTTTCAATAAATCATTTCTCTTTGCTTCTATCTTGTCTTTTACAATGTTTTGTAGGGCAGTTGTAAACTGTCCCTCTGGAGTAACCGGAGTAGTAGATGGTTTTGTCATTGCCGGCGTGCCTGTTGCGGTGAAAGAAGGCAAACCAGCCGCACGCTCGATATTGAGCTGGCGGGTAATACCTGTATTTGTATTCGAGGCCGCGAGTTCGCTTTTTACACGAGCCATTGTGGCTTCGGGAGTCTCATTGGCTGTTGAGGAAGGAGCAGGCATATTATATGTAGCTTAGGATATTACTTTGTGCGAAGTCTGGATTCTTCATCATCTCGCGGGCAACCCTAGATCGTGCCAGTTCAGCCCCTCGTAGCTGTTCATTGGTTGTCTGTTCTCGTTCGAGCGAACCTCGAACACCTAGAGTCGGAGAATAAAGAGAAGACGATGGAAGATTTGACGAACCCAGTGTCGTTTCTGCTGTCTGTCCGATATCCCGTGCTTGTTGACCAAAACGCATTGCAGACGTAGAAGAAATCAGTTTTTGTTCTTTTTGAAACTTCCCCTCTAATTGTGCGGTCAATTCAGGCGGGAGGCCGCTTTCTGTTCCCAAAGTCCCTGCCGCCTCGCCCGAAAAAGTAACACCCCTAGATTCAAGATCGGACTGAATAGCCTCTTTTGATTTCTGTCGATTGATGGCTTCAATTTGCGTCTCTATATCCCGTTGTGCGGCCAAGTCTGAGAGTCCTTGTGTATACTTTTGAGAAATGAGTTTTTTTTGTTCCTCGTAGTAAGGAGACAATTCTGTCTTTGCGCTTACAATGCCTTCCTGAATAAATCTATCAATATCATCTGGCGTTAAAGTAACCAAAGCGAGCGCGGCTGGATTGTTCGCAATACTTTCAGCGAGATTGTTTATTGCGTCCTGTTCGGAAGCTGGAAGAGAAGCAATAATCGCTTTTGGGTCAACAATCGTCGTTCCTATATCTCCCAAAGTCCAGCCCAATCCCTGAAGCTGTGCGGCCTCTCCGCTTCCCACAATAACCACAGCCTTCTGCTTGCCATCAGGCGAGGTCAAGGTGGCTTTTTGAGCTTGTATCTCGTCCTGCGTCATTGTAGGGGTTACCGGAGCGGCCTGTAAGCCCGCAAAAACAAGATATTCACTCGGAACCGAGGCAGGAAGTTTCCCTGCCCGACTTCTATCTCCGCTTAATTCGCCAGTAACATAAGATGTGGTTTTATTCGTGTGGTACTGTGCCGCACTTTCGCTCTCTCCGAAAGCATAAGCCAGATTTTTCGCGTCTGTCGAATTAAGTTTTTTTCCGCTCTTATAGAGAACAACGAGATCTTTGACTTGTTTTTCAGAAAGGCCAGAACGAAGCAACTTGAGAAAAGTTTCAAGGTCGGAATTAGCTTGAGTCGAAACAGACGAAATTGAGGTTGGTGTTGAAACTGGCGTTGTTGCTTTTGGAGTAGTTTCTTTTATCGGAGCAGACACGACTTTCCATCCTTCATTTGCGTGGCTTCCTGTAAGGTAAGAATTGTAAATAACCCCGCCCTCTTCCACGGAAACTGTTTGACCTTTTGAATTTTGAAGTGTTACAAGAGCCATATTATTGTTGAACGAGGAAATTGAGTTGTTGGTCGATTTCGGAAATCTCTTGTTGAAGATTGGCTATCTGTCTTTGTAATGGAGCAAGTTCGAGTTTTTTCATCTGTTTGCTTTCTCGGAGTAAAACAATTGCATTTTCGAGATACCCCTTTCTCTCCGAAGATTTGAGTTTGTCGTATTCTTTTAGAAACATACTAAGGTTGCACGATAAATTCGTTAGTGTCTTTTGCCACGCCTGCGCGAACAGGACTTCCGTTTGAGTCAGTTGTTACCAATCCGCCAAATTCCAGATAGTATTTCGTGGCGGCGGTCAATGAAGAAATAACCGTTGTATTTCCACCTGTGTTTATTATACCCGAAGCCGCGGTGGAGATGTTCGCGTTCGCCACCCCGACATAGGTTCCGTAGTTATTTGTCATTGTAAGAATGGAACCTGCCGATTGGTTGCTTCCCACGTCGTAATTTGCAAAAGCGAAAAGCAGTTGTGTTGAATTAAACCTGAACAATAACGATTCTCCGCTTGAGTTTCCTGTTTTTGCAACGGTGCTTGTTACTTCAGTAAAAGTTGTTTTATCCGCCGAGAGTTCAAGAACCGAGAAACTTCCAACGGCTAGTGCCGAAGAATAACTTGCGCCGAGATTTCGTTCATTGAGTTTGAAATTTCCTACTGAGTAATCTATGCCAGCTCGCGCTGTGGCCAAAGTAACCGCCGTATTGACCGTCAAAGCTGTTCCTGAACGGTTAATCACCCGTGCTTTTACCGTCGTACTTCCGCTCACCCCGTACGCGACCCCGAAAGTCGTATCGTCCAGAGATGTAATCTCCACGCTATTGAATACGATAGAAATGTCCTCTCCAGAAAATGTCGCTTCCGAACCAATCGAGGAAAAGTTTTTTGTTCCAGTGTCGTATAGTCCGCAAATAACCTGTGCTTCACTATCTGCGGTATTCTCTACCAAGATAGCTATGTAATTCGTCGTCCCGTTCCGCCTGACGCTTTGCAAAACTTTTGCGTCCGTATTCGTCCAAACTGCGGTATTCGTATCAGCGGTGATGGTGTCCCCTGAGCGCGTGCACATTTGAAGATAGATTTTTTCGTCCGCGGTATTCCGATAAAAGAAAAGGACGTGGCTGTCGCTTATGTAAATCACCTGTGGTTCGGAAACATTAGAAGCGACAATAGATTGTTCCGCTCCTTCCGTAGGGCCGTCAAACGGGATATTTGAAATCACCCGTGCCTTCAAAGCTCCTGCCACGACATAAGTGATAATAACCGATGTGCTGTTCACCTTTGCAACATCGAATCCTAAATATGTGTTGCCGGTGAGGTTGTTGTCGGAAATCAAAGTAATGGCGGTAGGGGTGATGACATATTGGGCAATTTGATAAGCATTTCCTGTATTTGCCCTATAAAATACCGCTTTGCAAGTCGAGGACATTTCTACTCCTCGAAAAGCGCAATTTGAGTCAAAATTATTTCCAGCCGTGTCATTGACGATGGTCGCGTTTGAGGTTAATTCGGTAAATCCGCATCGGCGAACATTATCGGCTGAAAAAACGGAAACAGTGTCGCCTTGTAAGAGCGCGCGGTTGGCAGTGAAAGCAATTTGCGGTTTCAAACCGCCCGTAACTTCAAGATTCGTCCCATCAAAAGTCATTTTATTTCCCGTACTGATACCGATGGACATTCTCGGCGTCCCCGCGTTGTATTCCATCCAGTAACCCGTTCCTGTGTCGTAAGCCGACTGGCCTGAATAAAGCGCGCCTGCCGTTCCCACAGAAAGATTGCCGAGCAAGCTGATGTTCCCGTCCGTTCCGAGAGTTATTTTGTCTGTCGTATTCGTCCGTAAGGAAATTGCGCCTGCAGTGATATAAACATTTGATTTTGACGCGCCGACTTCTCCGACCGTAATGTTTCCACTAGCGTCCAAAGAAATGTTTGCCGTAGTATTTGTCCGAAGCTGTATCGTTCCGGAGTTGATGTACACATTGCTCTGTCCGGCTCCAGTAAGGCCAAGAAGCAATGCACCTGCGGTAAGGTCAGTATAGACAGTAGCGCCGTCCTTAATCTGGAAGCTCGCGGAAGAAATACTGATATGCTCCGAAGCGGTCAAACCTATCGTAGTTGTAGCCGCGAATTGTGCATAAATACTCGCTCCATCCTTTAAGGCGATGCCAGAAGTGTTGATGAGTGCGTGCTCGTTTGCTGAATCTCCCAATGTGAGCGCACCTGCGGTCAAGTCTGTGTAGACAGTAGTGTTGTCGAGAATCTGAACGGAAGTCGAGCTCACGACCAAATGTTCAGTCGTTGATACTCCCAAAGTCAAAACTCCAGCCGTAAGGTCGGTATAAACTGTTGTCGCATCCCGAATCTGTACCGAAGAAGAAGTAATATAAACATTTTCCGAGGCCGCGTTTCCTACCGTGATGTTTCCGCTCACATCCCATTGTCCGATGACAGTTGCCGTTCCATTGAAAAATCTCAATCCGTTCGTCGAATCAAGCGTCAAATGTGTTTTCGATGCGGCATATTCCCCGAAAGCAACCCCGTAAGTCGTAACTCCATATCCGTATAATCCGTTTAGGTTTCCAATCGCCCAATGTGAAGTCCAATCATTGTAAGTGGCTGAATTACGGACATTACCGACAATCGAAGGCCCTGCCTCACTTGCGCCCTTTACTCCATTTATTGAATAGAGGTCAATGAATCCGTCACCTATTGTTCCTGAATTAAACATCGCGTCGCCAGCATTCCATACATTCGCACCCGTACCATCGAGATTGCGCGTTACTGTATAAGAATAATCTCCCTCGGCTTCCAAAGTAGGTGCAGAAGTAATTGCAAAAAACTCGACTTTTCCGTTCGCTTCCATATACGCTCTGTCTCCCGATGCCATTTCGTTGTGTTTGACATAAATGGTCGTGGCCGCATCCGTAAGGTCGCGTGTCAAAGTTGTCGTCGGGCCCACAAGAATCCGTCCGCCGATTGTTGCAATGGTATTTTGTGCCACCAAAGTTTCCACCCAAAGTTCCGCCGCGTGAAGCGTCAGGTACTTTTTGGAAAGCGAACCGATATTCAAATCATAACCAGTATTTGGAAGCAAATCATTGCCTGTCGGATCAAAGATAATATCTCCCGCTGGAGAAATAGTCAGATTGCCGCCGGATTTATCCGCGAGAGTATCCGCAGAAATCTTTACAAGCGTGAGAAATCCGCTTGCGTCCGAAGCGAGCAAAGAAGCCGCGGCTCCCGGATTCGAGGAAGAAGTAATCGCGTGTGTGTGACTTCCGGACGAGCTGTTGGTCGAAGAGACTGTCAAAGTGCCCGGTGTCGTAAGAGCAACGTCATCTGCGTTTATAGTAATCCCATCGCCTGCCCCCACAGTGAAAGTCCTATCAGAAGAAAGGTCGCCGCCGCCAGTAAGTCCTGCTCCTGCGGTCAAAATCCTTGAAGTTAAAACAACGGCTGTGCCTGAAACAGTGAAACTTTTATCAATGTTCACTGTCGTCCCGTTATATCTAAGCGTCGCATTCCCACCGGTCGTTCTTCCAAACACCAAATCTACGTTCGCATCAGTGAGGTCGCTATTGATTGTAAAGGTATCGGTAGTGGTTGAGGCAATAGTGGCAGTTGTGGCGGTAATAACTCCTTTTATAGACAAAACGGAACCATCCCACGTCATAAAATTCCCAGACGGGTCGCCGATTGAAGAACGCGGAGTGCCCGCGTTGTATTCCATAAACCAACCAACGCCGGTATTGTAGGCTGTCTGTCCGCTTCTGATATTCCCGCTTGTTGAAACCGCAAGTGAGCCAGTAACAGTTGAACCGGCAATCGTGAGTGTGGAACCATCCCAAGTCAATTTATTTCCAGCCGCGGCTCCGATGAAAAACTTGTACGCTGTAGTATCGTAACCGAGCCACCAACCCGTTCCCGTGTCGTATGCCGTTGCTCCTCCGCGTATGACTCCCGCGGCTCCAAAATTGAACCCAGATGCCTCTACGACCAACGCCGTGACCCCACCGACATATCCGGCGGTAGTGTTAATCGTGCCTGTTGCGGTGATTGAAGAAGCCACAACCGCACCGGATTCCGTAACATAGAAAGGCGCGCTCGCAGGTGTGGCGTGTCCTGCCCAAATGCGAATATCATCTCCAGCCGTAACAACGGAAGAAAGCCCCACTGCCCCTGCCACATCTTTGATGTAATTCGTTGAAACAACCCAGCCAGAAGTCCCTCCCAGATAGCCCGTATTTGCTGTAATATTTCCGGTAATGGTCGCGGAAGAAAATGTAGCCGCGCCCGCGTTGGAAATCTTAGCTGGAGACAGAGCGAATGTCGCCGCCCCGAGCCACATATTCCCGTCTATGTCCACGTGAAACGAGGTCGCGTCCGAACCTCCAATGTCAATCGTGGAAGCAGTAAGAGAACCAGAGATTGCAAGCGTGGAACCGTCCCACGTTACTTTGTTCCCCGCGCTATTTCCTAAAGAAAACTTTGCTGTAGAACCCGAAAGACCAATCCAAAATCCCGTGCCGGTATCGTAGGATGTCTGGCCTCCCGCAATGTATTGGTCGGCTTGAATAGAGCCTGCAATCAGTCTATCTACTCGTATATATTCCAGTTTCTCTGCACCGATTGAAATGTCGGTAAATAGACCTTCCGTATCCGCAAGTAGTCCGCCTAAATCTAAATCGTTTCTGTGAAATGCCGAAAATCCCAATGTTTCTATCCCATCGGTATATTCTTGTTTCGAGATAGAAAATTGAGTAATAAGAGGCATACTTATTTTTGTGGCGGTCTGTCTATCTCTATTTCGGCGGTGAATCCGTAAAACGACCAGTATTCATTTGAGCCGTTTTCTGCACCCTCGACTTGAAGAAAATATCCTTTTTCAGGATTGACTTGAAACTCACTGATGTACTTTTTCAATTCTCCCAAAGGCATCCATTTGGTAACGGCTTGCGCGTTTTCATCCACGGCACGGGCGCGAAGGAATAATCCTTGCGCACGGTCGGCATAAGCAAAAATCTTATTGAATCGTTTTATCCCCGATGGCATTCCAAAATCCATATGTCCCGTCTGAAAAAACGAATGGATGGGCGTGCCGTTATCGGTTTTTTGCAAAGTCGAATCAATATATTTTCCCAGTTTATGTATTTCCCCATCAGTCGCGCCTAGATAAAGCGAATCTTGTCCGGTAGCATAAAATTTCCCCATTGAACCGAGAGTGTCCGCGTACTCGTTCAATCTCCACGTCATCGTTGGAAGACTTAAAATCAAGGAACAATTCGCGTAGGAAATGCCATTGACGGTTACTGCCCCAAGATACAAGTGATATTCCTCGTCTACGATTTCCGCGAACGCGGTTGTCATATTCGAATATCGAATAAAATCTATCGCACGTCCTGCGACGTTTTGAGGATAACTCCCGCCTTGTGAGACATAAACTCCATCTCGATTCGCCCAAATCATTAAGGCCCCTAAGTTTTTAATCGTGCGATGCGCGGAACAACCAGTATCCCATACTTGCTTTTTGGTAAGAGGCGATTGGGTAACCATATAAGCTCTATATTCCGTAAAAACCATTAACCTATCCCAGTTTGTCGAAATTCCTGTAATGGCTTCCGAATAATCCACATCAAAAAAATCCGTCGCCACTGTCCACGTAATCGCGCCAGCCGTCGGTATGGACGAGTAATAAACCCTGTAAGGTGTAGCCGTGCCTGATATGTCCGTGTTAGCAATGTAAAGCCTATCTCGATATCGAGTGATAAACTTGGCATTTGGCATCGAAGTTACATTGGTACTTGTAGAAAACGTCGTACCGGTTAAAGAGGAGGGAGTGATGAATCCGTCTGTTGAACCCCAACCTACGAAAAAGCAATATCCCAAAAAGTCCTCCATTTCGACGGCTATTCCTGCCTTATTCGCCCACGCGGTTTCCGCTCCGGTTATCTCTGTCCAAGAGCCGCCCGTTCCATAAAATAATTGCGTATCGTCGGAAGTCGCATCATCAACAGTTGCCAACATTTTCTGAATCGAGGTTGATTGTCTAAAATTATGAAGCGAAAGGATTGATTTCCCCGCTTCCAAGGCCGTGCCTATTTTTCCGTATCCAGGACGTTTCAAGATACTGCCTATTTTGTAGGAAGTATTGACATTAGACATTGCCAAAAGACCGCCGCCAGATTCGCTGTTTCCCGACGGAACAAGGTGCGGCGCAACATCGGAATATAATCCTTGCGGATATTTAAGCGCGTCAACCAATGCCATAATTTATTCGATATAGGTGTAATAATCCTGCATTTCTGGCATATGGGTTAATTGTTTCTGCGCCTGTTTTTGCAATTCAGAAACGAAACGCGCAGTCAACCTGTCTCCGTTTTCCATATTCTTTTTTCGATATTCAATTTCCGCCCCGATATAGTATTTTGCAATATAGGTAAAAGGCATTGGGAGAGTATCGGAAAGAGAATCCACACGAGGAACAACTCCATAATATTTCACTTTTATTTTCTTTCCCGCTGTGTCCGAATCAATCGGAATATCCAGCAAGATATTTCCGTTGAATAAAGTATATTTGCTTGGCGTGGCCGGCTTTACCCCCTGCCACACGACCGTCCCAACGGCCTGTGTGGTCGTAATTGAACCAATCCCTGAAGCAGGAATGCCTGTTAATGTGCCAGTGCTTTCCGTGTTTCCTGTATAAGTGATTGTATCTATACCGACATAAGCCGTTCCACTTTCGCCAAATTCGTAAGAATCAGTTAAAACGAGTGTCGTGTTCCCAGCTGACGCGGCTGTTGATACTGTTGTCTTTGCAATTCCGTTGTATTCGTCTTCGTATGCGTCCAAGTCCATATACTCCATAATCTCGCTTCCAACTTTGACCTGAATGATCCCTTGAAAAGAATCGGGATATTTCAAATTTGTAGAAAGAGATGAAACGGCGTAGGAGTTTTGATTCAATGTGGTAGTAATAGAAGTCACATCTTCAACGATTTCAAAAGGCCAATCTTTCATCGTTCCATCGGGCAAAACATAATTCGTAGTCGCGTCCTGAAAATCATTGACCTTTTCCAAAAGCCATTCCCAAGTGATGAGTGATCCATCAACTTCTGCCCTGACGAGTTTTAATGCACTTTCTGCGATAGCTTTTCCAGTGTTATAGGGAACGCCTGACGAGGCGATATAATCCGAGGCCGAAGAGGAAGTCGTCCCGTCGGTAAAAACGACGTAGTAAAATGAATATGCTGTATCAGTGGAAATTAAAGTGTATTCTGTATATTCTTTATCCCACTGAATAGAGATAGCATCAGCAATCGGTGTCGTAATCGCATCCACGGAAGCAATGAGCGTGCCTGAACCTCCGTCAGTTGAAGCTCCATAAATTTTAATTCCCCGTTCTAGTATCTTCGTAATAGAAGTATCAATTTCGTGGGAAAATTTTGTCGTATTCGTGATGGTCAATGCTGTCCCGCGAGTTACGGTTCCGTTTACATCGCACTCCTCTGTCTTCGCATTTCCAACGGTTCCCAAAATAAACCAGTCATCATCTGTCAATCCGTTATTATCTCGGACGGTCAAGGAAGTCCCCGCCGCCGTAAGAGGAGCCGTCATTGACGTTGCTTTATAGCCGAAAATATCAGGATGTTTAATCCTGATCGTTGAACCAATAATTTCTAGGATTTGCGGTTTTTGCAATACCTTAGAAGTACCCATAAAATATCTTTATTTTTTCCGTCTTGCTTTTGAGGATTCAATGGCTCCCATTTGAGCTAAGGCCGCGCGGTGTGATTTTGGAGTTTTTGAAAGTTCATTCCCTCCACCTTTAGGAAACACTTTATATCCTCCTTTGACTTTGCGAATCATATTTTTATTTCTCTTCAACAAATTTCTTAATCGCCACCAAGACCGCGTTCACAAGCGGCACGAGAAATAGAAACTCTGGCGGAACGGTTGCTGTGGAAATCAATCCCATCAATGCGACAATTCCCGCAGACGCGACGGAATAGAGCAACGCCTTGAGAATCTTCTGGCCATCTTCACGGGCAAGAGAATAACGCGCAGACATATTTTTACAGTGAAGAATTAAGAGCTTCATTTGCAAAACGCAGGGCTTCTTCATCGGGCATATTCTTCGTACAAAACTCAAACCATTCTTCGGCGCGGCAAGCAATGTATTCTTTTTCTTCTAATTCCCTGAATAACGCGTCGGCGGCGGAATCAAGACGAATCGCATCATTGATTTTGTTAATAGGTTCGTCTTCAATTTGTTCAAGTCGTTTGAGATAAAGACCTTCGGCGTTTAGTTTGTTTTGCGTGTCTTGGGGAAGAGATGAAAATTGCATAATTATTTGCGGGCGAAAAACGCCGCGCCAGTTATATTTTTATACGTTTTTTTGACAAGTTTTTTCTTACCATCCCACGGATCGGCAATTAAAAAGTCGTTTGAAAACCAATCCTTTCTAAGAGCAACAACCCAATGCTTTCCTTTTCCTAGCGGTACTTCAAGAATGACTGCCGTGTATGGATTTTTTACCGCATTCAAAATCCCATTAAGTGATGGATTCCAATCTCGACGAATAAACTGCATTTTCTCGAAGTTGAGATTTTTCCAGATAATAAGTCCATCCTTTGTGTAGTTATTTATATTGTGCGCGATTTCTTTCGGGGACTTATAACACTTGAAATAATCCGAAAGCATTGAAATGCAACAGGTCGTGCATCCGTAACTATAAACATTCAGAGAGCTTGAGCCGAGTTTGTCTTCTGCCCAGAGTGGGTTGCGCTGACAAAGAATCTTTATCGCCATAAAATTATTTATTAAGAATTAAGCTCATTAAAGCTCCGACAACTGCGACAAGTATTGTTCCCGAGAGTCCAAAAACAATGTTCCTGATGGGCAAAAATTCGCCTTTTAAGACAACTGACTTTTTTATATTATCCACTGATGTTTGAATTGATAATGTCCTCTCATCAATTCTGATGAGTAAGTCGTGATCGAGAAACTGGCCTTGTTCATTTTCCATATTAAGCGAAATAAGTCTTATTGAATGAATAATTTCCACCAACATCCGCAAGAGCAATTTCAATGTTCGCCGCCGTTAAACATTCAAACACGAGATATTGCGCAGTAGTATAGGTATTTTCCGTAACTGGATTTGTTCCTACTCCTAAATCTCCAACCAAAATATCATTAAAATAAAGAGACCAAGAACCTGCCGAAGTTCTG
>Ga0209518_1001581_pt1 | contig 23816 bp, 23 predicted proteins | sample RifGroB1_FD_183993 | JGI IMG/M metagenome (GOLD analysis project Ga0209518, IMG submission 183993) | Groundwater microbial communities from Rifle, Colorado, USA - Groundwater B1 (SPAdes) (version 2) | ecosystem: Environmental > Aquatic > Deep subsurface > Groundwater | place: Rifle, Colorado...
GCAATAGAAAGAATCTAATCCTATATCTACTGATGTTTGTTGCATCAAATGTGACCAGTCTGGCTACGCCATTAGTTTTTGCCAAGATTATGAACATAATTCAGGAAATTATTACCAAAAAACAGTCGATTAATAGTGGCAGTTTACTAAGATTATCATTTTGGATGTTATTGCTTCCAATTATTCAATTAGTCTTCTGGTTTTTTCACGGACTTGCCAGGATAAAAGAAAGAAAAAACGCCTTTTTGGCGAAAGCAAACTATAAAAACTCTTTACTGACGGGAACTTTGGCATTTCCTATGGAGTGGCACACGGAACATCATTCCGGAGATACTGCTGACAAAATTAATAATGGAAGTTCTTCTATTTTTCATTTTGCGGAAAGTACGTTTCAGGTTGTGGAAATGATTGTTAGGCTTGTTGGTTCATATATAGCTTTAATATATTTTCATCCACCATCGGCTTACTTAGTTATGTTGGTAGTTTTATTTGCTGGATTTGTGGTCATAAAATATGACAGAATTCTTGTTCCTCAATATGAATATCTTGATAAATCCGGAAATAAGGTTTCAGAAAAAATTATTGATGCTATCACAAACATTACTACGATTAAAATTCTGCGGGTCGAGAAACAAATTCAGAGGGCGATCTCAAATAAAATCATGGAGCCGATCGCGGTGTATAATGAGAATAGTAAAAAAGGAGAAATTAAGTGGTTTTGGGTAAGCATGTGCAGTTCGACAAGCGTTGTTTTGGTTTTATTTTCTTATCTTTATGGATGTTATCTTAGCGGCGCCACAATAATGATTGGAACGATTTACGCGCTTCATGGTTATCTATCAAATATTCAGGATTTATTTTATAGCCTTGCTTCTAAATACAGCGACATAGTTAGACAAAGAGCTTCCGTTGCTAATTCCGAAGAAATTTCTAAGGATTTTCGGGCGCAGGAAAAAAACGGAGCATCGTTGTTAAACGGAACTTGGGAAAAATTGGAAATAAAATCTTTATCGTTTTCGTATCATGGCGAAGAGGGAGCAGATCCGCACTTAGATGATATTTCACTCAATATTAAAAAAGGGGAGCGAATAGCATTAATAGGAGAAACCGGCTCTGGCAAAAGCACCCTGCTTAAAATTATTCGCGAATTATACCATCCTTCCAGCTTAAAGCTTTATCTGGACGGCAAACTTCTTAAAAACGGATTTAAATCAATAAGTTCCAAAATCGCTTTAATTCCTCAAGATCCGGAAATATTTCAGGAAACGATACTGGATAATATTACCGTTGGCGCTGATTACGATATGGCTGAAATTCTTAGATATACCGATATGGCTTGTTTTACAGATGTTGTTTCGAGCCTGCCGAATAAGTTTGATTCAATGATAAAAGAGAAGGGCGTTAACTTGAGCGGGGGAGAAAAACAGCGCTTGGCTCTGGCCCGCGGCCTCTTGGCAAGCCATGACAAGGCGATTGTTCTTCTTGATGAACCGACAAGCAGCGTTGATGTGGTTACTGAAGAAAAAATATTCAGAAATATTTTTAAAGCATTTACCGATAAGGCAATTATCTGTTCTTTGCACAGCCTCCACCTTTTGCCGTTATTTGACCGCATCCATCTTTTTGAAGACGGGAAAATAATCGCCGCGGGAACATTTGAGGAATTATTGGTATTGTCTGAAGAATTCAGAAATACTTGGAACGATTTTATTAGGAATAGGGATAAAACTCAGGTAAATAGCCGAAACGGAAAGGAGAAATAGAATGAAAATAAAAAATCGGGTTGTGTTTCTTAGGGGCAGAAAAGTGATTTTGCGGCCGCTTGATAAAGAAACTGATTTAGAGGCCTGCCAAAGATGGATTAATGATCCGGAAGTTAGGCAGTATCTGAAAAGATTTTTACCGACATCAAAGCAGACAGAATCAGAATGGTTGGACAGTCTTGGCAAAAAAACTGATGATATTGTTTTGGCAATTGAGACATTAGATGGAAAATTTATCGGTACTATGGGGCTTCACAAAATTGATTGGAAAGACAGAACCGCAATTACAGGCGCTTTAATAGGCGATAAAACGTATTGGGGCAAGGGTTATGGCACCGATGCCAAGATGGTTCTTCTGGATTATGCTTTTAATCAGCTCGGCTTAAGAAAAATTTGTTCTTCGGTTTTGGCATTCAACAAGAGAAGTTTAAGATATAATCTTCATTGTGGATATAAAGTTGAAGGCATTCAGAAAAAGCAGATTTTCCGGGACGGGAAATATCGAGACAAGCTTTTACTCGCCGTCTTTCAAGAGGATTGGCTGCCGATTTGGGAAAAGTATCGGAGAACAGGAAAAGTAAAATAAATTTTTTTACCCCCGCGAAGCGGGGGATTTTCTTTCTGTGTATCACTAAGAATCCTATATCTGGACACGGGCTTGACAAATTTATTATATATCAATATAATGTTTTAATGTTCATTGAAATATTTTCGAACTAAAAAAACTCACCAAGGAGGTGACGCCTCTCAAGTATAAGTTTATCTGAAGTTTTTAAATAAAGCTTTTACCAAAACAAACCCAAAGGGAGGAGAAAATGAGGAACTCGGGGCGGTTAATTGTTTTAATTGTTGCGTCAATGTTTCTTCTTGGGGCTGCGGCTCCGCAATACGTTCAGGCTCCGTCTCTGAATAAAGTGGTTAATACGCCTATTGGTAATGTCAGTGGCGGCACAATAAATGTGCCTTTGATTACCTGGGGCGGCGATATTGCCACAGTTTTTGCAAACGGTAATTCGCGGACAACCGTTAAGGGTAGTATTTTTAACCAGAAGGGTCTTAGTGTGAAGCTTTTCCGGGAAGATGATTTTAAGAAGCAGGTTGAAATGTACCTTCGTGGAGATACACCGTATCTTCGCGGAACAATGGGAATGATTAACCTGGCCGCTGAAGTTTTGTCGGCTGACCCTAGGACCAGACCAGTTGTTGTATACAAACTGACTGATTCAAACGGTGGCGACGCGATGGTCGTGAAGAGCGGAATTAAAACCGCGAAAGACCTGAAGGGCAAGACCATTGTTGTTCAGGCCTACGGCCCGCATGTTGACTACTTGGCAAAGATTTTGGCAGACGCCGGTTTGTCAATTAGAGACGTTAACATTAAGTGGACGAAAGACATTACCGGATCGGACAACTCTCCAGCCGCGGCTCTTCGCAATGATTCGTCGGCGCACGCGGCAATGGTGATTATTCCCGACGCCTTGGCCCTTACTTCTAACGGCACGGTTGGCACCGGCGCCGAAGATTCGGTAAAGGGAGCGCGAATTCTTCTTTCCACCAGAACCGCAAACCGCGTTATTGCCGACGTGTATGTCGTAAGAGCCGATTATTTTCAAAGCAATCGCGCCGAAGTTGAGAAATTCGTTCATGGCTTGTTGCTTGCGGAAGAAGCACTGAAAGAGCTTGTCAAAAACAAGAAGTCCCAGCCCGCGCAGTATCAGCAAATGATTTCCGCGGCTGCCGACGTTCTTCTTGACAGCCCCCAGGCAATTGCCGACACCGAGGGCATGTATGCTGATGCGGAGTTTGCCGGATATCGCGGGAATACCAAGTTTTTCGGCGATAAGTCCAATCTCCGGAACTTTGAGAGAATCACTTCCGAAGTCCAGAGTTCGTTCATCGCCGCTGGCTATCTCTCAAAGCGTATTCCGATGGATCACGCGAAGTGGGATTATACCGCTCTTAAATCCGGTTTGAGGGATACAATCGGGGTTGTTGCTCCGAAGTTTGATACCGATGAGGTCGCGAGAGTTATTGATAAGAAGCAAAAGCAGGGCGCGCTGAAAGAGGGAGAACTTTTTTCTCTTGAAGTGTTTTTCCAGCCCAACCAGAACAGCTTCCCGTTTGAATCTTATGCCGATGCCTTTATGAAGGTTGTGGAACTTACATCCACTTATGGAGGCGCCGTTATTACTATTGAGGGCCATAGCGATCCCCTTGGATATCTTAAAAATAAAAAAGAAGGCGCATCTGAAATTGTTTTGAATCGGACGCGCCAGGCTGCTAAAAACTTAAGCCTTACACGATCAAATGCCGTACGCGATAACATTATTGCTTTTGCTAAGAAAAAAGGCATCACTATTGATACAAGCCAGTTTGTAGTGGTTGGGCACGGAATTGACCAGCCCAAGAACGGAATGTGCGGTTCTGACCCTTGCGCTCCGAAGACCGAGCAGGAATGGCGCAACAACATGAGGGTTGAGTTCCGCATCATCCAGATTGAAGCTGAATCTTCAGCATTCAAGCCACTGTAAGGAGGAGAACAATGACACCCAAATTCCGCCTTACGGCAACAACATTTATTGCTCTTCTCGTTTTAATCTTTGCCGTATCTTGCAGAGACAATCAATCATCTCCTTCGGCTAATGCCGGTGGAAGTAAAAGAGAGATAGGTGATAAAAAGGTGGCGGTAAATTCTTCAAAGGCTGCTTGGCCGCCTCTGGCAAAAGACGGTAAGGAAGTTGTTCTTGATAAAAATTTAATTGCTAAGAACTATTATGTAGTTTTTGATGGTTCGGGCAGTATGGATGACAAAGCCTGCGGTTCAAACGATAAAAAAATTATGGTTGCAAGACGCGCGCTTGGGGAATGGGGGAAAACCATTTCTTCTGACGCGAATCTCGGGCTTCTGACTTTTGATAACAGGGGAATAGCAGAAAGAGTTACACTCGGTGTCGGCGGAAAAAATCGCAATAACTTTACTAATGAGATTAACGTGGCTGGTCCCAGCGGTGGTACGCCTCTTTATAGCGCAATTGTGATTGCTTATGAAAAACTCGAAAATCAGGCAAGAAAACAACTCGGTTACGGCGAGTATAACCTTGTTGTCGTTACCGACGGCGAAGCAAATGTGGGTGAGAATCCGAAACAGATCGTTAACTATGTGTCAGAAAATTCGCCCGTCGTGATTCATACCATTGGGTTTTGCATCGGTTCAAATCATTCGCTGAATCAGCGGGGTCGGACGAACTACAAAGAAGCAAATAATCCGGAATCGCTGAAAGATGGACTGAAAGAAGTTTTGGCCGAGTCCTCAACATTTGATCCAAACGTTTTTTCTAAGTAATAAAATAATAATCTAGTTTGAATTTTTGAAATTAAAACACCTGCAAATTTGTAGGTGTGTTTTTTATACCATAGTCTGTCTTAATTTTTTAACATTTTCAATGTCTTTCATAAAGTCATGAGTGAAATCTTCAAGTTCGTCAACGTGGTTAAGACCGATGTTATTTTTTAAAATAAGACTAACTGCAGTTATGATGTCGCCCTTGGTGATTCCTTGCATTGTATTTTGTGCAATGTCGTGATGCATAGCTTCCGAGGCGGCCTTGTCAACAATTCCGGCAATCATGGCGCCACTGGCAAGATTTTTCAGGGTGAATTTCATAAACTCGCCTTTTCTTGAGCCACCAAGAGTAATTTCATAAAGAACTCTTTTTTCAGAGAAAAGTTCATCGGTTGCCAATTCCGCCGCTTCATCAATACTAAAATCAAAAAGTGGGACGTTTTTGAAGTAATCTTTGAAGATAAGTAATGCAGTTTCACGGTCGGGCCTTTCGACTTCAATAGAAGAGTCAATTCTTCCGGGCCTTGTAATGGCGTTATCAAGAATATCGGGTCGGTTTGTGGCAAGAAGCACGATTGCTCCAGTTTCCAACAGTCCATCCATTTCCGCAAGAAACATGGGAACAATTGTTCTCTCAACATCCGAGCTTCGGCCGGTACCGCGCTTGTAAAGAATGGCATCGGCCTCATCCACAAAAAGAATAGCGGGGTATCCCTCTTTTTCCTTATGAGAACGGGCCATTTGGAAAAGCTGTTTGATAGTTGCTTCAGCTGCTCCGACATATCGGTCAAGAATTTCTGGGCCTTTGATATAAATAAATCCCGTGGGCACCCCTCCGCTATTGTGGATTTTCGCCATTGCAGTAGCCGCGGCTTTTCCTAACAAGGTTTTACCGCAGCCCGGAGGCCCATAAAGAAGAATTCCCCTCGTCGGTCTCTTATCTTTTTTGTAAAAGCTGTAAATTTCTTTATGGGTAAAAGGCATTTCAATCGCTTCAATCAGCGCTGTTTTTGCCCTTTTTTGGCCACCGATATCTTCCCAAGAAACGTTAGTTTTCTGAGTGAACTTGTATCGTTCGTCAGTTTTGCCGCGATTATCAAGAATAATTGAAGCAGAGCCGTCAAGAACTACCCGGTCTCCCGTTTCAAGCCTATCTTTATATCTACCGTTTGAAACAACTTTAACGGTTCCGCAATAATCAACTTCGCTTTTATTTTCATCCAAAATATTTCTTATGACTGCAAAAGTACCGGAATAATATGACTTATCAACCCCAACAATCTGAAGAGTTTTTGACGAAAACCTTACAGTGTCCCCAGCCATGATTTGTTTGTCAGAAGGAACCGAAATCTCGATCAATTTTCCTTCATGAATTAGGACTGCAAATACTTTATTATCTTTTTCCGAAGTTTTAACAGAAATTGCTGTGGCTATGGAAATGGGAATGGGATAAGAACTTAATCTGCATATTTCTTCGTCCCTCTTTCTAATTTCGTCTCCTGCCACAATAAGTGCCCTTTGTAGTTCTTCTGTGGTTGTAACTTTTTTGCCACTTGAAGCAGCGCTAGAAAGTCCAAGTTCTCTAAGAAAGTCATCAAAATTTCTGAAAAGCGAATTCCTGCTAATATGCATGTTCCCCCCATTAGTTATATGTAAAAGTCCAAAAATAATCTATTATGAAATATAATACATTTATCAAAAAATGTCAACCATAGGGAGTATTGACAAAAGTTTTTGGGTATGCTAATACTACAATTAAAGTTCATTGTCAACTAAAATATTAAGGTTCAAAAAGCGAGGAAAAACACAATGATGGGCAAACATCTAAAGGCAGCGATTGCATTAGTTATTTTGCTTTCTTTAGCGATTATTGGTTTTTATTTTGGCAAGCCCATCTGGGAGGATATTCGTCAGCGTCATACTAGCGATGCTCGCGATACAAAAGGAAAAATTAAAATTGCCATGGATAACTGGGTCGGCTATATTCCGCTTTGTTCAAAGGAAATGAAAAAGCGCATTAGGCAATTTGGCTGGCTTCTTGAGTGCCAGGATGATAAGGCTGACTACCCAAAGCGCATGGAAAGACTTTCACGACAGGAAATTGATTTTGCGGTTGCGACCGTTGATTCTTATATTCTCAACGCCGCTTCGTTTGATTTTCCCGGCGTTATCGTTTTGGTGATTGACGAATCAAAGGGCGGAGACGCGATTCTCGCAAGAAAAGAAAAAGTTACAAGTCTTGATTCAATGAAGAATCGTACCGATGTTAGGGTTGCGTTCACACCGAATTCGCCAAGCCATCATTTACTTAAGGCTGCCTCGGCTCACTTTGACGTGCCAGAGCTTCTTCCGAAGGGAGAAAGAAGAATTGAAACAAATGGTTCTGAAGAAGCTTTAAAAAGACTTCTTTCGGGAAAAACCGATGTTGCGGTTTTATGGGAACCAGACGTTTCCAAGGCTCTTACAAAGAGTCAGGGAGCGATTATAAAGATTCTTGGGACAGAAAGCACCGAAAAGCTGATTGTCGACATTCTTATTGTCAACAGAAAATTTTCCGAAAAAAATCCAGGTGTCGTTAAGCTCGTTCTTGAAACCTATTTTAAGGTGCTCAAAAATTATCGTGATGACACCGAACTTCTGCAAAAAGAAGTTATGGCGGTAAGCGGCCTTCGCGAGGATGCCGTAAAATCAATGCTGAAAGGAGTTTCATGGGTTAATCTTACCGATAACTCCCAGCGTTGGTTCGGAATTTCCTCAGCCGGAGGTTCTGTGGAACAAGGGCTTGTTAATACTATTGAATCCACTGTTAAAATTCTTACGCAAAGTGGGGATTTTTCCAAAAATCCCATTCCAAATAAGGATTCTTATCGCCTCATTAAAAGCGGCTATCTTGAGGAACTGTTTGCGAGTAGCATCTCGGGATTTACAATTCCGGGTGCGAAAACTATCCAACCCGGGATTGCGATAAACTCTCTTGAAGCAAAATTCTCGCTACTCGATGAAAGTGGCTGGAACACATTAAGAGAGATTGGGACGTTGAAAATTCAACCGATTACTTTCAGAAGCGGAACAGCTGATCTTAGCATTCAAGGTAAAGAAGAGCTTGATAAAGTCGCGGATACATTGAAACATTATCCAACTTTCAGAATCGTAGTTAAGGGTCATACCGGTCTTCAAGGCGATCCTGCTGCAAATATACTGCTTTCGCAAGAACGAGCCGATAGTGTTATGCGCTATCTCATCGTGACTTATTTAATGGATACTAATCGAATTCGTTCAATGGGCTTTGGTTTCTCAAAACCATTGTCAAAGCAGTCGGGTGAATCCGATAGAGCTTACTACTATCGTCTTCCAAGAGTCGAAATTTTTCTTGTTTCCGAAGTTTATTAAAATGAGGAGAAAGAAAGTGCCTACCAGTGGTAGCAGTCCTCCTAAGAAAATAAACATCGGAGATTTTTCGCAGGAATCAACTGCTAAAGCGGTGCGAAAAGACATATTACAGCATCCCTTAACAGTATATTCACTTCCGCTTATTATTGGGGGCGGGCTGGCAACATTTCTGATCAATCCTATTTTTGCAGTGCTTTTATGTAGTGGGATTGCAATAGGCGGCGGAAGTTGGATTATTAACAATTATTTCCGCCGAGATGTATTTGAAAGCCGCTACGTTAAACAGCTTAGAGAAGTCCTGCTCAAGCAAAGAGAAAACATGCTTGAGAGTCTTGAAAGTGAACTTAAAGAATGCCATTCAATTGAAGGCGTTGAGCAATACGCCGATCAAGGGGCGGAACAGTTTAAGATGGTAAAAGAAAGGTTTGATAATTTACAGGACATTCTTTCAGAAAAACTTAATCAGGGTGAGCTGACTTTTATCAGATATGCTGGAACAGCCGAACAGGTTTACCTTTCGGTACTTGATAACCTACGAACCGTAGTTTCTCTTTTTAAAAGCATTAGCACAATTGATGAGAATTATATTCAAATGCGCCTTCGGGAACTTGGTAAGATGAAAAAGCTTACCAAGGCCGATGAGCAAGAAATTGCAACTCTTAATGAGAGAAAACAACTTCGTGATACCCAGCTTGAGAAAATTAATGTGTTTCTTACCCAAAACGAAGAAGCCATGACCGAGATGAATAAAGCTGCTGTTGCTATTGCAGAGATGAAAACCGATAAAAGTACCGTCAGTGTTGATATTGAGACCGCAAGGAAAGAACTAGAGGAACTTGCCAAGCGGGCAAACCTTTATTCAACAATTGGATAACACCTCAATAATTGTTTATAGATATAAACCAAAAAGAAGAGGAGGAACGAAAATGCCGGAATTAACGCAGCTTCCTGTTCAAGCAAAGCTCTTAGTAGTTGCAAAAACCGAGACCGTGAAAGAAGAGCTGGGGTTTATTGATCCCGTCAATATTACAATGGATGACGCGGATCCTGAATTATTAAAACAGGCCGAGGATTATGCCGAAAGACTTGCTAGTCTTGACCCCAAAGATTTCAAAGCAAGAGAAGATAGTAAACTTGCGGTTGAAAACGCCGGTGCCAATCTTCGCCGGGCGTCTCGAGAAACCAATCAGATTTTGCAAGGACAGATCAAGGAACTTGCCAATCGTGGAGCCGACGGTGGCGAGGTGGCAAACGCGCTTGTTGAACTTAAGCTTAAAGTTGAGGAACTTGATCCTCATCAGTGGAATTTTTCGCCCGGATGGTTTAGCAGGTTAACGGGAAGAACCCCATTTGCCGGAAGAACGCTTAAGCGTTATTTCACAAAATACGAAAGCGCTCAAATCGTCATTGATGCCATAATTTCTTCGCTTGATAAAGGAAAAAATCAGCTCTCAAGAGACAATATTACTCTCCAGGTAGAGCAGACAAAGACGCGAGAGCAGACTCTGAAGCTTGAGAAACTTATTAAGATTTTACAACTTGTCGATAAAAAGCTTACCGAAAAGCTTGGATTGGAGCAAAACGAAGACAAACGAAAATTTCTTCAAGAAGAGCTTCTTTTCACTCTGCGCCAGACCATTATGGATCGCCAGCAGCAGTTGGCGGTGGACCAGCAAGGGATCCTTACTTATGAGATAATCACACGGAATAACAAAGAGCTTATTCGCGGCGTGGATCGGGCAAATGACGTGACCATTGGCGCCCTTCGGGTTGCCGTGACAGCATCACTTGCTCTTACCAATCAGAGAATTGTTTTGGACAAAATTATGGCGCTGAATACAACCACTTCCAATCTTATTGAGAAAAATGCCGAGCTTCTTCGGACTCAGGGAGTTGAGATCCATAAGCAGGCGTCAAGCGCTATGCTCGATATGGAAAAGCTTAAGGCTGCTTTTGCCAATATTCATGCGGCTATGGATGACATTGCACGTTTCCGCCAAGAGGCCCTTCCTCGGATGGCGCACACAATTCTCGAGCTTGATACCATGACGACTGAAGCCGAAAAGCGAATTAAAAAGATGGAAGAAGGCGACAGAGTTCGGCCTTCCATTTCTATTGAAGTGTCATAACAAAAACTCAAAACCCAAAAAAGGAGGAGAACAGAAAATGAAAAAGCTAACCGCGATTCTTATTGGTGTTATGATCTACATTAGTTTCATTGGAAGTTGGATGTCATATTCCTTTGCTGCTCCAGTAAAATATCGCATCGCTTGGTCTCGTTATGTCGGCTGGGAACCATGGGGATATGCGGAGAATTCCGGTATCCTTAGGAAGTGGGCGAAGAAATACGGAATTGATATTGAGCTGAAATTTTTCAACGATTATGTCGAATCGATTAATCAGTATTCTGCCGGCCAGTATGACGGCGTGGTTGTTACCAATATGGATGCTCTCACAATGCCCGCTGTTGGTGGTGTTGATACAACAGCCATCGTCGTTGGTGACTTTTCAAACGGCAACGACGGAGTTGTCTTGAGGAACAGCAAGACAGTTTGCGATCTTAAGGGTCGAAATGTTAAACTTGTTGTCGGTTCTGTTTCACATTATCTTTTAGCTCGAGCCCTTGATAAAGAGTGTCCGTCTATGCGCGAGCGCGATATGACGCTTGTACACACGAGCGATGCCGACATCCAGACGGCTTATATCGCTGATGCCAATTCTAAAGCCGCGGTTGTTACTTGGAATCCGATGCTCATGGAAGTGAGAACCAATAAGGGTTCAAGTATGGTTTTCGATTCCTCCCAGATTCCTGGAGAAATCATTGACATGCTCGTTGTCCGGACAAATGCTCCGGATAATCTTAAGAAAGCATTAACAGGCGCATGGTATGAGGTTATGAGTGTTATGGCGGGACGCGGCCAGAAGACCGTCAATGCCATTGAGTTTATGGCCAATAATTCCGGGGCAACAGTCGCTCAGTACAAAGCCCAGTTGAAGACTACGGCGATGTTCTACGCTGCTCGCGATGCCGCTGCTTTTACAAAAAGCAGGGATCTCAAACAGACAATGGAATATGTGAGAACGTTCTCATTTGACCACGGCCTTTACGGCGAGGGCGCCAAGTCCAAAGACTTAGTCGGGGTTCAGTTCCCGGATGGCTCCGTAATGGGAGACAAAAAGAACGTCAAGCTTCGGTTTGACGCCCATTATATGGAACTTGCGGCCGACGGAAAATTATAAGTTCTTTCAAATGTTTTGAATAATTACGGTGCGTAAATGACGCACCGATTTTTTTATAATTTTTGTTGACAAACACTTAAATTTATGATATTTTAAGTAAAAGCTTAAAAAGCACCTTAAAATATAAGGAGAATTATAATGGTAAAAATTCCCAAATTTTTTGGAATTCATGCCGAGCCGACATTGAGAATGAATCGAGTTTTAACTATTCTTCCTTTTGTAATCCTTATTTCTGTTTATTTGGCGTCTTCCTATGCGCGGCTTACAACAAACCCCGATGATAAACTTCTTCCCTCTATTTCTAAAATGGTTGAATCTGTTGGAAGGTTGGCATTTACTGAGGATAAGCGAAGCGGCGACTATGTTATGCTAGATGATACTTTGGCGAGCTTGAAACGTATGGTTTCAGGCATGTTTCTTGCAGCTTCTTCCGGTCTTATTATCGGTTTAAACATCGGGTTGTTTCCGGGAATGAGAGCTATGTTTTTGACGTTTTTTACCTTTCTTTCAATTGTACCTCCACTTGCCATTCTACCCATTCTTTTTATAGTTTTTGGTGTGGATGAACTTGCGAAAGTCGTGCTGATATTTATTGGAACATTTTTTGTCATAGCGCGAGACATGAACTTGACGGTCGAGAAGATTCCGAAAGAACAAATAACCAAAGCTTTAACGCTTGGCGCAAGTCAGCTACAGGTTGTATATCGGATAATTCTTCCTCAAGTTATGCCGCGCCTTATTGACGCCACTCGGCTTTCTTTGGGATCGGCTTGGATTTTCTTGATCGCCTCTGAAGCGATTGCTTCAACCGGTGGTCTTGGCTATAGGATTTATCTTGTCAGAAGATATCTTGCAATGGATATAATTATTCCCTACGTTTTATGGATTACGTTCATTGGTTTTTTAATGGATTGGTTGCTTAAAAAATTTATCATTTGGAAATACTCATGGTACAGAGTTTCCGAGAGATAGGGAGAAATCAAAATGGCAAAAGACTCTCAATCTCGTTTTCTTTATTTGGAAAATGTCTATAAAAACTACGGAGAAAAATGCATTCTTGATAATATTGATTTGGCTGTATCTCAAGGAGAACTATGTACTCTGGTAGGACCTTCCGGCTGCGGGAAGTCCACTCTCTTTAGGTTGATTTTAGGACAGGAGTACCCAACTTTTGGGGATATCTTTATTGACGGAAAACCAGCTGGTTTTCCTAATCTTGACAGGGGAATAGTTTATCAGAAATATTCTCTTTTTCCGCATCTTTCCGTACTTGACAATGTTTTACTTGGAAAAAAACTGGTCACAGGTCTTTGGGGGTGGCGGAAAAACAAAAGAGAAATTTTAACAGAAGCTTTAGTATTTCTTGAAAAAGTTAAACTAATTGAACATCGTGGTAAATATCCCCAGGAACTTTCTGGAGGAATGCAGCAGAGGGTTGCGATTATCCAAGCATTAATTATGAAGCCAAAGATTCTTTTAATGGACGAACCATTCGGGGCTTTAGACCCAGGTACTCGCGAACATCTGCAAATTTTTCTTTTGGAACTGTGGAAAGAGTTTAAAATGACGATATTTTTTGTGACCCATGACTTAGAAGAAGCAGTGTTTCTAGGTACACGTGTTTTAGTTCTCTCGCCTTACTATTCCGATGGACGAGGAAAAAATACGAATCGTGGGTCGAGAATAGTGAAAGACCATCTTCTTGTGCCGAATATTACCTCTACAAAAGTTAAAGAGAGCGCTGAATTCGGAAAATTAATTCAGGATATTAGACGCGAAGGATTTGATCCGGCTTACCTACAGCATGTGACCGAATTTGATCTTTCACATCCGGATTCCTTCCAAACTTTAACAGAAATAGAAAAGAATATTTAAAAAAGGGGGGCGTCATGGCGCAAGAAAGTTCGGTGGTGAGAGCAATGAAATGGATAAGTGAGAGGTTAAAAGAAAATGAATCAGCTAACAAGTTGGGGCTAGTAGATGAGGCAAGTATGAGATTTAATTTAAGTCCATCCGAATCTGAAACCTTACTAAGAAATTATTTACAAAATTAAATAAAAATTGTTCTTTTCAAGCTTCGCGATCCCGCGAAGTTTTTTTGTTGGTTATTTTTATTCGACTAAAGTAGGAAAAATTTAATGACAATTTACCCGAAATTGCGCTACAATAATTAAGTTATGTTTGAACGATATTCAAAAGATGTTTTAGCGGAGTATTTGCGGGCGTTTGTTTTTGGCGTTGAAGACAGCGTGGCTTCAACCGTCGGTTTGCTTTCCGGAATTGCCATTGCCGGCGTGACCCAGGAAACAATTTTACTGACCGGCGCGATTTTAATTTTAGTTGAAGCATTTTCTATGGCCATGGGCGATTTTCTCTCGGAGTATTCTTCCGAAAGTTATATGCGGCAGGCCGAAGTGTCATCGCATCGTTCTTTTATAGCCGCTTTCATTATGTTTTTTTCTTATCTTCTGGCTGGACTTATTCCGTTATTTCCGTATCTTATTTTGACGCCGGAACTTGCCGCTTGGCTTTCAATCGGCTTATCTCTTTTAGCTTTATTTTTTCTTGGTGTTATCGGAGCCAAAATTTCTAACATAAATGCGCTAAAAAGCGGCTTGAGAATGTTGTCAATCGGCGGCGCGGCGATTTTTGTCGGCGTTATTGTCGGCGCATTTCTAGGTAATAAATGATTGAATTTAAAAGAAAAACTCCAACAGTTGATTTCAACTGTTGGAGTTTTGTTTTCAAAATTTATTCGGCATCTGCCGCTAATTGTGCCAACGATATAGCCCCTTCCTTGCTTCTGGCTGAAGCCGCGAATCTCTTAATATGACAGAAAAGCGCGTCAGCAACGCCAGTTAGTAAAGCCAATTTTTGGGGATTATTGCCGACCGCCCATTGGGTTGGAAATAATTTTCTGACTTCAGAAAAAATTTTACCGCCCTTTGGCACCGCTTTAATCATCCATTGATCTGTCACGGGGTACACCACGAACAGCGCAACGGATGTTCGGCACATTACTAAAAATTGCCAATTGCAATCCGAATCAAGAATAATAATTCGGGGGTCGTTTTTTTCAGCTTCGCAAATTGCGGCTGTAATCTTTTCTCTGTATTTCTCGGCGGCTCTCGCGTGCGCGATTTTTCTTGTTATGATCATTTTTGCCAATTCTACAGCCTTGGCAAAGGCCCCATCAGAGTCCTGATTTTCCTCTAAAGTCGGGACTAAGCAGCTGAATAAAGACGAAATAGTGAATGGGACTACCTCTAAATTAATTCTTTTATCATACAACGGAAAACCGCTATCCTCGGCATCTACCTGCTGAACCAGGGAATTTTCAACTATTCGCGCGACATTTTTGTTGCCATCACAAATAATGACGCCCAAGTGTTTCCAAACCAAACCAAAACTGGCGTAAGGAACTCCATTATCTCGGCAGCCAGCGCCGCCTTCTTGGTGATGGTCAAAATCACACGAAGGAGGGTCATATCTGTTTCCAATGTCAATTCTCATGTACGCTTGGCGTAAAGCCACTTCGTTTTTATTGCTAATGCGAATCACTTTAATTGAGCGTTTTTCAGTAAGATTAAGCGCCTTAAAAGCAAGTTCAACTGCGGCAATCGCGCATACTTCATCAGCGTGGAATTTTTTTCCGCCGTGGGTGACGATAACATAATCAGACAGTCTTTTGGTGGCCATTCTTTCTCCCGTTTCTATAAAGTTTTTAAGGTAACAGAAAACTTTCGCGAGCAACTCTTTTATTATAATACATTATATTTAGTTTGTCAATTTATATATTTTAGTGTAATATCTTGACGGAATTACATGATCGAATTTAAAATATTAAAAAAATCCAAAAAATCTCAGGCGCGGCTGGGGATTTTAAAAACGCCGCACGGCGAAATTGAAACGCCGGCTTTAGTGCCGGTGGCAACTCAGGCTGTCGTAAAAACTTTAACCAGCGAAGAAGCGGCGGCTGCCAAATGCCAGGTTCTTATCGCCAATACTTTCCATCTTCATTTAAAGCCCGGCGAGCAAATCGTTAAAGCGAATAGTGGGTTGCATAAATTCATGAACTGGGGCCGGCCGCTGATGACCGATTCAGGCGGTTTTCAGGTTTTCAGCATGGGCTTTGGTCACGACTTGGGCGTGGGGAAAGTTTTGGGGGTTTTTTCCGGAAAGCAGAAACCCTTCTTCGCTAAAGCTTCGGAGGGCAAGAAAGACTTTGTTATAGACAAAGGCGCCCAGCCGAAGAAAGTTCGCATTACTGCGCGCGGCGTTTATTTCCACTCGCCGGTTGACGGCCGGGAATTATTTATCGGACCGAAAGAATCAATAAAAATCCAGGAGGCGCTCGGCGCCGACATTATTTTTGCTTTTGACGAATGCACGCCGCCTCTTTCAACCAGAGCCTATATTGAATCGGCGGTGAAACGGACTCATAATTGGGCGAAAATTTGCATTGATACTAAAAAAAGTTCCCAATTATTATTTGGAATTATTCAAGGTTCAAAATATAAAGACCTGCGGGTGGTAAGCGCCAAATATATTAATTCTTTGGGTTTTGACGGCTTCGGTGTCGGCGGCGATTTGGGAGAAAGCAAAGACGATACCAAGAAAATTTTGGAGTGGTGTCTACCCCATCTTGACAAGTCAAAGCCGCGTCATCTTTTGGGTATTGGAAAAATTGATGATATGGAGAATATTATTAAAAGCGGCATAGACACTTTTGACTGCACCGTGCCGACTCACTACGCAAGGCGGGGGATTACGTTTGTTTCAAATGGAAGATTGGATTTGAATAAATCAATCTTTCTAAAAGATAAAAAGCCTCTTGACCCAAAATGTGATTGCTATGTTTGCCAGAATTACAACCGCAGCTATATTGCCCATCTTCTAAAAGCCGGAGAAATAACGGCGATGCGGCTTTTAACTTTCCATAACCTCTATTTCTTCAACACTTTCGTAGAAAAAATCCGCGAAAAAATAAAATCCGGAAAAATCTAAAATAAATTTGTAAAAAGACATTTTTTGTGATAAATTATTTTTATGGCGAACAGGCATCTTTCAAGATCAATCGTTTTACAAACCCTCTATCAGTGGGATTTTAATGGCGGCAAGGAAACCAACATTGAAGAACTTTTAAAACATAACATTGAAGAATTCGGTCCCGGCATTGAAGAAGACCAATTTGTTAAGGAATTAATAAGCGGCATTTTAGAAAACCAAAAAAAGATTGACGAGATTATCGTTAAAACGGCTCCCGAGTGGCCATTGGAACAGATTAACTTGATTGACCGCAATGTCTTGCGCATCGGTATTTATGAACTTTTATTCGGCAAGCGGGAGGAGGTGCCGCCCAAAGTGGCGATTAACGAGGCAATTGAACTGGCAAAAAGTTTCGGCGGCGAAACTTCTGGCAAATTCGTCAACGGCGTTTTAGGAACTATCTATCGCGCTATCGGAGAGCCCGGGAAAGAAGAAGGCGGCCCGAGGCGTGGCAAAGAAAAACCGGAGGAAAAATAAATGGATTTTAAGGAATTACAAAAAAAACTTGAAATAAAATTTAAAAGTGAAGACCTATTAAAACAGGCGTTTGTTCACCGTTCATATTTAAACGAAAACCCGGCTTTTATCTTGGGCCACAATGAACGCCTGGAATTTTTGGGTGACGCGGTTTTAGAGCTTGTTGTTACCGAGTATTTATACAAAAATTATCCCGATTTAGCCGAAGGCGAGATGACGAACTTGCGCGCCGCGCTGGTCAACGCCCAAATGCTTTCGCAAATTTCCGACCGGCTGGGGTTTAATGAATTTTTATTCCTATCAAAGGGCGAGGCTAAAGAAATTGGCCGAGGCCGTCAATATATTTTAGCCAACACTTTTGAAGCGTTTATCGGCGCTCTTTATTTAGATCAAGGATACGTTGCGTCGCAAAATTTTATTAACAAGAATCTTATCCCGGAGCTTCGGGATATCATAGAAAAAAAACTTTGGCGCGATGCTAAGAGTTTGTTTCAAGAAACATCGCAGGAAAGAGTCGGTATCACGCCAACCTATGAAGTAATATCGGAAAGCGGCCCGGATCACGCCAAAAAATTTGTCATCGGAGTATATCTTGAAAAAGAATTGGTTGCCAAAGGCGAGGGCTCTTCAAAAAACGAAGCCCAGCAAAAAGCGGCCGAAAACGCGCTGGGAGTTAAACACTGGGGGCATATTGACTAAATTGGTTTTTTGTTTTATTTTTTAATCAACGATATTTAACAAGTAAATTCGAAAGAGCCGAAGGGACGTAAAATGAATGGCGAAGAAATTGCGAAAGTTTTAACTTGGAGTGACATTGCTATTATGGTATTACTATTGTCTTTAGCGATAACGTTATTTATTTATGCATGGCGTTATCTTGTTCGTCGCGATAAGCAAACGGGGCTTTTTAATCGGCAAAGCACCTGCGGTCTTCATCAATGGAATGACAATAATAAAGATAAGCAGATGAGATGCCAAAAATGCGGAAAAATTCCGGGAAAAGATTTATCTCCCGGTTTTCAACTCGGTGGTTTTGACGGCCCATAGCCCATTAGAAGACGGAGGTCTCTAGCGGGCTTTTTTTATTTCTTATTATTTCATAAAGTGATAAAATTAAATTGAAATGCGGCTTAAGAAAATAGAAATATCGGGATTTAAATCGTTTGCCCATAAAACCGCGTTGGAATTTCCGGTGACGATCAGCGCTATCGTGGGTCCCAACGGTTCGGGAAAATCCAATGTGGTTGATGCCATCCGCTGGGTTTTGGGCGAGCAGAGTTTTAAAAATTTGCGCTCTAAATCCGGCGTTGATTTAATATGGGCGGGTAGCCAGATGAAGCCGGCTCAGGGCAAGGCCAGTGTTAGTCTGCATTTTGACAACCGCGACGGATTTTTCCCCATTGATTTTGAAGAAGTTGTTATCGGGCGAAAAGTTTATCGCGACAGCACTAATGAATATTTTTTAAACGACAGCCAAGTTCGCCTCAAAGATATCGCCGAGCTTTTAGCCCGATCCAAGCTTGGATTAAGGGGTCATTCTATAGTTAATCAAGGCTCGGCCGACGAGATTTTAAAATCGAATCCCGAAGAACGCCGTGGAATTTTGGAAGAAGCACTTGGCCTTAGAGAATTTCAGCTTAAAAAATTTGAGGCCGAGTCAAAACTTGAAGAAACAAACCAAAATTTAGGGCAGACGACGGGCCTTATAAATGAAATCTCGCCTCATTTGAGGTCTTTGAAGCGGCAGGTTGAGAAATTTAAAAAACGCGAATTTTTAATAAGCGATTTGAATAATTTAGAAAACGATTATTTTAAAATCAAAATCAAAGGAATTCTGAAAGAAAGGGAGAATAATGGAAGGGGGAGAGAGGAATTAAATATCAAAATCTCTTCGGCTCGCGAAAATTTTGAAGCCAAAGAAAAAATTTTTGAAAGCCAAATGACAAATGTTTCGGAAACCGGCGGCAAGATGAAGAAATTTGAAGCTGATTTAGAACGGCTGAGCGGAGAAAGACACAATATAACGCGCGAACTGGGCCGGATTGAAGGCCTGATAGAATCGGCCAAAAGAAACAATGCCAAATCCGCCAAAACCCTTGAAGCGGTTTTGGCGATTAAAATCAAATACTGGGGCAAGCAGCTTGGGGCAATGCTTGAGCTTGATGATTTTAGCACTGTTAGAGAGGCCATTGGGGGCCTCTCGGACGAGATCCAGACAATCGGCAATTATTTAGCAAAGAACGAAACGGAGAAAATTCTGGCATTGGTCGATTTGGAAGAAATCAGTGACGGCAGCCAGAATCTTTATGGTAAAGAGAAAGAAGAATTAGGAATTAAACTTGCGCGGTTTGAAGCTGAAATGGCGGCAGTGCGCGATTCAATTGCGAGAATCCGCGGCGAAGAAAACAAATGGCGCGATGGCTATCTTAATCTTCAGAAAGATTTGGAATTGGCGCGGCGGGAATATATTACCGCGCAGGAAGTGATTGCCAAGTTTGACCTTGAAGAAGAAAAAATAAAAATTAAAGAAGATAATATTAAATCTGAAATGTGGGGTTCGGGGAAAAATTATGAAGAATTTACCGCCGATTTTGCTGCAATTGAACCCATTATGTTGGAAACCGAGCTTCTAACAGGGTTGGAAAACAAAATCATAAAGTTAAGGCGGGAAATTTCCGATATTGGGAGCATTGACGAGGAAACGAGGCGCGCCTATGAGGAGACCGATAAACGCCACAAATTTTTAACAACCGAATTCGCGGATTTAGGAAGCGCAATTGATTCTCTTAAAAATTTGATAGGCGACCTGACGCAAAGGATTGATATCGATTTTAAAGATGGTCTTACCAGAATCAACAAAGAATTCAACCATTATTTCCGGCTGATGTTCGGGGGAGGGTCTGCCAAATTGGTGCATGAAACATTTAATGATGGAACCAGCGGGGTCTCAATCGGCGCGAATGTGCCTCAAAAACGGGTTAAGGATTTGAATCTTTTGTCGGGCGGCGAAAGATCATTAATTTCCATCGCGCTTTTATTTGCCATTGTTGCCGCCAGCCGCCCGCCGTTTTTGGTTTTAGACGAGATAGATGCAGCGCTTGATGAAATCAATGCGGTTAGGTTTGCTAAAGTGTTAAAGGACTTGGCGCAAAAAACCCAATTTGTCTTGATTACCCACAACCGCGCCACGATGGAGGCGGCTGAAGTTCTTTACGGCGTTACCATGGGCGACGACGGCGTTTCAAAACTTTTTTCATTGAAACTAACTAATTCTAATGAAACAATAAAAAACACCGTTTGAAATTTTATTATTATGTGCTAAAATATGCTATAGGGATTATTATTTAAAATAATTAAAATTTATGTATTATTTTACTTTGACTAACATTATTCTGACGGCATTAGCTATTATCGCGCTGTGGCTGGTTTTAACTTTTAATGGTTTGGTGCGCCGGCGCTATCGGGTGCGCGAGGCGTGGTCCGATATTGAAGTCCAGTTAAAGCGCCGGTATGATTTAATTCCCAATTTGGTGGAAACCGTTAAAGGTTATATGGCTCATGAAGCTGGAGTTTTCGAAAAAGTAAGCGAAGCCCGATCTCGAGCCATGGGCGCGCAGGGGAAAGATCAAAAACTTCAGGCAGAAAATGCTTTAAGCGGTACTCTCAAAACCTTATTCGCGGTTTCGGAAAATTATCCCGATCTTAAAGCCAACGCCAACTTTTTGGATTTGCAGAGAGAATTGGCCGATACCGAAAATAAAATTCAGGCGGCGCGGCGGTTTTATAACGGCAACGTTATGGACTATAACACCAAAATTGAAGTTTTCCCGGCCAACTTGATCGCGGGCCCATTCGGATTCAAAAAAGAAGAATTTTTTGGCACCGAAAGCGAAGCGGAAAGACAACCCGTTCAGGTAAAATTTTAAATGGCGACTCTTTATACCAATAGAGATTCTAATATCAGAAAAACTTGGCTGCTGATAACGTTATTTTTGAGTGTGGTTATCGGAATCGGTTGGGTTTTTAGTTGGATTTATGGCAATCCCGGTATTTTATATATCGCGGTTATTTTCAGTATTTTAATGAATGTCGCGGCATATTGGTGGTCTGACAAAATTGTTCTTAAAATGGCCGGCGCCAAACCGATAACAAGAGAAAACGCGCGAGAACTTTATAATATCGTTGAAAATCTTTCTATCACCGCCGGTTTACCCGTTCCCAGAATTTATATTATTCCGGAGCGTCAGCCAAACGCTTTCGCCACCGGCAGAAATCCCAAACATGCTGTCGTGGCTGTGACTGAGGGGCTTTTAGAACGGCTAGACCGGAGCGAACTTGAGGGCGTGCTGGCCCACGAGCTTTCGCACATCGGCAATTACGATATACTTCTTTCCACGGCGGTTGTCGTTTTGGTCGGTTTTATCGCCATTCTTTCCGATATATTCTTGCGTTCAAGATTTTGGGGCGGCGGAGACCGCGACGACAGGGGTGGTGGCCAAGCGCAGGCCGTTTTTATGATTGCCGGGATTGTCTTGGCAATTTTGGCGCCGATTGCCGCCACTCTGATGCAACTCGCGATTTCCCGGAAGCGCGAGTTTTTAGCCGACGCGTCGGGCGCGCTTTTAACTCGTTATCCGGACGGGTTGGCCAATGCTCTTATAAAAATTTCTCAAGATCCGGCGCCTTTTAAAAGAACGTCTAATACAACGGCTCATCTCTGGTTTGAAGATCCGTTTGATAAACCGGGCAAAAAAATATCGCGGCTGCATAAATTATTCATGACTCATCCGCCGGTTGAAGAAAGAATTAAAGCGCTGCGCGGCTTTAAATTTTAATTTATGAGAGTTTCAAAAAAAGCGATATTAATGTGGACGATAGGACATTTAACCGCGCCGGCCGGGGTTACTGTTTTGATTTTATGGTTTTTTTCCGGCGCGGGATTTATTTATTTTGCTCCGCAGGAAAATTTGGGAAAAATTTTAGAAACAGCGTTAATTTTGGATAAATGGATTTTTCTGGGCTTTTCAGCTATTTTAATTTTTATAATTCTTTCGGCCATAAGCAACGCTTTTTACAAGTATCAATCTTTAAGTTATGCGATGGAAGATTCATCAGTTAAGATTGTGAAGGGGTTTTATAAGAAAGAAGAATCATATATTCCGTACAAAAATATCCAGAGCGTTGACATTAGAATAAGCGCGAGAGAAAGATTTTGGGGCTTGGCAAGCGTTTTGGTTTTTACTTCGGCCGTCGGCGATAAAAACAATCCGGATTCTGCCGAGGGTTACATTGAAGGATTAAAATATAATGACGCCGCCGCTTTAAAAGATGAACTTTTGAAGAGAATTAGTCCTGTTGCTGAATAATTTATAAATTAACTTGGAGGGTTCGCATAGTGGTCTATTGCGCTCGCTTGGAAAGCGGGTTTGCCGCAAGGCATCACAGGTTCAAATCCTGTACCCTCCGCCAGAAAGGATTTCGCAAGCGCGAGATGTCCGCCTTGCTTCGCTCGGCGGCTAATTTGTATTGGCTTTTTGGCGAAAAGGAAACGGATTTATCAATAAGGGCAAAAGAAATTTTTTCATTAGATTTAAGACCTAAAATACGAAGGAGTCAGGAAGTGGTGGAAGTTACTTCTTTAAATTTTTTGATGCCGTATAAAACTCCTAATACAAGAATAAGAAACAAGTAGCCAAAAGAAATAAAATCATGAGGTCTTGGCAATTTAGATGCAACACTAAATAACGTTATTACATGAACAACCACCGAAATTATTTCCCCGCGTACATTATTCGTATATTTTTGCTTTAATGGAATGAATAAGTTCTTTCGGGCAGAGTTATAAAATTTTCCGATAGAAAGGGATATCCAAAATTCATTGATGATTAATAGTAGACCGGCAATTAAAGAAAGCTGACCCAACTGAGTTGTATAATTTGTTAAAGGAATATTCATCATGCTCCCCGCGCCAATAATCAGCGCAAACGATAAAAACATAAGAATGGGCAAGCCTTTGACTTCTTGAAAAATTTTCTCTTGCGTCAAAGATGAAACTCTACCAAAAAATATTGAATAGAATATATTGCAGATATCCATTACCAAAAATATGCTGGCAAAAATTATAAATCCAGCAAAAGGAGGTATCTTTGTCACAAAGAGTGATGAAAAGAATAAAACAGCCATCAGTGTAATAATAAATACAAAAGACACTAATTTTCTTCTTATCAATATTTTTGTATTTGCACCAATTGCGCTCACCATTTTTTAATTATACGGTAAAATGAATTTATGTTAAACTAGATTTATGTTTTGGAATAAATTTTTTTCATTAAAATGGCGTTGGTTGTTGCCGCTTTTGGCGATAAATTTTTTATATTTTTATATGCAAGCAAGTGTTATATACGAGTGCGAGCGCGGGGGATGTCAACCTTGGTATATTACTTATTGGAGTATACTTCCGTTTTTTACTCTCATCGGATACATATTGGGTAAGCTAACGGTTGGGTTAAAAAAGAAAATAAAGAAAAAATAGAGTAGTTATTATATGAAAATGA
>Ga0209518_1001583_pt1 | contig 23797 bp, 26 predicted proteins | sample RifGroB1_FD_183993 | JGI IMG/M metagenome (GOLD analysis project Ga0209518, IMG submission 183993) | Groundwater microbial communities from Rifle, Colorado, USA - Groundwater B1 (SPAdes) (version 2) | ecosystem: Environmental > Aquatic > Deep subsurface > Groundwater | place: Rifle, Colorado...
GAGCGGCGGGCGTACCGGCAGCTCGAGCAGGAGTACCACCAGAAGCTCGAGAGGCTCGAGAGGGCGGAGGCGAAGCTGGCAATCGGCGTGACGTGGGTGACTCCACCGAAGGACGGCGGCCGATGAGCACCGAGCGCGCCCCCCGGACTCCGTATGCCGGCAAAGGTGTCTGTCGATGGTGTGGCGCGGCGGTGCCGCGGGGCCGACGGAGCTGGTGCGGCGCTCGGTGTGTTGACGAATACCTGGACCGTACGCCCGGCCGACTGCGGCAGCTGGTACTGGAGCGCGACCGCGGGGTGTGCGCCGTTTGTGGGCGGGACTGCGAGCGGCTCCGTGAGCGACTGGAGCGGCTGTTAGGGCGGCTGCGCGATCGGTATAGGGCCGACTCGGTGCGCTCGTGGAGATGTAGGCGCCTCTTTGAGCGGCTGCGCGTAGTCGACTCGGGCATGTGGAGCGCCCGGCATCTCTGGGAGGCCGACCACATCGTGCCGGTCGTGGAGGGTGGTGGGGGCTGTGGGGTCGACGGCATGCGGACGCTCTGCCGGGTCTGCCATCGGCACGTGACTGCCGAGCTGGCCAGGAGACGCGCCCAGTCGAGGCGCCGAGCGAGTGGCAGATGACTCTCATCTCTCGCAAATACCGCCGACCGCCGTGGATTCTCGTCGAGGCCTCAGGCTTCACCTGTCAGCGCTGCCGAGCACGGACGGACCTCCCGAGGCCTGAGCCCTTCGATGGCGCACGCTCGCAGCGGGAGAAGCGGGCGCGGCGAAAGTTCACCAAAGAGCACCGTGGCTGCCTGCTGCCGCCTAGAGTGTCTGGTCTACTCGCGCCCGGGCCGTCTCCCGAGGAGACGTGGATTGACGGCGGCCTAACGGTGCGTGACATCTATGGCCACGCGGTCATCGGCGGTACGCATTTGTCGAGGCTGCCGGCCTCGGCGAGCGGGTGGAGGAGGAATAGGCAATGGGGAAAAAGACATCCATAGCGTGGACGGATTCGACTTGGAACCCGATGCGCGGATGCTCGCGCGTGTCAGAAGGCTGTCGCCATTGCTACGCCGAGCGCATGGCGTCGCGCTTCTCGGGGCCCGGCATGCCTTACGAGGGACTGACGCGCGACGGCAGGTGGACAGGTATGGTCAGGACCGTGCCGGACGCGCTCGAGGCCCCGCTGCGCTGGACGCGCCGCCGTCGCGTGTTCGTCAATTCAATGAGCGACCTTTTTCACGAGAATGTGTCGGAGGCCGACATCCTCGCGGTTTTCGACGTGATGCGCCGGGCACACAATGAGCGCGGGCACATTTTCCAGGTGCTGACCAAGCGCCCTGCGCGGATGCTCCACGTCTGCGAGCGCCTGCACTGGACCGGCAACGTGCTCGTGCTCGACGAGCCAAAGCCAGGCATTATGCGGCGAGGCCTGCCTGGGGTCTGGCTCGGCGTGAGCGTCGAGGATCAGGCTACGGCCGAAGAGCGAATTCCGCTGCTGCTCCAGACGCCGGCCAGAGTGCGATTCGTGTCGGCCGAGCCATTGCTTGGCCCGCTGGACCTGCGTCGTCTCGAAGACGACGAACTGGGCGCGCAATGGGACGCATTGGACATGGGAATAGACTGGGTCATCGTCGGTGGCGAGAGCGGACCGCAGGCCAGGCCTTGCCGCTTGGAGTGGGCGCGGAGCATCGTCGAGCAGTGCCGTGCCGCCGAGTGCTCGTGCTTCGTCAAGCAGCTCGGCTCCATGCCGCGCTATTGCCCAGGTGGCGAATGCTCCCGTGTGCAGTATCTCCGAGAATGTCACAATGGAACCAGCTGCGAGGGCGACTGCTCCATCTGGCACACGAGCACTCACGCCGGCGCCCACCCGGCCGAATGGCCGCCAGATCTGCGCGTGAGGCAGTTTCCCGCAGGGATGTCCTGCGTGCTAGACGGAGAGGAGTAGCAATGCCCTATCTGCCGGTAGACCTGGATGGGAAGCGACGGGCCGAGTGGGTCGCGGATTCGCTCGGACTACCTAGGGCTACTGTGGTGTATGGGCTCCTGCAACTCTGGGAATTCGTATGGCGCGAAAAGCGCGACGTGCCGAGTCCGCTATACCTGGGCGCGTGCCTCGGCCCCGATGAGCGACTCCATAGGGCGCTAGTGGAGGCCGGCTTCTTGGAGTCGACGGAGGCCGGACTACGTGTGCGCGGCGCCGGGAAGTGGCTCCTCGGCATGGAGGGGCGAAGTAGGGGCGGCCACGCCGCCAAAGCCAACCTAATCCCAGGCTCAAGGCAAAAGTCACGGCAGGGCTCCAGCCGAGATTCAGCCGAGAGCCGACTCAGTGCGTCAAGTGGTTCTCTCGGCTCCAGCCGAGACCCAGCCGAGACCCAGCCGAGACCCCCTCTCGGCTCTCTCTCGGCTCTTACACCCAGCACCCAGCACCCAGCACCCATAGAAGCAACAGAAGAAGCTTGCGTGCGCAAGAAGCCGCGCACGCTGTCGACTTCGTCGACCGCTGGGCCGGAAAACCTCGAACTCGTCCCCCAGGAGCCCGCACCAAAGCCGGCAGCCGTCCAAGTCTTCGACCATTGGCGGGCCGTGATGAAAAAATCGGCCGGCGCCAAGCTGAAGGGCAGGCGCCTTAAAGCGGTCGAGGCCAGGCTCGAGGACGGCTATTCGGTCGAGGACCTGTGCAGGGCCGTCGACGGCTGCGCCGTGACGCCGCACAATTGCGGCCAAAATGACCGCGGCGAGAGGTACGATGACCTCGAGCTCATCTGCCGCGACGTCTCGCACGTCGACCGCTTCATGGCCAACGCAGAGCACCCGCCCAAGCCCAAGGCAGCGGGCGGCTACGTCGACTCGAGCGACTGGAGCAAAGTGACACGCACGCCGAAGGGAGAGAATCCATTTGAGCGACTTCACCAAGAGCAGCTCGCCGCACGACGATTGGCAGACGCCAAAGCGACTACTTGACCGTTTTGCGCGCTGGCAACACCAGCGCGAGGCGGGCCTGGTGTCGCAGAAGCGCGACAAGAGCCTCCGGGACGTGCCGGCGGTACTGTGGGCGGCCGGCGTCCCGCGACTGCACCGAGAGGCATTGGCGACGCCCGACGTCACGGAGCCGCTACTCTGCGCGAAGGAATGGCATCGCCGACACGTCGAGGAGCAGTCCGGTCCCTGGATGCTGGTGGCGCTTGGCGAGCGCGGCACCGGGAAGACTGTCGGCGCCTGCTACGCTATGGGCCTGGCTCTCCAATGGCGCGACGCCATCGACCGACCAGGCGGCGGAGAGCACAATGCGCGGGGCGCATTCGTGCCGGCCGGAGAGCTGGCGAGGTGCTGGCGTGACGGGGCGTGGTTCGCCCGGCTCGAGCGAGTCTCTGTGCTGCTCCTGGACGACATCGGGAAGGAGCAGGACGAGCGGGTCAAGAGCGCCATCTTCGAGCTGCTCGACAAGCGCCATGCGGGCCGACGCGTCACGCTGGCGACCAGCAATTTATCGGCAGCGGATTTCGCCGTGCGGTATGGCGAGGCACTGGCGGACAGGATGCGAGTCGGGGCGGTGGTGGAGGAATTTTTCGGGGAGTCTCTCCGAGGAAAGCAGGCGAGGAAATGAGGCTCATGGTGCCCTACCCTCCCTCGGCGAATGTCTACTGGCGCGTCACTCGTCAAGGCCGCATCTACGTGAGCCCCGAGGCCAAGGCCTACCGGGCCCGAGTCCGCTGGCTGGCGATGGGAGCGCGACTCAGGCCGCTGACAGGGCCAGTCTCGCTGTCACTGGCAGTCTACCGGCCACGGCGCGCCGGAGACCTGTCGAATCGAATCAAAGTGCTCGAGGACGCGCTCCAGGGAGTCGCCTACGCGGACGACTCGCAGGTCGTCGAGCTGCACGCCCTCAGGCTCGAGGACGCGGCGGACCCGCGCGTCGAAGTCACGGTCGAGGCCGCCTGATGGGCCGCAGACTCGGCACAGCCCGGACCACCCCCGCCGAGCTCGCCAGGCGAATGCTGTGCGACCTCGAGGACGCGCTGCAGCCCAGGCTCGAGGACGACTGGACGGGCTCCGACACGCTCAGGGCCCTGCGGCTCTGCCGAGAGCAGCTCGTCGAGGCGCTCTGCCCGGCAGTCTGGCGCTCCATAAAGTCAAGCGGGTCAGGCTCGACCCGTGAACGGACGGCCAGCAATGTGCAGCCGGAAGGCCCCGGAATGGCCTTGGCTGCCCCGTCTGGCCACGAGCGGGACGAAACCGAGGCAAGACACGTTCCGGCGGACGTCGTAGGTCTGGCGGGCGAATAGACGCCTTGCGCTGTGACCATACGTGACGATACACTGGAGGACAAATGGCGAAGTGGCGCACCCACAGGACTGGAGAGCAGATGCCGCAGCATGCCGGTGAGGCCGCGCGCCCGGCGGTGCCTGAGGCGGCCGTGCCGGCGGCGACGCCTGAGGAGAGCGAGGAATTTTTCCGCGTCGAGCACGCCCCACCGCCCTATGGGCATCTGTACGTGGTGGCGTCGGTGAGGGTGGCGGGAGGCCGAGTCGTCGACGGCCCTCGAGCCATCACGGCCGCAGACGTTTTCCCCGGCGCCGCGGCCAAGCTGGAGCGGATGGTGCTGGCGGAGCGGCACTCATGACAGCGCTCGCCTGGCCAGCGGTGGCGCTCGGGGCGATTCTCGCGGCCGTGTACGTGGTGCGGCTGCTGATGCTCGACAGGTCGACTCAGGCGACGCTGCGCGCCGAGCTCGCCGCCCACGTCAAGCAGACCACGGACGAACTGGAGGCGCTCAAGCAGCGACTCCAGAAGGTCGAGATGGGCCGAGCGCTGGGGAGGACCGGATGAAACCAGGGATTTTCGTGGCCGGCTTTGACCCTCGGCGAAGCCCCGGCGGTTTCAGCAAGCGGACGCTCAAGCTCCGCAAGGCGCTGGCCAAGCGGGACGCGCGGGCGCTCGAGGTGCTGGACGAGTGCTTTGCCGACGGCGACATCAAGGTGAGGCTCGAGGCCGCGAAGCTGTGGGCGAAGTACCGTCTGCCGGTACCGACCGAGAAGACGGACGAGGCGCCGCCGCGGCAACTGCCGGCCATCTCCACCGCCTTCGCGCTTAGGCTGGCGGAACTGGACACCACGGGCACCCAATGAGCGAGCGCGGGCTGGCCAAGACGTCGAAGCCGTTTCGCCGCACCCGCATGGGCAACTGGCGCTTCGAGAATTCGAGCAAGCCAAAGTTCGAGCGCGCCAACCCACAGCACTACGACTGCGCAGGCGATGACGGCTACCGACGCAACTATGACTCGATTGACTGGAGCGACGATGGCCGCAGCAAAAAAGACACCTAAACGGGCCAAGGTTGCGAGTGCCGTTGTCGCTCCCGTCGATGTGTCTGTTCTGAATGGGCATCTCGCCGAGGTCTACCGGGCAGAGGTCGCGCCTCCGCCAGCCGAGCTGGTCCCGTGTCTCGTGTGTGGCACCATGGGGATGCGCGGGCAGCGCTGCGCTGTCGACGGCAACGAGGTGATGTGATGCCGCGCATCGAGTACTCTGTTCCGCTGCCGAAATCCGCCAGGCACTTGGCAGCGCCAGAGAGGGCGACAGGCTCCGGGGCCGTCAAGGTGTCGACGCACGGAATATGGGTGAGGTGCGAGGCGTGCGGTCGGGAGTGCTTCGGTGCCGACACGCTCGAGCAGCACCGGAGACAGTCCCATTGAGGCCGGCGCCTCGCTGCCGCTGACCGAGGTCGAGCAGGCCTGGGGCGCCGAATTCGGTCGGGTGGTCTGCTGGAGGCGAGGCGAGCTGCGCTGGAAGCTCGACGCGAACCAGCGCGGGCTCTACAACGAGATCCACGGCAGCCAGCGCAAGCGCTTCGTGCTGGAGTGTGCGCGGAGGCTCGGCAAGTCGTACCTGCTGTGTCTGATGGCCGTTGAGGCGTGCCTGCGCAGGCCCGGGGCGCGTGTCGTCTATGGGGCGCCGACCATCAAGGAAGTGGTCGAAATCATCATTCCTATCATCGACGAGTTGTGCGCCGATGCGCCAGCCGAGTGCCGGCCGACGTTCAACGCGCAGAGCGGGCATGTGGAATTTCCGAACCGGGCCGCCATCGTGCTGTTCGGCTGCGACGACAAACGCAGGGCGAACCGCGGCCGCGGACCTGGCGCCGACATGGTTGTCATCGACGAGGCCGGCTTCATCCCTATCCTCGGCTACGTCCTCCACAGCATCGTCAATCCGCAGACGCTCACGACGGGCGGCCGCGTCCTCATCGCCTCGACGCCGTCGGATGAGCCGGACCACGACTTTACGCGCATCGCCGAGCAGGCAGAGGCCGATGGCAACTACGCGCACCGCATCATCACGGACAACCCTCGGCTGACGTCCGAGCAGATTACTGAGTACGTGCAGAACGAGGCCTCCGACCTCGGCATGACGGTGGCGGAGTACCAGGCCAGCGACACCTACCAGCGCGAACACCTCGCCAGGCGAGTCGTCGACAGGACGCTCGTCGTCATGGGCGAGGACTGGACGGCCTCTCGCGAGGCGGCCATGGTCGAGGTGCCGCGGCCACAATTCTTCGACGGCTATGCGTCGCTCGACATGGGCGGCGTCGACCCTCACGGCGTTCTGTTTGGCTACTGGTACTTTGAGCGCAGCACGCTCGTCATCGAGGATGAGCTGTTGCTCCGCGACGGAGAGACGACGCAAGACTTGGCCGACCGGATTAAGGCCAAGGAAGCCGAGCTATGGGGCGCCTCGAGATGGGACGGGACCCTGCGTCTCTACCAGGACAAGGCAGAGAGCTCGCACCTGGCGCTCCTCCCGCCCTGGCTGCGCGACAGAGTGAAGCGAGAGGAGGAGGCGCCACTTCAACCGCTGATGCGCGTCTGCGACAACGACATCCAAATAGCCAAGGACCTCTCGGTGCTTCATGGGCTCTCGTTCGTCCCGACCGAGAAGACGGACAAGCGCTGGTACGTGAACGAATTCCGAATCGCCATGAGGAAGGGCCAGGTGAAGGTCCATCCGCGGTGCCGGCACCTCGACAGGCATCTGCGCCAGACGGTGTGGGCCAACCATCGTCAGTCTGACTACAAGCGCAAAAATGGCGAGCACGGGGACCTGCTGGACTGCGCCGTCTACATGTGGCGCACCCTGCGCCGTGAGCGGAACCCAGTGCCGCACGGCTTCGGGCAGGACCCATCAAGGCAGCTCGTGCGTCGGGCGCCGCCGAATCCACTCAGGGCCGCGCTGAGGCTTGCCAAGTAATCCAGTCGTGCTGTAGCATCCCGTCCTGTAGGCCAAGCTCGGCCCACAGGACGCCCCACCGCCGCTCGCTTGACCGGCGCTGTCGCGGAGAGTGGCCCGACGGAGCCCCGAAGTCGCTACGTGCTCGACCGACCACGCTGACGACGCGAACCCGTCTGGACCAACAACTTTCCGCGCGCAAGCGCATGGAGCACTTCGATGGCTGGCGAGAATACAGTTTCCACTATGTCGATGTACAAGGAGATTTACGGCGAGGGACTGAACGACGTCGTTCCCGCCTCGAGCGTCCTCCAGGACATCATCCCGATGGCGGAGGACAAGCTCGGAGACAGTTACCGGCAATCGGTTGTGCTGACCGGCGAGCACGGCTTCACCTACAACGGCAGCGGCGGCGCCGTCGTGACGCTGAATGCGCCAGTCCAGGCCAGCATCGTCGAGGGCAACACCTCTGGCTTCGAGATGATTGGCGCGAGCCGCATCACCTACGCGGCGGCCTCACGCGGCCAGTCGAGCAAGACGGCGTTCAAGAAGACGTGGGACACCGTGCTGCTCAACCTCAAGAAGGCCTCGAGCAAGCGGCTCGAGCTGACGCTTCTTGCCGGTCAGGACGGCATCGCCGGCGTGACGTCACTCTCGTCTGAGACCGCCACGCTGAAGGACCCGGCGGAGTATTCGGCGGCTATCATCGCCGGGCTCGAGGGATGCGTCGTGGAGGTGTTCATCGACCGGGCGGCCTCGTCCACCGAGCACGGCGCGACGGCAGGCAGCACCATCGACACCCTCAGCCTGGCGAACGGCACCCTCACCTCGACCTCCGGCGGCTTCTCGGGCGGGACGGCAGTGGATGCGGATGACGTCATCTACTTCAACGGCGCTCGCACGGCCAGCGCCTTCAATGAGCCGCCCGGGATGCGGAAAATCATCTCCAACTCCGGGACGCTCTTCGGCATCAACAGCGCGACGTACAACCTCTGGGCGGGCAACACCAAGTCGAGCTTCGGCACGCCCACCATGGGGAAGTTCCTCGACGGCGTCACGACGATGGTGGAGCGAGGGCTCGATGAGAAGGTGTTCCTGCTCGTCTGCCCGAAGACCTGGGAGGTGCTGAACGCCGACCTGGCCGCGATGCGGAAGTACGACGGCAGTTACAGCAAGGCCAAGGCCGAGAATGGTGCGCAGAGCATCATGTACTACGGCCAGGTGGGCGAAATCGAAGTGCGAGTCCACCCCTTCTTGTGGCGCGGCGAGGCGATGCTGTTCCCCAAGAGCGTCTTTAAGCGCGTTGGCTCTGCGGACCTCGGCATGGGAGTCCCGGGCACCGACGGCCGAGACGTCTTCTTCCACGTTCCGTCCACCAACGCGGTCGAGGCCAGGACGTTCTCGGACCAGGCGCTCTGGTGCGACGCTCCGAGCCGATGCAGCCTGGTGAGCGGCATCACCTACCCGTAATGGCGAGCTGAAAGGCGGGCTGAGGCAACTCGGCCCGCTGTTTGAGCCCGCCACACAGGAGACGCCATGGCAGACACCAGCCTGACCCTCGTTGTCGACCAGACTGACCCGCTCGAAGTGCAGGGGCGCGGCGGCAAGGAGCTGCTGAAGAAAGTCGTCAACCATCTGGACGGATTCCTCGGGGGCTCCAAGCGCGCGACCTCCATCCAGGTGTTCGCGGACGGGGCAAACCCCGTGGCAGCCAGCGCCACCCTCACGCTGGCGAGCTGTGCGGCCGGGACAGTGGTGGAGGTCAATGGGGTGCCCTTCACCGCGCTCAACGGCACCGCCACCGTGGCCAACAACGAATTCGACATGGCCGGCACCGACACCGTCGATGCGACCGCGCTGGCGGCCGCCATCAACAACAGCACCTCGGCGGCCATCGCCAACGTCGTCACGGCCAGCTCGGCCGCGGCAGTCGTCACTGTGTCGGCGGACCAGAAGGGCGCGCTCGGCAACGGCGTGACGCTCAAGTCGCTGGGCGTCGTCGCCACCGGCACCGTCACCTACTCGAGCTCTAGTGGCGCGCAGACCTGCACCATCAACGGCGTGGCCGTCACGGCTCCGACCGGCGCCACCGACGCGCTCATGGCGACGTCGTTGGCCTCAAGCATCAACGGGGCGTCCAACGCCCTGCACACCGGACACGTGCGAGCGCTGGCCAGGGCCGGCGTTTGTCACGTGTTCGCCAAGTACGGTGGCCCGGCCGGTAACGCCATCACGCTGGCCGTTACCGGCACCGGGGCCACGGCCTCCGGCGCCCGGCTTACCGGCGGAGTTGTCACCCAGGGAGAGGGCGCCGTGGCGTCCGGCACCGTCACCATCGCCGCCGGCGGCTCAGGCAACTACACCGTCACGGTGAACGGCGTCGCTACGGGCAACGTCGCGTGGAACACGGACGAAGGCACGACGGCAGCCGCCGTCAAGGTGGTGTTCGATGCGCTCACGAGCGCGCTCGTCATGGACCACGTCAACTGCACGGTCGCGGCTGGCGTCCTCACCGTTACGGCGCTCAAAGGAGGAGTGGCGGGCAATGCCATCACGCTGGCGTGCAGCGGCACGGGCGCGACCGCCTCGGGCGCCAGACTGACCGGCGGGGCGGCCCCAACAACCGTCGTGGCCTCTGCTGAGCGGCTCGCATCTGGAGCCGGCGGCGCCGTCGCGGTCTCCACTATCAACCTGTGAGGCGCCGATGAAGAATGAAGCCCGCTGCGAGGCCCTGAAGGAAGTCATCCAGTTGCTGGGCCGCATGGAGACCGAGGACGCGATGCCTAAGGAGTCGAAGGCGGACGAGTCGAACGCGGAAAAGCACGACGAGGACAATGGCGACCTCGGCGAGCTCATGAGGGCGCTGTCCAAGGAGTAGCCGGTGGCCGGCCTGACGGGCACGACACTCATCTCGAGCATCCGCCGACGCGCCAGTATTCCGTCCACCGCCGTTACCGGCAGCGCAGACGCCGACCTGCTCGCCTACGCGACCGAGGAAATGCAGCTCCACATGACGGCGGAGCTGATGGAAGTCCGAGAAGAATATTTCGCCAGGGACTCAGACTCGACCATCGGCAGTTCGACGTCCTTTCGCATCCCAGACAGGGCCATCGGCGGCAAGCTGCGGTACGTCCAACTGCTCGACTCGGCCGGCGCCGTCATTCTGACGCTGACGCGCACTGAGCCGGAGCGACTCGAGGACTATGACACGCAGCCGCTCTACGCCTTCACGGTCAAAGGGCAGAACATCCTCCTGCCACAAGGCAGCACGACGACGGCCACCAGCATCCGACTCGGCTATTACGCCAGGCCGAACGAGCTGACCATCACGGCCGCCGATTGGGCCACCGTGCTCTCGGTCTCCGGCAACGTCATCACCACCACCGCCGCGCATGGCTTCACGACATCGAGCAGTCTGGACCTCGTCAAGTCGACGCCGGGCTTTGAGCACCAATTCCTCTCGAGCGTTCCGACGGCAACTACATCCACGACGCTAACCTTTGCATCGCTCTCTGGGCTCTCCATCGTCGCTAATGACTACGTGTGCGTCGCCGAGAAGTCGCCAGTGCCGCAGATTCCGGCCGAGCTGCACCCTCTGCTGGCCCAGCGAGTAGCCGTGAAGTACCTCGAGGCCGAGGGCGACAGAGACGGGCTCACAGTCGCGCAGCGAAAGCTCGAAGAAATGGAAGAGGCGGCCAGCACTCTCATCAGCCCTCGAGTGGACGGTGCGGTGCAGAAAATCGTCAACCGCCATGGGGCCGTGGGCGGCGTCATCTGGCGGCGGCGGCTCGGAGTCGGGTAGCCATGCCGCAGGAAGTACGACTCAAGGCGCTCGGGCTCTTCACCAACCCAAATCAGCTCGACCTGCCGGCGGGTGCGCTGACGACCGCCACCGACGTCGTCATCCGTCGCGAGGGCATCATTGAACCACGGCGAGGCTATTCGAATTACGCCACGGAGACAGCGGTCCGCATCTTCTCCTATTCGGGCCGGCTCTTCATCCTCTCGGCGCACTCGAGCGGCACCATCAAGGTGGACAACGGCAGCGGCACCTTCACGGGCCTCTCCGGCGCCTACTCGTCGCCCAGCTCGACGACGCACAAGATGCGCAGCGCCGAGGCGATCCAGAACCTCTACCTCACGACCTCGGCCGGTCCGTACCGCATCGACGCAACGGCCTCCGCCACAGTGCCGGCGGCAGCAGGCGCACTGAAGGCGACCAGCTTCGACCGCAACCACCTTAAGGCCACCGTCGTCGCAGGCAGCCTGGTGCGTACCGGAGGCAGCACCGTCACCGGGACAAGCTCGGCCGCGCACGGGTTCTATGTCGGCCAGGTCATCAACATGAATTCGGCCGGCGAGGGCGACTTCGCCAACGGAAACAAAACGCTCGTTACGGTCCCGACGACTACGACCTTCACCTACACCGAGGCCGGCGCCAATGTGTCGAGCGGCGCAGCTCAGACGTTCCTGCCTGCCGCACTGGTGACGTCCGGCGGCTTCTTGGCTGACGGCTACCAGGTCGCATACCGCTACGTCGTCGACATGCCGGACGCCAACAACCCCTCCAAGCTCGGAGCGGTGTCGCCGCGATTCATCCTCGCCAATGCCTCGGGCGTCTATGGGTACGTCGCCGGCCAGACGAAGGACGCCGTGCTGCGCGCGCTCCTGCCGTCCGGCATCGCCAACACCCACAAAGTGAGACTCTACCGCAGCACGCAGGTCGCCACATCCATCGAGCCGAGCGATGAGCTCCAGCTCGTCTATGAGGCCCTCGTCAATGACGATGACGTCACTCGCGGTTGGAAAGACATCTCCGACATCACGCCGGACGTGATGCGAGGCGAGTCCATCTACACGGCGCCGAGCCAGGAAGGGGCCGAGGCGTCGAATGAGCCGCCGCCGAATGCAAAAGACATCTGCCACTTCAAGGGCCGGATGCTGTACGGCAACACCACGGAGCGGCATCGCTTCGTCTTTACGTTGCTGTCGGTTGGCGGCGCGACTGGCGTGACCGGCGGAGACGTGCTGGCCATCGACAACCGCACGTACACGTTCGCCTCGCCAGTGACGGGGACAACGCACATCCTCACCGAGACGTCGGGGAGCGTCGCCCAAAACATCCGTAACACCGCGCTCAACATCGTCGCCACCATCAACCGGGACACGGCCAACAACTCAGCGGCCTACTACATCAGCGGGCCGGATGACCCACCGGGCCGCATCCTCATCGAGCGGAAGACGCTGGGCGGCTCAGCCTTCACGCCAGCCACATCCGGCAAGCGGACGGCATTCGCGCCACTGCTCGGAAGCCATAACGTCGCTGGCCAGTATGACCTCTCCAGGACGGCGTCGACCGTCACCGCCACGTCAGGCGCGAGCTGGGGCACGAACTTTCTGGTGGGCGAGCGCGTTACGCTGAGCGGTGGTGACGCGAACTTTCCAAACGGCGAGAAGGTCGTCACCGCCACTACCGCGACAACATTTGCTTACACAGAGTCGGGGACCGCCACGACTCTAAGCGGAGTTACGTTCGCGCTGACGAAGCTGAACAGCTCGTCAGACAGCGCCACGCCGAACAGAGTCTTCGAGTCGAAAGTCAATCAGCCCGAAGCCGTCCCGGGCCTCAGCTATTCGGACCTGGGCAGTAAGGCCGGCAACCTACTGCGCCTTGCTGCTATGAGGGATTCGGTGTTCGCCTTCAAGGAGGACGGTCTCTACCGAGGAGTAGATGCCGGAGACAGGACCGACTGGCAGCTATTTGACCCGACCGTCATCCTGATTGCCAACGACAGCGTCGCGACGCTCGGCAACATGCTCTACGCGCTGACGACACAGGGAGTGGTGGCCATCAGCGACACGGGCGTGGAGATTGTCAGTAGACCCATCGAGCGGACGCTGCTCGAGCTCGACGCAGCCGACACGACGAATTTCCGACAGGCCACCTACGCGGTCGCCTACGAATCCGAGCGACTCTACAGGCTCCACACCATCACCGACTCGGGCGACACCACGGCGACGCAGTGCTACGTCTACTGCGCCATGACGGGCGCCTGGACACTCGAGACGCGCGGCACCAAGCACGCCGTCGTCCACGCTTCGGACAACAAGCTCTACACGCTCGAGGCGACGGCCGTGCGCCAGGAGCGAAAGGCCTTTACCACCTGGGACTATCTGGACCCAAGCATCTCGGTCACCATCAGCAGCGTCAGTGCATCGGCGCATACCGTGACGCTAGCCAGCGCGACCGGAGTGGCGGTCGGCGACGTGCTCAACCAGAGCACCTACTACGCGCGTGTCACGGCCATCGCCGGGAACGTCCTCACCATCGCGGCAGAGGACTCGGTGGCCAACTTCACGGCTGCGGCCGCCACCATCTACACCTCATACCTCTGCTCGGTCGGCTGGGCGCCAGTGACGGGTGGAAATGCCGGGATGAAGAAGCTCTTCCGTGACATCATCGTGCATTTCGGACATCGCGAGGTGCCGAGAATACTCCTCGGAACCAGGACGGAGCTCGTCACCACCCTCGAGACAGAGACGATTGACGCAGTCCCGGACATCGGGCTGTGGACCAGCGCCGACAGCGCCGTCGCGACAACCTACAGCACCGACCGCCCCTTTCACTTGCGCCGCAAAGTGCCGCAACAGCACCGCCGCGCCGAACAGCTCAGCATCGCAATCGGCATCCAGGCCGCCTTCGGGCAATGGGACATCTCCGGGGTGTCGGTGACGCTCGAGCCGATTTCAGAGAGGACCACCCGATGAGCCTGCGTCCCATCAGGCTCTCGCGCGAGGACTTTCCAGACCAGGCCGACTGGATCGACAAGCTACTGCGCGGCATCAACGGCTTTTCCGCTCAGGTATCGAGCTTCAGCGCCTCGGTGCCGGCGCTGCGTCTGGGCGAGGCGAGAATTGTTCCGCCCGCTCCGGCTTGGCACGAAGTGGGAGGCTCTGGCGAGCCGGCCTTCGAGAGCTCCTGGGTCAATTACTCGAGCGACTACGACTCCGCCGCCTTCAGGATGGAGCCTGGCGGGCTAGTGCGACTCAAGGGCACGGTCAAGAACGGGACGACGAACGCCGCCATCTTCACCCTCCCGGCCGGCTACCGGCCCTCGAAGATTCGGCGCTTCGTGTCGCAGTCGAACGCACTCCACGCAGCCATCGAGGTTGATTCGGCCGGCGTCGTCCGCCAACAGAACGCCACCAGCTCGGCGGACCTCTACCTGGACGGCATCTCCTTCTACGCGACCAGTCCGGCTGCGCCAGCCACCTGGGCAGCGGCCGACCAGATTGGAGTCCAGCACGGCTTTGGTCGATGTGTCGCCGCGGTGCCGGTGGCGTGCTCGATGGTGGACGAGACGCCAAGCGAGGCAGTGCCGCTGCCGGTCATCGACTGGGACGACCTCGGAGACGGGACGTTGCGCATCCGAGCCTGCTTTGGTTTGCAGCCTGCCAGGACGTACAATATCAAGCTGTTGTTAGTCGGAGGATGACATGCCGCTGCTCAGGCGACTCAAGCTCGACGAGGATGAAGAGAAGTTGATGCCGCGGTACGGTTCGGCCGGCATCGGAGCGGCTGGTCAGCCCGCTGGAGCCACAGCGGCCGGCGGCCAGCCGCCGCAGGCCAGCCAGCGGCCGGGCGGATTCGTCGGCCTCCAGGACTACCTGCGCGCGAACCAAGGCCAGGCACAAGGCATGGCGGACAAAGTCCTCGGCGGCATCGAGTCCGCCGGCAACAAGGCGTTGGGCGTCGCGAGGCAGTCTGGGCTTGCGATGGGCGAGGGTCCGACGATGGCCGGCAGGTCCGCCACTCAGTCTCGACCGGGCGGCTCGCGTCCGGTAAGCCAAGCGCTACGTGGCATGCAGGACACGTACGCCAGAGAGGCAGAGAGCAAGTCCGGGCTGCTCGGCTCCACTGGTGGCGTCCAGGAGCTGCTGGGCCAGGAGTACAAGGGCGCGTACTCGTCGGGCGAATCGGCCCTCGACGCTGGACTGATGGGTGGAGTCGCCGGGGAGCGCATGGCTGGGCTGAAGAAACGCTATTCGGGGCTCACCGGAATGCTGCAAAAGAACCGCGCCGCAATCGACGCAGCGAACGCTGCCGCAGCGGAGACCGCCAAGGCCAGGAAGATGGCGGACAAGTACCAGGATGTCGAGAGGACCGATGAGGGGCCGCGGAATGTCGGCACCGGCGGAGAGAAGGCCGGTCCCGACGACAGGACGGACGGGAGCTACGCGGGGCAGGACCCGAACACGCTCAGCGATGAGGTGCTCGACGCGCAAGGCTGGTACGCCAGCCCTGCGCCCGGCGAGAGTTACGCGCATTACTCCGACAGAATGGACCGGAAGAAGGGCAAAGGGGTGAAGTGACATGGACCCGACCGCAATAATGGGAGCCGCCGGAGACGCTGGCGAAACGCTGGCGACGCTCGTCTCGGAACTGAGGAACCAGGGGCGCTACGACGAAGCAGACCGCCTGCAGCGACAGTTGCTCGAAGAGTATGGCGCCATCGACATCCCGAATGCGGCCGACATTAAGGCGCAGGTGCTTCAGTCGCAGGCCTCGACAGCGCAGGGCAGCGAAGAGGCGAAGGCCGCTCGACTCGAGGCCCTCAGGGGGCTCCGCCAGAGGGCGTCCGAGGGCTACACCGCCGAGGACAGGGCCGCCATCAACGACATCATGGGCGAGGTCGGCGCCGCAGACCGCGGCCGGCGAGAAGCCGTCATGCGAAGCATGGACCCGAACAGCGGGGCGGCGGTGGCGGCTCGACTCTCCAGTGCGCAGGGTGCCTCGCAGATGGCCAACCGTCGCGGCCTGGACGTAGCAGGACAGTCCCGGCGCGCAGCACTCCAGGCCATCGCCCAGGGCGGCCAGCTCGCCGGCGACATCGATGAGTCGGAATTCGGCCAGTCGTTCCGCCGAGGCGGGGCGGCGGACGCCATCGCGCAGGCCAACGAGCGCAACCGGCTTGGAGCGCTCGAGGGCAATAGAGACTACGGCATGCGGCGCTTCGGTGCGCAGATGGCAAAGCAGGGCGCGCGGGCGGACGTCACGCGAGGCATTCAGGAGAACATCAAGAGCAAGGCGAAGAGGAAGACCGGCACGGCGGCTGCCATCGGTGGCATTTCGCCGCTCGCAGGCCTTGCCTACGGTTTCTTCGGGTGAGTGAGGCGACGATGCGGACGGACTACGGAATGACAGACGAAGAGCTCGAGGCGCTCGTCTCTGGCGCGGGCGGCGCCGCGGAGGACATTGCCGCCCGTCGAGAACTGAGGCTCAAGCCGTTGCCTCTCGAGCCGGACCTGGAGCGTCAGGCGCAGCTCGCTCGACTCAAGGAGGGGCTGCGTCAGGACATCGCCGCTCGTGGCGTTGGTGGCGCCCGCGCGCCGGTGGATGTCGAGACGTCTGAACTGCGCCAGTCCGTCGCCCCAGAGCGCGTGTCGGCGCCAGTGAGCGACCAGGAGAAGATTGAGGCGGCGCTGGCCTACTCGGCCCAGCAGGCGGCTGGCGACAGGGCCCTGGCGTCTATCGGCAACCGCTTTCGTCGCTCGTCGGCTCTCCTGCGTGGAGAACAGCCGGACGAGGCCGGCTATAGGGCCGACCTCTCTGACATCGACAGGCGACTGGCCGCATCGACGGCCGGCGAGAGCGCCAGACGTGCAGCAGAGGTGGAGAAGTTGAGGCGTGCAGAGCAGTTGGGGCTCGAGTACGCCAAACTGGCCTCCACAAAGGGGCATCAGGCGGCAGACCTGGCGATGCGCGAGAAGGAGGCTCTGCGGAAGGAGGCCGAGGCCGCGCGCAAGCTGGAGCTCACTGGTAAGAGGGGCGCCGGGGGCCGGGCCAGCGGCAGTGCTTCTGCCGTTGGAGAGAAAGAAAAGAAGCTGGCGCAGCTTCCGGCCAGCGAAGCCGCGAGCCTGGGGCAGTATGACGCCATTCCGAAGATGCTCGAGGACCTGGGGGCTGATTGGGACAAGATGGCTAACCAGGACTGGATACCGGACTCCATCATGCAGTTCATTCCCGGCACAGAGGCGAAGCGCTACGGCAGCGCCAGGCTGGCGAGTGCGCAGGCCGTCGGCACAGTGCTGGAGGGCGGAAAGCTGACCGACTCGGACCTTAAGGACAAATATTTACCGCTGATGCCATCGGCTGGCGACACCAAGGAGACCAAGCAATACAAGCTCAGCACTCTTGGCAAAATGGCGGCGACGAAGCGGGCCGCAGCCATCAAGGGCTTCGGCGAGGCAGGGTTCGACGTGGGGCGATTCGAGCGACCGACGCCCGAGGACGTAGCGGCGGCAAGGGCCGGGATGCCGGTGGCGGGCAGTGGCAAGACCGCCGTTCGGAGCACTCCATCGAAAGACCGCAAGTGGCTAAAGGTTACCTACTCGGACGGCACGGAGGAGGTTCGGCGTGCCGTCCCCTAATGAGATCGAATGGGACGAGGCGGCCGCGGAGGAGTTTGCCGCTGCTCCGGCCGCCGTCGAGTGGGACGAGGCGGCGGCAGAAGATTTGATGCCACGCCCCGCTCCAGGGCGAATCGGCAAGGCTAAGTCCTTCCTGAAGGGCGCCGAGCAGGGCGCGACGTTCGGCTTCGCCGATGAGCTCGGGGCATCAATCCAGTCTGGCGCACAGCGGGCCGCCAACGTGCTGCCTGGCGGGGCGCTGGACTGGCTCGGCATCGAGAACCGCTACAGCCAAGACCCGCTCGACGTGTACCGACAGGCCAGGACCGAGAACCGCGCTGAATACGAGGCAGCGCGCACGGCGAACCCCGGCGCCTTCTTGGCTGGCGAGCTCGGCGGCGGCATCCTGACGACCGTCGGCACCGGAGGCGTTGGCGCCGGCCTGAAGGGCGCGGCATTGACTGGGGCGGCGATGGGCGCGGCTGGCGGTCTTGGGTATGGCGAGTCGGACTTGACGAAGGGCGACGTCGGCGGGGCCGCGCTCGAGACGGGCATCGGCGCCGCGGCCGGCGGTGTACTGGGAGCAGCGGGTCATGGGCTTGGCCAGCTCGCTGGCGGTGTTGGCCGCTTCGTCAACGCGAAAATCGGCCGGGCGATGTCGGACCAGGCCGCCAAGAGCACGCAGAAGGTCGACGACGCCATCGCGTCCGCGCTCGGCCGGTATCGCAGCGGGGTGCAGTCGGGGTCCAGGGACGTCGAGGTCATCCTACGAGAAGCGGCGGACAACCCAGGACCCATAGGCGACCGCGCCAGGGCCTTCCTCCAGACACCAGAGGCCGCAGCGCTCAGGGAGTCGCTGCTCTCCAACAAGCTGGCGTCCGCGCCAGAGCGACTGACCGAGATGATGGCGCTCAAGGGCGAGCACGGAGCTCTGTCGGTGGGCCGCGCGACGGCCATCGCGCAGGACATTCAGTCCTCGCTGGCCAGTCCGTTCAAGAAGCAGATTCTCCCGCGAGTCAAGACCTACGCGAGCCGCGCCATACCTCCCATCGTGGCGTCCGCCATCGGCGGCCAGGTGGGCGGGACAGAGGGGATGGTGGCTGGCGGTCTGCTTGGTTTTGGGGCCGCCGCCGCACTCGGACGGCCCGGGACGGCCCTCGCGAACGCAGCCAGGTCTCCAGCTGTGAGAAAGGTGTGGTGGGAAGGCGTGAAGAAGGTTCTGGTCGACGCTCCAGAGGCGCTTGGCAAATACGCCGAGCCCCTCACGAGGGCGTTGCGCAAGGGCCCCGAGCACTTCGCCGTCGAGGCCTTCGTGCGGCATGAGCAGGACCCGGAGTTCAGGGAAATGGTGAGTCAGATTCCTGGCGAGTGACGCTCGCGCTCCATTGCTTCGGTCTTCGTTTCGAGTTTTTCAATCCGGCTACGAAGCCTTGAGACAACGACAGTCGTAATCACCAGCAAAACGAGAGTGCCCCACTCTCCCCATCCGAATTCAGGCATCGGTTCGCCTCTTCCTAACCGGAACACGAGACCCGTGACAGTGGTAACCGCCACGATTCTTGTCCCGGCGGCATCCGTCCCTGTCGAGGCCTCCGCCGTGAGCGAGCGCCGACGTGGCCAGCGACACCGCGAACACGACGAGCACCAGAGTCCCGCGCATAGCCGCAGTCTCCGCCACCCGCCCCGAGAGCCGCAACGGAACAGGCGTCCAGCGCCATCTTCCCTCGACTCGACAACTTTCGGCCGAGCAAAATCCTCTAGTCGGGCGTGACCATATCTGACGTGACACTACATGCCTCGTCATGGTAGCCTCGCGTAGTTACTGGAGGTTCCATGCCGGACACGCCGGACGGATGGGTCGAGGCGCGCGACCTGGAGAAAGAGCTAATCCGCGAGCAGCCGCAGCTCGCCGGCCAGGAGGCAGAGTATCGGCGCCTCATAATGGGAGTCGCCGGAGACGCTTGCGAGCCGACAGTCGAGTCGCGGCTGGAGTTGGCCTCCGTGCTCGCCGCGCTCTGTGATGTCAAGCCCGAGCTCGCCGAGCGCGTGCGGCGGCTGCTCGAGAAGGCCGAGCTCTGATGGCGAAGCTGACCTACTTCGCCCTCGAGGGCGCCGGCTCAATAGCGAGCGTCCTGGTCGAGCGCGTCGACGCCTACTATGCCTTCCTGCGCGAGTCCGGGCTCTCGGACCTGCTGATGAAGTCCTACGCCCTCGAGAATGGGCTCACGACGAACGCCAGCGGAGCGACCTCCTACGCGCTCTCTCGCGGCGGCGAGCAGGGCGAGATGGTATTCAGCGTCGAAAACCACTACGCCGGCATCGGCAATTCGATGGTGACGCTGACGACCGCGCAGCGCCCAGCCATCCAGTGCGGAGCGGCCAACAGCGACTACCGGAGCCTCGCCCACACGCTACTGGCGAACGGGCTCGTCGAATACTGGCTGACTGAGCGCGGCCTGGAGGACAAGCTGGAGGAGGCGTGTAGCGCTTGTGTTTTCCGGCTCGAAGGGTTCGCGCTCGTGGAGTGGGACGTCAACGCTGGCGAGCCCTACATGGACCGCACCGACGAGGCCGGCGCTCAGGCGGTCGGGCAGGACGGAGCGCCGCTGCCTCCAATCAAGACCGGGGACATCCGCATCACGGCACTCGGGATGCTTGACGTCATCCGGGACCCGTCGGCGCCATCCTGGGACGCCATCGAGTGGGCGACCACCAGAGAGCTCGTCAACAAGCATGAGCTCGCGGCCCGCTACCCGGAGATGGCCGACCGGCTGACGTCGCTCAGCCCAGAGAGGGAGCGGGCGCGGCGGCTCTACTTCGGGCGCGAGCGAGCCATCGAAAGCTCCGAACTGGTGCCGCTCTTCCGTTTCTTCCACAAGCGCACCGCCGCGGTGCCCGACGGGCGGATGGTCATCTTTGCTGGCGAGGACATCGTGCTGTACGACGGTCCGAATCCGTACAGCGACTTCCCCGTCAAGCGCGTGACTCCGAGAACCATCGCCGGGACGCCGTTTGGCTTCACCGCGATGGTGCATCTGATGGGGCCGCAGGAGGCGGTCAACGCGCTGGACACGAGCATCGTCACGAACCAGCTCGGCCGAGGCATCGGCAATATCGTCTGCGACGACAACGCCGACGTGTCGGTCGAGGCGCTCAGCTCCTCGATGAATCTCATCAAGAAGCGGCCGGGCTCGGAGATTGGGCCGCTCGAGTACCCCAGCACGCCGGCCGAATTCTTCGCCTACAAACGAGAGAAAATATCTGCGATGGAGGTCCTCTCCGGGATGAATTCTGTTGTGAGAGGCAACCCATCGGAAAACGTCGGCCAGGACGCCTCGGGCGCCAAGCTGGCGCTCATCCAGGCCATGGCGGTGCAGAGCAACAACGGGCTCCAGAAGTCATATGTGAATTTCCTGCGCGACATCTGCCTTGCCATCATTCGCCGCTACCGTGACTTCGGCGGAGACGTTCCGCGAGTCGCGAGGCTGGCCGGCAAAAACAAGCAGTATCTGCTCAGGGAATTCACCGCAGCGGACCTCCAGGACATCGACCGAGTGACGGTAGACGTGGGCTCCCCGCTGATGCGGACCGTCTCAGGGAAGATGACCATCGCCGACAAGCTGATGGAGCTTCAGCCGGCGGAGCGGCAGCTCTACATGAGCATCATCAGCGCCGGCACCTACGAGCCGCTGCTGGAGGGCGACCAGTCCCAGGCCATGCGCATCCGCCAGGAAAACGAGCGCCTGATGGACGGCGTGCAGGTGCGGGCTCTGATTTTCGACCCTCATTGGATCGAGGTCCGGCAGCACCTCACCGTCCTGGACAACCCAACGTTGCGAGAGCCTGGGCCGGAGAACGAGGCGGTCGCCAGTGCAGTCCTCTCTCACATCCAGGAGCACATGGACCTCTTCCGCACGGCCGACCCTGCCGTGGTGCTGCTGCAGGGCGGGCCCGACGCGCTCGCGATGTGGCAACAGGTCGCGGCGGCCGGCATGTCTCAGACGCCACCGCCGGCGCCAGGCGAACCGTCCGGCACCGCAGCGCCCGAGTCGGGCGCGGAAGACGTCAGCAACCCGGAGGCCAGCCGGCCCGAAATGCCCGGCATGCCGTCGATGCCCACCAACCCGGCCACCGGAGAGCAGATGCAGACACCTGGAGGAATGGCATGAATCCGACGACACCGACGCCCAGCAACGGGCACGGCCAGAAGACTCCGCAAGTACCGTCCGACAAGGCTCCGGCCAAGGACGTCGCGGCAGGGCCACAGACGCCAGCGCCAACTCCGCAGGCGCCTGACGACCCAGAGTATGACCTCGGCGACGGCCGCAAAATAAAGCGGTCGGCGCTCAACAGCGAGCTTGGGCGAGCACGCAACGCCGCCAAGATGCTGACCGAGGCGTCGCGGCGCTCGAAGGAGGCCGCCGAGCTCAAGGCGCAGTTGGACGCGCGACTGGAGCGCATTAAGGGCGGCGACGAGAACGCCCTCGAGGAACTGCTGGCCGACATGCCGCAGGAGAAGCGGCGCGAGTATCTGTCGCGCTTCGTCTACTCGCGCTTCGTCGAGCCCGAGCAGCTCACAGACGAGCAGCGGCGCATTCGCGAGCTCGAGGCCAAGCTCACCGCCACCGAACAGAAGGAGCGCAGCGAGGCAGACGCTCGGAAGTCAGAGGCGGCCGCCCGCGCCCGCGAGGAGGCGAAGGTGTCGGTCGAGCGCGAGCTCATCGAGATGGCCAGCGCAGGAAAGGTGCGCGGCTTCGACCCGGAGAACCCGAGCGCGCCTCGGAGCGCCCTGGCGTTGCGGAGATTCGCCGAGCAACTGCTGATGTTCGAGGAGGCCGGGCTCTCCCCGACACCAGAGCTTCTTTCGGCTCGTACCGACGAGAGCATCCTGGAGGACATCGACGGATGGATGGACGGTACGCCGCTCGCAGAGCGCAAGGAACTGCTCGGGCCGGACAAATTCAAGGCCGAGGAGGCGCGCTGGCGCGAGTGGTTCCTCGCCAAGCTCAAGGCGAAGCCGGCACCGGAGAGTTCCAGGCCGCAGTCTCCGAAGTCACAACCACGCAAGAAAATGACGCCGCAGGAGTGGCTGTCATCGAGAGGGGGCTAACCCATGCCTGTGCCACTGTCGGGAACACACCTCGCTGACGCCGCATTCGCGATGCCGGCGAGCGCCGAATACCTCGGCGTCATTGTGGCGACCACCACGAAAAACAACCATGACACAGCGACGCCGTTCAGCAACACCGGCGACGCACTCAAGGGCAAGCTGCTACTGGTCCAGTCGGATGTTGCCTGCTACATCCTCGGCGGCATCGCCAATACCGCGACTGTCACGTCCACCAATGGCGTGCGCATCGAGGCCAATGAGAGGGTGCCATTTCGGATGCGTCGAGACCAAGGATGGCTCGCGTGTCTGCCGACGACCGGAACGGCCAACCTCCGAGTCTGGGAACTGCGATGAAGCGCCTCGGATTCTCGGCCGCGCTGGCCTGCTGTGTCCTGGGTGCGGCCGTCGCCATATTCTGGCCGGTGGCCTGGGCGCAGCTCGGCGGAGGCGGACTCAAGTCCACGGTCGCCACACAATCCAGCATGCACGGCAGCGGCGCCGTCTCTTCCTGCACCGGCGACGCGGTCAGCTTCGACTCCAACGGCGTCGCGGGCTGCCAGCACACCACCGACGTCGCGCCGCAGGGCACCATGCTGCGCAGCCAGGCTGCCTTCCCGGGCGGCACGCAGACGGCGAGCAAGCTCGTCCTGTGCGGTGGACAAGACGAGACCCTCTACACCATCGTCAGCTACGCGGCCTGCGGCACCGACAGCATGACGGTGACTGTGGTGGACAGCAACGGAGCCAGCACCGCGACTGCGCTCGTCGAAGCCACCGACTGGACGGCCGCGACGAGCAATGCCGTTACAGCTACCAATCTCGCGGATGCCATCGACGCGCTTGCGGGCGTGTCGGCTGTCGCGTCGAGCGCGGTGGTGCAGGTGTCGCTGGACCCGGGCACCTGCTTGGTGACGACCGCCACATCAGACGTGGCCTGCGCGACCAGGACAGAGGGGACGCCTGGCGTCATTGAGGCGAGGCGTTCGGTCGGCTCGCTCGTTGCTGCCGCTTCTGTTGGCTTCGGTGTTCAGCCAGGGGCCTATTTCTCGCTTGACACGACCAACGGC
>Ga0209518_1001584_pt1 | contig 23793 bp, 23 predicted proteins | sample RifGroB1_FD_183993 | JGI IMG/M metagenome (GOLD analysis project Ga0209518, IMG submission 183993) | Groundwater microbial communities from Rifle, Colorado, USA - Groundwater B1 (SPAdes) (version 2) | ecosystem: Environmental > Aquatic > Deep subsurface > Groundwater | place: Rifle, Colorado...
TCTCTAAATATTGGGCGCGCGAAATTTTTCCGATTTTGACTCTGTTTTTGGTACAAATGGCGGGTGTTGCCTTCGTGATAGCAAAATACATGTTTGAAAATGGAAAAAATATCATTCTAAAAAAGGACCCCGCACTTGTGTTTTCATGGTTGTGGTTTTTAATTACACTTCTTCCTGTTGTTTTTCTCCCAATCCATAAATTCACTTTTTATTTGACACTGCCCTTAATTGGAATTGTTTTCAGAATCGGGTATTTATTTGAAAGATCGAAAGTGAATAATATTTTTATAACGGCTTTCTTGGGTGTTTGGACAACTCTTTCAATTTTAACAGTTAATCATTCGGTCAAGACAAGTTGGATTACCCAAGGAGAAAATTTATCAAAAAAAGCGCTTCAGTATTTTCAAGATAAAAAGGCAGAAATCGGACTAAAAGAGATATATTTAGTTGATATAAAGGAAGATGGTGGCCTTCCTTGGTCTCCAACCGTGGTAGTTAAAACAGCCCTATCCGATAAAAATTTCTTTTATGTGTTTTTCCCGGAAATGGCCGGGAATGTGAATTATTGGGGAAGCGAAAAGCTTCCAAAAGTGGATAATATCTATATAATAAACTCACGCCAATTTTTGGGATACTAATTATGAAAATCCTAACCGATTCTTTAGATGCTCCATGGAAAGCCCTGAACGAAGCGGTTATGTATTTACTGAAAATCCCAGCGCTAGTTTATATTTATCTGTCGGGAGTTGAAATTGGAGGCGGTTCTAAATTTTATGGGCTACCTAGATTTTTCCGATTTCGGGGTAGTAGGATTTCGATAGGAAACAGATTTGAAAGCAGAAACTTTTGGTATAGTAATCCCCTTGGAATTACCCATCCCACCATAATTTGCACTTGGAATAAAAAAGCCGTGATTAAGATAGGGCGGGATGTGGGGATAAGCGGAGGGTCAATTGTCGCCGCAGATAGGATAGAAATCGGGGATGGAACACTGATTGGGGCAAACACTACCATTATAGATACCGACTTTCACCCGATTAGCTCAGAAAAGAGGAGATATGCTACAAAAAATGTTAAATCAAGGCCAATAGTAATTGGAAAGAATGTTTTTATCGGGATGAATTCAATAATATTAAAGGGGGTAACCATTCCGGACAATTCCATTGTTCCCGCAGGAAGTGTTGTGAGGAGATGGGAGAAATAATGAAAAAAGGGGAAGTGGAATCTCATTTCGATGAAGTTGCGAAAAACTACGATTCGGGGAAAAGAAAGTACAAGTATTATTACGACAATCTTAAAAAACTTTTAAAAGAATTAATGCCACAGGCCAAAAGAGTTTTTGAAGTCGGTTGCGGTACTGGAGACCTTATTGTTTCTCTGAAACCCGGTGCAGGATATGCGATGGATTTAAGCGGAGAGATGATAAAAATAGGAAAGGTAAAGCACAAGAAGATTAAGAATATAAAATTTTCTACTAGCTGGCCAAGGGAAAAGTATGATTACATCTTCATGAGCGATGTTGTTGAACACCTTGAATATCCGTTGGAAACATTCAGGAAAGTATCAGAATTGATGAATGAAGACACTGTCTTTATATGTACGATGGCCAACCCAATTTGGGAGCCTCTGCTGCTGTTTTGGGAACGGATGGGTTGGAAAATGCCTGAGGGTAAACATTGTAGAATAAGTTTTGACGAAATTGGGAAAATGCTATCTAAGGCTGGGTTAAAAATAATCCAGCATGATTACAGGCTTCTTGTTCCGATAGAAACACCATTGGTTACAAAATTCGCAAACAGATATCTGGAGAAGTATTTAAAGAGATTAGCCTTTATCGAATATTTCACTGCGAAAGCCATATGAAGAAAAAATACCTTATACTGCTCTTAGTAATACCCGTTTTTCTAATTTTGGGATTTCCGTTGTTTATATACGGGATTGACAGAACGTTCTTTTACAGCACAGACCCTGATGTTGTTTATATAACAAATGCACTTTTATACACAAAATACGCAATCATCAGTTACGCCGATCATCCCGGGACACCCACAATAACACTTTTATATTATTTGTTTTTTCCGCTAAGACTGATTGCAAAATACATTCTTCATATGGGTTTTATCCAATGGTCTTTTGATAATTACGCAGTTTTGACTTACTACACTAGATTTTTTGAGCTGTTTTTAACCAGCGCTGGTCTTTTTATATATCTAAATGTAATTAAGAAAATATCAAATTCTACCAGGATCATCATGTTCGCGGCATTTAGTGTCTTTTCATTTGCCGGATTAACTTTTGCCACACGTATTGTTCCCGAAAACCTTTCCTTTTTCTTAACATCGATTTGGCTTTTGGTTTTTCTAAGATTTATTCAAAAACGTAATTATTTTTTAAACTCAGTACTGGTTTTTATCGCCGCATTTACAGTTGCAAATAAATTTACAGCTCTATTTCTATTAATTCCATCGCTTTTTCTATCGATTTTCGTAAGGGGACTGGAGGTTGACCAAAAGTTTGTCAGAATGCAGATGAATATTCTAATAGCAGGTCTGGCGTTTTATTTCGGAATACTGCCTGCATCAAACATGTTTACATTTATTAAAAACTGGGCTGTCTTACTTTTTAGTCGTGCCGGTAGTCATGGAACGGGTGCGGTTTCAACTCTTGACTGGGGTACATATTCTGCTTCAGCGGCCGTTTTAGTCAAGGCTCAGCCAGCAGCATTTATATTTATTTGCCTAACTGTTGTACTGGGGGTTTATTTGCTTATAAACAGGAAACTGAAGTTCAGCAATCCGATTATTTTTCTGGCGCTTACTTCTCTTGCCGGAATCTTAGTTTTTGCTAAATATCCTGTTATTCATTACAACTATGTGAATGTTCTTTTGATAATATTTTGTGCAAGCTATTTCCTGACTAAGGTGAAAGTGTCGGTGGTTAAGTTATTATTGCCCATAATGATTACGCTTTTTATGGTAACGGGTTACAAATATGTAATTACTGCTTCGCGTGATTTGCGAGAGAAAACAATGGAAAGTGAGTATTCCATATTAAAAGCGTGGTCTCCATGGGCGGCCGACATCTTTGGGGAACAGCTTGACGCATTGAATTCTACCAAGCCCTGAATTCTTTGAAGGCTGCGACCGTCATTTTAAGAAGCGCGAGGCCGTGTTTGAACCTGCTTATATTTGTTGAACCATAAACTCTTTCTTTGTAGCGTACGGGAATTTCTATAACTTTAAGATTATTTTTAATTGCGCCAAAAATTAAGGCAAAGTCCCCGAAAGGATCCATTTTAAAATACTGTTTGTTGTAGCTCCGCATATATAAATAGTCGCTCCGAAAGAGCGCTTTTGTTCCGCAGAGAGTGTCCCTGAATCTTTGTCCGAGAATCCAGGTAAAAATCGATCCGAAAATAGTATTAGCTATTTTGTTTAATGTCTGCATTGCCATCTGCTCCATCGGGTAAACCATGCGGCTACCGTTTGCAAATTCCCCTAAACCTTCCGCTAAGGCATGGTAAAATTTTGGCAGATCCGATGCGTCGACGGTTCTATCTGCATCGTAAATTATTAAAATATCTCCTTTCGCTTTTTCAAATCCCAGCCAGACCGCGTCTGCCTTGCCTATACCTTTCTGTTTGAAGGCTTTTACTTTCCTTGCCTCGCCGTAGTCTCGACGAAGGTGGGTTATTTCATTCCAAGTATTATCTTTTGAATGACCTTCAATAAAAATTATTTCCTGTGATTTTCCGAATTTGGGGATAGAAGGAACAATTTTTGAAATATTTGCCTCTTCCTGCCTTGCCGGAATTATAATTGAGACGCTAAATTGATGAACGATGGATGGTGAATGGTGGACAGGTCTTGCTATTGTTATTGTTGCGATGCCGAAAAATCTTCTTGTTGTGCTTATCACTTCAAAACCTGATAGGTCTAAAATGTTTCTGACATCTTTCTCATCCAGCCAATTCTGGATTCCAACCCTTCTTCTCAAGCCAAATTTACTAGCAAGTGTCAAAACCGGCTCCCATAGGTTGTTATGATATGAAATCAATATTTTTGCATCAGGCTTAATTTGAGATCTCATGGCTACAAAATAATTTTGGAGGTCGGGAATATCTCCGATAACACTATCCAAAATTATTCCACTGAATCTTTTATAGACCCTGTTGAGATCCTGGTAATACAATTTTTGGAAAATATTTTTAGCCATTTTGTTCGAACTTTAAGGCGATTATACTTGAAACATTAAAAACAATAAAATATGAGAATCACATATTCACTTTTGGAGCGTAAGGAAAAAGAGCATTTTGACAAAATAGCCAAAATATATGACCAAAATTATGGCTATAATGAAGCGTTTACAAAACATAAAATTCACAAAAAAGCGGGGTATCTCCTTAGATTACTTAAAAAATACAATTTGAGTAAAAAAACCAACATTTTGGAAGTTGGTTGCGGTACAGGTGCTTATACCGCCGAAGTTGCTAAAAAACTAAATGGATTACAAGTTACGGCGATAGACATCTCTTCTGGAATTATTAAAGTAGCTAAAGATAAAACAAAGGGTTTAAAGAATATAAAATATGCCATAAAAAGCATCTATAATACCGGTTTAAGAAGCCGGTCGGTGGATGTGGTTTTTGGTTTTTATGTTCTTCATCATTTGGAAATTAATAAAGCGATAAGGGAAATTGATAGAATTTTGAAGCCTGGAGGCTTGGTGTTTTTTTGTGAACCGAATATCCTCAATCCTCTGGTTTATTTAATAAAATCAAATAAGCACCTTAAGCAAAAAGTGGGGGACTCTCCAGAGGAATGGGCCATAAATCCTCTAAAAGTTAGGGAGTATTTCTCAAAGTTTGAAGTTCTTGATATATTAACTAGTGAATTTATTATTCCGGTTAAGTTTCTACCATATAAATGGATTTTGAGAATAGATAACTTTACCAGGCATTTTACCGATATCCCAATTATTAAATATCTTGGCGGCTCAGTGCAAATATTTGCTCGAAAACGGGGAATATAAATGAAAAAAATTATTAACATATTACTACATCCTTTTATATTCCTCGCACTTTGGGCAGTTTATCTGTTATCTTTTTTTGCTGGGGTGATGAGGTATTTCTATATTCTAAATCCGGAAACAAGTTTTGCCATCTTGGGAAAGTTGGCAAATGTATTTTGGCATTTATCACCGGTTTTTGTAGCTATTTTTATATTGTATTTAATTTTTCATATTTGGAATTACATTCGCAGCCGTGAGATAGGCAAACAAAGAATCTCGTTTTATATTGTTGGATTCTTTTCGATTTTCGCTTTCTTTCTGGCCAATTATCTTCTATTTTTGGAATTGTCGAATTATAGTAACTATCTATATTCAACGTATGGAATAACAAAAGATTCTACGTTCAACCTATCAAGTGTCTCCTTGATAACAATGATTGTTTTTTTCGGCTTTATTTATTTTGATAGAAACCGCCGACCTAAAAGGATAATTATTTCAAACAATAAAATTGCCTCATTTTTAATTTTGACAATACTTATTTGGTATTCACATTTGTCTCTTGTAAAAATTAGCGATTACTATTGGTATGTAAAGTTTACACACAGTCGGTTGTTTGAGAACTATGAAAGTATATTAGAATTGAGAGACAGCGTTCCTGTAAGTGGAGTTGTGATAATACCTCCACAAATTTCCGACTGGCCAGATATAGGCAACGCTCCTATCGTCAGGTATTTTTTGTTTCCAAGAATTATTGTGAGTAGCTCGTTCCTTACCGGTCAGGAAGGTACGCAAACTTTTAATGAAATGTATTTTATAAGTCTGCATAAAAAAGACCTAGTATGGCCTGTAATTGATGACAAAAAGCATATTATTAATTTTGGTAAATCCGATTTATTATATTCAGAGCTAGAAGTTGTAAGTGGTGCGAAAGGGGAGAAAGTTTACAAAATAATTTTTAGAAAATGATGTTTTTAATTTCAACTTTAATGTTGGTTTTGGTGTTGATTACTAAAATATCCTTTGTAGTTACTGGAAAGGATATTGTCCCCGCTGGCGTTGAATATGCTTCCATAGCAGTTTTGACACTTATTATTGTTGTTGGTGTGTTTAGTTATATAAAAAATTTAAGGAATGGGGGGGTTAAAAAACGATTAGACACCAGAAATATTATATCAAAATTGTTGATAGTATTTTCTGCCCTTTTTGTTTTAAGTTCATTTTTTATAAATTTTAATAAAAAGGCAGTTCTTTGGGATGCTGTAGCACTTTATGATGCAAGAGCAAAATTTTTAATGCAAGGGGTGGGTTTCTCGCAAATGGTTGAACTTTCTAAATATGATCCGCAAAACAGCTATTACTATGTTCTCTATCCGCCATACACCAGCATGTTGCACTATTTTTGGTATTATTTAGGAATACCGGCTCCAGTAGGTGTTATTTATTCAATTTTTCTTCTTTTACTGGCAGTTGCAGTTTTTACTTTTACTAAAAATTGGCTTGGATTTTTTGCTGCGGCATTATTAACATTTCTAGTTATATCAAACGGAGTTATTTTTTCCTCTTCTTTAATGGAATATACAAACTTACCCTTTACCTTGCAAATGTTTTTGGGAATTTTTCTCCTTTATGAATATTTGAAGGAGGATACCAAGTGGAAATTGGCCTACGGCATTGGTTTGATTGTGACCACTATGTGGATCCGGTTTTTGGAACCTTTATGGGTAGGGGTTATTTTGGCACTATTCGTTGCATTACTCTATAAGAAAAAGTTTTCTAGGGAGCTGATTTATCCAGTATTAATGGGTGTATATGGAGTTTTGGAGTATGTTTCTTGGCAAAGTTTTGTTACAGGTTTTGGCAATACGACCAAGATAATAAGCTTTTCATTTATCAGGATAATCGAGCCGGTTATCGGAATATTCACAGGATCTGCGTTTTCAATTCTCTTATTTTTTGTTAAGTCTTGGGGACCAATTCTATTAGTACATCTTTTTGCAATTTTGCTGGCGGTAATTAATAGAAAAAGAATCAGCTTTTTACAACTGTTTCTGTTTTTTACAATATTGATATACTATTCCGGTTTGTATTTTGTTTCATTTCAATCTGTTTGGTGGGATAAGCTCGGTGACTCACTTGTCAGGGGGTCGGTATTTATGATTCCAATTAGCGGATATATTATATTAGAATACTTGCATGCGAAAAAAAATTAATTCTCTTTTTTGGGCCTTTTGGGTACCAGCATTGTGTTTATATTTAGTTGAGGCGGTTTTTTATTCTGGGTTTATATTAAAGCATTTGGGTTTTACCCCGTTGGTGTTAGCAGCCGCGACTGGTATTTTAGGAGCTTTAATTCTGATTTTAAAATTTATTACCAAGGATATTAAACCGCGGAAAAGTGAGAGGATAATATTAATTTTCTTTATTTTTCTTCTATCACTCTATGTAGTGCTTAAGATTGCGAACCGTTTGACCTATGCAAACTTTGTTTTTAGCAAGTTACATGTTCAACCTAACAATTTGTTCTGGCCGGTTCTGATCTCATTTATTCCTGCTGCGATCTTATGGATTCCGCGGATAGATTTTAAGAAGCTGTTAAAAATTAAATTTGTACTTACTTTGTTTGTTTTCTCAATTATTATCGCTAATTTTTACAAAATCTATAAAACGGAGCAGTGGGCGTTTCAGTTTATTATTACCAATCCCCGCGCTTCATATGGTGACAAAATGAGAAGGGCGGTGGGGCAGGTTTTTTACGACTACACCCAATTTATTAATAAATACACTCCTGAAAATTCGGTTGTTCTCATGCCACCTCAAGCATTTCCCTGGCCACAGTCGGGGAATGGCGCCTTCTTAAGGTATTTCGTTTACCCTAGAAAGGTGGGAAATGGTGGCGAATACACGCCGGGTGAAAAAGTAAAATTGGAGAATTTTAACTATGTGCTTTTGGCCTGGGGAGAAACAGAAACTACCGAAGGAGCTTATACGCACGGTTGGCCGAAGTTTGATGTTCCTGCGGAAAAAATTATATTTATGAACGAAGATGGAACTATTGGCGGTGAAGTAGCTGGGAATTATCGTTATAAAGACTATAAAGACAAAAGAGTTTGGGGATTAATAAAAGTTAAACGCTAGATGTTATTAATAATAGGGATATTACTGGTTTTTCTTTTTGGATATTTATTAAGTGTTGCGCTTGTGGAGAAGATGCATGTTTTAGAGAGATTCGGGTCTGCATTTCTTCTGGGATTCGGAATTATTACACTTTTAATGTTTTGCTATTCAACTTTAGGTCTGAGAATAACCCTAGAAAGTGCGCTTGCGGCTATCGGAATTTGTATAGTATTTACCTTTTTAGTTGTTAAGCTTTTACACAGGAAATTGCAAACAGATTTATTCAACCTATTAAACCCCCCGCCCATAACTACGAAGTTTGAAAAGATGATTATCATGTCAATTACGGGGCTTATTCTTGGCAGTCTTATTATCTCAACCTATTTCCCTGTGTATATTTGGGACGCCTTAGCGCTTTACGACTTCCGTGGGAAGATAATTGCTCAACAAGGTTTTTATACACAAATTGCCAATAATTTTTTCTGGTTTACAGGCTATCCGTTATTTACCTCACTGGGCCACACTTTGGTTTATCTTTTTGGAGGCAACAATCCACAATTTTTCTACTCCCTTATATATATATCATTTATTTTTGTTTTTTATGGCGCTATAAGGGAATTCGTCAGTCGAAAAGTGGGTCTAATCACAACACTGATTTTGGCTTCAACTCCGGTAATTTTTGACCATTCAACCTTTGCCTATACAAATTTGCCATACTCAGTATTTCTTTCGATGGGATCGATTTATCTATTTGTTTGGTTTGCCAAAAAGAAAGGTGTGGGATATTTAATACTCGCCGCGATTATGACAGGACTCTCTACCTGGACGAGAAGTACTGAACCCTTTTGGATAGTTAATATTCTTCTGCTTTTAGCACTCTCGCTCTTTAAATACAAAAAATATCTTGTTTCTTCGCTGATTTACATTTTTTCATTTCTTCTTATAAGAGAGCCGTGGGTAATGGTAAATTATTACATCTTAAATGATACGGGTGAAAAGAAAGCTCCGCTGATTGTTTCTGAGGCAGCGTCTTATGCATCCGCATTATTTGGTGTCAGCTTCAATTTTGAGAGGATTTCAGAAATTTTCAAATTTGTTTATGCAAATGTCATAGTTTCTTGGTATCCACTGCTTTTCCTTTTCTTGTTTTGCCTGATCATAAATACAAAGACGCTTTTTAAAAGGGTGAGTTCGTTTTTTCTGATCATTTTCTTTCTTTATTTTTCCCTGCTTCTGTACGCCACTTATGTTTATTCCCTTTCAATTTCGTATTGGTTCACGATTCCAGACTCTGCGAGGCGAATGGCGATGTTTTTCATGCCCCTGATGATATACTACGTCGGCCTAACTTTTGGGCGAATCTCTTACAAGAAAAATGGAACAAAGCGGGGTTACGATAATTAAACCGAAATCAAGGTGGTCACTCTTGGATTTTTCCGAAATTTGGAAGTATAGGGAACTTTTTTGGATTTTTGCCTGGAGGGATATAAAAGTAAGATATAAACAAACATTTTTGGGTGCCGGGTGGGCAGTTTTTCAACCCTTAACTTCAATGTTCATTTTCACTATTTTTTTTGGCAATTTTGCAAAAATTCCTTCTGGTGAGCTTCCTTATCCATTGTTTGTTTTGACCGGTCTGGTCTTTTGGAATTATTTTTCAGGAATTTTGTCCCGTGCAAGCAGTTCGCTTGTCGAAAATGAGGGAATTGTTAAGAAAGTATATTTTCCCCGTGAAATTCTGCCATTATCTACTGTTGGTGCTAACCTAGTTGATTTCGGAATCTCTCTCATGCTTTTATTGCTTGTTTCCTTATATTTCAATTTCATTCCGAATGCTTTAGTATTATTGGTTATTCCTTTGGGATTAATTATCGGAACATTGGGCGCTGGAGGTTTGGGGCTCCTGTTTTCATCTTTCAACGTCAAATACCGGGATGTGCGTTATGCGCTGCCGTTTTTTATTCAAATGATGATTTTTTTAACTCCAGTGATTTATCCAACAACTATTATGAGGCCGAGTTTCAGGTATTTAATTGCGCTTAATCCTATTGCCGGTGTGATTGAAACGGTCAGAACCACCTTTTCGGGAGGAAGTGCTGTAAACTGGCCGATATTGGGCGTTTCCGCAATGGCATCACTGGCCCTGTTTCTTGTGGGACTGTATTATTTTAAGTCTACTGAAAGGTTTTTTGCCGACATAATTTAAAGTATGAAAACGATCTTAATTACTGGGTGCGCAGGCTTCATTGGTTTTCATCTAGCCACATCGCTGCTCGAGAAAAAATATAGAGTTATTGGCGTGGACAATCTAAATGATTATTACAGCCGGATTTTAAAAAAAGACCGCCTTAAGATTTTAAAGAAACATAGAAACTTTGTTTTTCATAGGGTGGATATCTCCAATGAAGAAAAAGTGAATACTCTGTTTAGTAACTACAAAATAGATAAGGTCTGCCACCTGGCCGCTCAAGCCGGAGTAAGATATTCATTAGAAAATCCTCTCCAATACATTGACTCAAACATAAGGGGTTTCGTAATAGTTTTGGAGTGCATGCGCAAACATAATGTTAAAAATATCGTTTATGCGTCGAGTTCTTCCGTATACGGAGATAGAGAAATAGACAGCGGATTTGCCGAAAAAGATAGGTGTGATAGCCCGGCTTCATTATACGCCGTGACAAAGAGGACGGATGAACTGATAGCTTATGTTTATCATTCTCTCTATTCATTTAGATGTACAGGAATCAGATTTTTTTCTGTGTACGGTCCCTGGGGGAGGCCTGACATGGCATATTTTAGTTTTACTAAGGCAATCCTGGAAGGAAAAATAATTAGAGTGTTCAATTTTGGAAAGTCAAAACGCGATTTTACTTATATAGATGATGTTATTCCGAGTCTGGTTCTTTCAGTTGAAAAGATGTTGCCATGGGACATAATAAATTTGGGCCATTCCATGCCTGTTACGGTTTTAAAGATGATAGAAATATTGGAAAAAGAATTAGGTAAAAAAGCCAGGGTAAAATTGATTTCTAAGCAACCGGGTGATGTACTAGTAACTTACGCTGACATCGGACATGCAAGAAAAATACTTGGGTATAGGCCCGATATTTCGATTGGGGAAGGGCTTAGATTGTTTGTAAATTGGTATAAGGAATATTATGTTAAAAACGCAACCGATAATTGAAATTAAAAACTTGTCTAAGAGATATACGCTGGGTTTGCGGCAACCTTATCTAACTTTGCGTGACGCTTTTTTGGATACCATTAAAAATCCCTTTAAAGTACTGACCAAGAAAAAAGATGTTTTTTGGGCATTAAAAAATATCTCATTTGATGTTCAGCCGGGGGAAGTTATCGGAATTATTGGCAGGAATGGGGCCGGTAAAAGCACTTTTCTTAAAACGTTGAGCCAAATTACGCCTCCGACAATGGGAAAAATTTATTTACGCGGAAGGGTGGCTAGTTTGCTTGAGGTCGGAACCGGGTTTCACCCGGAACTTACAGGTAGAGAGAATATCTACCTTAACGGAGCAATACTTGGGATGACCAGAAGGGAAATTAACAGCAAATTTACGGAGATTGTCGGTTTCGCGGAAATAGAAAAATTTTTAGACACGCCTGTTAAACATTACTCGTCAGGAATGTATATGCGACTGGCCTTTTCTGTTGCCGCACATCTGGAATCGGAAATTTTACTAGTCGATGAGGTTTTGGCGGTTGGAGACACTCAATTTCAAAAAAAGTGTTTAGGCAAAATGCAGGACATTACAAGTAAGGATGGAAGAACTGTCCTTTTTGTGAGTCATAACATGAGCGCGATAAACAGTCTTTGCAAGAGAACTGTTTTATTGGAGAAAGGCAGGATAAAGGCAATAGGAGAAACCCAGAAGGTAATGCGCATATATTCGGATTTGGTACGTTCAGTGGCTTCTGCAGAGATTGCCAAAAGGAAGGATAGATATGGAAATGGAAAATGCAGATTTTCAAAAATCATTTTTAGAAATTCCAAGGGCAGGGAAAGTACTACATTGGGCTCGGGCGAGAACATTCAAATACAAATAGATTATCTTGTTAAGGACAAATCGTTAAAAAATATTGATTTTGCGATTGGCATAGATACTCTTTCCGATCAGCGCAGAATAACAAGTATTACAAACAAGCTGTTTAATAAGCCGATATCTACAAAAAACGGCAACATAAAAATTGCAGTTACGAAACTGAACTTGGCCCCAGGGAACTATTCGTATAATTTAATTATGGTTGAAAGATCTGGTGATATAGTTGATTGGCTTACACAAGCAGGAACTTTTGAGGTGGTTGATGGTAATTATTATGGCGACAATATGACCCAGGGTGTTATTGAGGGAAATCTTCTGCTAGACTTCAGATTTGTAGAATAATTATGTTGACCATTTTTGCAAACATCCGAATTAATTCAAAGGAAAGACTTAAAAATTTAATTCAGTCCTACAACTTAATGGCCGGAATTAGCGATGACTGGCTTATTAATATAAGAGGCAGGTATAGGAAAAAGGCGATCAATTATTTAAAACCGCGCCTAAAAAATAAAGCAATATATTTTAATCTGTTGGATGAGACCAGGGGGTGGATGACAAATTCTCTAGACATGATAGATGAAGCGAAATATAACTATCTTTTGGTTTGGAATGAAGACCATGCAAATACCGCCCCCGTTGATATTTACCCGAAAATATTAAAAGAGATGGGGGAAAATGATGTTGAATACATGATTTACTCCTGGTGGCTATTCGGTGAAATCCGGGAAAGATTTAATAATCAGAAAATTAAGATTGGTAAATATATCGACACGATTCTTTTGACACGGAGAATCTGGGAAAATATGAAAAAAGATGGTTACGGTCATTATATAATTTCAATGGTTGCCATATTTAGAAAAGACCTGCTCCGTAAGTTCTTAAAAATGGATTCGAGGAAGCTTTCTGTTAAGATAAGTCATGGATTTATGTTTCTCCTAAAGATGGGCCAGAACCTGAACTTAGATTTCGATTTTAATAAAGTATACGGAAGTATTAATAAAGCCCTTTCATACCGTTTGGCAAGGTATCCAAAAGATACTCCATTTGAACTCGAAAAAGATCCAGAACGAACTGACATTCTACCCATTAAAATTGCTCTTCCAAAACGGGAACTTTTTGCCTGCATAGATGATGATAGCGGCACTCTTGATTATCAGTTGAATAAAAGGAGAAATATAAAGCAAAATTCTAAGATGGCAAGTACAAAAGTTTCCAATAAGGTACGAATGATAATTACTGAAGTTCAGCAGGTGTTAAACACGCTTAACGACAGGGAAGTGCGAAATTTGGTTCTTGCAATTCTAAAGGCTGAGAAGATTGTTTGTTACGGTGCTGGAAGGGTTGGAATGACTACGCGAGCCTTTTCGATGAGATTGAAACACTTGGGTAAAGAGGCGTATTTTCTGGGGGAATCAAATGTCCCAAATATAGGGAAAAAAGATTTATTGATTGTTGCTTCAGGTTCTGGTGAAACCCGTTCAGTGTATGACATGGTTCTTATCGCAAAAGATCATGATGTCAAAGTGGTTCTAATAACTGGAAATCCAGGTTCCACAATGGGTAAGTTGTCTGACTTGATTGTTAATATTAAAGCCCCTTCAAAGATTAAAGTCCTTAATGGATTTAAATCCAGGCAACCAATGACAACCCTAAACGAACAATGTCTCTGGCTTTTTTTTGATCTGGTTGTTTTGGAACTTATGGAGAAAATGAGAGTTGAAGAAAAAGATATGTGGAACAAGCACTCGGTACTTGAATGATATTTAAATGAAAAAGAAACTATATTTGGCAGCATCGATGATATGCGACGATTTTATTGATTTGAAGCGAACATTGAGACAATTCAAAAAAGGTAAAATCGATTATATACATTTTGATGTGATGGACGGAATTTTTGTACCAAGATTTGGACTGTTTCCGGAACTTCTAAAAACTATAAAATCGCTTTCAAATATTCCAGTAGACGTTCATCTAATGGTTGAGAACCCAGAACCATATATAAAAATTTTTGCCGAGTCGGGAGCAGATATTATAAGTATTCATTTCGAATTGAATGCCCATCTCTCCAGATCTATAAAATTGATAAAGAATATGGGTATAAAAGCAGGTGTTGTTTTGAATCCTGCTACACCTCTTAGTGTTTTGGACTATGTATTGGAGGACGTGGACTTGATAATGATTATGGCCATTAACCCGGGGATTGTCGGACATAAATTAATCCCAACTACTTATCATAAATTACAGGATTTAAAGTCTAAATTGGCCGATAGGGAGGATATCTTGGTGGAAGTTGACGGTGGGGTTACATTTGAAAGTGCTCCAAAAATGATAACAGACGGCGCGAATATGCTTGTTTGCGGGACATCAAGCATATTTAAACAGAAGAAGCCGCTAGATGTTATGAGTCTTAATCTCCGAAAGACTATTTTAAAGGCGGTTTCCTGAACCCATTATGGACTTCAAATTTATAAAAGATTCTCTTTTTAATATCAGCTTCTTGAGAAACTTTTATCAAATGGGTTTTTATAAAATGGACATGATATATAAGATTGAAGACTTAAACCTTCATTACTACAATCTCGTTAAAAAATTAGGGGACGCTGAGATCGAACACCAGATCGGGCGTCTTACTAACTTTAAGAAGATTATAGAATTTATTGCGCATAAGAAAATTTCCGGAGACATAATAGAATTTGGATCATGGAAAGGATTTTCACTTCACTGGATGGCATATTTAATTGAACGTCAGGGAATTTTTGATAAAAAAATTGTAGGTGTAGATTCCTTTGAGGGACTGCCCTCATCTGAAGGCCCATTCACAAAAGGAGGATTTAAAAATACTTCTCAAAAAGAATGTCGGAACAATATTTTGCGAAGCCCATATTTATATGAGGCGACAAAAAGAATGATTTTTATTGAGAAGTTTTTATTTTCTCAAAAATCAAAAATAGTCAGGAAAATTAAATCCCTGGAAATTAAAAAGTTCTGCTTTATTCATATTGACAGCGATTTGTCGACATCTTTTAAGCAGGTTATCAAAATTTTGACGGAAGGCGGTATAATAGCTGACCATTGTTTTATTTTGATCGACGATTATGGAACTAATCAGCGTTTGAGAATTGCGGTAGATACTGAAATGAAAAAATTACAAAAGAAGTGGAAAATTTCACTTTTCTCAAAAACGCTCCTGACCCGGAATTTTGAATTAAAGAGAAAGTAGTATGAAATATAAAGTTTTAATTACCACCTCCGGGATCGGGTCGAGATTGGGGGAGCTTACAAAGTTTACCAACAAGGCTTTAATAAGAATAGGCAGAAAGCCGGCAATCTCATATATTGTCGAGCTTTACCCCCCAAGAGTCCCGATTGTAGTAACTCTGGGTTATTACGGGGCTCAGGTAAAGGATTTTTTAACTCTTGCATACCCTTCCCGGAAGTTTACATTTGTTGAAGTCAAAAAATATCGAGGTAAAGGAAGTAGTCTCCTTTACTCAATGACGAGAGCCGAAAAATACTTGCGACTTCCATTTATATATCATGCTTGCGATACTTTCGTCTCTGGTAAAGTTCCACCCCCTTTAGGTGATTGGAATGGGGGAGTAAGAGGAAACGGATCTTCTCAATATGCATCATTTGATGTTGTGAACGGAAGAGTTCAAGAAATTTACGACAAAGGCACGCTGAAATCTGACTACATGCACATAGGTCTGGTTGGAATAAAACACTATAAGGAGTTTTGGAAGCGGGCACATCAATACCTGAGAATTAAGGGTGATGACGGGGCTGCTAATGATGTTGTTGTCATTAGACGAATGATTAAAGACGGTACCACGTTCAGACTAAAAACCTTTTCCGGCTGGCATGATATAGGTAATGTGGAAAGCCTAAACATTGCCAGAAAGGAGACAAAAGATAAATTTATGGTTCTGGATAAAACCGATGAATCAATTTATTTATTTGAGAAATTTGTTATTAAGTTTTTCTATGATCAAAAAAATGTGATTAATAGAGTTAAACGCGCAAAAGAATTTGGCAAGTTTGTTCCTAAAATATTGGGAACGAAAGGTAATTTTTATAAATATAAGTATGTTAGCGGAAGTCTTTTATCCGAAATATATAATCTGGATGAATTCAGAAAATTTCTTGAGTGGTCCCAAAAAAATTTGTGGACAGAGATGCGGACCATCTCTGATAAAAAGTTTAAAAATGTTTGTAAGGATTTTTATTATAATAAAACCATTAACCGGGTAGATAAGTTTCTTGAAAGCAGGTCAATAAAAGATAGTGCACAGATAATAAACGGAATAAAAGTTCCTCCCATAAAGGAAATATTTGAGGTTATTGATTGGGATTATCTTACGACAGCGAAACAAACCCGTTTTCATGGAGATTATATTTTGGACAACATTCTTAAGACCAAAACCGGATATTGTTTGCTTGACTGGCGGCAGGATTTTGGGGGATTACTTAAGGCTGGAGACATGTATTATGACTTGGGTAAATTGAATCATAATTTAATGGTAAATCATGATTTAATGAATAGAAATTTGTTTACAATCAAAATATCAAAAGGTCGGGTTGATTGTGATATCTTGAGGAAAAATAATCTTGTGGAATGCGAGAAAATTTTATGGAAATTTGTAGACAAAAACAAACTTGATTCCAGAAAGATAAAATTGATAACTCCTATTATTTGGCTAAATATGTCACCCTTACATTCCCATCCACTTGATTTGTTTTTGTTCCACTTTGGCAAGTATAATCTCTGGAGGGCTATAAATGAAAAAAATTAAAAATCTTGTTTTGGATGTGGACGGAGTTTTAACCACCGGTCAGTTTCTTTATACCAATAAAGGTAAATATGCCAAAGTCTTCGGACCACATGATAATGATGGGATAAAACTTATCTCAAAGTATCTTAAGGTCTACGCAGTTACTGCGGACAAGCGGGGATTTGCCATAACCAAAAAAAGAGTAGGAGTGGATATGGGATTACCACTAACATTGATTAGTGAAGAAGATAGATTGAATTGGTTTAAAGACAACTTTGACTTGAAGAGTACTATATATATCGGCGATGGGCTATATGATTCGCAGATATTTAAACTAATCGCTTATGGAATTGCGCCTGGAAACGCGTTTTATGTGGCAAAACAAGTGGCGGATTTTGTAACAAAGACTAATTCTGGGGAGGGGGCTGTGTGCGAAGCCTGCCTGCACATCCTCAAGAAATTTTTTGGGATTAGTTTAGAAGCTGGAATACTAAAAACAAAGAAATGAAAAAAGTTAAATGGGTAATAAACCGAAAAGAAAGCGTCGTCACGGGCAAAAGGAATTTAAAACCGCTATATTCATTTAAAAACTTCCCGGTCTTCATGGGTTGTGTGGATCAAAAACAAAAAAAGGATTGGGTTTTTGATATGGATTGGGTAATTGATCCCGAAAGCGGAGTTATACAACTCAAAAAGCTACTTCCCCTTAAACTTGTCTATCAAAATCAGCACAATGACGGAGTCGGTAAAGTTTGGGATGATCATTATTCAAAATTTTCACTGTTTCTTAAATGGTTTAAGCCCAAAAATGTGTTAGAAATTGGGGCGGCCAACGGAATTGTTGCTAATAAGTATTTAGGCCTTGACTCAAAGGTTAAATGGACAATAGTCGAACCCCACCCAATATTTAAAGGTAATAAAAAGATCAAAGTAATAAAAGCCTGGTTTGATAAAAAAATGGCCAAGAAGGTTCAAGACAGCGGCTTTGATACAATCATTCATACTCACGTACTAGAACACATATACGACCCGCAGGCGTTTTTGAAAGATATTAACGGCGCCTTGAAAGTTGGGGACAAACATATTTTTTCCCTGCCAAACATGTATGAGCAATTGAGAAGGAAATATACAAACTGTCTAAATTTTGAGCACACTCTATTTTTGACCGAAGAGATTGTCGATTTTCTGCTAATCAGAAGCGGTTTTAGGGTACTAAAAAAGAAATATTTCAGCGAGCATAGTATTTTTTATTCAACCGAGAAAGTAACGGCTTCCAAAAAAAGTGTGATTATGCCACATTTGTATAAACGAAACCTGCTACTCTTTAATAATTTCATAGATTATCACAAAAGCTTGGTTGAAAAATTGAATAGAAAAATTGGTAACGCAAAGTGTCCCGTCTACATCTTCGGCGCACACATATTTACCCAAGCATTGTTTAACTCTGGGCTGGATGAAAAACTTATCGCAGGAGTTCTGGATAATAGTACCCAAAAACAAGGCAAAAGATTATACGGCAGTCATTTTAAAGTTGAGTCGCCAAAGAGGCTGACCGGTCAGAATCGCGTTTATGTGATACTTAAAGCGGGTGCCTATAATGCAGAGATAAAGGCGGATATCCTAAAAAATATTAACCCCGATGTCAAATTTTTGTAATTACCCGTGTTTATATGGAATATCAAAAAGATTTCTATTCTGACAGGCATATTTCAACTTCGAGTTCCGCCAGTGAGATTCTAAGGGTTTTCCTAAAGATTTATAAACCGAAAAGTGCTGTGGATGTCGGGTGCGGTGTCGGAACCTGGCTAGAGGTTTTAAAGAGAAACGGTTGCAGAGATGTTTTGGGAATAGATTCCAGCGATGTTCCTACAAAATACTTGCGGTTAAAGAAGGATGAATTTTTGGTTAAAAATCTGGAAAGACCCTTCAATCTAAAAAAAAGATATGATTTATCACTATCGTTAGAAGTGGCAGAGCATTTAACCTCCAAAGCCGGAAGACTACTGATAAAAAACTTGTGCAGTTTAAGCGATGTAGTATTGTTTTCTGCTGCCATTCCCGGTCAGGGTGGTGTTAATCATATAAACGAACAGTGGCAAAGTTATTGGCAGAAATTATTTTTTAAAGAAAAATATATCTGTCTTGATTTACTGCGTCCGCAAATCTGGAATAATAATAAAATTTATTACTGGTACCGCCAGAATATTCTTGTTTATATAAGAAAAAATAGTAAAAGAATTTCTAAACACTTAATTGACAGAAGTATTATTATTAATCCATTTATTGCTGATGTGGTTCACCCTGAATCATACATATTAAAAAGTAAACTATCGAAGTTAAATTTAATTGTAAGTAAGGTAATTAATCTTGTCAGTAAAATTACGAAATGAAGATATGCAAAAAATAGTACCCATTTCTCTCTTCGTATATAACAGATTATCCCACACAAAAAGAACATTAACTGCGCTCCGGAAAAATTATTTAGCCAAATCAAGTGACCTGATAGTAATATCAGACGGCCCAAAGAATAAAGATGATGAAAAAAATGTTACTGCCGTCAGAAAATATATCAGGAATATTTCAGGGTTCAGGAAGGTTGCATTAATTGAACGAAAAACTAACCTAGGCTTAGCCGAATCGTTTATTCAAGGGATAACAGCACTTATTAAAAAATATAAGACACTTATTGTTCTGGAGGATGACTCGTTAACCTCGCCATACTTTCTTAAGTATATGAACGAAGCGTTGAATCTTTATAAAAACGATCCTCGAGTGATAAGTGTTCACGGCTATATGTATCCGGTTGAGGGTAAACTTCCGGAAACATTTTTCCTAAGGGGAGCTGATAGTTGGGGTTGGGGTACATGGAAGAGGGGTTGGAACCTCTACCAAAAAAATGGCAAAAAACTGTTAAAGGAGATTGTAGCCAAAAAATTGACATATGGCTTTGATATGGACGGTTCTTACCCATATAGCCGAATATTGAAAAACCAGGTCGCAAACAAAAATAGCTCCTGGTCAATTAGATGGATGGCGGCAGCATACTTAAAAAATAAACTTACTCTTTATCCCGGCACATCATTGGTAAAGAATATTGGCTTTGACGGTTCCGGAACCCACACAGGAAGGTCTAAAATCTTTGATGTAAAGTTGGCAAAGCATCCGGTGAAAGTAGTTAAAATTAAGGAGGAAGAAGATGCCGTGTCCAGGAGCAAATTAAAAGAATTTTTTAAATCTGAGTATAAATACGACGCCTTTTCTCAAATATTAAGAAGTATTAAAAATAAAATAAAAGAAGTATGAAATATTTATTCATCGATTCTTATTATAAAAGTTTTTTGACTAATTTTTACCATACTTACCCAAAATCAAGAGACTGGTCATATGAGAGGCATAAAAAAATACTTCTTTCCAAAAAATTCGGGACTTCGGATTTTTTTTCATATAACTTAAATAAATTGGGTGAAAAAACGCAGGATATTATTGCTAATGATGAAGTTTTACAGAGAAAATGGGCTAGGGAGAATGGAATTGTCGTTAAAAATAATAGCGTTATTTCAAAAATTCAATCATTGCCATATATTTACAGATTTTTGGGTAGGCCCGCGTGGATTCAGGAGATAACACTGTCGCAGATAAGGAAATATAAACCGGACATTATTTATATACAGGACCCAAGTATTTTAAATCCCAAAATTCTCAATAAGGCGAAAAAACTCTGCCGTCTTTTGGTCGGCCAAATCGCTAGCCCTCTTCCGCCGAGGCAATACCTAAAACCTTTTGATTTGATAATTACCTCCCTGCCCCACTATGTGGGTATACTCGGGAAAATGGGAATCAAAAGCAAGTACTTGAAACTGGCATTCGAGCCGAGAATTTTGAAAAGGGTCGGGAAGCAAAAAAGAATCTACAATGTGACTTTTGTGGGAAGTTTTTCACCTTACCACAAGGAGGGAACCAAAAACTTGGAAGAAGTTGCAAAGAGTATCCCGGTTGATGTCTGGGGAAACGGAATCGAATTTCTTTCCCCATTCTCACCACTTAGAAGAAACTACCATGGCGAAGCTTGGGGGGTTGATATGTATAGAATTTTTGCCAAAAGCAAAATCGTCATTAACAGACACATTTCTGTAGCTGGCAAATTTGCAAACAACGCCAGATTATATGAAGCCACGGGAATGGGTGCAATGCTTTTGACTGATAAAAAGAAAAATTTGCACGAAATCTTCAGAGTCGGTTCGGAGATTGGTATATACAAAAATCACAGCGATTTACTGAAAAAGATTGACTATTACTTGTCTCATGATCAAGAAAGAAATAGAATAGCGAGATCCGGACAGGCCAGGACATTAAAGAATCATTCTTACCGGTTCAGAATGAAGGAGTTGATAAGAATTATAAAAAAATATGTTTAATAATTTATTATGGCGCAAAGTGGTCCCGTTTTTGGGTGGAGTTTTGGGACCCATGATTAGGGGTGGAATGGATTTGGTGGGGATAGATGAAGACGTTAAAATGCTGATTTCAAAGGTATTAATCAATAATATAAGGCAAACCAAGTCAATAAAAAGAATCGCAGATGCTGAGTTTAAGATATTTTCCCAAACTGGAGACGACGGCATAATACAATTTCTAATAAATAAAGTGAGACTATTGCCTAATGAAAATAATTTTGTTGAATTCGGAGTTGAAAGTTACAGAGAGTCCAATACAAGGTTTCTATTAATGAACAATAATTGGAAAGGTCTGGCTATGGAGGCCGATAGGGATTACGTAAATTCAATTAAAAAATGGAAAGATTTTTGGAAATATGATCTCACTGCAGTTGCCGCATTTGTTACGAAAAAAAACATAAACAATTTATTTGAGAAATACGGTTTTGGCAAAAACATTGGCCTGTTAAGCATAGATGTGGACGGAAATGACTATTGGTTATGGGAAGCCTTCACTTTAACAAAACCTGTGATAGTCGTGATCGAATATAACAGTTTGTTCGGGAGTAGGAGTGCGGTAACAATTCCATATAACGAAGAATTTTACAGAACCAAAGCTCATTATTCTAATTTGTATTGGGGAACTTCATTAAAAGCTTTGTGCCGTCTGGCTAAAAGTAAAGGTTATATATTTTTGGGTAGCAATAGCAGCGGAAACAATGCTTATTTTGTAAGAAAGGATAGAAAGGGTGGCCTTAAAGAGGTATCTGTTTCTGCTGGTTATGTAGAAGCCAGATATAGAGAATCTAGAGATAGAAACGGCAACCTGACTTACTTAAGCGGAAAAGACAGGCTGAAGGAAATAAAAAATATGAAAGTCTATGACGTTGAATCAAACAAGGTTTATCAATTAAAAAAAATAATTGTATGATACAAACTTACAAAAAATATTCTCAATATTATGATATGTTTTACACCGATAAGGACTATAAGGGTGAAACGGATTTTATTTTGCGACATCTTAAAAAGTTTTCTAGAAAGTCTTTAAATTTATTAAGCCTTGGCTGCGGAACATGCAATTATGAATTACTTATGGCCAAAAGGGGATATAAAATTGCAGGGATTGACATGTCAACGGGGATGTTAAAAGTAGCGGAGGAGAAAATTAAAAAATCTCATTTGGAGTCTAAAATTAGGATTTATCAAAAGGATGTCCGGAATTTTACCTTTAAGGAAAAGTTTGATTCCGCGTTTTCGATGTTCAATGTTGTCGGCTATCAAACAAAAAATGAAGAGTTCGAAGCAATGCTCAAAAATGTAAATGATTCCCTGAAGGCGGGCGGAATTTTTATGTTTGATTGCTGGTATATGCCGGCCGTTCTAAAGGATAAACCTGTTGACAAAGTGAAAGAAGTAAAAGACGGCCAAAGAAGGGTATTAAGGTTGACCAGGTCCAAATTGAATAAGGAGGGCAATATAATTGAGATTAATTTCAAGGTATTGGAATTAAAGAGTAAAAAACTGCTTTTTGAAATCGAAGAAACACATTATGTGAGATTTTGGTCAATTCCAGAGCTGACGTATTTTTTGGACAGGGCCGGCTTTTCCGTTGTTGAGATATGCAATTTCATGGACGAGAAAACCAAAGTATCCGACAATAATTGGAATATTTTTGTAGTGGCCCGCAAACGATTATGAAAATAGGTGTATATTTCACCGCTAAAAAGAGCTATGGAGGAGCATATCATTATTCGGCAACTTTTCTTGAAGCCCTTTCGAGAATAAGAGGCAATGAATATTATATTTTTTCTACCTCCAAAGATGTACCATCTGAATATCGTAAGTTAAAGAATTTCCATTTCGTTGATCTGTATTCTGAATCCAGAGAACAAATCATAAAAATTAGGGCGCTTGCCTCATCTATTATTAGTGGGCTGTTTCCAGTATTCTTTAAGATAATTTATAAACTTGGACTATTTGAGGTTTTTAAGACTATTACAATTATTTCCAACAAAAATACAATTAATTTGATAAAAAGTAAAAATCTGGATCTTATTTTTTATCCGACAACTTCTGATTTATCTTTTTTGATCAATGTCCCGTATGTTGTGACCATCCACGATTTGCACCACAAACTCACACCCCGTTTTAAAGAAACGACAGCTGGAGGAAGACGCGAAATGAGAGACTATACGTTTTCAAATAGCATAAAAAACGCCTACATGCTTTTATCCGAATCCGAGGAAGGCAAGGAAGACATATTAAGATTTTACAAAACACCCGAAAACAAAGTTTTGGTTTTACCAATGCTTCCGCCCCCCTACCTTATTTCAAATATAAACGAGAAGACTGTAAAAAATTTTCTTGCAGAAAAAAAGATTAGAGATAAATATCTTTTTTATCCCG
>Ga0209518_1001585_pt1 | contig 23780 bp, 30 predicted proteins | sample RifGroB1_FD_183993 | JGI IMG/M metagenome (GOLD analysis project Ga0209518, IMG submission 183993) | Groundwater microbial communities from Rifle, Colorado, USA - Groundwater B1 (SPAdes) (version 2) | ecosystem: Environmental > Aquatic > Deep subsurface > Groundwater | place: Rifle, Colorado...
ATTAAATAACTAAAACTATCATTATCGCTAAAATCTAAAATTCCTGACGCCGGGTCAATAACTTGAACATAATCCAGAATCGAATCTATCGTCGTCCCAAAGCACCCTCCTTTCTTACAGGAGGTTCCAGTCAGCCACTGACCGTTGTTTTTTGTCCCATTGTTCCCCTGCCCACTGTAATCATAAGCAGTTGTCCCTGTCCCCTCATCAAACGTCCAGTAGCCTACCAGGCCTTTGTCGCGGGTGAAAGGTCCAAGGGAAAGGTCTGTGCCTAACTCAAAAGTGCCGGGCATCCTGCCTCCGTCTGTGATGGCTTGTTCAGTAACCTTGTTCAAGCCTGATTCAGCCAGGGAAGTAAGCATGTAAGAGCCTCCTTGAACATAGGAATAATAATAGGTTTGATCATTGACCGGGTCTGTTGGCAGCTTTGACAGAGGAGAGCCAATGGTTAAAGAAGAGAGATTGACTGGTACCCAGCCTGTACTGTCTACTTTTCTGAGGTTTTGTTCGGTGACACAGTTGTAGCTATAGCCTGGAGGAGCTTGAGGCAGGGTGTAGGAAGCGCAGGTTTGGCTGGTATCGGGCAAAGAGAGGTAAACTACCGAAGAAGAACCCATGCTTGGGTTAGTGGACTGGGATTCATAGATGGACAGGGCTTTGTCCAGGGACTTCAGCTCGCTCAGCCTTTTGGAGTCTCTGGCTCTTTTCAGCAACTCTCCAGGGTTTAAAGAGACAAAAGACACGCTGGCTAAGACTGCCAGGATGGCAATGACAATCAGGAGCTCGAGGAGGGTGAATCCGTTATATGATTTTATTCCTGTAGCCATTTAAAAATTCTTTGCCGGACATTATTTTCTTGCCTTCAGGCTGAACCAGTTCCAGCAAAAGCGCGCCGTTTTGGCAGATTAAAACCAGCTCTTTGTTCTCTTCGCGCAATCCTGTTCCTGAATTATGAATTATGAATTGCGAATTGAGGAGGGGGCGAGCCTTGATTATCTTTAATATCCTTAATTCATTATTCCCCATTCTTAATTCTAAATAGCATCCTGGTTCAACGCCCAAAGCCCTGATTTTGGCATAAGCTTTTTCAGCAGTGTCTTGAGCCTTAATCTTGCCGTCCGACCAGTTGAGTTTGCCGCAGATACTTGCTTTAGCGTGGTCTTGTTCTTTGGGAGAGATTTTTTTCTCAAGCCATAAGGGAATGGTTTTAACCAGCAATTTTCCGCCAAGCTCCGTCAGTTTTTCATAAAGTTCTGAAAAATATTCCTGCCCAGTGAGTTTGATTTTTTCCTGAGCCAAGATTTGGCCGTGATCCATTTGTTCGTCAAGCAAAATAATCGAAACTCCGGTATCAAAGTCGTTATTCAAGATTGCGGTTTGAATCGGCGAAGGGCCGCGGTATTTCGGCAAAAGCGAAGGGTGAAGATTTAAAACACCTTTGGGGAAAATATCCAGGATTTCTTTGGGGATAATTTTCCCGTAAGCTGCGACAATGCCGATATCTGGCTTGATGCTTTTGATTTTTTCCTTAACCTCTCCATCTTTTAACGATTTCGGTTGTAGTGTTGTCAGCCCCGACGCGCCTTCGGCGATCGGGGTCCCGACCTTGCGTCGGGATTTCAAGTTTTGGGCTGCAATCTTCAGCGGCGGGGAAGTTAAGGTTTTCTTTTTGCCGATTGGTTCGTCCGGAGAAGTAATCACCAGGCTTGGTTTAAAACCAGCCTCAACAAGGTTTTTTAAAACTGTCACTGACAGCTGATTGCCGCCGAAAAAAACTAATTTAGTATTAAGTAGCATGTGTCAAGTATTTTTCAGATTCTTTAATTGGACCATTTAACACTTTCTACTCAATATTTTTTATTTCTTTCGCTTTGTCAATAAACAAACCGCCGTTCAAATGGTCAATTTCGTGCTGGAAAATCCGCGCCAGAAGCCCCGAAGCCTTGAGCTTTTTTTTCCTGCCCATTTCATTCAGATACTCGACAGTGATTTTTTTCGGCCGCGTGACTTCGCCGTAAATCTTCGGCAGGCTCAAACAGCCTTCTTCAAGCTTTTCTTTTTCTTTGGAAACATTGATGATTTTCGGGTTGATGACCGTGTAAAAAACACCGTTTTCTTCGCCTTCATAAACCAGCTCGGCGACAAAAATCTGTTTCTGGACGCCAATCTGCGGGCCGGCTAAGCCGACACCATTGTTGGCTTTCATGATTTTTTTCATTTTTCTGGCAAGCTCTCTGATTTCCGGAGTGACTTTGTCTATTGGTTCAGCCGGAGTTCGCAGGGCTTTGTTGTCTTTGTCTTTTATCAGTTCCATGTTTTTTTATCTTCTACCACTCCTTCTTTCTTCTTTGGCGGCTTTGTGCATGATTCGCGTGCGCAGGCTGGCTCGCTTTTGGATTTTGGGCGTCATTTTCTTTTTCAGCCCGGCTTTCATTTTTTTGTATTTTGTCAGAATTTCCTGGTTGACAGTGGCGGATTTTTCTTTGATTGCCGGCGTTTCGCTTCGGCGCAGAATGCCAAGGAAGTATCTGAACGCCTGACTGTTTTGAGTTTGGCCGGGGAATTTTCTTGAGGCGACTGCCGCGGCCTCATCCATTTTTTCCCTGCCAAAACCTTTGTAAAGCTTCATATATAAGCCGAAGTTTTTCGGATTCTGGTCTTGAAGCCGGGTTTTCAGGCTTTCCAAAAAATCCAGGGTTTCCTGATTTTTTCTTGGTTTTTCGGGCATGTTTTATATATTATAATACAAATGCCGGGCTACTTAAAATAAAATCAGCCCGCAAAGCGGGCATGATTTTTTGGAACTACTTTATTCTTCTGGTTTAACTTTCCCTTTTTTCAGCAGAATGAAGCTGCCAACCCCGCAGATACCTCCTCCGACCCAGATCCCGACATAGATTCCAAGCGGGATTTCGGTCGGCGGATAAAACGCACGGATGAAAAGGGGGAGGAAAAACCCAATAAAAATAAATAGCCAACTCAAGAGTTTCATAAGAGACTCCTTTCTTTATTAATTATAGCATATATCCTCTTTATTCGCAACATGATAAACAAAAAGCGCGTTTTTATTGCCCTGCCCTTTCCTGATGAGTTTAAAACACAGCTTCGGGAAGCGATTTTTGAGCTGAAAGAAAAACTTCCGGAGCTTCGCTGGCTGCCGGAAGAAAACTGGCACATTACTTTGGTGCCGCCAAACGACCTTTCTGACGCTGAAATTCAGGAAACAAAACAGTTTATTGAATCAGGGCTAAACTTCAAGAAATTTGAAATTGTTTCAAGCAAGATTATTCTTGGCCCGCCCGGCAAGCCGGAAAATAATATGGTCTGGCTTGTTTTTAAAAACTCCGGAGAATTTTTTGAGTTGAGAAATCAGCTCAATGGCTTGCTGGGTAATCTGGAAAATCTTGAAACCAGGCCAGGGAATATTCATGCAACTTTGGCCAAGTTCAGGGAGTTTAACAAGCCGGCATTTGAAGAGCTGGCGTTTCAGCGCGATTTTATTGCCGACAGGATTGAAATCTGGGAAAGCCGGCTTTTTAGTTCCGGCTCGGTATTCAACAACTTGGCGAGCATCAACTTACTGTGATATAATTGAAAAATGCAGTTAAAAATTCCTTTTACCAAAGACAAATACATCGGGAAAAACTTTTTGCTTGGAGCTGGCGCCGTGGCTTTGGCAGGCTTGTTTTTTGGCTTGGGAGTTTTATTCAGCTTGTACAGATTTGGTTTGCTGACTAATCCCTTGCCGCAGCCAAGTCTTCAAGATGTTTTTATTCGCGGCGTTTTTAACGCGGAACAGCCAAAACAACTCAAAGACGCAGACTTCAGTATTTTTTGGGATTCTTGGGCAGCGATTCAGGAGCATTATCTCAACCGGAAAGACCTTGATTACCAGAAAATGGTTTATGGCGCGATTAACGGCATGCTGGCGTCTTTGGATGATCCATACACTTCGTTTTTTGAACCGAAAGACAAGAAAGAGTTTGAAGAAGAAATTTCCGGCAAGTTTGACGGCATTGGCATTGAGATTGGCTTGAGGAACAAAGTTTTGACTGTGGTTTCGCCTTTGGAGGGCACGCCGGCGCAAAAAGCCGGGCTGAAAGCCGGAGACAAGATTCTTGAGATTAACAGCTCTTCGACCGCCAGCCTGTCTTTGGACCAGGCAGTGCAAAAGATCCGCGGGCCAAAAGGCACCAAAGTTGTTTTAACGATTTTCCGGCAGGGCATGGAGCAGTCGCAAAAATTCGAGATTATCAGGGACACGATTAATGTTCCTTCAGTGACGACAGCGAAGATTGGCGACGATATCATGCAGATTAAACTTCATAATTTTTACATGCCGGCTTCTTTTGAATTTAAAAAAGCGGTTTTTGAAACAATTCTTTCCGGCAGAAAAAACATTGTTCTTGATTTAAGGAACAATCCGGGCGGCTATTTTGATTTGGCGATTGAGCTGGCTGGCTGGTTTTTGGAACCCGGGACAACTGCTGTTAAGCAAGACAATGGCGAAGGGGCGTTTGTCTGTTCAACCTGTAAAACTGGCGGGCTGGCGCTTTTAAAAAATCACAAAATCGTGATTTTGATTAACGAAGGCACAGCTTCAGCGTCAGAGATTTTAGCCGGCGCTTTAAGAGACAGCCGGCAGATTAAGTTAATCGGCGTTCAGAGTTTTGGCAAAGGCGTGGTCCAGGAAGTTTATCCTTTGAAATCAAGCTCTTCAATAAAAATTACCACTTCAAAATGGCTGACGCCTTCAGGCCATGATATTTCTGCGGTTGGGTTAAAGCCTGACATTGAGGTTAAAGATTCTGAAGATTTAACCAAAGACCCGCAGCTGGACAAAGCCATAGAAATCTTGCGGCAGAATTAAGATTTAGGATTTTTGATTCAAGAATCTTAAATTTAATCTTAAATCAGTTTTTATATGAGAGTTATTCTTTTGGAAGACATCAAGGGCATTGGCGGGAAAGGCGAGATTAAAGAAGTTAAAGACGGTTTTGCGAAAAATCTTTTGATTCCCAAAAAGCAAGCCGAGCCTGCCACTCGGGAAGCAGTCTTGCGCTGGCAGATTGTTTGGGCGAATAAAGCCAAAGAAGAACAAAACAATCTGGCGCAGATTGAGCAAGCCAAAACAAAGCTTGCTGGTATTGTTTTTGACGCGGGTTTGGCAACGACAAAAGACGGCGGCGTGGTTGAGAGCGTTAACAAACAAGCGATTAAAAGTTTTCTTGAAAAACGTGGCATCAAGGTTGAAAAAGAGCAGATTCATCTTGAACACAGCTTGAAGGATATTGGCGAACATCAGGTAAAGCTTTCGCTTGGTCACGGCGTTGAGGGAGTTTTAAAGATTAACGTGTTTTTGAAATAATTTTTTATTCGCTTCAGCAAGCCAACCAAAAAACCGCCTGAAAGTGGTTTTTTGGTTGCTGTCCACCATGCACCGATCGGAGCATAGTGGACAAAGGAAAAATTTTGGGTGATTTTGCGTTAAGAAGCGACAATCTCCACCACGGTTTTTGGTTTTCTGGCGCCGGTAAAGCTTTTCATGTTCTTTTTGACAAACTTCACCTTGCCCTCAACTCTTGAATACAAAGTGTCGTCCCTGCCTTTTAAAACACCCTTGCCCGGGAAAAACTTTGTGCCTCTTTGGCGGATAATCACTTCGCCGGCTTTGACAAACTGGCCGTCAGTTCTTTTGACACCCAGATATTTTGGCCGGGAGTCGCGGCCCAGTCTTGTGGAACCGGTTGCTTTTGTATGCGCCATATTCTAAATTCAAAAATCAAATCCCAAAACTCAAAATTGAAGGTAAAAGTTCAAGATTGATTTTAAAGTGGTATAATTAATTTGATTTTACATAATAACAGAAAATATGGACAAAAACAAGCCTGAAAAGGCGCCGTCTCGCACGGCGTGGCGAAGCAATCTTCGCGTATGGATTAAAAAACTGAAGGTTAAGCTCAAAGACTTTTGGACGGACAATTACGACGAGATTATTTCGGGAATCATTGTGTTTTTGCTGGTGGCGGCCGGGTTTGGCCTGGGTGTTTTTTACGGCGCGAAGTTTTACGAGGATTCGCAGATAAACATTAACTGCCCGGCGAGTTTCTGGGAAGAGGGGCAGTAAGACAATTTTCAATTGCCAATTCTCAATTTTCAATTATTAATATCTAATGAAAAAGTTAGTTTTTGTTATTATCTGCGGTTTTTGGACATTTTTTAATCTTTCAGCTTACGCCATTGCGCAAACCGTTGTTTTACAAGGCGATCCAATAATGCTGACAATTGATTCCGCGAAAAGCCTGGCTGAGGTAAGCTCAGCTGTTTTTAACAATAAAAAAGTCAATGTTTTTCTTTACCAAAACAAGCCAACAGTTTTGTTTGGCATTGATTTGAATCAAAAACCCGGGGACTATGTTTTTTCCGCCGAGCTGGTTGACGGCTCAAAGTTTGAAAAAACCATTACCGTGTCAGAGCGGGAAAAACCGAAACAAGAGCTCGGTATTCCGGAAAAGCTCGGCGGTAACACCAAACAATCACAGACAGCTTTGGTCAGTTCGCTTGGCTCGGAAAACGCGGTTTTGGCAAGCCTTTGGACAGGCAAAAAAGCTTTTTGGACAAAGCCGTTCCAGGCGCCTTTGGCGTCAACCACAATCACTGATACTTACGGGTATTTGCGTGAAACTGGCAGTTATTTAATCAGCCACAAAGGCGTTGATTATCGGGCTTTGGAAGGCACATCAGTCAAAGCCATGAACCGGGGAGTGGTGCGCTTGGTAAAAACTTTCCGGGTTTACGGCAAAACTATTGTGGTTGACCATGGCTTTGGCGTAATGACGTTTTACATGCATCTGGCAAAGATTAAAGTCAATGTTGGCGAGCTGGTTTTGCCGGGGCAGGTGATTGGGCTTTCCGGCCAGACTGGCTATGCGGAAAGTCCGCATCTGCATATTTCCGTCAGGCTTAATGGCGTTTCAATTGACCCGATAAAGTTTTTAAGCTTGTTCAGCGGACGAAAAACATAAACAAAAACCCTCCCATTACGGGAGGGTTTTAAGGATCAGGGCTTTGGCTGTTGTTCCCAGATTATCGGAAAATCAATGATCACGCAAAGACCTGCAATCAGGGCGAAAACTGCGCCGAAAAGCAGCTCAATGTGGTTTTGGCTGTTGAGGCCAGCATAAATCTGCCAGCCGGAAAGCGCGAGCATGCTGGCGACTACGCCAGCGATGAAGCTGGGCTTGGTTTTTTTGATAAAAACCATTGTCAGGATTGAGGCCAGAATCGTGGTAAAGATAGTCAGAAAATCCGGCCAGAGCCCATGGATTTTCTGCGTAATTCCGGTTGCTGCGCCAAAACTAAACCAGCCAAAACAAAACATCAAGACCAAACCTTGGTTTTTGAGTTTCATAGTTCCTCCTTTTGAACTTGCGGTTGATTATACGCTTTTCTTGTTTGATTTCAAATTAAAAACCGCCTGCTAAATCAGGCGGTTTTTAAGGTGCTGGTTTCAGCTGAAGCCAAGGAGCTTGCCCCCAAGCCCGGGGATCAGATAATAAACCGCGGTGGCAACCCCAAGCGCGATTGTCAGGGTAACGGCGAATACCCAGGTGCCTTCTCTGGCTTCTTGCTCGCGATTTCTTTGTTTTGGTTCTGGCTGTCTGGATTTTTTGCTTTCAGAGAGCAGAAACAATGCGAAACCGAAAAGTGAAGCTGTGAGCAGGGTTTGCGCGAGGGCCGTGGTTGAGAGCTGAAGGACAAAGATTAGTTTGTTCGCCGGCCCAAGGTACAGCGCGGCAAGCGCAATGACTGCTCCGGAGATAAAGAGTCCAACTCCGAGATAGTCTCTCTTGCTCAGTCGTCTGTCAGTGACAGGCCTCATTATCAGGCCTCCTACGACCATCGTTATAATGGCGGCGACAAAGAAAACAGTATTGAAGTGCATGGAAACCTCCTTTTGGTTTTCTTGTTTTTAACACTAAAACCTACCAAAGTCAAAAGCGCTCCGCCGAGAGGAGCGCTTTTTAAACTACTGGTCTTTTTTGAAGTTTTCCCAGAGCGGCAGGAAATCTTCGCGAAAAACCGCGAGTAAAATCTCGTCTGCCCAGGCATAGTTGACATAGCGTTCTGCTTTAAGCCTGCCCTCAGTCTGGAAGCCGCATTTTTGCTGGCATTTCAGGCTCCGTTCATTGAAGTCGAAAACAGACGAACTGACTTTGCGCAGGTTCAGGACGCCGAAAGCGTAGTCAAGTAAGACCATCAACGCTTCGGAGCCGTAACCTTTGCCCCAGAGTTCTTTTCTGCCGATCATGAAACCCATAACCGCGGTGCCGTTGCGGTGGGTGATGCGGTGCAGGCCAATGTTGCCAATCAGGCTATTGTCTTTTTCGAGTGCAATGCCAAAGGTCAGGTCTGTGTCTTTTTTCTTCCCCAGGTTTTCCAGCCACAGTTTTTCGTCTTGCGGAGATTGCGGCAGGTAAGCGGCGACAAACTGACGGACATCGGGGTCGTTAATCCAGACAACCAGATTATCCAGGTCTTGTTCCAGAATCGGCCGCAGGTACAGGCGCTTGCCTTTGAGAAAGACAATCGGTAAAACAGGCGATTGGGCGTTCATTTTTTATCTCCTTGAAAGTACGGTCAGGATATTGAGGATGCTGGCAAAGCCGATAATCACGACGCTGGCGATTATCAGAACTTTGCTGATTTTTCTGCCGACTGGTCCCGGCAGAGTTTTTCTGATTAACCCTCCAAAAAACATTATCGCTGCGCTTAGCGCAAATACTTGCAAGAGTTTTTCCGTGTCCATTTCATCTCCTTTTGTTTGGAAAGAACTTTTGTCCATTGTCTAATTCGTACGAATTAGACAATGGTGTTTTTGTTTACCCCGTAAATCTCGCTGAACGGGATACGGGGTGAACTGAATAAAAAATCTCGGCTTTTCTATTCAGCCGAGACAATTCAATCAGAATAAAGTTTGATAAAAATTAAGCAATTATTAAGTCATCACGGCTGAATACAAAATCAGGCCACAGACAAGACCGCCCTGGTTGGCAGTCGGGGAAAGGCCCTTAATATTCATGGTGATGAAAAATCTGTTCATTTTTGCTTCGGTTACGTTAGAAAGACGTTGTCGGCGGTTAAAAATTACAAAACTTTATTTGTCGGCAATTTTTTCGGTTTTTATCAGGTTCAAGATTTCTGTGACTTTTTTCAAGGTTTCCGGCTGGATAATTGAAAGGGGATAGGTGTCTGGATTGATTTTTTTCAGCAGCTTCAACTTTGCTTCAATTTCTTTTTCGGAAAAGTTGTCGCATTTGCTCAAAAAAACATACTCTTTTTTGTCCAGCAAAGTTTTGTTGTATTCGCCAAGCTCCTGCCGGATGGTTTGATAGTCTTTGGCGACATTTTCCGAACTGGCGTCAATCAGATGAAAAAGAATCTTTGTTCTTTCAACGTGGCGCAAAAACTTGATGCCGAGACCCTTGCCTTGGGCGGCGCCTTCAATCAAACCGGGAATATCCGCCAGAACCAGCTCAAAATAAACTCCAAGGCTTGGTTCAAGGGTGGTGAACGGGTAGTCGGCGACCTTGCTTTTTGAGTTTGTCAGTTCGTTTAAAAGGCTTGATTTGCCGGCGTTCGGCAGGCCGATTAAACCAATGTCAGCGACAAGTTTCAGCTCAAAACGGATATCAAACGACTGGCCAGGCGAGCCTTTTTCAAACTCTTTCGGCGTGGTGTTGGTTGACGAGCGGAAGCTGTAGTTGCCTCGGCCGCCGCGCCCGCCCCTGACAATGAGGATTTTTTCGCCAAGGCGCAAAACCTCAAAGTCTTTTCCGGTGGTTAGATTATGGATAACCGTGCCGATCGGCAGCTTTAAAATGACGTCTTCGGAAGAATTTCCGTTTCTTGATTGCCCCTGGCCCTTTTCGCCGTTTTCAGTTTTTATCAGTTTTTTGAACCTGAACTGGTTGAGGCTGGCAATATCAAGAATGCCTTCGGCGAAAATACTGCCGGCGTTGCCGCCAGTGCCGCCAACCGGTCCTTGTTCCATCAGGTTTTTATTGAAAGCCACGGCGCCGTCGCCGCCGGAACCGGCAATAACTTTTATTTTTACGTCGTCAACAATCATTAGAATAACTATACCAGCACGGCGAAAAATTAACACCGCCTTGGTTAAAGGCGGTGTTTGGCTGTCAGCCGAAAATCTTTGAAAGGGTGTAAGGGAAATAGGTTATGATCCAGAGTGCGACGAAACCAAGGGTAACAAAGAAGAGCCCAAGAAAAAAGGCAATTCTTTTGGTTTTAAGGCTTTTGGATCTGGTTCCGATCGCCGCAAAGATTCCGGCAACAACTGACAGCCCGGCGGGAATTAAAAAACTTTGCCACTGGTATTCGTTCATTGGCAGTACCTCCTGCGTTTAACTTTATGGCATTTGATTATTTTTGTAAAGGATGGAATTTTTTATGGGTTTTTTGCGCGTATGTGTCAGAAGCATGGACATAGCGCGTGGTCGTTACCAAAGATTCGTGGCCGAGCAAAACTTGAATGGCCGCCGGGTTGGCGCCTTGTTCGGCGAGGTAAGTGGCAAAACCGTGCCGTAAAGAATGGGCGGAGATTGGCACATTGATGCCGAGCAATTCGCGATACTGTTTTATTTTTTCCTGAAAATAATTTGTTGAAATATACTTTGTTTTCTTGTTGGAGTTTCTGCCGCGATAGGGGATGAACATTGCCGGCAGATTGTCGGTTCTGGTTTTCAAGTACTCTTTCAAAAAGCCGTATGCCCGGTCAGTCAGGTAAACAAACCTTTCTTTTTTGCCTTTGCCCATAATGAAAATCTTGCCGTCAGTCCCGACCTGGACTTTGTTGAGTTTGACCAGCTCGGAAATTCTCATGCCGGTGGAAAACAATACTTCAAGCATGGCGCGGTTTCTTTTGGCAATGTTTTTGTCTTTTTCCAGCAAGCTTGGCGCTTCAATCAGGCGAACCAGCTCCTGCATTTCCGCGACTTTCGGATGTTTTTTTTCAGTCCGGACAAGCTTGATGTTTTCCGGCAAAATCGGCGGTTTTTCATCCATCTCAATCAAAAACTTGAGATAACTCCGCAAGGTGGACAAGAACCGGTTGATGGAAAAACTGGCCAGTTTTTTATGAGGGGTATTGCCGGACGCGGTTTTGCGGTCAATGGAGTTCAGGTAGGCCTTGTACTGTTCAAGGTCTTGTTTTCTCAGGTTTTGGAACGGTTTGCCCAGGTCTTTTAAAAATCCTTGGAAAACCTTTAAATCCTGTTCGTAATTATAGATGGTTTCCTGAGAGTAGTTATTGGACTGCCGGGAGAGCAAAAACTCCTCAATTTGGGGCAAAGAATGCGAATTTTTAGGGTTTTTAATCATAAGTCTTGGTTGTTTCAGGGGAACAGGAGTGTGATAAATAACCGAGCATTTGGAATATTATACTCACTTTATCATGAGTATATATATGGCGTCAAGAGGTGGAAAAAATAGTCCCCCGCCTGGCCTGCAGAAGCTATCGTTTTAGCGATTGCGGGCAGGCCTGTGGATAAGAAAGATTAAGCATGTCGTTTAAAATGGTATTTTATCTTTATTTTAAGTATAATAGAAATATGGATTATTCAGATGTAATTAAAAAAATAAAACCCAGTATCGCATTTATAAATACCGAAAAAGGAACTGGTAGCGGGTTTATTTTTTTAGAAAAAAATATATTAGTCACTTGTAATCATGTTGTAAAGGGATGTAGAAAGATTTTTGTGAGATTTCAAGGAACGGAAAATCTTGATGCAGAAGCAATAATCCATGACGAAGAACATGATTTGGCACTACTTAAATTTAACGATAATACACGAGAACCATTAGTTTTGGCAGAAGATCAAACGATAATAGAAGGAATGCCAATTATTTTTTCTGGCTATCCCGCCGGTTTAAAAAACATCACGACCCATCAGGGCATAATATCGTCTATTACAAAAGATCCCATTGGCATCATTCACTACCTAATTGACGGGACGGTAAATCGGGGAAATAGTGGCTGTCCCCTTATGAATTCAAATGGCATGGTAATAGGAGTAGTTAATGCTTTGCAAATTGTAGAATCAGAGTTATTATCACCAGTCATGAGAATGGAATCTGGGGCAATCTCTTTATATAAAACTGACGTGGTTGATTTATTTAAAGCCATAATCAATAATCTACAATTGGGCATAGGATACGCTGTGCCCGCCTCTTATATCCCAAACCATAAAATTATAGAAACTAACAAAGACAATATAAAAAAAGATGGCGGAAATTGAAAAACAAATCAATAATAAAAATTCTTTCTTTTATAGATCTAATGGCTACTATTTAGGTTTTATTAAAGATGGATTTTTATTTGACCCGAATGGAATTTATTTAGGGTGGCTTGAAGGTAAATTTGTATGGGATAAAAGAGGATTTTTTAGAGGAGTTTTAACTTCTATAGAAGATAAAAATTATATATTATTAGAAAAGTTTTCTATACTACCAACACCAAGAAGTCCCAAAACAGCAAATAATGTCGCCCCATTAGATCCACCACCAAATATAAGACCAATTAACTTACCTGTAGATATTGTAGATGGTTTTGAATAGGGCGATACCTATGAGAAACCCTACTTTAGTGTAGAAAGCACAATATTTGAAGGCCGTCTAATTCCCTACCCCATCCTGAACCTACTAAATCTTGCGTAATGGTTTTGAATGTTGTATAATTTCTCACTGTTAAATCAGAAAAGGAGGAGCAAATGCCTGGAATAATCATGTACGGCTTGCCTACTGATACATCTCAGGCCGTGCTTGAGCAGATTATGGCTGAAGTTGCCAAGCTCGGTCCGAAGATCGTTGGTTGTCCTGAAGACTGGATGACGACATTCTTCCCGGATGATCTGTATAAGGGTAGGCGTTCGGTGATCTGGATTCGTTTCGAGACTGGTATCTTTGAGACGAAGCCATTGAAAGAGGCTGAAAGAATCGCAAAGGAGATGTGTGAGGCTTTGACACCTAAAATTCACGCCTTGTTGGATTGGGTCGGAAAAGTTGAAGCATTCCCCCTTGCGCTTCCGCTTCATCTTCATTCCATCTATCCGCACGATAATTGAACAGGTAAAAACCCTAGATCATATGATCCAGGGTTTTTGTATTGTTGAAAAAGAGATTTACTAAGATATTCAGTTTTCCAGGATTTTTTGAATACTTGAGAGAATTTCTTCTTTCTTCGTGGAGCCAACAACATCAAGCGCGTTCTTGTAGTCGTCTAACTTCATAAAACCATTTTTGACGATCATGTTTCTTTTTAACATCTTTGTGTATTCTTGATTGTTTAACACTGATTGCCAGATAAGCGAGCTGTTTTCCACCAGTTCAAAAAACTCTTTGCCGACAGACTTGTATTTTTTCGTGTGAATCATGCGTAGGCCGCGGGCAACAATCCTGGCCGAAGTAGTGATGTAATTGCGATACCCTGGGTCTTCCATGTAAGGGTAATAAGCGTGCTGAACCCTTCCGGTATTTCTCAATTCATAAATTCGTTCTTTAATACAGGTCGCGGCTTCTTTGGTTGTCCAGATGTAACCGTCAGAATCCAGTAATACTTTACTTGGAATCTCAATGTGGTGGGAAAAATAACCCAGGCATTTGGGGATTGGATCCAGGTATATTTCTCCTTCAAGAATATGGCAGACGTCAACTTTCCGGGACGAAGTTATCGGCAAATTAAGGAAAGCAATGCCCTTCTTTAATTCTTCGCATTTACAACCTGGCCATTCCGGAGTTTGCCATTCTTTCAGGGAATAAAAAAAGTCAAGGTCGTTCGGCTCAACAGCCATGATGGTGTCTAACACAAACCCGCCCCTGACAATAATATCTTTCAAGAACGGTGTACTTTCCTTGATAGTTTTCAGCTCTGAAGCCAGCTGTTTGAAAACAGCGCACTGTTTTGGTGGCGTTCCCAGCTCTTCCGGAGCAAGTTTTATAATTTCGTTTGTTTCAACCATTTGCGTTTACTCCCACGGCCAGCGGATATTTCCCCAGTCAATGCCCGTGCCGGTTGCCAGGCCGGTGGCGATTTTGTCAATCAGGCTCCAGCCGTTGATTAAGCCGGTTTTGATAAGTCCCCAGAACCAGACAATCACTTTCCAGGTTTCTGTCAAAGCCTGGTCAATCGTCCAGTTGAATATTTTTTCGCTCCAATAAATAATTTTTTCGCCAACCCAGCTTGCCCAAACAGAAACTTTCTCAATAAACTCATTGACGCTTGGCAGCGGCTTTTGGAAAAAATCCTTCAAAGTAATGCCGTTGACTGTTAACGCGAGCAGCAATCCCCCGAGGATTACTATTGGCAGTATTTTTTTAGTCATGTTTTTTAATTTTCAATTATCAATTTACAGTTTTCAATAAAGTTTTTAATTTAAAAATTGGACAATTGAAAATTCATTGAAACTTGAACATTGAAAATTGATAATTTTTAGAGGTAATCTTCCGGGTCAAGCGGCGCGCCCAAAGGCAGAAGCCCGAACCATCGGCTTTCGGTTTTAAATGTGTTGGCGGCGTAAAGCGTGAAATGAAGGTGCGGCCCCAAAGCCAGGCCAGTGGCGCCCATATAACCAATCACCTGCCCTTTTTGGACAGACTCCGGAGTTTTGACGCCGATGTAAGAAAGATGCGCGTACAAGGTGACTAAGTTATTACCGTGGTCAATGGCAATCCATTTTCCGTAAGCGTATTTGCCGTTGTTTCCGACAGCTTTGACCCGGCCGTCGGCAGCTGCCAGAATCGGCGTGCCAATGCCGGTTTTGGCGCCAAAATCAATGCCGTTATGGAAAGAATAGTATTTTCTGGTGACTGAACCGACTGGCACGTCGCCAAAATCCTGGGTTATGTAGCCGCCCGAAACCGGCATCATTAAAAGGCCTTTGGCTCGGCCCGGCAAAGAGCCGAGGTTCAGCTGTTTTTTCATTTCCTGCTCCAGGTTGAAGATTTCGTCCTCAACTTGTTTTTGCTTTTCTTCGGTTTCTTTAAGCAGTTTTTGGTAAGTCTGTTCCTGGTTTTTTGTCTGCGACAAAACTGTTTGTTTTTCCTGTTTTTGGTCGTCAGCAACCGTTCTTTGGGCGGCCAAAACCATGGCTAAAGTGTTGTACTGATCTTTTTTCCTCTGCGAGTTTGAAAGGCTCTGTTGAAGGTCGTTTTTCAGCGCCCGCAAAAAGTTGGTTTTTTCAACCAGGTTTTCCTGGAGGCTGTCCCAGTAAGCCAGCTGCTGGACAATTTCGGAAACTTTTTTGCTTTCCAGCAAAATGAAGAGCGGGTCTTTGGCGTCCATTTCATTGAGCTGCCTGATTAAACCGACCAAAACTTCCGAGTTCTGGCGGATTGATTCTTCGGCGGTGCCGATGTCAGTGCCGATTTCGCGGATTTCCAGTTCAGTTGTTTCGATTTTTTTCTGGGTGATGGCAATATTGTTTTTCAACTGGTTTACCTGGGCGTTGATTTTGGCGATTTCCGTGTTCAGGGTTTTGGCTTTTGAGCTGTTTTTGTCGATTTCGTTCCGGAAAATCTCCGCTTGTTTTTCAAGCTGTTCAATTTCTTTTTCCCTTTGGAGAATCTGATTTTTCAGTTCGTCGGTCGTCTGGCCGCGGCTGAAATCAAAAACAAAACCGGAAAAAAGCAAAAACAAAAACAGAGTTTTTAGGGTATTTTTCATGTTTCCAGTTTGGCGGCGGCTTTTTTTATCCGCGAAATTGTTTTTTGTTTCCCAAGAATTTCGGCGATAACCATCGGGCCCGGAGAAACTTTTTTGCCGGAGAGCGCCGCTCTCAGCGGCCACAAAACACTGCCCTTGTCTTCTTCGTAAAACTCCGCGAGCGCCGCGTCTATTATTTCTTGTTTGAACTCGTTTTCGTCAATTTGTTCAATCGCGCCAAGAGTTTTTTCCAGATTGTTTTTAACTTCTTTTTTGGTCATCTCTTTCCAGATTAAAAGACTGGTTTCGTATTCCGGCTCTTCAAAAAATATTTTTGCCATCTCAATAATCTCTTCCAGGCTTCTGCTTTTTTCCATGGCCGCGCCAATCGCTTTTTGAACGTAGTTGGTTCCGATTTTTTCTTTGTTTTGGTTGACAAAGCTTTCTTTGGTTTTTTTTGTCAGCACTCCCCTTTTTTCAAAAAACGGCACCAGAAATTCAACTGCCTGTTTTAGCGGTTTTTGTTTCAAATAATAATTGTTCAACCAGTCAAGTTTTGTCTGGTTGTAAATCGCGCCGGTTTTTTGAACCCTCTCAATTGAAAATTCCTGCTGTAAGTCGTTCAAAGAAAGAATTTCTCCGTCACCGGAAGGATGCCAGCCCAAAAGCACGAAAAAATTAATCAAAGCTTCCGGCAGATAGCCTTGTTCGCGGTAATCGTCAATGCTCACGGTGGCGCCGTGGCGCTTTGAGAGCTTTGAACGATCCTGGCCTAAAACCAGCGGCAGATGGGCGAAAAACGGGATTTCCCAGCCAAGCGCTTCGTAAATGACGATTTGTTTTGGCGTGTTTGAGTAATGGTCTTCACCGCGAATCACATGGGTAATCTTCATTTCGTGGTCATCAATGACCGCGGCAAAGTTGTAGAGCGGTTCAGTAAGGCTTTTGGCAATCACCAGGTCTCCGAACAGTCCGGCGTCAAAACTTGATTCGTCTTTGATTAAATCTTTGAAGCTGATTTTTTTGTTCGGCATCCTGATTCTGATGACCGACGGTTTTTTTTGCTTGAGGTTGTTTTTTGTCTCTTTTTCGGAAAGATTCCGGCAGGTTCCCGGATAGCGCCAAAGCTCCCCTCTTGCTTCCATGTCCTGTTTTTGGGCTTCCAAAACTTCTTTTGAACAAAAGCAAAAATAAGCTTTGTCTTCATCAATCAGCTGTTTGAGATATTTTTTATAAATCTCGGTTCTTTCCGACTGACGGTACGGCCCGTACTCTCCCCCGATGTCCGGTCCTTCGTCCCAGTCAAAACCGAGCCAACGAAGTCCTTCAAGAATGTTTTTTTCAAACTCTTTTTTTGATCTTTCTTTGTCCGTGTCTTCAATTCTTAAAATAAAAACTCCGCCGTGGCTTCTGGCAAAAAGCCAGTTGTAAAGAGTCGTCCGGGCAGTGCCAAGATGAAGCGCGCCTGTCGGCGAAGGCGCCATTCTGACTCTGACATTGCCGTTTATGCCTTCCAGTTTTTTTTGATAAGCAGCCATCCCTGCACTTAATTAAGACAAGTATAATTGTCTTGGTTAGTTTTAAACATAGTCGTAAATTTGTATAAGCCAGAGCAGTTTATTCATTACTTAAATTAAGTTGAATCAATTATACTGGGAAACAGACAGTCTTAATTGAGTGAGGGATTAAATTTTTGCGCCCGAGATAGACAAAAGCTCTTTGGCAATCATTTCGCCCGCTTTCGGTTTGGCGAAATCTTTCGCCATTCGAGACATCTGTTCAAGCTTTAACTGGTTGTTGATTAAATGATTAAGGGTTTCCCAGAAGAGATTTGATTTCAGGTTTTCTTCTTCAAGCACGACGGTCGCGCCGTTCTTGGAAAAAGCGTAAGCGTTTTCTCTTTGGTGGTCTCTGGCGGCGGTTGAGAGCGGCACTAAAATCGACGGTTTACCGGTGGCGGCAATCTCTGAAATCTGCGAACTGCCGGCGCGGGAAACAACCAAATCCGCGGCCAGATAAGCGTTTTTCACCTGTTCTTCGTCCATAAATCCGTAAAGTCGGTATTTTGTCCTGGTTTCCGGGTTTTGGCTGCGCAAAAGAAACTCGGCTTCCCGGGACGCTTCCGGGTAGTTTCTGGTTCCGCACTGGTGGATAATCTGATAGCTTGAGATGAGTTTTGGCAGGATATCAAGAATCAGGTCATTGATTTTTTTGGCGCCCTGGCTGCCGCCGCTGACAAAGATAACTTTGCTGTTTGCGCTGAAGCCGAAAGATTTCAAAGCTTTTTCTTTGTCCCCGCTTTCAAAAAAAGTTTTTCTGATGGGGTTGCCGGTCAGAGCGGTTTTTTCAAAAGGAAAAAATTCAATGGTTTTTTCAAAAGAAATGGCGATTCGCTTGGCGATTTTTTTGCTGAATTCATTGACGGTTCCCGGAATCGTGTCGGATTCGTGAATCAAAGTCGGAATCCGGTACAGAATCGAACTCAGTAAAACCGGCACTGCGCCGTACCCGCCTTTTGAAAAAATCACGTCCGGCATAATCACCCAGAGATGCCAAAGCGACTGCAGAAAGCCCAGCCCTTCTTTGATTAAAATGACGATTTTTTCCAAAGGGTTTTCCGCGTTGTTCGGGCTTTCGCTGGCAATGCTAAAAACATTGATGCCCTTGTCTTCAAATATTTTTTCGTCAAAAGTGAACGGTCCTGAAGTAGGGCCGATGTAACTCAGTTCAACATCAAGATTTTTTTCTTTGGCAAACCGGTTGATTTCTTCGGCAACCGCCAGCAAAGGAAAAATATGCCCGCCCGTGCCGCCGCCGGTTAAAACTATTCTTGTCTTGTTTAATCCGCTAAATAAAGCCATTTATCGAATTATAACACAGATTTTTTGGCTTGATTGAGCCTCAAACCCGCGATTTTTTCAGGCAGAGCAAATACTCTTTGTTTTTGCCTTTTTCTCCGAGGATCGGCGATTCGGTTTCCGCCAGGACCTCGGCGCCAAGACCATTTAATTTGGTTTTGACGGCGTCAAGCGTTTCTTGAATAAACTCTTGCGGCAACCTGCCTTTCTTAAGTTTTTTCGGGCTGGCTTCGTAGTGCGGTTTCATTAAAGCAATGATTTTTCCGTCAGGCTTCAGGTTTTTCAGGGCGTTGGACATTACTTTTTCAAGCTTTGTCCAGCCGGTATCAATCGTGATTAAATCGGCTTTTTCCGGCAACTCAATATGGATGGCGTTTTTTCTTTCAAGGACCATAACTCTTTTGTCATTGCGGAGCTTCCAGTCCAGAACGCCATAGCCTGTTTCCACGGCGTAAACTTTTTTTGCTCCAAACTTCAGCAAACAATCGACAAATCCCCCGGTGCTTGAGCCGAAATCGGCGCAGACCAGGTTTTCCGGATTAAAATTAAAGTTTTTCAGCGCGTGTTCAAGCTTGTCCCCCGCTCTTGAAACATAAGGCATAAAATTTGTTTTAAAAAATAATTTCAGACATCTCAACCGCGGGATTGGGCCGTGAATTTTGAAAGATTGAGCAAAAGTCCGGCCATAAACAAAGAACTTATCAGCGAGCTGCCGCCGTAGCTGAAAAACGGCAGAGGAATGCCGCTCAAAGGAATCATGTTAGAGATCGCGGCAATATTAAAGATGAACTGGAAAGTTATCGCGAAAGTGAGTCCGAAAGCCAGAAACTTCGGGAAGTGGTCGCGGCTTTTTCTTGAGATATTAAATCCCTGAAACGCAAAAACACTAATCATGATTAACAAAATGATGGTGCCGGCAAAACCGGTTTCTTCGGCCCAGATGGCAAAAACCGAATCACCCATGGTTTCCGGCAAAAAACTGTATTTTTGCCTTGAGTGGCCAAGCCCGACTCCGGTTTTTCCGCCCGAACCAATGGAGATGAGCGCCTGGTTGATTTGGTAGCCTGAGCCGAGCGGATCTTGCGAAGGATTCAAAAACGTCATTAATCTTTCAACCCGGTACGGTTCAAGCATCATAAAAGCGCCGAAAGCGACCACCGCCACTGCCGTGATGATAAAAATGTTTTTCAGTTTCGGGCCGGAAGCGAAAAACATTGCCAAAGCAATACTGCAAATGATTAACAGCATGCCGAAAGAATGCTGGAACAAAAGGATGGCCGCGGTCAGGCCGACGACAACGGAAAAAGGAAAGATTGTTTCCAGAAAGCTGTTGACCGAACTTTGTCTTTTTGAAAAAAAAGACGCCAGATAAACAATCAAAGCGATTTTGAAAAACTCGGCCGGCTGGACGGAAATCGGCCCGAGATAAATCCACCGAAGCGCGCCTTTCTGTTCGGCGCCCAGTCCGGGGATAAAAACCGAAGCCAGAAAAACAAAGCCCAGCACCAAAATGACAAAAGAAAACTTTTTCCAGAAGTTAAAGTTGATTTTGTAAGCGAGAAAAAATCCGATTAAGCCGATGAAAAAACTTGTCAGCTGTTTTTTGAAATAGAAAAACGGGTCGTTTTTGAGCAAAAATGCCCTGACTGAAGAAGCGTCGAAAACAATAAACAGTCCCAAGACAACGAAAATCGCCAGCAAAATAAAAAGAGTTTTATCCGGTTCGTGGCCTTTCATAAAACCAATTATAGCAGTATAATTGGGCAGAGTTCAAAAAGGAGGCCTATTATGACGAACGGGCTTTTGGCTGTGATTATCGAGCTACTGGAGATTTTCGCTATTGGTATGGTAATTGGAATTATCTTTGGAGATTCCATAGACAATCTTGGCGGCAAGGTATTCAAAATAAAAAACCTCGGTCATAACGAAAACCTCCCGCATTAGCGGGAGGTTTCTTAGTTTCATTTCTTTTTTTGCTGATGAAGCCAAAACTCAATAATCATCGGGCTGGCAATGGCGATTGAAGAATAAGTGCCGACGCCAATGCCGATAATCATCGCCAGAATAAAGTACTGCAGGGTGTAGCTTCCCCAGAAATAAACCGCGACCAAAGCGAGAATCGCGGTCAGCGAAGTGTTGAACGACCTAACGACAGTTTCGTTGAGCCCAAGGTTCACCAGCTCAATGAAGTTTTTTGTGTTTGAGGTCCGGATTTTTTCCCTGATTCTGTCAAAGACAACAATCGTGTCATGGACGGAAAAACCCATAATCACGAGCATTGCCGTGACGAAGTTGGTGTCTATCTCAATCTGTTTGAACTTGCCGAGCCAGGCAAAAACTCCAAGCGGAATAATCACGTCGTGGAACAGCGTGAAGATTGTTGCCAAGCCGTATTTCCAGGACGCGACCGGCAGGGAAGCTTTTCTGAAAGCGTAAGTAATGTAGATTGAGATGCCCAAAACCGCGAAAACAATCGCCTGGATTGATTTTGTCTGCAAAGTTTTGCCGACCGTCGGGCCGATAGTTTCAAATCTGAGTTCTTCAAAATCAGGCGCCAATGATTTGAGGCTTGAAGCCAGGTTTTGATGTTCAGCTTCGTTGATTTCTTTGGTTCTGACGGAAAAAACGCCGTCGCTGGATTTTTGCACCATCAGCTCTCCGGAAATCTTTGCTCTCAGAGTTTCTTCAATATTTGCTTTTTCAATGTTTACGTCATTGAATCTGAACTCCCAAAGCGTGCCGCCGGAAAAATCAATGCCGAACTTCAATCCCCAAAGAGCCAGAGCCAAAATGCTCAGGCCGATGGAAATGCCGGAGATGACGTAAAATATTTTTCTTTTGCTGATAAAATCGTATTTCATTGAAAATTGGTAATTGAAAATTAAATCAGGCCCTGAACCAAAGTTTGCTGTTGACGCCTTTCTGATTCAGAAACGCCAGAATCAAGGTTCGGGAAACAAAGATTGCGGAAAACATGCTGACGATAACGCCGATTAAAAGCGTCAAGGCAAATCCCCGGACAATGCTGGCAGTGAAAAAATAAAGAATCAACGCCGTGATGATGGTGGAAACGTTTGAGTCCCTGATTGACGGCCAGGCGCGCAAAAATCCTTCTTTAATCGCCGTGGTCACTTCGCGGCCTTGTTTTATTTCTTCCCTGATTCTTTCAAGAATCAGGATGTTTGCGTCAACCGCCATGCCAATCGAAAGAATGAAGCCGGCAATGCCGGATAAAGTCATGGTCACCGGAATGATTTTGAAAATCGCCAAAACCAAAGGCACATAAGCCGCCAAAGCCAAAACCGAGAAAAATCCGCCCAAGCGGTAAATCAAAATCATGAAAACGCTGATGATGGCAAAGCCGATGATGCCGGCGAACAAGCTTTTTTCAAGTTCCTGAAAACCGAGCGTGCCGCCGACAGACCGCTGCGAAATCAAAGTGATTGGCACGGGCAAAGCTCCCTGGTTCAGGTTTCTTGCCAGAGCTTTTGCTTCTTCAATGTTGAACTGGCCGGTTATCTGGGCAGAGCCGTTGTTAATTGCTTCCTGGACAGTCGGGGCGCTTAACGGCATGCCGTCAATGTAAATCGCGATTCTTCTGCCAATGCTTTTTGATGTGAGTTCTTCGAAAAGTTTGGCGCCTTCATCATTAAACTGTAAAAGGACATTTGGCTGGTAAGTCGTCGGGTTGAACTGGACCTCGGCTTTTTCCAGGTATCTGCCGGTCAGGCTGGTTTGTTTGAAATAAGGGTCTTCAAACATCGCCTGCGGGTCCTGGTTTTTTTGTTTTTCAAGAATCAGATTTGTTTCTGCTGAATCTCTTTCTTCTTTAAACTCAAGGAACGGCGTCTGGCCAATGGCATTGATTGCCTGATTGATGTCTTTGATGCCGGCAATTTCAACAATCAGCCGCCATTCACTGCCGCTTTTGGAAACTTCGATTCGCGGCTCTTCAACGCCGAAAATATTGATTCTTCTTTCAATGACGTCTTTCAAGCCTTGGAGCGCCTGGCTTTTTTCACTGTCCGGCAAATTGGCAACGTCGGCTGAATATGTCAAAGACGTGCCGCCGGCAATATCAAGGCCCAGCCGGAAGGGTTTTGGGTTTAGTTCGGGCAGTTTCACGAAAGAAACTTTGTTGTTGAAAAACCTGACAGCTCGGTTATAAGGCTCTGGATAAACGAAAATCCCCGCCGCGGCGACCAGGACGAGGATTAAGCCGACCAAAGACCAGGCTTTTTTCTTTTCATTAACAAGGATGGAAAACATAAAATTAAAAAGATGTACTGTCCATTAAACCACGAAAGCAGGCCAAATTCAAATTGAATTTTGATTCGGAAAATGGTATTATCTCTCCATAATTAAGGCAAATTATTTATGAGTCTTTTAGAAAGAATTGAAAAAGGCCAGGACCGCGGCTTGGCCAGTAAGCTGTCCGGCGAAGGCATCAGGGACTTGAATGCATTTCTTGAAGAAATTTTAGTTTCTTATTTACGCGGAGAAAATTTGTCCGCACTGGAAAGAGAGTTGCTTGATTTCGTGGTTTCAAAATCTCCTGCTTTGGTCAGCAAGATTCAGGAGTTTGGAGGATTGAAAGGAGAAAAGCCGGAGAAATATGTTTCCAGCTGGGTTAACAGCTCTGAAGTGGTAAGCGCTCTGACAGGATTGGCAATAAGCATGACTGATTAATTGGTTGTTTATTCCAGTCGCGTCAGTGGAAGTATTTTATTTTGTATTTTTTATTCCGCCCATAGCTCAACGGTAGATCCGTCAACTGACGGACTTTTAAGCCGGATTAACAATAGAATCCCTTCGTAGCTCAATGGTAGAGCAACGGCCTTTTAAGCCGCGGGTTGGAGGTTCGAGTCCTCCCGGAGGGACAAAAAATAAACTGCTTTATTTTTTGTCCGGTTTTTCGCGAAGCGAAAAAGCCGGCGATGTTTCGTGAAACGAAACCGCCGGCAGGTGGAGGTTTCTAATAATAGCAACTAACGAAACTTGCTACGCGCGTCTTACATCCCGATTTCTTCGGCAATTTCCTGGATTGATTTCAAAGACACGGAAACAAACTCTTCAAGCGTCAGACCGAGTTTTTCTTCGCACATTTTTATCTCATCCCTTCGGGTGCCTTTGGCAAACGCCGGCTCTTTAAATCTTCTCAAAACCCTTTCCGGCGTCAGATCTTTGAGTTTTTTCTCCGGCAAAAC
>Ga0209518_1001591_pt1 | contig 23706 bp, 18 predicted proteins | sample RifGroB1_FD_183993 | JGI IMG/M metagenome (GOLD analysis project Ga0209518, IMG submission 183993) | Groundwater microbial communities from Rifle, Colorado, USA - Groundwater B1 (SPAdes) (version 2) | ecosystem: Environmental > Aquatic > Deep subsurface > Groundwater | place: Rifle, Colorado...
CAGCAGCTCAAAGGAAAAACGCCGGCGGAAAAAGCAGGAATAAACTTGAAACTTGGGAGAAATAAATTGTTAGAACTAATCAGATTTGTTGGAGAAAAACTGACGTGACGAGAAATATCCTGTATCGCACCATAGGAGAGTTTATATACCTTGAATTTTTCCCCTTTTCGACTAGTTGAAGGGAGCCTTCACAGCCATATAATGAAACGGAACAGTATAACGCAGGAATTGCCTGCATCGGAGAGAAAAGCTATTTTTAGTATATTAATTAAAGATTCAGGAGGTAAAATATAATGGGTTCATTTGGCGGACGAGATGGCGGCGGACGAGGCGGAGGCGGCAGAGGCTTCGGCGGTCCACGTAGAGACTTTGGTCCAAGAGAAATGCATAAAGCGACCTGTGACGAATGTAAGAAAGAATGCGAAGTTCCATTCAAACCTACAGAAGGCAAGCCGGTTTATTGCAAAGATTGCTACGCTAAGCATAAGAAATACTAATTCGTTTTGCGCAATAGGACAGTAAATTGCTGTCTTGTTTGTAAAAATACGAAGGTTTTTATTTGTTTTGTTATTATTGTTTTGATGAGGGGTGATAAAAAATTGAAGAAGGTCGGTAAGGGCAAGGGATGGTTGTTCTGGACACCGAGGATAGCGAGCATATTGCTTATTTTGTTTTTGGCTCTTTTTTCTTTGGATATTTTTGATGGCAGTTATGGTTTTTGGGGAGTTATATTGGGATTGTTCATGCACAATATTCCTTCAATTGTTTTGGCAATTTTTTTGATTGTTTTTTGGAATAGGGGAATTTTTCCGGGAGTGATTTTTATTTTGGGAGGAATAACTTATATTGTTTTGTTGTTGAAGACGATAGTGACGAACACACCGCATCAATGGTACATGCTGTTTTGGGGCATGGTGCTTGCTGTGCCTGCGTTTGTTGTTGGGATATTGTTTATTTTGGACTGGAAGAGGAGAAAGAAGAATGGCTAAGAAAAGGAATTGGAAAGTTGTTGTTTTGAATTTGCTGGCGTTAGTTTGTGTGGTCTTGACCTTTACAATCAATTGGATGTTTGTTATTTTGGCGGCGATTTTTTCTGGAATTGGGTGGAAGGTTTTGATGAAGGGGGAGAAAATTTCTAGAAAAGGCGGGCAGTAAGAAAATTTAGATTAGAATAGTTTTGTCTGCTTTTACTGGAAATAATTAAAACATAAATAATAAAAACCTCTTTGTTTATCCTAATCTATGTATTTTCAAAAGGGGCAGGTAATAGTAATTACTTTTATTGCAATTGGAGTGGTATTGTTGCTTTTTTTGCATGGAACTATTAATGGCCGGAGTATTTTTACTTCATTTGACATTTTTGATCCCACGTGCCAGGCAAAAGTGAGCGGAGGAGTTTATTCTGATAGTTTTGACGATGCAGATTGCGTTTTTGAAACAAATAATGTTTCTATTTCAAATGGGAATGTTGTCCCTCAAATTGTTTCTTCTGCTGGGACGTTGGTTAATGGGCTTGTAGGCCTTTGGCATTTTGATGAGATTAGTGGAAGCGCGATTGATGCAGCAGGCGGAAATCATGGAATCCCACAAGGAGTTATTCAAGGACAAGCAGGAAAGTTTGGAAATGCTTATAATTTCAGTAAGTATGGCTGGGTTTTTATGCCTGGGAATGTTCCGAATACATTTAATGATTCATTCACAATAAGCGCATGGTTCAAAAGATTTAGCACAACGGACGATGGATATTTCTTTGATACTAATTATTCTGGAAGTTCATATACAACGCTTCGTTTGTATAGCACATCAATGCAACCTCAAGTCGGCAATAGTACAAAGTCTTCTAAGATAGTTTACTCAATCAATGCTGATACATTATGGCATAATTATGTTTTCATTAGAAATAAGCAAGAAGGGAAGATACATTTGTACTTAGACGGTAAAGATACTGGTGTTACCGGAGATGGTGACCCAATTGTTTTGGATTTCTCTGGTGTTGTACCCTTTGTTGTTGGAAAAAGGCATCAAGACCATCTGCATGATTTCAACGGAACAATAGACGAAGTTGCAATGTGGAATAGGAATTTGAGTATAAGCGAAATAACCACTGTGAACGCGTCTGCAATCAATTATTATTTAACACCAGGAAATCTCACCTCAAAGCAGATATATTTGGATAACGAATATAATTCCATGATTGCGAGTTGGGATGACCCTTCCATAAAGATTGAGTTGACAAGCGATGGGAACAATTGGTGCGAGCTTTCGAGCGGAGTGCGATTAAGAAAAACTACTTGTACACAACTGCCTGCAAATAACTTTACTTATCGCGCGACTTTTAGCGGCAACGTGAATTTAAGCTCAGTGAATTTTGCTTTTGAAAATTATTTTGATTCGGAGAATTGCTGGAATGGATTTGATGAAGACGAAGATGGCGCAATTGATTGCGCAGATAGCGATTGTGTGGATTTTAATGCCTGCAAGAATCATTTGATGACTGCTGCTACGCGAGAAGAATGTGTTGCGCCGTGCGGGGTGTTTTTCGATGCTGTTGATAGGGTAGACCCATTGTACGCGCATTTCTCAGGTGTTCATCAGGAAAGAGGTTATGAGAGAGCTGAAAAAGCAGACGATCTTGTCGGTGTTTATGTTATAGATTCTGGTGGGGGTCAGAAGTTAGGAACAGGAAAACTTTCTTGGAACGGTACGAGCGGCATATCTTGGCAAGCACCAGGTGAATCTTTTCCAGGTCCTTCAGTGGTACCAATGCAAAATGGGGATTTTTATTTGAATGGAAGCACTCCGGGAGAATATATTCATGTTGGAGTTGACATTAATATGTTGCCCAGAAACTTTACACGCAATGAATATACTATTACGGGAATATTTGTAGAAACTGTGACCTATCAAAATCCAATAGGTAACGGCAAACTGATCTGGATTCCTTATGGTAATGAGGATACTGCGGGTCTTTATGATAATATAGGGCAAATGGCATGGCAAGCTCCGGGAGACTCTGCGCCGGGAGAATTTATCCCGATAATCAAACATAATAATTATGATTATATGCTAAAAAGTTCTGGCGGTAGTGTATTACGAGTCAGCACTTTAGGTGGACCTTATCCGAAGATACCAATCAATGAGACTATTAGGATTACAGATATTCCTTATATAAGCGATAATGTGAGCATTGTCTTAGGAGGCAATAATCCACAGCTGAATGATTATATCTATCAATGGGAATTTGGTGATTCAACCTCTGGTTTTTGGACAACTGGAGCAAGGTATTCTAATGGAAGTTTTCCATCGAAGAATAAGGACCAAGGATTTTTAGCAGCACATGTTTATGAAAATGCCGGAAATTATAATGTAACATTGAAAATAACTCTGCCGAATGGCACAATTTATTCTTATTCAGAGAATATTAATGTACTTGCTGAGCCTATAGGGGGTTGGACAACATATTATTTCTCAGGAAGAGGAGACGATGATACAGGAGACGGAACAATCACTAAACCGTTTAGAAGTTGGGAAAAAGCTCTAAGTCTTGTGAACACGAATACAAGATTGTTGTTTGAAAGAGGGTACACTTATCCTGCAATAAGCTCAGCCTCGTTCAATGTCAAGGGGCCGATACTGTTTGGTGCCTATGGGACCGGAGAGAAACCAAAGTTCTTGATTCAATCTGGTGTTTTTGGAACTGCATTCTTTTATCCAGGGCCTTTAACAGAAGATGTGAGATTTGTTGATTTTTCAATTGAAAGTCAAGAAGACCCTATATCTCATTCAGGTATGGTAAATCCAGGAGATAATGCATTATTCTTAAGAGTTGATTTAAAACATCTTGGAGGTAATGTTTATTTCTTGGAATATGTGAAGAATATAATAATACAAGAAGGAACAAGCATCAATAGAGGGATAGAAGAGGCTTATTCTGTATGGACCGCTAAACCTGGAACAGAAAGAATAGCATTGCTCGGAAATCATTTTAAGACTGATGAGGATCCGCTTACATTTGAGACTAATATGTTCAGGTCTTATAGCGAGAAAAACTTGATTGAACACAGTCTTTATGACCAACCGTATGCCGGATCTACTAGCAGATTCGCCTTAAGATTTATTCAGGAATTTAATTACGGGATTGTCGCGTGGAATGACATACGTGACAATGTGGTCAATATTGAACCTGGCGAACGTTATCATTTAGTCAGGAATTTTCTTATTTTCAACAATATATTTTTGTATGACATGAGAAAACCTGGAGTGACTCCGCACGCAATCGCTATCTATGGAGGAAGCTACATCACTGCACGAAATAATATTGCTTATGGATTGAACGTTTTTGGTGCTATATCCTCCCCAGCAGATACAGCGACAGCGCAATATAATCACATCAGCTTTAGCAATAATCTCGTTTATGGAAATACAAAAGAATTTGTCAGATTTATAAAAATATTGCCAAAGTCTACAACATATATTGGGAATATAAGCGTAGTCAATAATCTTGTTGCAGCCCCGTTTGACTCAGATATAGTTGGCTCTTATGTTTTTTCTGTCCCTTCCACAATTAATTTGCTTAGTGGATTCAGATTTGACAACAACTTGATTTATTATCCCGCACTTGCAAATCAAAATTCGCTCTTTCAATATACGTCGAATTGGAATTTAACTGGCTGGCAGATTGCGACGGGCAAAGATGTTAATTCAATTTGGGCGGCGCCGCAATTTACAAATGTGCCTGTTGCGTGCGGAAATCCCAGAACGTTTACAAAAAATATTGATGGATTAGAGCTTTATGATTTTGGCTTCAATATCAGATACCATACCCGGGCATACAAAGGTGGAGCAGGATTTGAAACTCTTAAGATATTCAATTATTATAATTTTAAGATATTGGGCTGTGACCAGGGACCCGGGGTACTTGATTGTAATGTTGACGGAAAAGCAGATATAAACTATAATTCCTGCAATCTTTATGTTTATAATATAACTTCTGATAATCTGATTATAAGTAATCGTGTTGTTTTTAGTGGAATTCCGAAGGTAAATGTTTCTGTGGATTATACTGCAGGTACAAAGAATAAGATTTATGTCAACAATATAAGCATTTATCATGTTGGCGATGTTGTTCAATATAGGCAGAACAGAACTGCATTTGCTGTGACTTCTATTGGAGAAGATAGTGTTTTGAACGGGGATGGGCAAATAACTGCATCTTACATAACAGTGTCGCCGGATTTACCAGAAATTGCTTTACCATTTTATCCGTTATGTAATTTTGGAAATCAAACTTCTTCGGTAGTCCCAGATTTTAGTTTTATTAAAGGAAGTCGCGGAATAGATGGGGGTGTTTCTGTTCTTGGTGGGATGTATGACTATGATGGAAATCTTAGATTAGGAGCTCCCGATATTGGGCCGTTCGAGTACCAGGGTTCGGTTTGTGAAGATGATGAAAATAGGAGTTGCCTATTACAACAAGGTGTTTGTGCCGGCACTAATGAAACATGCTCTGCTGGACATTGGTTTGGTTGTTCTGCAGCAGTCTATCTTGCTAATAATCCGAATTATGAAATAACTGAAACGATATGTTCTGATGGACTCGATAATGATTGTGACGGAACTATCGATGAGAAAACGACATTTTATTATGACAGCGACAACGACAATTATGGAAACGCAACCGACGCAATTCTTGCTTGCAACATCGCGCCCCAAGGTTATGTGAATAATGCTGGAGATTGTAATGATAATAACACAAACGTAAATCCTGGAAAATTTGAAATTTGCGGCAATTCTATAGATGATAATTGCGACGGGATTATCGATATAGGTTGCCCGAATTGCACTGATGGAGAACAGAATGGCTTGGAGACGGGGATTGATTGCGGTGGTTCTTGTACTGCTTGCTCGGTTACTCCGCCTGGGGATGATAGTAGTCCTGGCGGGGGCGGAGGAGGGGGAAGCGGTGGCGGCGTTCTTCCGGGAAAGAATCAGTCAAGGAGTCAAACTAATCTTACTGGAACTGGAAGTTGCCAGGAATTGTGGCAATGCGGAACTTGGAGCGAGTGTGTGAATGGAACGATGACAAGAGCTTGTGAAGATATTAATTTGTGCGGGAGTGAGAAAGAGAAACCTGAAACTCAAGCGTCTTGCGGAACTGACTTTGGGGGAATTTTAGAAAATCCTGTCTCGTATTCCACAATTTTTATTTTAGTAATTTCGGTTGTTGTATTTGGAGTTGTTGCGGTTTTGTTGTATCTTAAAGTTTTTAAAAGAAGAAAATTGAGTTAACGCGGATGATGTGTTTTTAAGATTTTGTTGAGTTTTATTCGTCTTCTAAATCTTCGAACTTGACTTTCCATTGATTGTCCCAGTCCTTTTTTCTTTTTTTGCTGCAAGATTCGCAATATTTTCTTTGAAATCTGGCGCGGGGATTTGTCATGAATTCTTTTCCGCAGTCGAAGCATTTTTTCTTTTTTGGTTTGGGGGTTATATCAATCATATTTGTTAAAGGAAATAAGGGTTATTATTTGTTTAGGTAAACGATGGTTGCGTTTTCGTGAAGCTTAGCTAAGTAGGCAGTTATTTCATCCTGGCTTTCTTTCTTTGCTATTGTCAGCTTAAGCTGCTGCGATATTTGTTCATACGGAATGATTGTTCCGTCGGTGGAAAACTTGTTTTTGTTTTCGTTGTAAAATGCAAAGACTTGTGCGTCTGTTACATTTGGTTTTGCGATTTCTTGGTTTAGATACTTATTAATCAGAAATTGCTGGCGATAGCTTTCCAGTTCTTCTTCATAATCGCTCCCCTGGAATTCAACTTTATTTTGGAAATCACTCAGGGTTTGGTTTTGGGTTGCAAGTATTTTAGAGATTTCTTTTTTTGTATCCTCGATGGTTTGGGTGAAGCCGTGCTTTTGTGCGTCTTCTAAAATCAGTTTTTCGCTGACCACTCTTTTGAGGGCTTCTGTTTGATTTACCGCTTTTCCTGTCTGGGCTTCAATGTATTCTTTAGCACTTTCAATTTCTCTTTGAGTGACGGGCATGTCGTCCACATAAGCGACCACCTTTTCTTTTGTGCCCAAGATGGCATTTCCAGCTAAATTTTCAATTGAACTTCTGAAAAAGAAAAAGGCTGCTACTACGATTAGTGCAATTACCAGGACGCTGAAGAATATTTTTGATGCCATTTGCGAAGTGGCAAAAATGTCCTGCTATTTAATTGTTGCGAATATTTAATCTAAATAAATTGTGCCATGATGAAGTAAGTAAGGGCGCCGACTATTATGGGAAAATTAATATTCTATTTAAGTAGAGATAGGCTTTAGTTGAGGTATGCGTCTTTGTGGAACTTCTTTAATTTCTCGTTTTCTCTAATTGGCTTTAGCAGTAAATTTAATTCCTTTGCCAGAGCGGCTTTTAGGTCCATGGGGTGGAGCTTTTTTTCTATGAAATTTTTTTCAAGCTGTTCGTATGAACTGTAAGAAATGTTTCCGCCGAATTTTCCAGGCCTGGAAATTGTGAGCTTCTGTTTTTTGTCTTCTTTCAATACAAAGATTACAAGTTTGAGGAAACCCATTAGACCATTGTTAGGATCGCCTTCAATGCAATTGGCTTTGTTGATTTTTTTATCTATCGTTTTTTCATCGTCCAGCATGTCTATTTTGGAACCTTCTACGCTTGATGACATTTTTTCGCCAACTAAACCTGCAATCATTGGATTCATCAGTTCGACTCTTGGGGCATGGCCAATTTTTGGAAGGAACTCCCGAGCGAAAACAAATATTTTTCTTTGATCTAATCCACCGAACTGAATGTCTGTCTCAAGATAAACTTCGTCCAGGGCTTGCATTATTGGATAGATAAGATTTCCTAACTTTGGATTTTCAGTCATTTTGACGACTTCTGAAGCAGCTTTTGTTGTGTCTCTTGTTGAAACAATCATACTCATCTTTAAAACATCTTCAAAGTATTTTGGCTTTAGCTGGAAGGTTGAGCCCTTTACAAATTCAAGTTTTGCCAAGGGAACATCAATTGACTTAAGCATTTCCTTTATTAATTCTGTATAATATCTTTCTCTTTTTTCAAGCACTTCCCATGGAACGCCGTCTAAGGCTGCGTGCAAATCCGCTATGAGGACTTTAACTTTTAATCCCGCCTTAAGAAAGTCTCCTAGTTTTAGCAGGGGAAAATAATATGAAATATGCGGACTGCCGGTAGGCATTGTTCCCCAGTAAACTGAAGGGTTTTGCTTTTTGTTTAATAGTTCTTTCAATTCAGATTCTGAAATTATTTCCTGTAAATTCCGAGTTATAAGTTGAAATTTTTCTTCATTGTTCATGCAAAGTGGAAATTCGAAGAAGATATAAAGGTTTTGTTCTTTTTTGGGGTATGCGAAGATTGGCGTTTGCTGTTTTTGTCGTTGGAATGTTTCTAATGTTTGTGCTTGTTAATTTGTCTCCTGAGGAAATTGATGATATAGAAGAGATTGAATTATTGGAATTGAACACGAGAATCAGTGTTTCTGGGGAAGTTGTTAAAGAGAGAATTATTTATGAGGGCACGCGGATTCTTGAATTCGATAATGGAGTTGTTGTTTTGTGTGAATGTGATGGGAGCTTTAAGGGAAAGGACGTGAAAATTATAGGGAAAGTTTCAGATTATGAAGGAGAAAGGCAGATTGTTGCGGAAGAGATTTTATTTTGATAAGCGGGGTAAATAGCTTAAATTTGCATATTAAATTAATAAACGTTTAATTATATTACCAACCCCTAACTTACCGTCTTGTGATGATAATGTCTGGCAAGATGGTGGAAACACTAAGGGATTTGGCACAGCAGTTTACTGAACATTTTTTAAATGAAAATTATTTTAACGATCCTTTAAGTTTTTTGACTCTGTCTAATCTTGGGGAAGAAACTTTTTGAGGCGCTGGCCTGCTGCGAGGGGCGATTCTTGTTTGAGTAGTTGCGGGTGCGAAGTATTTTACGGGGCTTGCTTTGCCGTCATCAGACCAAGCGGTGACGCCGAGTAGGATTAGGAAGATTAGCCAGCCAGCTATTGGAATTATCGAAAGCAAGACCCACCATCCAGGTTTGTTTAATTTGTCAAGGATTTTCCAGAACCAGATGAAGTTGAAAACTACGAAAGCAAGAAGAGAGGGAATCCAAAGATAAGGGATGAAAAGCCCAACTAACAGGAATACGGGCCACCAGTGCATGCCGGCCATTTGAGAATAGAGATAGGAATTTGCTATAGGAATCCAAGCGAGCCAAGAATATCTCGTGCCTGTTTTTTTCGCAAGGAGCATTGTCACGATTGACAGATAAATATAGGTTGCGACGACAATGGTTACCAAAATCCAAATAAATTTAGACAGGAAACCTAGAATTTGAACCGGAATCACCTCACTCATGGTATTTTGTAGAGAAATTTATTTAAATATGTTGTGTTATGTTGGATTATGTTGAAGGTCTTTTCTGTGGGCTGTTTGCACTCACCCAACTCACAGTCGTGTGAAGTTTGTAACAAATATTTTTGCATGTTTTTAATTCACCCACCCAATTCGCAGCCACGCTCGCAATTTATCTATAAATTACTCTCGCGTAACATGCTCGCCCACCCGATGCGATATTCCGCCTATGCCGCCAGCCCAAAATATCGCCTAATGCAAAAATATTTTTCTATTTATCTATTAAAATTTCAATTAGGTTTTTTTAATAAATTTAGGGGAGAAGATGCACGAAATTAATATTGCGGATAGGGTTTTGCGGGAGGCAAGGGGTGCGGGAGCTAAGCATTTTTTCAGAGTTGAAGTTGGAGAGCTTTGCGAGATAACCTCGGAGGAACTTGAAGAAGGATTGAAGAGGCTGACGGAAATGACTCTTTCGGATGATTTCAATTCGTTTGGGAATGTTGTGCTGCAGACTGCTGGAAATATCGAAGATTTGGGAGAAGAGAAAATAGAATTTAAAGTTGATTTTAAGCAGAGCCGAGTCAGATGCAAATGCGGTTTTGTGGGGAGGGCAAACATTGTTGACAGAGGACATGGGTATTGCGTCTGGAATTGTCCCTCTTGCGGGTTAAGCGGGAAAAACGTGGAGGTTTTAGAGGGCGGGGAAATTAAGATTGTTGAAGTAGAGTGAAGTTATTAAAAAACTAAATCATGCTGATTGGTATCATCATAAACAATAAAAACTCAGTTATCTTTGGGAAGCAATGAAACTTAGAAGGGGTCGGTTAGTTCTTTTGCTTGGAATAGCTTCCGTGCTTGTTTTATCTTTAATCTTCTATGGGCAAGTCAGCAAACTGAGCGTTCCGAACTTGAATTTTGAACCTCCAGATGAGAGTGGCAGAGATATTGACTCTGACAATGATGGTTTGTCAGACTATGATGAATATTTCATTTACTATACTAACGAGACCAATTGGGACACGGATGGCGATGGCTATTCAGATTATGGCGAGCTATTTTATTACACTCCGCAAACGGATCCTCTTGTGTCTGCAAGCAAGCCAGAACTTCCTGCTCTTGCAATAGGAGACTTTGCAGTCAATTCAAATAACGCTGTCCTTTTGGTAAATATTTCATCGGATATTCCAGATGCAACGAAGTACAAGCTAGAGATGACAGACCAGAACGGAAATCCCAAACCAAATAGTTTCTATTGTTCTCCTTATTATAGCAGGGATAAACAGATTATTGTAAGCCTTCTTTGTCCGACTGTTGATGGGGGAGTTGAGACAATATATTACAGAGTCAGCGCAGTGCATGAGATATCAGTGAATGGAATATTCAATATCGAACTAAGAGTTAGTAATTATAGTGATGTCATTCCTGCGGTTTTCAATTTCACCTATAGGCAGTTGGATTTTTCATTGCAGGCAAACCCAATCCAATCTTTGCCTGGTTCAGTCATGGTGACAGCAATACCAACGGCACCCGCAGATGTAAATCTTAGGAATAGCCTGTTAAGTCAGGCGGAGGTTTATCTTTTCTGCACATATGGTGGCATTCCGGGAATAAGCAGTGGTGAATGCTGGAGCAGTCATTCTGAGGATGGCGGGAACTCAATGCGATTGAATTTCAGGAGCTCTTCAAATATTACAGTGCGATTATCTGATGTAGGAAATGGCTTCTTTTCTATGTATACAAAGAATAAGGGGCTGGGCTCAATATCTCCCGTTCTTCTTAATGTCTCGCCTCCTGCAAACACCCCATTTTTCCCAAGATTTCCACTTGATAAGACATCGATTACAATTACAGACGGCAGTTATGTAATCCTGCCTTTCTGCAATTCAACAGCAGATACAAATTATCAGCTAGAGCTTCCGATTGATATTCAGGCAATCAATACGACCTATACAACTTATTCTGTTGCAAAGATTTCAGGTGCTCAGCCAGGGTATCAAAGATTCAATTATAGTAAACTTGCCGGGCAATATAATTATTTCAAATTGATTTTTAACACCTCATTGCAGTCTGGCATAAGAGAAATGAAATTGTCCTGCTCAAGCAATTGGAATAATTACCAGACTATTAATTTGACAATAAAGCCAAGGCCGAATGTTGCGCTTCCAAAAAGGCTTGTCACAAGCTTCACATGGAGCAATTTCGGAGAATTTGGAAAGGACTACGCTGATTATCTTTCTATATACAGAGGCCTGGGCTTCAACACAGTCCCCGGAGTTGGACTCCATTATCAGAATCCAGACGTATCAAATACAAAATATTTCCCAGAACCTGCGAACAGGACGGGACCAATTTGGGCCGATATGAAATATGGCGTCGAGCATTCCACATTCCACGGTACACTCTATGACTCGTATAGCCAGTCCCGCATGACATTCGGTAATGCTCTAAAGGCATTTACGTGGCCTCCTCCCAATATAAGTGCATCATTTGTTGATAGCCTTCCTTTAGATAATAAATCGGTTGTCTTGAATGGATATTATTTTGACAGCGGAGAATACAAATTGAATGCCTCTAATACAAGGCTATTGAACTTTTCGATTATTGATATACTTGCATCAAATGATTACCTAAACGATTATGGAAAGCCAGGGTTTGCGTTCGATTCCATTTATATGCCGTCGGGTTATGTTCTTGATACAACAAATGAATATAATTTATGGTCGAAGGCAATAGCGTTCTATTCAAAGACGGAAGTTATAGATATGGCTTACAGGGGATATTTCTTCCAGTATAATCTTGAATTATTAAGGCGTTTGATGGCAAGATACAAGCCAGACTATATTTTCATAGATACAGAAATTGGCTATCCCTCTTTCGAATTACCTTATTCTGAAAGCAAGACGCTTGTAAAGCAAATCAAATACTCAAGCAATTCAGCCAGACTCTATCTGCCTGCATCCCAAAGATATGAGACCGATTATGAATATGCACATAGGATTGCTGACGATTTCCTGGGAGAAACAGTGGATGCTATTCATGATGGAAGCTCTACGACTAAGATAAGCATCTATAGCTCCCAAGCAACAGGAAATGCAGGGTATTTTGCCTTTCCTTTCGATATCTTGGAGAATCACAGCATCATAATTGGTCCTGATGTTTTTACCGAGACAAGATACAAGAAACCTTACTGCGATATGCTAAAGGAGAACAGAGACTTTCTTGATGCAAGGCTGAATCCTGGTGAGCCAAAGCAGGAGATGCTCCCATGGCTTTCATCGGGAACATATGGCCAAGTTGAACCAGAAGTAATGTTCAATGCAGTTACAGAGACGTTACTTTGCGGAGCAACTGGATTTGCTTTCTATTCGAGGACAGATGTGGATGATTTTGACGAGATACTAAAGATGTCAGAGGCAATTGGATTGATAGCGCCGTATGAAGATATTATAATGGACGGCGAGTTTGCTGATTCTAACATACAAGATGTTGTGAATGCAGTTGTCTCAGGATATAAATTGAATAACAATTATCTTCTTGCGCTGATTCCTTTGAATGAAAGCTTGCCAGTTTCGTTTAATCTGACTGTTGACTATGGCAATTATACGGTAACGGATTTGAGATATAATCAGACAGTTAATATTTCTGGTGCCGATATTTTCTTTACTAAGACTAATACAAATAGTACTGTCATACTAATAATAAAAGATAGCAATTGCATTGACGGAGTTCAGAATGGCGGCGAAACCGGAGTAGATTGCGGGGGGCCATGTGCTGTTTGTTCTGTTACGCCACCGGATGGTGGTGGTGGAGGCGGTGGCGGGGGCGGCAGGAAAATAGTTCCTCCAGTTGATTTGCCTGTCGGAGGAGACGGTCTTGGCGGTTTGGGCAGATGTCAGGAATTGTGGCAATGCGGAACCTGGAGCGAGTGTGTGAATGGAACAATGACAAGAGCTTGTGAAGACTTAAAGGTTTGCGAAACTGAAGAAGATAAACCTGAAACTCAAGCGTCTTGTGATACAAATAATGGCTCTTCTGGCTTGGTAAGATATGACCTTATATTTGCTGAAGTGATTTTTATTATTGGTGTGATTGGAATTGTGGTATTATTTATGTTAAAGCTAAGGTCTGGTAAAAGTAAGAAAGAAAACAAAGGCTCTTCTGTAACTTCGTGAATAGATAAAAATAAAAGGTTCGGCTCTTTTTAATAAAGATGTGCTTGACAATTCCGGGAAGAATAATTAAAATTGAAGGCGATGTTGCTACGCTGGATTATGGTTCAGAGACGAGAGAGGTGAAAATTGTTGACGACGGTGAAGAGTATAAAATCGGGGATTGCGTGCTTGTGCAGGCGAAGATTGTCGTCGAGAAAGTGCCTGAAGAGCAGATGCAGGGCTGGCTTGAAGTTCTTAAAGATGTTCAAGAGCGAGGAGAAGTTTAATGGAGCCAGAAGTTTATTTTATGAAATATGCGTATCCATGCGCGCATATTTTGTGCGATGTTAGGGGGGATGTGAGCAAGGAAGAGTTTAAGGCTATGGAAGATGCCGCGGTTAACAATAAAACAATGGACAGGGAATATTTGGAAAGGGTTTTCTTTAGGGCGTTCAATAGAATTGAGAGAATTGCTGATGAACTTGGAAAAGACAAGTGGAATATTGAAGTGATAAAAGAATATTTTGTCGAGAGGCATAATGATGTTCTGGAAAAGAGCGATTATCCGGAGAGTTTCAAAGAGATGTGCTGCGTTTACGAAGGTACGGTTATGAGCGAGGCTGACGGAGAAGTCGTTGTTTCTTATGTTTCAAGAGATGGAAGCGAGAAGAAAAGAAAAGTAAAGAAAGATTATTTTGACGAGCTGAAAATCGGAGACAAAGTAAGAATTCACTGGCAGTATGCGGTTGAGCTTTGTTGAAAATCTGTTTTGTGGGTTGTTTTACTTGCAGCCACGCTCGCAGATTATTTATGAATTGCTCTCGCGTAACCGTTCGATAAAATATTATATTAATTCTGCTAGACTGATGGGCTGTGAGTTCTCTATTAACTTGTTTATTTGACTTTGTTTACAGTTGTTAACAGTCATAAATTCAGTTTTGTTACTCTCTTTTCTAAATAGAAATGATTAAAAATGTCTTCGTGCTTGGGTATTCATGCAAAGAGGTATTAAATTTGTCTTAACTTTTTTACTTAGTATTTATCTTCTCGGCGTGTTGTTGTTAACTGGTGGGCAGATTACAGGATTTTCAGTTTTTGAGCCGCATGGTTCTCCACAATATCAAAGTTTAGTTATGGGAAATAGCATTGCAGAAGACATAGGGAATTTTTTTCAGAGGCTTTTTAATGATGAACATGGCGGAGAGGAAGTTTATTTGTCTGAGCCAGATGTAGCATGCCAGGCGAAAGTGAGCGGAGGAGTTTATTCTGATTCTTTTACTGACGAGGATTGCATCATTGAGAAAAATAATGTTTCTATTTCAAATGGGAATGTTGTGCCACAAATTGTATCTGATGCTGGGACGTTGGTTAATGGGCTTGTTGGGTTGTGGCATTTCGATGAAATGAATGGAAACTTAATGAATACGGTTAGCAATGGGCACACAGGAATTGTTTATGGTGGAACACGGCAAGGAATTTTAGGAAAATTTGGTACGGCCTATAAATTTGACGGAGTAGATGATTGGGTTCAAATTTCTGGAAGTGATTTGCAGTTCGCTACAAGCGATTTCACTTTGAGCTTTTGGGTTAATTATACTGGGGTTGGGGGAAGGATTGTGGGTACTGCTGATACAATAGGCACAAATTTTCCAGGATACGATTGCTGGCTTTTTTCAGCAGGGAATGGAAAAATTCAGTGTGACATTGATGGCAAAAACGGGCATAAAATTGGACTAAAATCTTCAAATGCTTATAATAATGGACGATGGCACAATGTTATTTTAACTGTGAACCGGTTAGATTCTGCTCAGATGTATGTCGATGGTTCCTTAGTCGCATCTAACTCATCTGCAAATTTGTTAGGGGACATAAATAGCGGATATAACTTATCAGTGGGAAGGCTCGAGGCGTACAATTCGCAGTATTTCAACGGTTCAGTCGATGAAGTTGCTGTGTGGAATAGAAAATTAAGTGCAAGTGAAGTTCTCACATTAAATAGTTCAGCAGTTGATTATTATGTTACACTAGGAAATTTCACGTCAAAACAAATATATTTAGACAGGGAATATAATGCAGTTACTGCGACTTGGAGCGATTCTTCGATAAAACTTGAGATTACTAGCGATGGGACCAATTGGTGTGATATTGCAAGCGGTAATCTTTTAAGAAAAACAACCTGTTCGCAATTGCCAGCGAATAACTTTACTTATCGTGCGATATTTAATGGCAATGTAAATTTAAGTTCTGTAAATTTTGCTTTTGAAAATGAAGATTGCTGGAATAATATTGACGATGATGAAGATGGCGCTATTGATTGCGTCGATAGTGATTGTTCTGGGACACGGGCATGCAAGACAACTTTGATAAATCCTTCAAGGACGACATGCACAGCCCCTTGCGGGGTGTTTTTCGATGGGATTGGAAGACTATCTTGGAAAGATATTGAAGAGCACAGGTTTGATTGGGACTTTGGCGCGGGGACGGAAAGTGATGTTTCGTCTGGAGGGAGAAACTTTAGGGGGTATATGGCTGCGCATGTTTATGAAACTCCTGGAAATTATAATGTAAGTTTGAAAATGTACAAGAACAATATTTTTGTGGAAGAGGATAAAGTAACGGTAAATGTTTTGCCTTTCATGGGAAGGACGATTTGTGTTTCTTTAGCGGGAGATTTTATTGGTTGTCCATCGGGAAATGTGGGGGACCACTATACAGATTTTGCAAGCGCTTATGCGCAAAAGGCGTCAGGCATGCGAATCCTTTTCCATAGAGGTGACAAATACTTTATAAATCCAAATGGAAACAATTCGAATCCGAATTTTAATCAGATAACATTCTCAGAAGTCAACCTTGGAGCATATGGGGACAGCAGCCTTGAAAAGCCATTATTTGCAAATGCAACTTTCTCGATAGATAGATTGACTATGAGCGACTTGCATCTCTCAGGCCAGTTCTATCAGATGCCAAGTGGTTATCTCTTTACAGGCTATTCCACCGCAGTTGTTTTGCGCAGTGAAATAGGTCCGACAAATTGCGTGCATGCAGGCATACAGGTAAGCTCAGAAGCGTTTATTGTTGACAGCACTATTCACGACCTTAGTGGAGATGATGTGACTCAAATATGCTCGTATACAGAATCTTTTGGTATGTTTATGGGGGGCGATGGTCCTGCTGCTATTTTGAATTCAAGAATTGACAACACCCAGCGTGCGAATATAAGAAAGTATAAGGATAAAGTATTGCTTGCAAATAGTTTTCTTGGCTATCCACACACAAATCCAAATTTGCGTTTTTATAATAAATGGAACCTTGTGACAAATAATACTTTTTATGGCGAGGGCGGACAAGTCATAGGTACTGGTCAGGGTCCGTTTGATGCAGATAATGACCCAGAGAAAACGGATTCAAATATAATAGTTGAAAAAAACTATTTCATTTCCATGAACCGACCAGGATCTAAATTATTTGCTGAAATGCCAGCTAATAATGAAGTCATTAGGAATAACTTTGGCATTAATCCAAATCATTTTGTTAAAATCACAACAATTTATAATAGCAGCGATTATGTAATGACTCCTGCTAATAATGTATCTGTTTATGGAAACACGGTTTATTCTTATGGACTTAGGTATTTTGTAACTATGGATGACCAGCCAAGGGACAATATTCGCGTCCAGAATAATCTTATGATTTCTCAATCATACGACAATATTAATATAGGAAACCACATAATCGATTCAGCCCTCAAGTCCAGGATATCTTTATTCAATGAAAGCAATAATTTATTCTTCTTCAAGGAAGCGCCAGCTAGTCTGAAAATGTATAGATACAATAATACGCTATTCAACCTTACCGAATGGCAGAATTTTGGATTCGGACATAATAGCAGAGTTATGGATGTCTCTGGATTGTATGGGGTTCCTGTTTATTCGGCAGTGTTGCTAATAAAATCAAAGAGTTTTAATGTTGCAGCTTCAATATCAGGGTCTGCGGGAAAACATTTGACAGTCTCTTCATTAAATGCTGATTTTGTTACAAACGGCATAGTAACTGAAGATGATGGGTCTTTAGTTTCAAATCTCAAAATCATTTCTGCGCAAAATGGACCATCAAGTCTGGACTGCAATCAAAATAATTCTCGTGATACTGATTACAGTTTATGTGGAAGTTTTGAACCGTTTAGATTTTCTCCTGAAGTCATGGTTGTTAAATTAGGTCAAAACCCGAAGGATTCTGGTTATTACCCACCAGTTTTGGTTGACGGGTCTGAAAACTTGGTAGTAAACATGACTTATTTCCCAAGCACGACTACAAGACTTTACATTCCATATCCAGGCAATTTCTCAGTCGGAAATATTATAACATTGGACATTCTTCCTGATGAAGTACAAACAATAACTTCTAAGGGTACGGATGCAGATGGCGCCTATATTGATATTTCTCCAGGTTTGTCTAAAAGGCCAAGACCGATGGTGACGATATACAAGTGGGCAGATACTATCGATACAAAAGTAAGATTATATCCAAAAAGTACGAGTATGACAATTGATGCGGGAACTCCACTGCCTGGATTATTTGAAGACTTTTATGGTAATTTAAGGACGGGAACACCAGATATCGGGGCGTTTGAATATCAATCAGGAACAGTATGCGGAAATGGAATTGTTGAAGGAACAGAAGTTTGCGATGGAAATAACTTGAATGGACAAACTTGCCAGAACCAGGGATTTGGTGGAGGAACATTGGTATGCGCTGGCAACTGTCTAAGCTTTGTAACAACTGGATGCACTTCTTCATGCACTAACGAATGTTCTACTTCTGGAGCAAAACAATGTTCCGGGACATTGGATTATCAGACATGCGGAAATTACGACGCTGATTCATGCTTGGAATGGTCTAGCGCGGCGGCATGCGGAACAACTGACTGCGATTACTTAGACACGCAATGCAGAAATTACAATGATGTTTCACCAGTTTGCTCTGGAGGTACTTGCGGGCCAGGAATATGCGATATTTTTACAAACACAATTGCAGAAACATCCTGCACGAATGGTTTCTGCGACGAAAATGGAAATTGTGTTCCTTGCGCGATAACTTTTGCAGCATGGAGCGCTAGCAATGTAATTCAAGGAACGCAAGTGAGTTTGAGCATACAAGGAACAAACTGCAATGGAAAGCAGGTTAATTTGACAGTTTGGGAAGATGATTCTGGATTGGGAGATGATTTGGCAGTAACTCAACCATCGCTTGTTATGTTTAGCGGAAATAACGCAATAGCGGCGTGGAATTCTGAATGGCAGTGTGATGGGGATATAGGAGGAATCTGCATGCTAGGAAATCCAGAATATTATTTCACAGCGACGCAAGTTGGTAATTTGACGAATACATTGACAAGCGCTGCGCCTGAACTTGTAACGACGAGAAGCAGTGCTATATGTCCTGATGGTATTGTACAATTACCTGAAGAATGCGACGATGGAAACACATACAATAATGATTCATGCATTTCTTGCAAGAATGCATATTGTGGGGATAATCTCACTCGCACTGGAGTAGAAACTTGCGATGGAAATAATTTGAGCTGCATGATAAACTTGTATAATGGAATACAGACGTGCAATTCTTCATGCTCTGGATTCAATAGCTGCGCTGCGACTGAATACTGCGGAGATTTAAAGAAAAATGGAAATGAATTTTGTGACGGTGACAGTATTTCCTGCAATGTCAATGGTTATAATGGAATAGCTTGGTGCAATGGTGCATGTGCAGGTTATAGCTCCTGCGTTTTGACTGAAAGCTGCGGAGATGGAATAATACAAAGCGCAGCCGGGGAGCAATGCGACGATAATAATAAAATTGATGGCGACGGATGCGACAAATTATGCAAAATAGAAATTATTGGAACAATGCCTTCTTTGAATGTTGCTAATCCTGGCGAAGGAAACATTTATGTAAACAAGCCAGTGCCTTTGGAATATACCGGAGCTGGAAACCCCGCAGCAAATTGCTGGTATGTTTTAGATAATAATGCTAAAACATCTACAACATGCAGTGTTAAGACAACAATAAGCATTTCGGCTCCTGTGAAGGGTGTTGTTTATAATCACAATATAACAGCTTTTGCGAACAATAGCGTCGGAACTGTAAATGTGACAAAACATTTCAAAGTAAAAAGCACAAGGAATGTAAAAGTTCAATATACGACCTTCGCGGGTTACGGACAGACAACGGACTTGGATAATCTTACAGACACAGAATTGCAAAACGCTTCATTGATTTTGGATGACGGCTTGAGTGGGGCCATTAGCTCGGACAATGTTAATTTAACTGCGATTGCTGTGAATGATACTGAAGATGAAAACAGCACAATTATTGATTTAGACAGTTATGTGAACATTTCTGACAAAAAAATTAGCGTAGACAACACAGGACCTGAAATATTCACTGGAAATTCAACTTTGATATTTAGGAATATTTATTTCAAGCAGCCGAAAATATTGCGAAATGATTTTGATTGCGGCAGTGATTGCGTCATAAATAATTATGACACTGATTTGCATATACTTGAAGTCAGTGTGCCTGGATTTTCATATTATGAAGTTATCGAAGGCTATGCTGCGCCGTCCGGCGATGATGGCAGTGGGGGCGGCGGAGGCGGTGGAAGTGGTGGAGGAGGCGTTCTTCCTCTTAGAAATCAGACTAATCTTACTGGAATTGGAAGTTGTTCTGAACTGTGGCAATGCAGTTCTTGGAGCGAGTGCGCGAACGGAACGATGACGAGAGTTTGTGAAGACCTCAAAGTTTGCGGTAGTGAAGAAGAGAAACCTGAAACTCAAGCGTCTTGCGGAACTGACTTTGGGGGAATTTTAGAAAATCCGATTTCGTATTCGACGATATTTGTTTCAGGTGTGATTGGGGTAGCAGTCATTGGAGTTCTTGTGTTCTTTTATTTCAGGTTTCTGAAGAAGTCCAATATCAAAAAGAATTTAAACGTTTTAATCTGAATATCATTATGAGTAAAGAGGGAATTGGAACATTTTTGGCTTTCTTAACTGCGATAGTCAGCGGCGTGTCCATTTTTGCGAATAAGTTTTTTATTACGGGATTGGATGCGACGGTATTTACTGCAGTTAGGGCGATTATTATTGGGCTTGTGTTTTTGGTTTTGAGCTTTTATTTTCATTCATGGAAAGCGAAGGAGAACAAGAAGATTCATTGGGGTTATCTGCTATTTATTGGGATTGTTGGAGGGGGAATCGCTTTTCTTCTGTTCTTTAATGGATTGCAATTGACGACTGCCGGAAGGGCTGGGTTTTTGCATAAGACTTTGCCGTTGTATGCGACGGTTTTGGCGTTTTTGTTTTTGAAAGAGAAAATTGGAATGAGGCAAGGGCTTGCGCTTTTGATTATGCTTGCGGGCTTGGCCGTGATGGTGCTGTCGAGTATTCCTGCTGGGGAATTGTGGGCGAATCCGCAATTGGGAGATGGGCTTGTGATTGCGGCGACGGTGCTGTGGGCGATTGAGAATGTTGTTGCGAAGAAAGCGATGCTCAAAGGAGAAAGTAATTTTGTTGTTTCTTTCTCCAGGATGTTTTTCGGAGGAGTGCTTTTGTTTGGGATTGTTTTATTTATGGGGAATTTTGATTCTATTTTGAGGTTGAGCGGAACGCAATGGATTTATGTTTTGGCGTCTAGCGCTTTGTTGTTTACTTATGTTCTGACTTTTTATTGGAGTATTAAGTACATTAATGTTTCAAAGGCGACGACGATTTTGCTTCTTGCGCCAGTGATAACCTTGATTTTAGGAAGCATGGTTTTGCATGAGCCAGCGCCAGCTTGGCAGATTGTAGGGAGCGCGTTAATTTTGATTGGAGCTTATTTTGTTTACGGAGTGAAGAGCGAGTTTAGAGAGATTTGATTTTTGATTAATTGTCCGCAATTGAGTTAGGCTGCGGAGATGTATCGGCTCGCTAACGCTCGCCGCCGAGAAATTATTATACTGCCACTGCGAAATCAACCCCCTTTAATTATTCATCTTATTTTCTTTTTGTTCAGTTTTTTATAAGATTCTGCTCTTCAACAGAACTTATCTTATTTATCGAGGTAACCTTATTTATGGATAATACAACAGCCTTCAGAACCGATATATATATATTATTTTGCCTGAAGAAAGTAACTAGTGTTAAGCTAGTTGATAGTAAATAGTTGAAAGGAGGGATGAATATGAAAAGTAAAGAAATCTGGATGATAATAATCGTGGCTGCTGTTGTCGGCGTTCTTTCTTCTGTCATAACTGTTCTCGTTATGAACGGAACATCATCACCGTTATTGAGCGGGGTGAATGCTAATGAATGCACTGCCGATGGAACTTGCGAGATGAATTCTGCAACGCTTCCAGATAATGGTTCTGTCCGATTTGGACACGATGGTATTTGGATGGAGGGTGGAGGCGAAATATTAAATGTGTACCGATTAATGAGCTCGAGCCGTGATTCGTGGATAGACCTCGGTTGGGAGGGAATAAAGTTAACTGGTCCGACTACTGTTTCTAACCGTTTAACTATTGGAAGTGATCCTACAGAGAAGGTTCAGATTGCAAATGGTATGGTCTCTGCAAATAGTTTAAATGCAAACAGTTTAAGCGATTCTGCTTCTCCGTATAAATATCCAATTAGAGCAGCCTATGTTTGCGTAGATGGCGGCGGTACGCTGTATAGAAGTGCAATTGCTTGTCCACAAAGCGCGTGTGGCGGTAACGGTCAACAATGCTGTGGTTCAAGTACAGACATAACAAAAGTCAGATGTCCAAGTGTAAGCGTATTTGCTGGTGCATACTGTGAAGCTAATACAAACCTTTGTAGGCCAGGACCAGCAGACTAAGACTAGAATTTTATTTTTTTATTTTTTTCAATTGGACGCCAGATTTGATGGCTGGCGTCTTGATTATTTTACTTGCTTCTTTTGTTTCAATTGGACTCGCAACTGCGTGTTGTGCGAGTCTTGATTTGTTGGCTCACTCCGCTATTTGTAAATTTTTTGACGTTGCTTTTACCCGCCCACCCACCCGATGCGATATTGCCTTAGATAATATGATCTTTGGCAATATCGCCTAGCGTCAAAAAATATTGTTCGTTCGCAAATTATCACACCACCGTCTCAGACCATCTTGTTGCGGGTTTTTTGTTTTCAAATAGCTTAAATTTTCAGGAACGTAATAAATATTGATACGACATCTGGAAATAGATGAAGATTTGCAGGTCAGCTACTCTCTTTAGAACGGCCGTTATTTCATTATTATTTAAAAGTCCGAGGGGAAAAGAATAAAAACTAATTTTGTTATGCTGGGAGAGAACATGAAAGTAACTATTCAAAGCATTGAGAGGTTTCAAGAGGATAATTTTTTTATGAAGGTCAAGCCTGAGAGGAAGTTGTGCTTTAAGGCAGGGCAGTTTGTGATGATAAAATTTAACGGGGTTGAGAAGCCGTTTTCTATTGTGTCTTTTCCTGGAGAGCAGACGATTGACTTTTTGATTAGTACGCACCCAAATGGGGCTTTGACGCCGAAACTTTTGAAGATGAAACCTGGAGAGAAGTTTGAGATTGAAGGGCCTTATGGATTTTTTAATGTGAAGGAAACGAAGGCGAAGGAAATTATTTTTATTGCTGCGGGGACGGGGATTGCGCCGTTCAGGTCAATGGTCATGGATGCTTTGCAGAAATTTCCTAAGAAGAAGATTAAATTGATGTTTGGGTTTAGGTACGACCTTTATTTTGAGAAATATTGGAAGGAGCTGGAGAGCAGCTATAAAAATTTTTCTTTATTTTTCTGCTGTTCTAAGCCTGGAAAGAACTGGAAAGGGAAAGAAGGAAGAGTGACTGCGTTTCTAGAAGAAGAAATTAAGAACGCAAAAGACAAGGAAGTTTATATCTGCGGGCCGCCGCCAATGGTTATGGATACCCGAACGATTTTACTGGAGAAGCTGAGTTTTAAGAAAGAGCAGATTAGAACGGAGAAATGGTAATCTTGTTGGACGAACAATAGCTTAAGTTTGCTGTTATAAAATAGCGTGACATCCTCCGCACCCTAAAGGTTTGACTCTGCGGAGTCAAATCTGCCTGCGGGCGGAGTGCGGCTTCCCACGAC
>Ga0209518_1001595_pt1 | contig 23649 bp, 33 predicted proteins | sample RifGroB1_FD_183993 | JGI IMG/M metagenome (GOLD analysis project Ga0209518, IMG submission 183993) | Groundwater microbial communities from Rifle, Colorado, USA - Groundwater B1 (SPAdes) (version 2) | ecosystem: Environmental > Aquatic > Deep subsurface > Groundwater | place: Rifle, Colorado...
TGTTTCTCGGTCTCTCTCTGTCTGTCTCTCTTCCTTCCTTGCTTGCTTTCACTCACCATCGTTCACTTCTAACGTTACGGACGTCAGCACACTTCTTCTGTCTCACTGAGCTACTCTGGCTATATCTCTCTCGCGCACCCACTCGCTTATCACCCACCAGACTCACCACGTTTGACCAGGGCAAGAACTTCACACCCTATCCTTCTCCCACACCGCATCATAATCAACATCGTCATGGACATACATCTTCGCCGTGATGCTAGGGTCCGCATGTCCCAGAAAGCGACTCGTTGCCGTGAGGCTCACACCCTTCACGATATGAAGGTCAGTCGCCCGACTGTGGCGCATGGTGTGAGGACTGATGTTCAGACCCATCTTACAACCCACCCGCTTAATCACCTTGAACACACCATTACGAGATAACGGTTCACCGTCTTTCTTCTCAAAGAGCCAGGTACGAGGCACCAGTCCAGGGTACGCGTATCGGATGTCATCATACAAGTCACACGGTATCTCCAGATGACGAGGCTTCCGTCCCTTGCCCCAGACCAGGACGCGCACGCGGTCATCGCTCACCTCACAATCCTTTACGCGTGCTGTCACCATCTCCGTGACACGGCACCCCGTCTTAAACAGAAAGCGAAGAATCACTTGCGTCTTTTCAGATGCGACCGCGATGAGAGACATCACCTGGTCTTCCGTCAAGCACATATCACGCCGTATCGACTTCTCAGTCCGATACGTGGGTATCTGCTCAAACACCTTCTCAACGATCAAGCGACGACTTCGACTATCCCCCCCCACTTGAGCGCGAATGACCTTGAGAAGGGCATATTTGTGGAGGTTCAGACTACTCGGCGAGAACTTCCACCGTAACCCATTGAAGTACAGACGCAAGCTCTCCTCACCCACCGAAAGACCATGCTCTGTGAGAAACGCGTTAAAGCAAGCAACCACCTCACAATACGTTTCCCGTGACCGCTCCATCAACCCACTCTTACCATCGTGTACCGTGAGATAGTCTATGATTCGGGCATCAAGCTGCAACAGGTCATCTGATGTATCAACAATCACTGGAAGGTTCATCATTTCAGTCACAACCTTTCAAACACCCCTTCCCATACCCCCACGCAAGACAGTACATCTCTCCTATACGTCCAGCCCTTCCCTTGCAGAAATCGCTTTAACCAGCCAATATCCGCAACGCGGATTTCTCCGCGCTTAGAATGCAGGATGACAGTCAGTTGGATATTCCCAATTCGCGTCGTTTGCATCTGAAGCATCGGCTTGATGAAGCGACGCATCCCATCCTTCAGACAGGCATTAACGGCTTTCTCATTCATTGCCTGCGACTTCAGGAATTGAGTTTGCTTATTTCTGTCCAGGTAAAACTTCACGCTTTTTTTATCCTTCAGGAGCATCAATCACAGCCTGGGGTGGCTGACAAAGCTCCATGATATTCACCAAACACTTGAGTTCAGCGAATGATGCCAAACCATCAATCTGAACCTTATCTTTTTCCTCCCACCTAAACCAGAAATTAAAGAGGAGTCCAGATTCATGTATGATGCGCTCTGCTGTTTCGACAAAATCTTCCATTGAGTCCTTCCGTAGAGTGAGGAAATGCTGAATGATAAATGATAAATTCAGCATTCAACACTCATCATTTATCATTCAGCATTTCTTTAGCATTCAGCATTTCTTCATTTCTGAGTTCAATCACGACCCCCCCAAGCCCACAGGAGCCGACGCCATCGGGACACGCTGCGTATCGCCTGCCGTTCGTTGACTGCACCCGCAAGCAGGCATTCTAGGGTGTCAATGCGGTCTTTTGCGAACGCGGCATCAGAAACAGCACGGGCAGTTGACGTCTCCAATTCATCCAGCAGCCTATCCACCTCGCCCTGTAACTTCTCCGACATCTGCTGGAAAGCAAAACGCGCCTCCTCCAGTTCGATAGACATCTGGGCGTTAGCATGGTCAGCCGCTAACGCCCTCTCACGCACGGGGTCGATGTCAAGTATCCAGTGGCTTTCACCGCGTCCAGGCTGCTCACTCACAGAAGCACCCAGGACAAGCATGAGATCGACCAGCTTGGGATAGCTAGTTTCGGGGAACGCGATGGATTGCCCATCAATTACGATGGACACCTTCGCCTTTAGGGGTCCATGGTCAATGATTGAGATTTGCATGGCGATTTCTACTCATGTGACTTTTTTATAGCACGGTTGAGCCAGAGTGATGTTTCTTCCAGCCTCTCAATGGCTTTAAGGACATGGTCATATTGAGAAAAACAACCACCTTCCACGTTAAGCTCCTCCAGAAAACCGTCCTGACTCATTTTGCGAATCCAGTTGTCTACAATAATTGAGATATCAATGAGCCACATCTGGGAAGCTGAAAGCTTATAGGTGATTTTCACGGGCGATTGTAAAAGCTGTTGTGTAAGATCTTCGGACACTGTTTCAGATTGGGGTTTCATTTCTATACCTCCATTAAAGCGATTGTGCCGAGAGGGGCTGTGTACCCAACCGTCTGGCACCTTCCACGCCGATAATCGCACATTCAGAACAACCTCCGTATTAGGGAAATGACTCCGTACCATACTCCAAGAGAGAGGGAGATACCCGCGCCCCATATAGCGAGGCGGCATAAGATTTCGAGTGAGGTATCACGGGCTTTGCGACGATAATAATCACACATTGACTGGCTCCTTTCGTGCCTCTTTTCGGGTCCTCAGCGTTTCTAGTAGGTTGGCCACGTATCCGATGCAGGGGTTTAAGCCATGCCCGTAAACCGTAACTGTTGGGCCTCAACCGTAATATCAAACCTCTCGCCGCGCAGGAAGTGAAAGAGGCCGACGACATCTGACACCTGCTCGGGGGTATCCAAGCCGACGTCAAGGATGAGTCGCACAAATTCGGGTTTCTTGATAGTGCCATCCTCCGCAAGTTGCGCGGGGGTGATGGCGATTTTGTTAATGGTTGCTTGCATCATCAGGCTCCTCCGTGGTGTGCATCAAGGGCATCTCAGGCGGGCAATAGCGTAGGCTGGACTGGCGCACAGCTAGAATTAGGTCGAGGTACTGATCCACCGCTCGACGGATAGCCTCTGCTATCGGGATGCCCGTCTCTTTCGACAGGTCTTTGAGTTGCGTGTATTGCGTGTCGGTGAATGATGTTTGGAATTGTATCATATCAGTATTATACAACATCATATCAAGCCGTGTCAATAAAATTCACACCGCATGCCTGCCCGCCTTCCGATTTCTCCGAGCAAGCGAATCTGCGAATCTTGTCCGCCCATTCGCTTATTCGTGCTTTGTGATACAGCCAACTCTGAAAAGCATGAGTGGTCAAGGAACGAGGCGAACCCCTGAACGGAGGACACATCATATTCCAAAAGGCAAAATGGACAGGTTATCGTTCCCTTCACCACCGAGATTCGGATCATTGCTTCGCCTTCTTCATTCTGAAAGACGGCTTCGCCTTCTTCTTTCAGCAAGACGGCTTCGCCTTCTTCATTCTGAAAGACGGCTTCGGTTTTCCCACTTATCATTAAGCATTCATCACCCATCATTTCCCACCTCCTTTTCTTTAATGCGTTCTCCCGCCCTGCGGACCTCATTCTGATAAGATTCACGCAGGAATGGGATGCAATTTGCCTTTGATAAGAAACTCATTGTAGGAATAATCGCCAGCAGTTCTGATTTGATCTCAGTGATAAGCTCACGCTCGGCATCAGTGAGCGCACGACTCGTGCGGATTTTGTCACCCTCGACAGAGAGGGTTAGCCCATCAGCTTCCCACTGGCGAAGGACAAGCAGAAGTCGGTTAGTTTCAGGTATCATCAAATCCCCTCCTTAACCCCTCGTTTCATTTGCAAAAAGCCTTACAATTTCCTGCATATCTGCTATGAGCCGCTGGGCATGTTAGGAGTGTTAGGAGAAAAGACAGCAGCGCCTCCAGCAGAACAGATCGAGAAGTTTCATTTTTAGCCCCCCGCATTCACGCATACAGGTTCGCCTTCTTCATTCTGAAAGACGGCTTCGCACAATTCCTTTGTATACGATGAGTGTACCTTTGTGTGTGATCGTACACTAACCTCAAAGCCACGCGGCATCTACATCCTAGAGGGTATAAGCAACATTTTAGTGTACCTTAGTGTACCTTTTGCCCCCACTACAACGCGAGGACCCAGGAGCTCAAAAGGGCTGGCAAAAAGTACACTACACTAAAATCAAATCAGCTCTGAACCCGCATGGCCATTGCCCACGTGACCAGTGTAGGGTTGTTCCAAAGGTACACTAACTGCCAACTGTATACCCTTCCACACGATACTTTTCGCCCCAGAGCGGACTTTTTCCAACCCCTGCGCGGCGAGTTTTTCCCCAAAGACACGCTGCGAGATAGCAAACTCACCTCCATGTTCGCACCACCCCTTAAATGCTTGATACAACGCGGTTGCTTGAGACTCACCATCCAGTTCACACCGTTCTTCAATGAACCGCCCAACAATATCCATCTGCTCCCGATACGCTTGTGTTGCTGACCGAATGGAATCCGACATTGGCAAACCATCAACTTGCCATTTCAGACACCCCTCAATTGCCCAATTCAGGATACCTGGCCATTCTTTCCTAAGCAACTCAAGTAAAATCGCCCGTGGGATTTGTTCTCGTTCAGAAATCTCTACAAGAAACGGAACCAATCGGATGCGTCTCCATATTCCGTAATCAGTCCCGCGGATAATCGGCTTGTGATTCGTACCAATCCACAGCTTGTGGGTAGGTTCAAACTCAAACCAATTTTGGTACATGTAGCGAGCTTTCATTTTATCCCCACCCGTCAATCGCTTGACTAATGGCTCGTGGAGGCGCGCAAACTCTCCAATTTCGGTTGTTGCTACAAACCGAGCCCCCACCAAATCAGCAAGCCCCGTTGGGTGATTCTCATGTCGGCGCATGATGAGGAGGTCAGGTTCAGAGTGGCGCGCATATTCACCGAGCATCCCCATCAGTGTCTCAAGAAAGACAGTCTTTCCATTCGCGCCCTCACCATACAGAATCATCAAAACCTGCTCATGAATGCGTCCCGTCAAGGAATAGCCGACCGCGCACTGTAGAAAGTCAATAACTTCCGCATTCCCATCCATCCACAAATTCATCGCGTCCATCCAACGCGGGCATTTTGCAGTCGCATCATACGTCACAGGCGCAAGTCTTGTTATAAGATGCTCCCGTTGGTACGTGACCAGCTCACCCATCTGGAGGTCAACCGTCCCATTCTCTACCGTCAGCCTCCACGGGTCAACATCCAGAGATTCAGGGATGATAGCAATCCCATGCTCTGATTTAGCCAACGAAATCATCGCCTCATACTTGGCACGGGTATCCGCTATCTTTGCCTGAGCCCGAATAAACTTCGCACTCACATCATCACCTGACTCGAGTGCGTCAGCAGCATCTCTCAACATCTTCACTGTGACCGATTTCGCTCGTCTCATAATTTCAAGGGTACGATCCGTCCGCCATCGTTTGCCATCCCAAATCAGCCACTTATCCCAATCCCCACAGAAATGCAGATCGACCCCGTGCGACTTAACGAGTTGCTTCGCCCGCCACCCATCCGAAAACTGTATATCGTCCGATTTAGGGACAGTCGTCGCTTGCGCTGTCCCTAAATCGTCCCTGGTGACGTTATTGGGCTTAGGGGTATCCACCACCCTATCCCGAGTGGAATCATCGGTAGGGCGGGCTGTTTTTGTTCTTCCAGAAGAACGTTTAGAACTCCCTTCAAAGAACGGTGTGGGGTCATAAACCCCACGAAAGTCCATCCAATTCCGACCCCGACACGAATCATGAGGACACACAAAGCCAAGCCGTCCACTGGCTTCCTGTTGTAGCTGCGCATCCCCTCGATGGTCTGGATTAAACGGGCAATCCATTCGCCACACGACATCGCTTCCTTTATCGCGTCGCTTGGCTTCGATGCTATAGTGAGCAAGGTAGCGGTCAACGTCGAGTCGTGGGTATTCACCACGAGACGGGTGAGTGGTGAGTGGTGAGTGGTGAGCAGTGAGTGGTGAGTGGTGAGCAGTGACGGGTAACTGGAAGCTGGAAGGGATAAGAAGATCGATGATCGCGGATAGATCGACGCGTTCAATCATTTTAGGCGGTTCAAGAGATGCCCGTCGATGCGGGGCGTCGGGGGTGTTATCTCCCTTGACGGCGAGCGTACCGTAAACCTTCCATATCCGTGAAGGGTTGCCAACGGTGCGGTCTACGGATACAAGGTCATTACTAAACGTGTCAGCCAGCCAGTCTAACAGACGTTTCATCTTGGCTTGCGTCTCTGGGGTATTGGAATAGCCGATTAGGGGAATGAGTCCGTGCGCACCGTTTCCACTCATAGCAGGAATGACAGGCACGCCGTGCGGTTCAAAGACTTCACAGATGATACGGTCGCGACAGGCAAGCGCGAGGGCAAGTTCGTTGTCAGAGGAAGGGGTGTCAGCAGGTCGGATGGGGTCCACATCAAAGGGGAACCACAGGATAGAAATGATGTCCTCGTCCTTTGCGGTGACTTTGACCCCGAACGCGAGTTTGTTATGCGAGCGGCGCATCAGCTTCAGGTCGCACGGGTTGAGCGTGGCGTAAATCGCAGCCTTGCCATCAAACGGCGCAATGTTACGGGCGGCTTTTTCGTAATCAGTGTAATAGCCCGCAACGACCTTGCCAACGTATTCACGCCTACCGTTTACCACAACGTAGGAGGTCTTCGGTATGATACGAATTTCAGTACACCCGCCCGCTTCAATATGGGAAAGTAAGGTTAAGAACCGCTCAACAGGGTTCATAATAGGTTCCATCATAAATCCTTTCAGGTTGCGCCAGTACAGGATTTATGGTACAATTCCTATACCAACGCAGGTTAATGGATAGACAAGTTGGCTTATGGAGGAAAGCCCTAAGCCTTCTTAATTGTAACACAAATTCAAAAAGAAACACAACAACTGAAAATCGCCCTGGAAAGCAAAGATGCCAGGGCTTTTTTATTTCCGCTCTCCAAGCCGAGGAGAGCCTCGTGCTTCCTGTTCCCGCAATTGACGTGCCACTTGCGAAAGCTCAGTTACATCAATAAGCAGACAGGGCCCGACCACCATTTTAGGTGTTATCAGCCCGCGCTTCATCCAGAGGGAGACAGTCCCTTTGGTAATCCCCACCCGTTTCGCCGCAGCAGTACACGTCATCAAGTTTTCCATTCTTTTTGTAAATCCTCCTTTCTCTAGGCACAATATGATAACATATATCGTGATAAAAAAGCCAAAAAAAAGCCGCGTCAAATAAAAATCACACTTTTTTCTTGACATCACCCCACACCATTCATATAATTAAGTGTGATAATTCGTCTCATTTAACAAACATGAGGGTATTATGGCACACTACAGCATAAAGGACAAATCGCCTATATGGGGAAGCGTCAACAAGTCAACCCTTCCAATAGAAGCCTTTGCCTATCCTCATGCGATGATGCTTGCTGGGAAGATGACAGAAAAAAAGGCTCTCTACCTTCCCAAGTCAGAGTGGAAGTTACCCCACCATTGGGAATCTGAAGGAAAACTCTGGGCACACCCAACAGGAGTTCAACTTGCCCTTCAAGCCATGGGGGCAGGACTCATGGGACAGAAAGTCAAACTTCCTGCCAGTGCCACAAGCATCGTAAGGGCACACCTAAACCAACATCTGAAAGGAGTAGAGCGTGTGAATACCAAGAAAGCAAAACAGAAAAAGGTTATAACCGCCGAGCAAGCATTAGATCACCTGGAACAAATCGAGAACAACGATACAACCGTTCTCGACATTGAGGGATTAGCTCGTTGCATTGAAAGCCAAGAAGAAGCACTGACTCAGTTATGCACCTCACTTGACTTAGAAGAAGTCAATCTCAAGAATGCACAATCTCAAATTGAAAAGTTGGTTGCCGAGAAACAAAAAGTTGAGAAGCTAACCACCGATCTCACCACAAGTCTCACAACCATCAAGACACTTGAGACCGAAAGGGATACGATAAAATCCGAGAAAGAAAAAACCGACACTCTCTTTACGCTGCTAACCACAGAACGAGACACACTTCAAGCCACAGTCAACACCCGTCATAAAAAGTTAGTCTCACAAATTGTTGGCAAACACGAGTTAGTTGGACATGATAAATTAGCAGTCGAGGCATTCAAGACCCGCGCAGAGAAGCTCACGTTTGACGAACTCGATGCAGAGATGACAACGATCACGAAACAACTTGAGGAGAGCTGGGGGCCTGCCATCCGAATAAGCCAGCCCGCAGATGGGGTAGAAGCCCTGACCCGTCCACTCAACCTAGCAAAACTGCAAGGATTTCGAGTATGAGGAAGAAATGCTCAATGCTGAATGTTCAATGTTTTTCATTCATCATTCATCATTTAACATTCATAATTACAATGGCCCAGCGAATCAAAGGGTTCTTAACAGAGAACAAGCCCACTCACACAGATACAGTGATGCGAATCGAGAAAGGAGACATTGTACTCCTACGCAACGAGTATCTGGAGGTGGACGGCTTCTTCCGAACACACAAAGGAAAACTCTGCATGAGGCTTGGTATCCCGAAGGAACGAGAGAAGTTTCGTCACTGGGCACAGAAGAACCCTCATAAGGTCAAACACTTAGAAACATGCACCACCCTATTATGAAGAATTGAGGATTGACGATTTCGGATTGGAAGCGATCCTTCTTCAATTCCGCAATTCCACAAGGAGGATAACACGATGCCAACATGGGCAGATACAGCAGGAACCGCCGATAAGGTGAGAAGTCCCCAACCCGAAGGAGATAAAGTCGCCTATTTTGCAGTTGAGATTATCAGAACCGCCAGCGTTCGAGAGTTCGTCGAGACCGATTTAGACGACAGAAAAATATGCGCAGTCCTCGAATCAACAGGCAATACACCAACCGTCGGGAAGGGCGCAGATGGAGACCCCGCCTTCGGGTTCATCGAGGACATCAGTGAGGACGGCGCGGTCGCAGATGTTCTCATTCTAGGTATCTCCAGTGATGTCGCTTACGCCGCCGCATCCGAAGACCCTGATGTTGGAGATGCCATACAGTCAAAAGGTGACGGCACAGTGAAACAGGCTATAGCCACTCCCACAATTTCCGCAGGACAACGTAACATTGGACGCGGGCATGTCATTTACAAGAATACGACCGATTCATACTGTCGTATCTTGTGGGTTTAAGGAGGAACACACATTGCGACAACCATTCACAGAATATGCACAACGCATCAAACAAACCCAGGGCATGCTCAACACATTGTACGGAAATGTTGAGAACACCTACATGATGTCACTTGATATGACAGGCGCACAGAAACTCGCGGACACCGTGAAGCACTGGTCACAAACCCGCTCCACCGAGCTCTATCACACGGCTAAAGACAAAGGGATGTATCCGTGGGAAACCTTAGAAGACATGGACCCCTCCCCCCGAAATCTGGAGGGTCAGATTATTGCTCCACTCGATGCAATGGAACGCTGTCTTTATGCACTTGGACAGAATCTTTCCCAAATGACAGTCGATCAGTTTTATGCAGGCCCCGCCATGATTCTCGGGCCCGCCATGATCCTTCGCTGGATTCGTGAAGGAATCTTGATGGGCAGTGGGAGCATGGGACTCTTTGCCATTGACCGCCGCACCGTTGGATTAACCGCCCATCCCCTCTACCTGGAGGGACAAACCGCCGCGGGTGCTGCCGCACAAGCCCCTCCCACGACAACCGACGCCAAGCGATTAGGTGCTGTTGGAGCCCAGGGGCTTCCCACTACCAAGATTGGATATCGTGATAAGACCGTCAACATCGGCACCTTCGGACGCAACCTCGTCTTTGAGGACGCCTTTGTCAAATACGCCACCATGCAAGAACTCCGAATGATATTCATCTTCCTCGGGCTTCAGATGGCATGGGACGATCGCGGAAACATCTTCGAGATTATAGACGTCGGCGACGGCGTGAGTGGTGCCCCTCCAACCCGACTTCAGATTAGTGGAGGCGGTGGCGCTGGAACGCTTGTGTTCAAAGACCTCATCACCGCGATCGTGCGCATGAATGAAGGTGGATTCAAGGTGACACATTGGATTGGAGAGTCCGATTCGCTGATCGACTTTCTCACGCTCTCTCAGTTCTCAGGTGCGAATGAACGCGACACCACGCTGAGGGAATTACTCTCGCAGGACGGCCCACTCGCCACTCCATTAGGATACCTACTCACATCACCCAATCCACCCGCGGATGCTGACCACCTTGGCTTCTTCGATTCACGGTGGGCAATCGCACGAGTTGAGGAAACTCCCATCACCATTAACACCGACAAGGTGCTCGAGATGATTTGGGAGCAGATTGCCATTCACGCCCGATGGGCCTTCTACAAACTTTTTCCCGACAGCAGCGGGGTCGTCGACTTTTCGGCATAAGGAGGAATAATCATGGCATTAGGAGCATACAACGAAGGGCTAATTCGCGCTTCCTCCTTAGACCAAGTCAAGGCATGGTTAGCAGGTGGGGTTGGGACTGACTCACTTCCCGCCAAGCCGCGCGTTGACGACATAGACCGCGTCTACATTGACAATGAGGATACCACAAGCGGAAACGCCCTACAAATCATAAGCACCATCACAACGTCCAATGTAATTGATGTATCTGCTGCTTCCCTTACCACAGGGAAGGGTATTGACATGTCCAACCTGGACGCGCTAACAACAGGCAAGGCGATTCATGTTGATGCCACTGGGGTTACACAGACTGATGGGATTCTGGTTCATGTTGATTCAGCGTCAACCGCTCTCACCGCAACAGGTCGGCTTCTGCTCATTGACCACACTGGCGCATCCTCGGTCTCTGGTGTTCTGACAGAATTTAAGTCAGCCGCCGCAGATGAAACCACCATCGTCCAAATCAACGCCACCGCCGCGCTCGCATTAGGAGTTGCACTTGACATTTCTCTCGCTGCGATGACCACAGGCAAGGGCATTGATATGAGCAATCTGGACGCTATCACCACGGGGAAAGCCCTTCATATCGACGCGACGGGAGTCACACAAACAACTGGCATCTTGGTCCACATCGACTCCGCCGCAACCGTGCTGACAGGAGCAGGTCGACTGCTTCTGGTCGACCACACTGGGGTCACAACGACCAATGGTGTGATTGCGGAGATACTTTCTGCCGCCAATGATGAAACTGTGATTGCCCAGATTCTCGCATCTGACGCACTGGCTGGCGGTAAGGTGTTGAACCTATCCGCAGCTTCAATGACCACAGGCACCACACTTGCACTTTCAAACCTGAATGCGATCACAACAGGCATCGGCATTCATATTGCATCAAGCGCAACCGCGATAACAGGGGCTGGACGGCTGCTCTACGTCAATCACACGGGTACCACGACGACCAGTGGAACGCTCATTGAATTTGCGTCATCAGCGACCGATGAAACCGATGTGGTCAAACTCAACGGCACTGGACAGGGATCTGGACGAACACTCGTCATTGTCGGTGGCTTTGACCTCGATGTGAAAGGTGGATATAACCGTCAGGAGGGAATCTCAAACCGTTTTCGATTAACATGGGCCGCAGGGCAACGTGGAAAACCAGGCATCAACGCGGATATTCAAGATAGCTCGTCGGGTGGCGCTGGAACGGGTGAGGCTGTTCGCATGATTGCTGACCCTGATTTTGAAATATTGGGAACCAGCGCAACATCAGCAAGCTCCACGTTTGCAGTTGAAGGCGGAATTATACTGACAACTGGTGCTTCGGACAGCGACCAAACCATCCTCGCGCCTCACCTGGACGCCAATCAAACCGCGTGGACGCAAGTCACATGGGGCACCGACCAATCGACACGATGGGAATGCCGCATCCAAACTGGCACATCTATCACGGACGTGATAATCTGGGCTGGTTTGAAACTAACCAATACACCCGTCACAACAACCGATGCCAACCAAGCCTTCTTCCGTTATGAGGAAGGTGTCATCGCAGGAAACTGGCAAGCAATTGACAGCATTAGCAACACGGATAATGCAGTTGATTCAGGCGTTGTTGTTGCCATAAATACCGATTATCATCTGGTTATTGATATTGATTCAGCACGAGTCGCGCGCTTTTTTATTGATGGTGTTCTAGTCTCCACGAGTGCTGCACTGACCAGTGCCATTGATATGATTCCCTACATTGGGGTGATGGTTCAAGCAGGTGGCGCTGCGGGCGCAAAGACCCTTACGGTAAGAGGTCAAGCAATTTCCAGAAATTACGCGTAAAATGACGACTCAATACCCAACCGCTTCAAGATAAAAAGGAGACACAAAAATGGAAACCATCAACATCCAACACATTCAGTTCCGACGTACACAACTTGCCACGCAACTTCAGGATATTGCCATACAAATCGCCAGGGCTGCGCAACAGCTAGAGCAGTTGAAAGTCCAAGAAATCGCAACCAAGGGGGCTATCGCAGGGCTAGATGAGATAATTACCAGTCCCACGACTTATGGACAGCCCACATCAGTTGTGGACAAACGTCCTCAACCTGAAGTCAATGGTGTCTAATGGCAACCTACACGACCGCTGCATTAGTTCGGAAGCGAGCAGAAAACCTAGATGCCACACTCACAGATGCGAACATTGAAGCCTATATTGACACGGCTGAAGGAATGATTAACAGCATCATTGGAATGTCCTTTGTTGCAACCTTCACCGTAGCCAAACATGGAACTCTCCGTGCGGCGGCAGAAGCATGGGCAACCACATGCGCCATTGCATTCAATCCAGCAGGGTTCACAACACTTGGAGAAGCGTCTGCGATTCAGGAGGTCTGCGCGTTTCAGTGGGAAGAATCACTCAAACTCCTAAGAGATAAATCCGTGATTGCCTACATGGAGAGCCTATAAATGTTACAGGGTCGAATCTTCAGAAGATTCAAGAAACAACAACAAGCCACCAATGAAATCAGCCATCGGTTTAAGGAAACCCCTTACGGTAAGCTCGCCATAACAGGTCCTATAGAAAATCATGGCGATGTTACCTTTGATAGCCATGTTGCTATCGGTCCCATTGCAGAAATCAATCGCTTAAATCCATTCTACGCGGGTGCAGACAGTCGGGTGATACTCGCCATTGGTGAGTTGATGACTGAGTTTCCAGCAACCTTTGTTGAAGGGGTTGCTAGTTATCTACATCTAAACCCCCGAGTTGCACCGACCGCTTTCATTTATGCTGGTGACTTTGAGGCAAGGACCCACGCCAATAACGCCTTAGACTTTAGTTGGCTGGACGGGATTTATACAGACACTCGTCACTATGGAAGTGGTATTCTGGATGTCTCTCTGGGTTTAGAAGGATATGTAAGTAACTATGGAATTGGTACCATTAACGGTGCATGGGGCCTATACGCCCAAATGGGGAACTATGGTGCGGGTACGCTCACTCACGCGTATGGACTGTTTATTGACCGTCCCATCAACAGCGGTGGAGGCACCTTCACCAACAATTACGCTATCGCCATTGAAGACCAAACTGGCGGTGGGGTTATTGCTGGGAATAACTTCAACTTCTATTCAGAAGGTGCGACCGCTCAAAACTTCATTCAGGGCTATCTAGGGATTGGGACATCGACCCCATCGGGTAAGACCCACATTCAGGGGACCGCGGATGCAGTTCAACTCATTGCTCAAGCATTTTCTACACAAACGGCGAACCTTCAGGAGTGGCGTTCGAGTTCTGGAGGCGTGACCCTCGCGGTTGCCCCTAACGGACGCGATCTTATTTTGGACACGACCACTGGAACGAAGTGGGCTACCGCAGTCGGACAGAAGCAGGCGTGGTGGGCTGCGACGCCCATCGCACAACCTGCGGGCATTGCGGATGCAGACGGAACCCTGGCAGACATCACAACGAAATACAATTCGCTACTTGCCAAACTAGAGTTAATGGGACTCTTGGCGGCGGCATAAGGAGACTGCAATGGAATCCTGCTATTTTTGCAAACGAAGCTACAAAACCATAGAAGAACAAAAGGATGCGGGTGTGGTGTATTGCCCTCATCCCAACGGGCGTATTGCATGTGAGCCTTGCTGGAGTCAATTTATTAAACAAGTCCAAATATTATCACAAGACAAGTCCACTCAAGCAATTTTACGCAATATCATCTCCTGAAGGGCGGTAGTTTATGGCATGGACTGGACCTTACAATGCTTTCGGCATCGACTTTTCAGACACAGTTGCGAACGCCCTCCCCTGGACCATTGACCAAGCATCCAACGCGGCATCCGTCTCTGTCCGAGTGTGGGCAAATGATGCCGCACGACTTGGAAAGCAACGAGAAATCGGAAGTCACTTCTACCAGTGGATTTCTGGGGGAATGGTTGAGGAGAAGGAGTAGGCAGGATGGAATCTCGTATAGATTTTTGTTACTTTTGCAGAAAGATACCCCTTGAACCCGTGTACTGCCCAAACCCACGGGGTCAGGTTGCATGTACCGCATGTTTTGACGCATTCTGTAAACAAGTACGAGAGTTATCAACGGTTTTACCCATTCACCACATTAAGCATTTAGCATCACCCAGGCTTGGAAAGCGAGATAGGCCCTGAGAGGCATGAAATGGCATTCACAACCGTTCAACGCGTCAAAGACCTCACTCGTGACCAGGGCACTGCATTCCACAACGCGCCCACCGAGAATGCGATAACGAATGCGGTCGATGGCGCAAACGCTTATCTTGAACAGATAGGGATTGATTCAGCAACAACTGATGCTGGACTTCTCATTGCCGCAGACCGCCTCGCCATGTCCTATCTCATGGAAGGCGAACTATCCCGAATGCTCTTACGAGGAGAAGCGCAAGCCATTGGAAGTTTTCGGCTTGCCGTTGACCAACTCCGATTTGCAGCGATTAACGATGCACAAATCTATATACCCATCAGCTTCCGAAACACGCACATTCGAGCCAATCGAGACTTTGCCTTTAGGCGAGGAGGACCCCTTTATGGTGGAAGTGAAGCTGGACGTTACCGACGGCGTGGAGACAAGCAATAACGAATGGACAAATGAGCAAATGAGCGAATATACGAATGAGCGAATAGAAGAAAATGATTCGCTCATTCGCAAGTCCGCAAATTCGCTTTCGTGTCCTCAGCACTCACTCGCATGGTGGCATCAAGTCATCAACGTACCAAGTCCACCCAAACACAAACGCGGTGAAAAACCATCTATCACCGCAGCCAAGCGATATGTCCACCGCGGAACCCCCACCGCGAAAGAAATATCAAGAATTAAAAGAGAGAGGGGTCAATCATAACCACACTCTCAGAAAAGGAGTTAATCATGACCGAGAATATGAGTATCATCAGTTTTGATGAGAATCTAGTATCTGGCTTTTGGGGTGAAGGTGCAAGTATAGAGGGGGTAGAACTTGCCGCCCGTAAGCCATCAACTCGGGGGAACGTAGCACCCCCTACCCCCTGGTTACAACCTGGACACTACCGTTATCGGGGGAAACGGGAAAGCATCGCACCGACGACGAACCCCTGGCGTGATAAGGGCGGCAAGCGTCATCCAGCCATTAACCCACCCAAGAGTAAGGAGCCTCGGTGGAAGAAAGCACCAAAAGGGTCCCTTGCATAAGGAGATAACTATGTTTTCAGAAGAAATGTTTTCAGAAGAAAATCTCATAGAAGATTTCAGTAACGAACCGATGATAGAGGAGAACTCTATCCCGAAGCGCCCCCCCCCCGATGATAATAAAGCAAGGGTTTTATCACTCAAGACAGAGATAAACAGGAGCAGGCGTAAAGATCTCCCATCATTAAAGCCCAGGATACACTATCAGTCACCCTCACCTATCTCAAAGCCGATTCCACGAGTCTATCCAAAGAAACAGACAATTCCTATCCCGACTCGAACACCCAAAAGTCGGTTGAGGCCTGATAGAAAACATACTTAATACACTCAGAGAAGTAATTATGTTTTCAGAAGACGGATTCACTTCCTCGGGGCAGGCCCAACTATCAAGCACCAGATGTTTTCACAACCCAGGGACCTCAGAAGAACTAGGACTCAAAGGATGGTGGAAAGGACTCAAAGAAGATAAGCCAGAGAAGCGATACATATCACCTTCAGAGCGCCGAGCCTTTCCCAAAACACTTGGATACCCACCCAGGCCCAAGCCAGCAAAGCACGGACCCTGGGCTCCTGGAGAGACCAAGCCACCCAAGTACAAGGAACATTCAGATGATTATCATCGGTCGATGCAAAATCTGTAAGTCTAAACACGCAAAAGAAATCTCACAAATGATGCTTGATGAGATACCCTATCCAGAAATCATCAAGAAGTTCCCTGAAATACGACTTTACAAGCAAGTCCTCAGTCACCATCGAAAGCATATCATTGACGAAATCAACTTCCCCGATATATCCGACCACGAGTTTGTAGACCGAATCAAGAAGTTAGCAAGCGGTTATCTTGAGAGGGGGCTAGAGGGCAAAGAGTTATCACTCACACAAACCCGTCTCATACAGACCGCTGCCAACGCTGTCGCGTTCCGCAAGCAAATCCAAGACAAGAGCGACGTTGAGGCATCACTTGAAAAGTTAGTCAAAGAGGCTTCTCAATCCAAGTGGAAGTATGAGACCGTATGAGAGGAAAAATATCATGTTTTCAGAAAATACGTTTATAGATGCTGATAATTGGGGTTTCCATCAAGACAGGGCTAACCCTAATCCAATAGGAGACAACACCATGTTATCAGAAGATTTAGTTTTAGAAAGTTTGTTCTCTAATTCAGGGTCACTAGAGGAAGATTTTGATATGTTTCGACAAGGCTCAACAACCAAACTCAATCCAACGGAATTAAAAGCGAAGTACCGCGGTGCGGGGCTTCCTCCTGGAGGGCGGGACGCAGCAAACAAGCAAAAGGAGTTCTTTAGAAAACGAGAAGCTGTTATTAAGAAACAAAGACCCATTGGTGGAAAACCACCAATACAAAGATTCACGCCATTTCCCAAACCCGCCGTGCGGCCTAAGCCTCCTAAAGTTATGAAACCAGAAAAGGTTGAGTAACCATGAAGGTTCACCCATTTGCCCAAGCGGCCAAAGACCCAGTTTTCTTCGGTCACGCCCTACTTCACTGGCAAGCCCATCCCGCACAAGCAGCGTGGCTTAGGAACAGCATCCATCCCCTCAACCTGTGTCGCGCAGGAAACCGATGGGGAAAGACAGAATCTATTGCCATCAAGCATCTATGGAAATGTTGCTTCAAGATTCGAGAACCTAAATGGAGTTATGAGGCACCCTATCAAACGGTGAATACCTCCATCACCCTCGATCAGGCATCATTGCCCTTATTGAAGGCATGGAACATTATCAACCGCGAGGAAAACAAGACCTTTCGGAAAATCTTTATTGACCGTATCGTGCGAACCCCATTCCCAAGAATCGTATTTCAGAATGGAAGCGTATGGTGGGGACGCAGTACCACGCGAAAGGGAGAATACCTGGAAGGGTGGGACTTCGACTATGCAAGTTATGACGAATGCTCGTTTGACCCCCAGTATAACCATATTGTCGATGAGGTGTTATCACTTCGGCTCTTAGACCGAGGCGGGCAAATTGATTGTATTAGCACAGGAAAACGCCGCAGCGAATTCAATCAAAGGTTTGAGAAGTTCCACAAGAACCGAGGATTTTCCCTATCCACCGAACAAACGGATGTCTACACGCAACAAGGCAGAACGCTTGATAACCCAAACTTAGACCAGGACGCGTTAAACCGAATCATCAAGACAATGGATAAGGGGTTGTTAGAGGAACGCATTTACGGAGGCGAACGTCCCACGGAGGGACGAATCCCATACCCCTCCATCATGCGAGCCATAGAGCAAGCCACAGGACTTGATCGCGCGTACATTGGAAGCCGATACAGCACAGGGTGGGACTTAGCAAAGACCCGAAATATGACGGTTGGCGTAACCATTGACATCTCCGAAAGCCCCTATCAAGTTGTTGCGTGGGAAGCATTCAACCAGAATACAGAGGGCATCACGAGTGAAACCACATACTGGCAGCATGTATGGGACAGAATCCGAACCCGATGGGAAATCTATGGTGGACTCACACAAGTCGATGTTACAGGGATTGGGAGCATCATTACCGATTACTTATCAGAGATTCAAGCGGAACCCCTCAACTTCAGTGGGCAGAAGGTAGGCGAACTCATCTCCTGCGTTGAAATTGCACTAGGTCTTGGGGTTGTCGCGTTTCCCATGTTGTCCATGACCCTGCCAGACGGAAGAAGCTGGAATATCGTCAATGAGTTAGAAGAAGTCAGTGATGCGCTTGATGGACTTGACACCGCGACCGCCATCGCCATGGCACTCTGGGGGGTCCGAGCCGAAATTCAAGGAAAGATACCCATTACCATTTCACCTAAGATTATTGGAATCTCACAAGCCAAATCAAAACGCAAAATTGCGTAAGGAGTTTTAATATGTTTTCAGAAAACAGTTTAGAAGAAATCATGAGTAGTTTAGTAGAAAACTCGAATTACGTTGATATGGAGGCGAGCGAGTCACTTGCAAAGAAGGTAAATTATCGAGACCCCAAAAAGAAGTACTCGCGTGGCCCATTACCGCCCCCAAACATACCCCTTGGGTCATACCCTTCAAGTGGTAAACATTTCTTCACTGGGTATCCCCCAGGACGCTCTGGGTCAAGAGTGTGTGCATCTCCTAGAAACCGAGCAATAATTAACCGAGCCCGAAGAAAGTACGATCGGGCACATCCAAATAGCGAGTAGTCTATGTCCAATCGCTTAATTGATATTGTGATGCCTTGCGTTCAGGGGCGTATTATCCCGCCAGAGGTCCTCATGGGGACCTTATGGCATTGTGGGATTCGTACTAGCCTAATCGTATCAACCGCTTTTCCATCAAATCTAACTCAGGCTCGCAATACAGTAAAGTTGTATGCAGAGACAGAGTTAGTTCTAATGCTAGATAATGATGTGGTTCTACCACCACGAAGTCTTGAAGGGATGGCATCCTTTTTAGATTGCCATCCTGACTTCGGCGCGATTGCACTCGCAAAATACCCATCTTGTGTCAAGCCAATTCTTAACAATAGTCAAGTCACAGAACCCAACCATGTGGACATGAGCTGTGTTCTTTGGCGCAAGGATATTCTGCATAATATGGAGTTTCGCACCACTCAAGATTCAACCTACTGTGACTGTCTACCCGCTTGTGAAGACTTACGTAAGGCAGGGCATCGGATTGGTTTTATGCCTAAGTGGGTGTGTACCCATTTCGAGAATACAGACACAGGGTTATCAGTAGCACAACAGGCAGTTTTACCTACAATTACGGGCTTAATGGACAAAGTGGCGATTCAGCAAGTATTAAAGGATTATGGATTATGGTGGATAAATAAAAAGGGGGTCCAAAGGGAAGCCGAACCGTTCCTGCACAAAACCCTAGGGGCACCATCAAGAACCCCCCACGCATAAAAATCCCCACAAATTGGATTTAATCAAAAAGGAGGATTTACAAAATGATTGAAAACATGAGTTTAGAACTAACCGAGAATACCTACTTTGAGAGCCAGGAGACAATGGAAGAAACAACTGACCTCGCAAGAAGAAAGCCCAGGGCGCTGCCTCCCCCCTACGTACCGAAGAGCTATCCAGGTCGTAGCGGTGATAGTGGAAGTGGGGGAGGAGATGTACCCAATCCTCTGAAGATCTGGTTTCCGAAACAACCTAAACCACGTCGCATGTTAAAACCCACGAGACCCACAAGAATTCCTGTAAAAAAACCATATTGAATAAGGGGCACCCATGAATGAAGTTTCCAAAAGTCATCAATCAGGCACTTCAAAAAGTATTCGGAATCTCTGAGTCAAAGCCCGCCAGCCCCCGACTCACATCACCCATCGGGTTCTCAAGTGGGTGGATTGGGAAAAAGGAGTGGCTTGTTGATGAGGGTAGCTTTCTTTCTGACTATTACCGCTACCTCAGGGTCCGCGTCCCAATGGTAGCTAATGGAATCCGAATCTGGGTTGACCTCTCAACCAGCGGTAACACGGTATCACTAGAAGGGGGAAGCAAAGATGACCAAGAACAGGCTCAAGTCCTCCTTCATGATTTAGATCGACGGGCGTATGAGTTCGACTACGAGTGGGGAAGTGGATTTCAACGACTCTCCGAACTCTTCTTCCTCAACTTCTATACAAATGGGCGTTTCTGTGCAGAGATTGTACCCTTTGCTGACATGAGCGGGATTGCTTATGTTGCACTGGTAGACCCATTCTCTGTAAGGTTAAAACGGGAAGGCGATCACGTCAAACTCTATCAAAGCAAACTTTCAGAGAATCGGGTGATGGAAGATAGCCCGCTCCCCAAAGACCGAATCTTTTATGCAGCGTTTGACCCAGACCCCAAGAACCCGATGGGGTGCTCCATCTTAGACTCCGTGCGATGGGTAGTCGAGGTCAAGGAAAAGCTGCTTGAAGACATGGCAAAGGCAAGCCATAACGCGGGGTTCCCAAGGATTAAAGTATCCGTTGCTCCCCCTCCCCAACTACCAGGTGAAAGCGTGAGTGATTACGTAGGGCGAGTCAATAACGACTTTGATGAGACCGTTAAGCAGTTTCGCTCGCTTGCCCCTGAAGATAACATATTCAGCATGTCCAACATCAATATTGATTACATGGCAGCCGCAGGCGGGCAAGACTTTCAATGGTCAATCAACCTATCCAGAATTGAAGATGAGATTGTCGCTGGATTAGGACTCTTTGGGTGGCTCGTCGGGACATCCTCATCCAGCACGAAGAACTGGGTGGACAGCCAACACGAAGTCCTCATGCAACGCGTTCAACGGGGTGCACAGCACGGGATTCGCTTCATGGATTGGGTACGAAATACAGAGCTTCGATTGCGAGGTTGCCCTGTCAGAGCCAGTCAAGATTTCAAGCCATTACGAGACCCAGGACGACTCATCGACGAGAGAGCAAAACAGTGGGAGCTACAGCGTGTGGATCAGATGGTACAAAGAGGATATATTAGCAAAGATGAAGGCGCACGACAAATCGGACTTGACCGAGCCCATAGACAAGACACACCTGAAGAGATGTTCCTGTCCACAACCCAACGGGGAAAACCAGGTAAATCTGCAAATTGACACCTGCCCCACTTGTGGACACAAACAAGTTAGAGGAACCCCAGTGAACGCTATCGGAGGAAAATTATGCAGGCAATAACACTAGGTACAATCATCACAGACCTTACCCACAAAGATGATTTCACGGAGAAAATTAACACACTCTCAACGACCCGAAAAGCACTCAAAGCCGACGAGGTTGTCGTGTGGACACCGCGCCTGATTGGAACAGAGACCACCGTACACGGAGGGCAACTCAGAGAAAGCGATCTCACCCTATTTGCCCAACTCACGATTGGCGCTCCCATTCTCATCGGACATCAAAAGGAGACCAAGCCCATCGGTCGAGTCTATGATGCGTGGGTCGAGCAGAAAATGGTCTATGCACCCTTCTATGTCCCACTTGCGCGAAGCGATACCCAAGACCTAATCATTGACATCAATACAGGTATCATCGCAGAAGTATCCGCATCCTTCGCCTTTGACAAACCAACCTGCTCAATTTGTAGCCAGGATATGCGCTCCCTCCAATGCGGACATGTCCCCTTCAAGGACAACGCGTTCTTCTACTACGAAACACCCCAGAAAGTATTAGAAATCTCCCTCGTCTACCGAGGTGGATACCCAGGCACTGGGTTTGCCAACCTCATGAATGACCCAGAATGGACAGATAAATTTACCGCACTTTCAAAAGGAGATAAAACATTGCAAAAACAAATGATTGAAAACCTGATGGTTCCTGGACTCGTCTCACTCTTAAACCGATTAGTTGAAGACCGATGCAAAAATGGTGAATACTCCACAATGACCCGCATCAAGTGCATCACGCAAATGGCAAGTTACGCAGATATGGCAGTATCCGATGTTGAGGGATTACTTACCAAAGAGGTCAAGATATGCCCAACCCTCGATCAGTTACGAGGATTTGCCACGGCACTTTCATGTCCAGCAACCCCCATCATTCGGGAAGCCATGAAGGACGGCTGCGAGTATGACGTCAAGATGATTCAAAAGAAAGATGGCGAGATTGCTTACCGAAACTATATGTAGGAGACAGACATGCCACTGCCCAAGCGTAGTGATATTCAACCCATCGAAATCCAAGATGGTGCCGGAAACCAACGAACCGCAAACGTCACCGCCGCGAATGAGTTAAACACACTGACATCAGCTCAACCCGGAGTTGATATCGGGGACGTCACCATTAACAACGCGGCGGGTGCCAGTGCCGTCAATGTTCAAGATGGGGGAAATAGCCTCACAGTCGATCAGACAACCCATGATAACTTAAACTTAAACGCCAACCTACAAATCGCCAATATCGACGTTCCTGGGGGTGCTGGTGCCGTCACTGCGAATGTGCCCCGAGCCACACTTGCATCAGACGACCCAGCGGTCATCGCCCTCCAAGCCATAGATGACTGGGACGAGACTGACAGAGCGAAAGTTAATTTGATTGCAGGACAGGTTGGCATTGTCGGAGGTACAGGAGTTGATGCTGTCAATGCTCCCCGAGTGTCATTGGCGACCAATATTCCTCTGCCTGCTGGGACTAATGAAATTGGAAGTGTCGGGATTAAGAAGTATACGGCCCCCACAAGTGGTGAACTTGCTGGATCTGTAAGTGCTGTTCAAATGCCCAGTATTACATGTAGTATGGTTAATTTTAAGGCAGTGCTTTCTAATGCTGGGAATGTATATATCGGTATTTCAGGAGTGACCGTGGTTGATGGTACAACGGATACAACAACAGGGTTTGAATTAGGCCCCGGTGACGAAACAGGTTTTATCCCAGTTGACAATCTCAATCGTTTTTACCGCATCTCTAACAATGCGGGCGATGACCTAACCTATCTAACGTACTAATTATGTCCTTCCCTCATTTAAGAAAAAGAAAAACATTCAGGCCAACAATGATACCTGACTGTAAGTTATGGCCAGATTCATCATTCCAGCATAACGGAGTTAAATCTGGTAACTCTGCCCAGTTTATCGCCGTAAATAGCGAATATCTTTCCATTGCGGACAACCCCGCGCTGTCAATGGGGGATATTGATTTTATGATTGCGGGGTGGTTTTATTTTGATTCTGTGCCTGGACTTAACGTGGCAAACCACTTTCTCGGGAAATGGAGTGGAGAATATTTAGTCAACATTGAAAATATATCAGGAACATTAAGATTACGATTTTGGGTGAGGAATACGGCAAACACAGTAACAACAGGAAGACACGCGGACACATTAGGAACGCCTGTTATCAATACTTGGTATTTTATTGTCGTGTGGCATGATGCGGTCAACAATACGCTTAACATCCAAGTCAATAACGGCGGTGTAGATACCACAAGCGGTTATACGGGTGGAGTCAGGGATTTCACAACAACTTTCACGATTGGCTCGGCAG
>Ga0209518_1001600_pt1 | contig 23605 bp, 37 predicted proteins | sample RifGroB1_FD_183993 | JGI IMG/M metagenome (GOLD analysis project Ga0209518, IMG submission 183993) | Groundwater microbial communities from Rifle, Colorado, USA - Groundwater B1 (SPAdes) (version 2) | ecosystem: Environmental > Aquatic > Deep subsurface > Groundwater | place: Rifle, Colorado...
TGCCGTCTGTCCCGGTCGCAATGGCCGCAGCTACGTCAAGCGGTGCAAGTGCAAGGGGCTGCCGTGGTCAGACCTGAAGCCGCATCCGCCGCTTGGATTCAGCCATCCGTATGCCAGCAAGAGAGGGCCGTGGTGATGGACAACACAAGGATCTCATACGTCGATGCGAGCTGGTCGCCCGTGCGGGGATGCAGCCCGGCAGGCGTCGGGTGTGCGCATTGCTTCGCTGCTGCGCTGGCCTCGCGCTTCAACTCCGGCCCCTTCGCCGGACTCGCCTCCGGTGGGCGCTGGACGGGGACTCCGCGCTTCGTGCCCGAGCAGCTCGAGGTGCCGCGCCGGTGGAAACGCCCGCGCAGAATTCTAACGCCGACGATGGGCGACGTGTTCCACCCGGCGATCACGACGGACCAGATTGTGAGCATCTTCGAGGTGATGGCCGCATGCGAGCGGCACACCTTCCTCTCGCTCACGAAGCGCCCCGAGCGAATGGAGCCCGTGCTGTACGGCGCCGCCGGCAACTGGTATTTCGGCGGCGGCGACTACCTGCCCAGCGTGTGGCTGGGAACCTCGGTCAGCACACAGGCCGACGTTGATCGGGCCGTGCTTGCGCTACTCTCGACGGGCATCGGCTGGCACTACTGGCTGAGCGTCGAGCCGCTGCTGGAGCGAGTCGATATCGAGTGGGCACTGAGCAAGCGCGGCAGCTGCAATGGGCCTACCGACGAGGCAGATCCAGACTGCGAACGGTGCCGACATGGAGACAACACGATTTCATTTGTCGTTGTCGGAGGTGAGAGCGGCCCCCACGCTCGCCCGTGTGAGGTTGCGTGGATTCGTGACGTGGTGCGTCAGTGTCGGGCCGCTGGCGTGCCCGTGTGGGTGAAGCAACTTGGGGCCGTCCCGATCATCTCAGATCCGCCTCGCGTGCCGCCCTCTTCCTCCTGGCCAGAAGCCGAATGGCCTGATGGGACTCGCTTCGGTTCTGGTCTCGGATGCCCGTCTGAACTGACGGGGCGCCGCGTCTTTTTGTCGGGGGCTGCTCACGACATGGACGAGTGGCCCGAAGACTTGAGAGTGCGAGAGATGCCGGAGGGCTGGAGATGATCCGAACCGACGAACTGGTTGCCGCGCTGTACTTGGCCGGGTTTCGCTATCACGACATCGACCTACTATCTGAGTTTCCTCCGGTGCTCGGGGTCAGGCTGAAGCATCCCGAGTGCTCCATCTGCATCGGTGGCGAGGAGTGGACGGAGATCCAGATGCAAGTGGGCGACGGAACCGCTGACGATCACCGCTCGTTCGCCTCCATCGAGGAGAGCATTGCTACCGTCAGGAGCCTGCTCCGCGACGAGGTGGCGACCAAGGAACTGAGCGAGTTCGAGAAAGCACCGCTAGGATTTCACAGCTTTTCGGATTGGGTGAACAAGGCCCAGAGCCGCATGTGTCCTGGCGACATCTGCATCGACAGCAAGGGCCGTAGGCTTAACAACGGGGCGGACTTTCAGCGAGCGAGAGACGAAGGCGCGTTCCCGGTGGACATCTACCGGCCACTGCAGGAAGACGAGTGACCCGCGCCGACCTGTTGCTCGCCGCTCTGCTGCTGGCGAGCGTGGCGGTGGCGGTGTGGACTGACGCGCACCCGGACGAGGGGCGCACGATGAAAGCGAGCTGTTGCAGATGAGCGAATCCCACGTCAGAGTAATCAGGATCGGCGCTTGCGAGAAGCACCCGAACGCTGACAGCCTCTCGATAACGAAGGTGCATGGCGGCTATCCGGTCATCTTCAGGACAGGAGAGTTCGGCCCCGGAGACTTGGCCGTTTACATCCCGGTCGATTCCGTCGTTCCTGATGCCGAAGAGTGGTCTTTCCTCGGCAGCTCAAAGCGGATCAAGGCCAAGAAACTGCGAGGGGTCTTCTCAATGGGCCTCCTCTCCAAGCTGCCGTTTCCCAAGTTCCAAACTCCCTGGGAAGAAGGCCAAGATATGGCCTACCAGATGGGCATCACGAAGTACACCCCTCCCGAGCCCGCTTCTGCCGGTGGTGAGAATGAGCAAGACCCAGGTTTCATCCCGCACTACACCGATATCGAGGGCCTGCGGAAGTTCCCGCACATCCTGACCGCTGGCGAGTCCGTCATCATCACCGAAAAGATCCACGGTTGTAACGCCCGCTTTTGCTTCCGTGACGGTCGGCTCTGGTGCGGCAGCCACACGACGATCAAGCGCGAGAACCCAGACAATCTCTTCTGGAAAATGGCCGACAAGTTCGACCTGAGAACCCTGCTCGCGGTTCATCCCGGTCGCGTCTTCTACGGTGAGATTTTCGGATGGGTCCAGGATCTTCGGTACGGCGCGGCTCGACCGGGGGACTACTGGCTCCGGTTCTTCGACGTGTACGATCCGGCCTGCGGCCAATACCTCGACTTCCAGGACGCCTACAGTCTGGTGCCTGAGATCCCGTGGGCGCCGATCCTGTATCGCGGCCCGTGGGCGCCTGACCTGATCACACTGGCAGAGGGACAGAGCACGATTGATCCGAAGACGATTCGAGAAGGGTTCGTGGTCAGACCCGAGTGCGAACGGTGGAATGACGAGGTTGGGCGTGTCGTGCTCAAGTATCCCGGAGAGGGCTACCTGACGAGAAAGGAGCGTGACGAATGACCGCCGCGACCTGCACCTGTGGAATCGCGGCCTCGATGCCAGGCTGCGATGCCCGGAGCGTGGCGCTGGCGCACGAAGCGGCGGCGAAGGGCTCCGAGACATTCAGCGCGACACTTCAGCCTGGATGCGGAGCACGACTAGCGCATGACCTGTTCGAGGGCTGCAAGATTGCGCTGTTCAATGCTGCCGAGCGGTTCCGCTCCTGCCCCGCCGCGACGGTGCCGCCCGGCTGCGATGCGGGAGAGTGGCCGCCGGCCCGCATACAGGCTAGATGCTCGTGCGATCTGTGCCAAGCCATCGACAGTAACATCGAGTGGGCCGCGATTTCCGAGAAGTTCCGCCGTCCAGAGTTGGTGTGCTGCGATATCTGGAAGGCACACCGCGAGATTTGCAGGGAGATGCAGCGCAGCTCTCTCCCGCCGCGCTCGCTCCCGCCGCCGAGCGATGAGGAATGCAAGGCGCTGTTGAGACAAGTGCGGGATGCCGTGCCAGTGGACGACGCCAATCAAGCAATCCGCGCCGCGTTCGCGGCCTGGGCCAAGGGAGGAAAGTAGAGATGCTCGAATTCACGATAACAGCCGACGTGAAGGTGTTGAAGGATCTGCACGATGACCTCGCCCGCCGCGTGGCCGAGCTGGAGAAGCGGCCCGCTGGGGTGGAAAACAGCTATCTGGTCACGAGGGACGGGAACTCATGGTGTGCCTCTGGCCCCGGATTCATCAATCTCATGGAGAGCCCGAACGCCTTTGGGGATACGCCACTTGACGCGCTCTCGATGCTCTTTCGGCAGCACAAAGCCGACGACCTCGCTGTAAAACACTACGCCACCGCGAAGGCGCTGGAGGCCGAGAACGAGGAGCTGCGGCGGAAGCTCGCGGACGTTACGGAGGAGGCCAAGAAGGAACTGGCGAAGCCGTGTGGCGATTGCCGGGCGTACAAGGCCGAGAACGAAGAGCTGCGGCGGATGGTTGATGGCTCTGACGATGAGCGGGACCGAGCCACGAGCCGCGCCGACGCCGCCGAGAAGCGGTACGCAGAGCTGGAACATTCTCCGCACCGCGCCGACGACTCGACGTGCGAATGCTGGTCGTGTCTGAAGGCTATCGCGGACGGGGAGACTCGCCGTGACGATCTGATCGCCAGCTTGCAGCGCGACCTCGCCATCGCCCGCGCTGAGCGGGGCTTGTCCCGAGAGCTGATGCACAAGCTCAGAGAGAGCATTAGCATCATTGACAATGCAAGAGGCCTCATGCAGAGAGACGGACTGAAGCCGAAACGCTTGCGCGAGATAAGCAGCGGGTTGCTTGGCCTCTTGGAAGTTCATAAGGCGGTGCGGATTGACACCGCCCCCAACCTGACCGCCGGGGAGCCCGCCGCGTCGATGCGCCAGGTTCAGCCCGGAGAACTGCCGCCGGAGCCCAGAGAGGATCTGTACACTCCCTCCGCGCCCTCGCCCACCCCCGTGCGTGACGCGATGCAGGCCGCCACCGACCTCTGGCCGCGCTGCCAGGGGATGGAGGAGCCCGCCGCCACTGGCGAGAAACAGGAACAGATCCCCGTCTGCGGACTGTACAGCCCCCCGCAAGCGTACCCCACATGTGACAGCCTGGCCTATCACGTCGCAACGGCGCACGCTCCGAAGCCTAAGCCTGCACTTCCGATTCGAGAGCGTTGCCCCCGCTGCGGCCACGCTATGCGCTGCGGCTGCGGGCCGGAGCAGAGCTGCGAGTGCGGGCGAGAGGCCCCGGCGCCGGTCGAGGCGAGGGAGCCCACAGACGAGGAACTTTCCGCCGTCATCTACCCACTCGCCGCCGAAGTGCTCAACAAGGATTTCATTGCCCGAGAGTTGCGAGAACATCCTGAACTGAGAGACAAGTGTATGGGCCATTTGCTCGACCTGTGGCGCCGCTTCTCCCCGCCTCGCGGGCCGGTGACGTATGCGGACCTTGGGAAGGAGCAGCGGGCCATTGTCGCGGAGTCGATCCTTCAATTGAAGGTCGAAGAGTTTTGTTTCTTGGCCGGTGAACTGGCTGGGATCTTCGGTCTGGACCAGGCCGCAGCCCGCGAAGGGCGTTGTGTGATGAAGGGAGCGGGGAAGTAATGAAGACGATCACGACACAGGAAGAACTCGACGTACTGAAAGAAGTTGCCGCTGGCGAAGAAGTCGAAATCACTGCGGCGCTGCAACTGCGGGCGGACCTGAAAGTCTTCGGTTTTTTGAGAATGGTTTCAACATTGGACCTGTCGCTGGGTTTCCGCGTGGAGGCCAGGGGCAGCAGCCGCGTGGAGGCCAGGGGCAGCAGCCGCGTGGAGGCCTGGGACAGCAGCCGCGTGGAGGCCTGGGGCAGCAGCCGCGTGGAGGCCTGGGACAGCAGCCGCGTGGAGGCCTGGGACAGCAGCCGCGTGGAGGCCTGGGGCAGCAGCAGCGTGGAGGCCTGGGGCAGCAGCCGCGTGGTGGCCAGGGACAGCAGCAGCGTGGTGGCCAGGGGCAGCAGCCGCGTGGAGGCCTGGGACAGCAGCCGCGTGGAGGCCTGGGGCAGCAGCAGCGTGGAGGCCTGGGACAGCAGCCGCGTGGTGGCCAGGGACAGCAGCAGCGTGGTGGCCAGGGGCAGCAGCCGCGTGGAGGCGCTTGGCGATGCGTTCGTCCGCATCGTGTCAGCTGCTGTGAAGGTCGTTCTAAACGCGACCGCTATTGCTGCTGTGTCCGCATCGCTGAAGGTGAAGATCAAGAAGGCGGCTCACGCCACGATCTGCAAGCTACCGGAACTCGACTGGTTCGATGCTAACGGTGTCAAGAAGGCCAAGACGATCACACTCTACAAGCGCGTCTCGGCTGCCTTCAAAACGCAGGAAGGCACCGAGCGAGAAACGTGTTGGCCGGTCGGAGCCACGCTGGATCATCCGGCATGGAATCCGACCGCCGAGGAGTGCGGCGTGGGGAAGTTCCACGCCTGTTCTCGCCCGTTCTTCTGCGATGAGTTCCGAAACACTCCGGGAGACGTGTACATCGCCATCCGCGTGGCGGCGGCGGACCTGTACGAGTGGAAGAACCCGAAGTACCCGCACAAGATCGCTTTTAGGCGCGGGAAGGTGCTGTACCAGTGCGACATTGACGGGGAGCGGATCGGGAAGGGAGCGGGGAAGAAGTGAGCGACACGCAGGAGATTGCGCGGCAGTTAGTGGAGCAACTTGACCGGCAAATGGAGCTTGAAACTGAGCTGGACCGGCTGTCGGAGAAGCTCCAGCGCATGACGGAGCACGCTTCGGACCTGACCCGAGAGCGCGACGAGGCCCGATCCGAGCTAGCGGAGGCCCACGCGGAGCTTGCGACGGTCCACGCTGAGCGCGACGGCTTCCGGTCGCTGGCCACGCAGGCAGAGCGAGAGCTGGCGCGGATCAGGAGCAAGGAGACGGCGCGCGAAATCGTGCGAGTGCTGAAGATCGAGGAAAGCGCGCCATGTGCCATCACGGCAGTAATCGACGGCGACACGGCCCGCGCCCGCGTCCTGGCCGTGCTCGGAGGGAAGAAGTGAGTCTCGACATCAAGATCGAGGTGTGTCCAAGCCTCAAGGCCGATGAGTGGTACTTGATCTCTCCAGGCTTCAAGTCGAGCTATCAATTCCCACAGGAGTGCGAAGCCTGCGGAGGACTTGGCCAGACTTGGACCACCGTTCCTAATCCGAAGTGCGTTGAGGTGAGGGTCGATTTCTGCCTTCAGTGTCGCGGGACTGGGCGCAAGACCGTCACTGTGCTTGACGGAACCAAGATCGTGCATGTGACCAACAAGGACGAAAGCCGATGACCGCCGAGACGCACTATCTGGACTGCCCCAACTGCGGAGAGGCCGTGTTTGCCCGCCCCGAGAACGCCTTCCTGGACGGCGAAGAAGAGACGTGCGCTTGCGGCGCGCGGCTGATGGTGTCGTGCGACAGCGAGAGCGAGCCGTATGCCGTGGACCTGGATGAGGACGAGGAGCGTGAAGATCTGTGACCGCCATCGAAGCCGCCGCCCGCGCTCTGCGGGACTTGTGGAACGACGACAAACTATGGATCGGATTCGGTGTTCCTATGGACTTCGGTTTCGGAATTGCCGCGCTGTTCCGAGCCCTCGACTCGCCGCCGGTAGCGCCACCGATCCCGAAGTGCCCCGACTGTGGCGAGCCGTTTGAAGTGGGCCACGGCATCGCGTGGTACTGCCTCGTGTGCGGCATGGTGTGGAAGCCCGGCGAGCCCCTTGCCGCGAAGGAGCCGAAGCGATGAATCCATGGCTACTCTGGGCCGCGCTGATGTCCATGGCCATGGGACGCCCCGGCACGGCATTGGGCTGTCTATGGCTGGGCCTCCTCATCGGGTCGAGCAAGGATCCGAAGCGATGACCGCCCACGACGCCGAGCCCTACATCTGCTGGCGCTGCCTGGCCGAGCTGTGGAGCTGGGACGCGCTACAGGAGCACCTGATCGACGTACACAACCACGGGAGAGGAACGCCATGACCCGACCGCACCCCACGCCCGAGCAGGCCGCCGCGCTGGAAGTTGCCGCGAAGCACCTGCGGAAGTCCGCCATGGTCGTCGGCCAGGCCAGCAAGCGCCGCATCCACATCGAGATGCCGATCCTCCTCCGGGCCGTCCGTTCCTACCTCGACGCCTCGGGCGCGGCGGGCCTCACGGCGCCGGAGCTGCGGGAGCAGGGTTGCTGCCTGCTGTGCGGCGTGGACTGCGAGCCAGACGACCTGATGCAGCCGTGCCGCTGGTGCGGACAGATCAGTGCCGCCTACGTGGGCGCGTGCTCCGACTGCGCCGCTGCCGGTATCGCTGCGGGGCGCCTGACCGAGTGCCCGGACCCCTGCGGCTGCCTCGTCGAGACCGGCCAGACGTGCGAGCACTGCGGGAGGCGGGGATGAAGCTCAACGTCTGCATCCGCGCTGGCTGCTCCGAGCCGACCGCGATTCGCCAGTGCCCGCGACACCGCACGGCGGACGCGATCTGCGGGCGGTTTCTCGCTGGGGACACGCTGGCGATGCTCTGCTCGGAGTACGGCGGGGCGGATGTGGGCGCCGCTCTGCGCGAGGAGATGACGCGCATGCAAAGGCGCGAGAGGAAGTGGAAGAAGTGAGAGATGCAAGTACATTCACGATGACCAATGACCACCTGACCCTGCTGCGTAACGCCTGCGTCGAGTGGCAAGACTGCGAAACCGGAGCGCCAGCCATCGACCCGAAGCGCCCGTATGGGAACAGCTCCGTGGGTTGTGACGTGGCTGAGATCCTCGGGTGGAAGCCGGACGGAGACGACGATGGGCCAGACTACTACTCGGAGCATCAACTCCGCCTGGCCTCGCAGCTCCACAGAGAGACCGAGACCGCGCTCCAGATCATCCTGACCACGGGCAGGATGCAGATGGGCGTCTATCGAGCCACCGAAAACTACGGACGCGGAAAGCCGAGTTGGGAGTTGGTCCCGTGACTCCCCGACCGCACATCACCATCGACTATCGGCGCACGATGGGCGGCTGGATCTACAAGGTCCGATCGCACGGAAGGAAGGTCGCAGAGGGTTACTGGCCAACGGTCGCCGTTGCACAGCTCTATGCGGAGCTTGCGGCTCGACAGTGCGTCAGGGCTGAAGCGGCAACGGAGTACGCAAGGCGATTCGCCGGCGCCATCGCTGTGACCTTCGCGCCATTTGCCGCGGCCTGCCAACGAGCACAGGACGCGATCATCAACTTCGGGATCACACTGTCCAAAGGAGTGCAGAAGTGAAGCGATTTTCAAATGCGGCGGTTCGCGCCAAGGATCGACGCGGTACCACGGTCACGGAGATATCTTCGATCTGCAAGGTTTGCGGGAAGGCTGGGACCATCGTCCGCAGGCCTGACAACACGTACGGGCTCAAGCACAAGTGCGAGCCCGCTCCCGCCGGCGAGGCGCCGAGCGCGTGACCCCACCCGCCCACATGTCGGAGCTGACAACGCGAGAGGCCGCCGGCTTTCTCGGCCTGTCCGTTCGCACCTTCTGGCGTGTGGCCGCTCCTCACCTGCGCCCGCGCCGGTACTCCCTCCGCTCGATCCGCTGGCAGCTCGGCGAGCTGGAGGCCTACCGCGCCCACGTCACTGACCCATCGACCGTACTGGCCCAGGAGGTCACCCGCCGCACGCGCACCGGGGGCATGGCCGATCTCTTGCGCCGGCACGGCTGCATCGGGTAGGGTCGGGCCGTGGCGATCAGACGACGTGGCGAGGTCTGGCAGGTCGACGTGAGAGACGGCCGGGCCCGGCGGTACCGGGAGACCCTGGCGACGTTTGAGGCTGCGCGCCGTCGCGAGGCTGATCTGATCCAGGAGGTCAGGTCTGGGCGCCGCCGGCGTGGGGCACTGACCGGCACCACCTATGGCGAGGCCGTGGCGCTCTGGCTCGAGGAGGTTCTACGACTCCGCGAGCGGCCCACGTACGACTACTACCGCGCCATGGTGTCACCGTCGACGGCCACGCTGGGGACCGTGCAGCTCGCCCGCCTCGGTCGCCGCGAGGTGCTCGAGTACGTCGGCGGCGTCCAGCAGCGCACGAGCCCGGTGACGGCAAGGAAGGCCCTTGGAGCCATCCAGACGGCCATCCGCTGGGCTGTCGCCTCCGAGCTGGTGGACGCCTCGCCGATCGTCTCGCTGCCGCTGCCGCGGGTAGCGCCACAGAGGCGGGCCGACGTGCTCACGGAGCGGGAGTTGCTGGCCGTCCTGGCCGTGCCCGTGACGTGGAGGGACCGCGGCATCCTGCTCCTGCTCGCCCATGCCGGGTTGCGCCGCGGGGAGGTCCGGGCCTTCGAAGTGAGCTGGCTGCACCCGGAGGATCGGGCGGTCATCGTCCCCGCCAGCGCGCAGTTCCGGCCGAAGAGCAAGCGCGACCGGGCGATCCCGCTCTCGCCCGAGTTGGAGTCGTGGGCGGCTGAGTGGCCCGAGGGACGATGGTATCTGCTCGACGCCGGCAGGAGCGTGGCGCAGATCCGGCGGCTCGTCGAGCGCTGCCAGAAGGCCATCAACAGGAAGGAAGAGAAGAGCAAGGATCTAAAGGGCAGAGAGACCAGCAAGGAGAAGGGGGAGAAGACGGGAGAGGACCAGCGCCGATTGACGCCCCACCTGTTGCGCCACTCCTACGCCAGCTTACTCGCCCGCCGCGGGGCCAGCCTCACCGATATTCAGGCCGTCCTGGGACACACTGACGTGGCGACCACGGCGCGCTACATCCACGGCCTGCCCGGCCACGTTGAGCGCATCCGGTCCATCTGGACTCCGGTGACCACATCTGTGACCACCCATGGTCACGAAGCCGGGGAAAGTGGCACAAGTGGCGACGGCGGAAAAGCCAGTAAGGCGGCATCAATGCAGGAGAAGTGCGCCAACTGACGGGCGCGGTAGTCTGATTTGGGGTCAAGGGGCCGCGAGTTCAAATCTCGCCTCGCCGACCAGCATCCAAGCCTGAAGACGGGTCTTCAAAAGACAAGCGCAGTCCGACGAGTGACCACATCTGTGACCACCGAACGCGACGGGGGCGAAACTTCTTGCCTCCAGCTCCGCCCTGTGGTATCCTCCGTCCGTCTCTCGGGGATGGCTCGCAAGGGCTGACCTCGGAAGTCCCCGGCCGCAAGGCTCTGTGAGGTGGGTCAAGTCTCACGGGTCTGAAAGTCGCTTCGCCGCTTCCATAGGACCCGCCGGGCTGGGTCACACCGGCCCTCAACTCCCCGCAGTCTCGCAAGGGACCGCGGGGTTGTTGTCTACGTCCTTCTCGCCCGGATGTGCGGCCCGGTGATGTGAGCGTCCCCTGGCTCGTGCGGAGGCGGGAGCTGGTCGGCATCAGGCACCGGCACTGCACTCGTGCCCTCGGCCACCGCCACGCGGATGCGCCCGGAGCCGTCGACCTCAAGCTCGAAGACTCGCCCGGTCTCGAGGAGAATCGGGAGCCAGCGATCGAGCAGCTCGCCCCCGAGGCCGTCACGGGTGGGGGTTCTGCTGCCGGAGCGTCCCGGACCAGCACGAGCCCGCCGCCACGTCGACGGTAGAGCGCGGTCACGGCGCCACCGTCCAGCGCCAGACCAGCGCGGCCACGCCTGCGAGCGCGAGGCACGCGGCCCCGAGCAGCGGCATCCGCCAGCGGGCCGGTATCGCGGACCTGTCGGCCAGAGCCCGGAGCTTTTCGGCCACGATTACCCCGGCGGCGATGGCTGGGGCGCAGACGAGGACCACGGCGAGCGTCAGCCAGCCGCGCGCGGGGATGGGCTCGCGGGGGGCGGGCTCAGTCATCGGCGTGCTCGTGAGCCTCGGTCGGCAGGTGCAACGGGACGCGGCAGACGGGGCACAGGAGCGCCCCGGTGGCCGGCTGTAGCTCCACCGCCGGGGCGATCTCGGTCTCGGGCAGGGTAGGGGCCAGGTCGGTCGTCAGCATAGGCGTATCCTCCGACGGGGCCAGCGCCACGGGAGCGGGGCGAGCGTCGAGCCCTCGCGGTCGATGGCGATCACTGTGCAGGCTCCGTGCCCGGCCTGCTCGACGCGCTCGCAGGAGTGCAGCAGCCGGATCGCCTCGTCCTCCGACCGGCCACGGGTCCGATAGACAGCCGGCGCGACGTCGTCACCGGGAAGCTCGAGCACGGGCGGGCCTGCGCCGTCGAGTTGGATCCAGCCGTCACGAGTGCCCACGGGCCGCCTCCTCTCCGAGCGTTTCGAGCGGCGCGTCGACCTCGGCCGCCAGAGTCACGCAGTTGTCACAGAGCCAGACACAGGGGGCTCGTAGCGCGGCCCCCTCCTCTCCGCAGCACTGGCAGATCGCCTTCACTTGATCGTCTCGACCTCGACGGCCAGAGTGTCGGTGTCGACGGCGAGCACGAAGGGGTGGATCTGGATGCCAGCAAACATCTCCCCGTCGAAGATGAGGCCCACCTCGCGACCGAGGGAGTCCCGCGACGGGGATGTACTTCACGGTCAGATCCCGCACGACTCCGTTCTGGTTGGGCGGCGTGAGGACGGTGAGGGTTTCGGATTTGGTGTTGAGAGTGACTTTGACTTGGGCCATGGCGTGCCTCCGCTCCCGTGTCAGGTGAGGGCCGGCGAGCGGACGGGAGGGTGGGGGAGTTTTCCGCCCGCCGGCCACAGGGGTCAGCCTTTCTTGCAGGACCGGACGATGCCGAGGAACATCCAGAGCGCGCACCCGACCGCGCCGAGAGCGATGCCGCCGATGACGGCGACGGCGACCCAGAGCGGGCTCATCGTGCGAAGAGCTGCGCGACGAGTTGGGCGATCAGGGCGTCACCGCGACCGAGGAGTCCGGGGATCTGCGCCGCCATCCGAGCGGCGGCCTCGGCCAGAGCGACTCGGCCCTTCGTCTCCACGTCGACGCGGATCGCACTCACCGTGTTCCACTTGTTCAGCGGCAGGCCGAAGCGCGTGTGCGCGAAAAGCATCTTGTGGAGGCTCGCCCGCTTCTGGCTCAGCTCGAGCGGCTCCATCCAGTAGACTTCGCCGGTCTTGTCGTCGACGACCTTGACCAGTACGACCACATCGGCCACGCGGAAGTCCGCGGGCCAGTTGACGCCCTTGTCGTTCTGCCGTCCGTGCGCGGCCTTCGCCAGTCCCGACAGGTCCGGCGTGCCGTAGGCGGTTGCGGTCGTCCCGGGCAGGCTCGGCGTCTGCGCAGCGACCGGCCCGGCAAGCAGGAGCCCGAGACCGACGACGAGCGCGAGCAGAACCGTGGTCGGGAGCCGGGGCGGCAACTTCTGGATGTCGGGCGTGGGTGGGCCGACCTTGGCCCCGGCATCCTCGACCCCGATGGCCAGACCGACGAAAGACCAGATGCCGGAGATGATGCCCGTCAGTGCCAGGATGGCGTCCGTCTGGCGATCGGGCGGAATCCAGCCTTTGTTGATTGACCAGCCGACGAGGCCGGATGCCAACGCCGACGTTACCCACGCGATGAACGCCTTTCGGCTCTGCATTGGATTCATGATCCATCCTCCCGGCGCTAGTTGCGCCACTCCTCGCGGATGAGGCTGGCCGCCTCTACCGCTTCCTCTCCGAGCACGATCAGCAGGCAGGCGACCCAGCACCCCGCCACGAAGTACGCCATCACCGGATCGATCACTGGCGGATCTCCCTCGACGCGATGTCCCGCAACGCCTGCACCAGCTCGCGGGCGCGATGGTCGGCGCGGAACACGGCCTGCCGCAGCGCGTCATCGACCGCCCGATCCTCCGCGTGCAAACGCGCCTCGGTCGTATCGAGTAGCACCTGCTCGAGCAGCGGCATCACGTCCGCCAGGATCAGCTCACCGTGCGCTGTCACCATCGGTCAGTCCCCCACGAAAGTAGGCCACCAGATCGAGAATGCTGCCGCAGCGGCGACGAGCACGGCCACGAGCCCGAGCGCCACCAGGAGCACGACGATCACCGAGTCCCCGGACGGCGGCTTGTCTGGCGAGGTGTAGTTGATATCGTGCATCAGACCCAGTCCTCCGGTGGCTTCCGGCCCAGCGCGGGCTTGTATGGCGGGCTCGCGGGCGTTGCTCCTGCGGCGTACTCGATAAGCGCGGCCTCGGCGTCACGGCGACGGCGCAAGCCGAGGTACTTGGGCCAGAGGCGCTTCATCTTGCGGACCTCGGCAGCGATGGCTCGGAGGTTGCCGCCCGGAACGAGCGCCCGGATCGAGCGCATCTCCAGCCGCGTGTCCCCGACGAGCTTCCCGCCACGGTTGTAGACCAGCGAGACCAGCGCGTCCTGTGCGTCCTGCGGAAGTCGCTCGACGCCAGGGAAGACGGCGCGGGTCTCGGCCTCAACGTCGGGTAGCGTGCGCTCGAGGAACACGGCGCGGCCTACGGCACGTGGGATCGTGATGGCCTTCAAGTTCCTGGCTAGCCTCGCGGCGGCCTGCCCCTTCACTCCGACGCACAAGCTCAGCGCCTCGACGTGGCCGGCAGGCAGACGCCCGCCCCAGTCCGCGAGGAACCTGGCGCGGGTCGTATAGCCAAGGTCGTAGCCGATGCCGATGCTGACGCCCGAGTCCACGCCCGGCCAGTGCCCCGGCTGATCGAAGCCCTCGAACTCCAGCAAGAGCGCGAGGGCCTTGTCCGAGAACGTCACGCCGTTCTTGAGCTTCACGCGCTCACTCCCAGCAGCCGCTTCATCGCCGTCCACAGGAACGTGCAGGCCCCCACGGCGGCGAGCCGCGCCTTGCGGAACACGAACAAGTCCCGATGGATGTCGTTGAGCTTGTCCAAGAATGCAGCCTGATTCGCCGCCAGCGCGGCGCGGAACTGCTCGTGGTCTTCGCGGCGCTCGTCCTGAAATTGCAGGAAGCTGTCATGCATGCGCTGCTGGCTATTGAGGACCGCCTGCAACGTGGGCTGCACAGGGCAGATCGACGCGACCACGCACTCGGCCGCTTCAGCTCCGCTGATCCCGTTTCCGTTCTTCTTCGACCTCGCCAATTGCATCTCCTATACAGACGAACGACGCGAGAAAACTTGACGTTAGAAGTTGGCCTGCGGCCGAGCCATCGCGACCCGGCCGCAGGCATCGGGATCAGGGCAGGGCCCGGCGCATCCAGAACCCGGTCAGGGCCACGGGACACGTCGACGACGGAGTGATGTCGAAGCTCGTCACCGTCACGTTTCCGACCTGATACGTCATCGTGGTCGCGGTGCTGATGTTCGAGGCGAACACCGCTTGGCCAGCGTCCGCAAGCTCAGCCGCAAACGGGATCGTGGTCGTGGTATCGCCAGCGTCGAGCGAGAACACGCCGGCTTCGTTGCTGGCGATGATGGCCGCCACGGAGCCGGGACAGGTCAGCACCGCCGACTTCTGCCCGCTCGTGAGCGAGCCCGGGGTCAACGTGCCCACAGTGGTCTGGAGCCCCGCCACGCCGGCCGGACAGGTCAATACCTGGGACTTCTGGTCAGACGACAGCGAGCCGGGCTGAAGGTCAGCCACGGCGGCCGGGCACGTCGCGTTGATGGTGATCTGAGCGGAAGCCGTTTCCATGTCGGCCTGCAAAACGGACACCGCAGCGGGGCCCGTTTCAACCACGGTCATGCTGGCCTGGAGCGCGGAGACTGCGGCCGGAGCAGTGCCCACGCGGGTCAGCTCAGTGGCGTGCGTCTCGATGTTGGTCTGCGCCTCGGCCAAACCCGTGGCCACGGTCGTAACGGCGGAAGCCACCGCGGCGGGCATGGTGTGCGCGCCCGTCCCGAACCACGTCAAATCTTCCCCCACGATGGACACCTGCCGAGCAGCGGTCGGCGCCGTGGCCGGGAGCGTCACGGAGTTCGACGCCTGGATGTCGGCCGCCGTGGCAGTCGAGCAGTTGACCGTGCGCGTGCTGGCGTTGATGTCGCCGTGGCTGGTGATGTCGCCTTCGCTGGTCGTGGCTCCGTAGTTGTGGATGCTGCTGGGAGTCAGGTCCGCCTGGAACGGCTGCGCGAGCGCGGCGAGCGGGAGCAGCGCGCACAGCGCGAGGAGCAGGCCGAGTGCGGCAAGAGTTCGAGTGTTCATCGTGACGGCCCCTCCAAGAGCCACTTCTGTCCTAGTTGCGGTGACGTTTTGTCCTGCAATTTCATTGCCTTTGCGCGTGCTGATCCGGCGGGCTGATCGGAGGCGAGCTGCTCCATGGAAGCTCCAGCTCAGCCGATGGGCCCTGCGCTAGATCGGTGTACGCAGCGACGGCTACGAACTCAGCGTCCGCCTGCATTCGCAGCGCGAGGTAGTCGCCCTGGCCGACGATGTAGCTCTTGGATGCATCCGGCGCTCCGGCCGTAGAAACCGGCGATGTGGCCGAGAACCACAGCCCGAAGCGGAATGCCCCGGCCGAGTAGCTCCCCGCCACGCGCCAGCGGATGTAGGTGGTGCCGCTCGTGACCGTGGCGCGCAAGTCCTGGATGACAGGCAGGCCCGAAGAAAAGACCTCGCCGCCAGCGATGACTACCGTCGTGACGCGGCGCGTCCTGCACTCATCCCAGAAGAACTCAGAGGGGCGGGCCTCGATCTCCCAGGTGCCGTCACCGAGCGCGACGTCGGCAAGCTCCGGCGTTACTGCGTCCTGTGCGACAAATCCCAGCAACGTTTCGGCGCCGGTCGCCGTGTTCCTCGCGTAGACGTGCCAGCCTGGCGGGACCATGGCGTGGTGCTGCGCGCTGACCAGCTGCCCTGCGGTGCCTCGTGCGTCCCGAACCGCTACCGCTGCCGCGACCGTCGACCGCCGGGAGTTGCGCCGTGCAACCACGGTCAACGACTGGCGCAGCGAGATCGAGAACCGGGCCAGGCAGTCCGCGCGCGTCTCTTGGCGCACGTCGCGCAACGCTAGCGCCACAAGGACGAGCGGCGTCTTGATGATGTCGTGAAGCGCCGGCACCCTGGCGCCTGCCAACTGGCGAATCCCGTGTGACGCTGGCGTAACGATGACGGTTGGTGTCTTGATGATGTCGTGCAACGCAACAGCGGTGGCGAACACTGATCGCTTGATGTCGCGCCGAGCCAGACCGTCCGCAAGCATCGCCTGTCGTGCGTCGCGCCGAGCCAGACCGTCCGCAAGCGTAGGCGTTCTCACCACATCATGCCGAGCCAGACCATCCGCGAGCGTCGTCTGCCTCGCCTCGCGTTTGGCCAGGCATCGCGCGGCCATTTCTGAACGGACACCACGCCTCGCAATGACACCAGCGTATACCGCAGGGTCCAAACCGTTTCGCGAGCTGAATAGTCGAACCCCATTGCGCGTTGGCGGAACAGTGCCGACTGGAGTAGTCAGCACGTCCAATGCTGAGCCATGTGTCCTCACGCTTACACGCGTTGGCGGGACGGCGCCGACTGGAGTAGTCAGCACGTCGTATCGTGATGCGTGGGTGTTCGTCATGACCAGTTGTAATTGGTGTCTGTGCTGATGCTTTCCCTGGTGGTGTGCCCGGCCACGATGACTTCACGCCGCCAGATACCGCACGACTCTGATGGTCTGAGCGTGCCGATGCTCCTGGCGGTGGCGAGCGTGGCATGATGCGTGAACCCTATTCCTGATGGGGCTGTCGTCTCACTGCCCGGGTTTACGTAGTAGGGCTCGATGTACTTCGGCCCATCCACGCCTAGGTCCACGTCGCTCATCGGCTCAAGCGAGTCACCTTCTGCCCAACCAGCGTAGGAGAACCCGCGCAAGCCACTTGGCATAGCCGAGAAGCTACCGGCGTTCCCTGACCTGGAAAACATGAAGCGACAGTTGTTCCTTGTCGAGTTGTAGATCCAGGTTCCGCCAGTCGGCCATGTTGAGGCGTCATCCACATCGAGCGTCCCGGCCCCGCTGCCGAGACTCCCGCCCGCGGCAACCGTAGTGCTCGATCCAGCCGGCTTGTCTGTGAACACGGACAGATCCACCATGTTGTTCAGTGAGTCTTCGTTCCTGACCACTTCAAGCCGGTATCGTGTCTTCCCTAAAACAGTTTCATAACCTCCGATGTCTGGCGTGAACGTCGCTTTCGGCTGTGTCAGTACCCACGAGTCATCGGCGTCTCCGACTGGTAGGCTCGCCGCCGTGCAGTCGACGCGCACGAAGCCGGCATCAGCGTCGATGAACAGGCTCACGTCCGAGAGGTTGCCGGATGCGTCAACCGCCGTTCCGTAAGCGCCTACGCCCATCTTGGCCGCAAGCGTCTGTGCCCCACTGTCGTAGTGGATTGCCAACGTCCCGATGCCTAACATCGGAGATGCTTTCTTGAGCACGAGGCCGGTAATGCCGCTGCTGACTGCCGGGAACAACTCTGGCAGTGCGTCATCAACAAGCAGGGCAAACGCCTCCGTCGAACTCCGGTTAGCTCCTCCGATGAAGTAGTAGAAGGTGTCCGTGTTCTGCGGAACTGCCGGGAGATTCTCGTCAAGCTCAGCCTGGTACGAGATAGCGTTACTCCTGACGTGGAAGAAGATGCCACGGAGCGCTACCGTGGAAGTGGTCGGAGAGAAGAAACCGATTGCACCTGTCGCGCCCGACCAATCGTAAGACCGGATCAACGCCGCCGTACTTCCGGACAGGACATAGCACAGCGCCAGAGCGCCACCGTCAGAGGTGATGTGCTTGCACGGAAGGTAAGCTCGGAGCTTGTCAATCGTCGGTGCGGTCATCGACTCACGTCCAGCTGTAGGTGGTGTGATCGCTCACGTTTGCCCTGGCCTGATGCCCGGCCACGATGACTTCACGCCGCCAGATACCGCAGTGCTCGCCGTCTCCCACGTGACCCAGCTCGAGCTGGTCGACTCCGAAAGTGACACCTGCCGGCGCGATTGTCACAGCAGCGGGAGTCTCGTACTCATCCGCCACTGCGGTACCGATGCCGATGTCGCTGTCCGGCATCAGCTCGATCACGTCGGCCGCTGCCCAGCTGACCGCCGTGAAGCCGCGGAACCCGAGGACCGAAGCGCCGTCACAGACCGCGCTCGGCGTGGCCCCGACGTTGATGACGTTGTTGTTGCCGAATGTCCCGGCGACTTCACGGAGGATCATTGTCCCGGCCGCGTCGCTACCGCCCCAGGTTCCGGTGGCCACGGTAATCTGGTCGACGATGGCCGTCGCCGCCGTGGTCGCGTCCGTGATGGTCGCGCCGACCACAATCTCGACAGAGCCCTGATCGAAACCCAGCGTGCCCCAGTCGACCCCGAGGCAGTACGCCGTGTTCCCACTCCGGTAGTTGGTCGGGCGACAGTCGTCCTTGGTCCTGTTGTACAGCCAATACCCACGCGTGGGGTGGTCACTCGCGTCCGTCAGCGCGAGGGCCCCTGCCGTGAGACCAAGGCTCCCGCCGCCCGCGATTGTCGTGGCCGTGCCGGCCGGCAGGTCGATGTTGACGTTCAGCCCGACCATGACACCGCCGCCGCCATCCTCGTTACGCGCGACCTCGAGCCGGTATCGCGACTTCCCGTTGGCGCTCTCGGCCGTCTCGAAGCCCTCGTAGTCGGGCACGTGCGTGTCGAGCGGGTAGGCCAGGGTGAACGTGTCGTCCTCGTCGCCGACCGGAAGCGACGCCGCGACGGTGTCGAACCGGACCCAGGCCGACCCGTCCGCCACGTAGACATGGCCGTCCGTGACGTTGCCGCTGACGTCGACGCCGACGCCGTAGGCCTCCGACCCCATCTTGGCGTACAACATGGCCGCAGCCTGGTCGTAGTGAATGGTCAGCGTGCCCGGCCCGAGCCGGCCCGAGAACTTCTTGCAGGTCAGGCCGGTGATGTTGGTGCCGACGACTGCCACAAGCTCCGGCAGCACACCGCCCGCCAGCATCCCCAGAATCTCCCGCGCCGAGCCGAACCCGCCGCCTGCGATGAGCACGTACGAGTCACCGGCCGCGGCGGCCACGGAGGAATTGCGCGACAGCGTGAGCGCTCCGGTCACGAACGACCGAACGTAGAACTGCTCGCCGGCGAGCGCCGCGGTCACGTCGCCGAGGTAGAACCCGTGCGCGAAGTTCCAGTATCCATCAGCCTCGACGAGCGCCGCATCCACGATCGTGTCTCGATCGCTGCCCGCGTCGGCCGTGTAAACAGGCAGCACGGCGTCATCGCTCGGGACGTTCTTGCTCGCGTAATACACTCGGAGTCTGTCAGCCAATGGGGTCGTCATCTCATGCTCCTATCGTGAATGTGAAGAGTCCCGGCGCGCTGCCGTCGACCGCTCCGACTGCCACCGCTGCCGGCGGCTCCATCGCGCGGTACGACCAGGCCGCCCGCGTCGAGCGATGCGCCCGCACGTCGATCGTTTCCACCCGGAGAAAATGCCATTGCCCGCCCTGGCCGTCCAGCCGCTTCGGGCTCTCCAGTTCGGCGTACGCCTGATCGGTCGCGTTCGTGATCTTGATCTCGGCCTCGGTCCCGCCCTCCTGCCGCTGCATCACCGCGTACCGCTCCGCCGCCTCTGTCTCAACCCAGCGCAGCGTGGGCCGCGTGCCGTCAACCGGGCGCGTGGCCAAGGCTTCCTCGCCCTCGGGCAAGTCCTGGACCTCGACGTGGATCGATCCCATCCCGTCCTCGAGCGTGATCTCAGTCGACCTCGCCGTGGTCCCAGATCGGAAGTTTCCAACCGACAGCCGCCCGTTGACGAAGACCCACGAGACCAGCTCCGCAGCCGCAGCGGTCCAGGCGACCCGCGCACGCAGGGCGCTGATCGTCGTGAAGCTGTCGATCGCTGTCAGCATCAAGGGTGCTCCAGCGCGTAGATCCGCGATTCGTGATTCAGGATGTTCAACTGCATCACATTGACCTGACTCTGCAGTGCGGCCAGCTGGCTCTGCAGCTGCGACAGTTCCTCGTACTTCAAGTCTGGCTGCCAGACCTCGTCGGTCAGCGCCACGATCACCTGGTCACTCAGAATCGTTGCCACGCCAGCCGTGGCCTGGTTCACTGCGCCCCAGTCTGGCCGTCGGGCCTGATGCGGACTGACCGTTGGATCGATGTTGGTCAGCAACACGCGCTGCCCCACGTCGAGCACGTTGTAGCGCCAGGTTGCCGGAGTTGAGTCTGTGCCCTGCGCCCCGCCAGACGCCTGAAGCTCAACCGGGAAGTAGACAGGCGCGGTGCCGAGCTTGACCACGCACCACTCGGCCCCGGCCCCGCCCGGCCGGTAGACGATCGCGGCCGACCCGTACCCGATCAGCTCGAGGTGATCCGTCGAACCGTGTACGATCTCCGCCGTCCGAAGCCCGCCCTGCCCGGCGTCGTCGACCTTGACCTGCACCAGGCCCTCCACCGCCGCCGACACCACAGCCCCGGCCGCAGCCGGCTCGAGCAGCACGGCGAAGCGCCCGCGGTGGCTGTCAAGGTCCGGCACCTGACCGCTCGAGATGACGCGCTCGAGGAAGATGTCGTTGTCCTCGTCGAAAGTGACCTTGGAGTTTCCGAGCCCGACGATCGCGTACTGAGGCAGGTCCGTCCCCGTGTCGTTGCTCACGAGCAGCGTGCGCGTGGACGTGATGGCGGTTGCCGGATTCGACTGGAGTAGCTCGCCCTCGCGGTTCTGCTGGGCGTTGGCCGCCGCAGCGAACTGATTGAAGTCATCAGGGGTCACGAGCAGGGGCGCGCCTCTTGTCACTCGCTGGGTCGTCACCAGAGATCCCCCAGTCCCAGCAGGTTGAGATCCGCGAGGTTGTAGATGCGGTCCACGTAGACCGCCACAGGCACCTTGGTCAGCTTGGTCCCGACCATCCGCGTGGCGTACTCCGGCCACACCACGTCATAGGCGAGCGCCGCTCCGATGGGGCCGGCAATCCCGTAGAACCCCACGAGGATGTCCCCGACCATGAGCCCGCCCGCCGGCAGCGGCGGCTTGATCGCGAAGCTGAAAACGATCTCGTACTCCCCGGTATCCTTCATCGCGCCCGAGGCCCCGTTGAACAGCACGGTGCCGGCGGCGAAGCCCTTGAACACCTTGGAGTTGACGCAGTTGATGAACCGCACCAGCTGAGCCTCGTACTCCTGCGTCACGAAGCCAGCCGGGAACGTCTGCGTGACCTTCTTCGTGTAGACGGAAGACAGCACGTCGGCCCCTCGGATCGTGCTCCCATCCGTGTCGATGGGGTTGCTCTTGTTGAGCTTCGTCCCGTCCGCCTTCGGGCCGAAGGCGCCGACCGTCATGATCGACATGTCAACGTGGGTGGAGCTTGTCGTCACGTCGAACGAGGGCAGCACCGTCAACGCCGTGGAGGCAGCGCGCTCGTACGTCACCTTCACGCGCCATGTGTCCGGCGTCCGCCGCTCGCCTATCTCGATCTTCCGCTTGGTCAGCTCGCCGTACGGCTCCGGCAGGACGTAGACCAGTGGCGCACCGGAGATGATCTCCGACTGGACCTGATCCTCATCGACGACCCCCATCACGTCGTAGATGACCTCGGCGGACGGGCCGTCCTCGTCGAGCGTCTCGACGCGGCCGTTGAAGATTTCGCGGATCTCGACGGTCATCAGCTCACCCGCACCGCAGTTGACAGGCCACTGACGCGCGCCTTGATATCCTTGAGCAGACCCACCATCGTCTCGGCCGCCTCCGTCGCGCGGTTGTCACCGGGAGCCAGCGAGGCCAGTCCGCCCGATTGCGACAGTGACACGCTCGGCAGGCTGATGGAGCCTGAGACCGCCGCGAGCTGGTTGGAGAGCTTCGCAGTCAGGCCGGACACCGCTGCGCTGAGGTTCGCGGTCGGCGTGGCGTAAGCGGCTGGCGCGGAGGTACTGACTGCAACCTTGACGGCGCCGAACGAGCCAAGACTCTTGACCCAGGACCACGCAGAACTCAGCTTCGAGATCAGCGAATCCAGCGCACCAAGGAATGAGTTTCTGATCCAGGCAACGAAGTCTACGAAGTCCTCCTTCAACTCTCCAATCAGGTTAGACAGCCTGTCATAGACCTTCCAGAACGTGTCCTTTATGCTGCCGCAAATTGCCCACCAGTCAGTATCCATCCCGTCGATGTTGTTGTACCAGACGTCCGCGATGTAGGTGAAACCATCGTCGAGCAAGCCCTTTACGAAGTCCCATGCGTCGATGACGTTCGCCTTGAAGTTAAGCCAGACCTCGCGCATCCCGGCGATCTCGTGCGTCCAGTCGCCGGTCAGCGCGGTCCATGACTTCGACAGCTCAGCCTTCACCGTGGCCCAGAGCGGCCCGACGGCCTTCGTGAACTTACTCCAAGCCTCTTTCTTCTCCTTAGCATTCCCGCTGAACGTGTCCGTCATCAGCGTCCATGCAGCCTTGAGGATTCCCCACGCCGCATCCCAGGCCTTGCCAAGATGACCGAACATCCCGTCCACGCTGGTCTTGACCTTCGGCACCAGCAGATAGAACGCAGCAGCAATGCCGCCGATCGCGATGATGAGGATGCCCAGAGGACTCGTCACGAACGCGACCACCGCAGCGATCGCAGTACCCACAGCGGTCACAGCCGCAGTTACCAGGCCCCACGTGGCCAGCAGAACCTTGGCCACCGCCACGACTACCCCAACCGAGATCGCAACCGCCATGACGGTCTTGCCGTACTCCTTCCAGAGCTTGTCCATCTCTTTCCACGCTGGCCCAATCACTTCCCAGACCTTGTCCCACTGGCGCATTACCTCATCCATCACCTCGTTCCACTTACGCTTGACCACCTTGGTGAATGCTTCCCATTTCTCAGACGCAACCTTCATTGCCCGATCCCACGCCATCCGCATGATCTCGGTCTTCCTGTCCCACACCTCCATCATGTCCTTCCATCCAGACTTGAGCACCTCCCAGAGCCGATTCCACAAGATGATCACGTTCAGCTTGAGAAGCTCCCACGCGGCTCCCATAGCCTCGGTGTCGCCGCTCCAAACGGCCTTCATCAGCCCCCAGGCCGCCTCGAGCGTCTGTTGCACCAGGGTCCACACACCAGGGAACTGAGAGAACGTGTCGGTAAACACGCCGGTCAGGCTCTGCGCCATCGCCAGGAAGGCAACGCCCAGCGCCGCCACGCCGAGCAGGACCAGCCCGATCGGAGACGTGACAGCCATCCAGAAGGCGCCAGCCACAATCGTGGCCGCAGCAAGGCTCACCGTGAGCGCAGTCATCAGTCCGGCCAGTGCCCCCAGCGGTACCGCCACCGTCGAGATCGCCATCCCGATCACGACCAGCGCGCCGCCGACAATGCCGATCGTAGCAGCCGCCCGAACTGCGGCGTTGATGAGATCCTTGTGCCCGGAGATCCAGTCGCGGATCACGGCCAGCGCCTGCTTGCCCTTGTCGATTGCGAGGCTGACATTCTCACTCGTGGCCGCGCCGAGCACCCGCATCGTTTCCACGCCCGACTGCTTGAGCTGATCGAACGCGAAGGCCATCGTGCTCGTCATCGTCTTGTAAGCGGTCTCGGTGGAGCCCGCCCGGTCGGCCATGATCTTGATGTCCTCGGCAAACCCCTTCATGTCGTTCATCGCCGGCAGCACGCCCTT
>Ga0209518_1001603_pt1 | contig 23592 bp, 26 predicted proteins | sample RifGroB1_FD_183993 | JGI IMG/M metagenome (GOLD analysis project Ga0209518, IMG submission 183993) | Groundwater microbial communities from Rifle, Colorado, USA - Groundwater B1 (SPAdes) (version 2) | ecosystem: Environmental > Aquatic > Deep subsurface > Groundwater | place: Rifle, Colorado...
TTTTTACCTAGAGGATCGAGTTTTAAAGCTCCCCACTTTGTCCAATATGTGCAAAAGATTTTAGAAGAAAGATATGGTGAAAGGGTCGTAGAACAGGGAGGTTTAAAAGTCACTACAACTCTTGATTTATCATTGCAGGAGAAAGCTCAGGAAATCGTTGCCGATGAAATTTCAAAGGTAGAAGCTCAAAGGATAACAAATGGAGGAGCAGTGGTTATTGATCCACAAACCGGGGAGATTCTATCAATGGTAGGATCTAAAATGTTTGATGATCCAAATTATGACGGTCAGGTAAACGTCACCGTAGCTTTAAGACAACCTGGATCATCCTTTAAACCGATTACCTACGTCACTGCACTGAAAAAAGGATTTACGCCAAGCACCTTGATAATGGATGTACCTACAACCTTTTCAGGGGGTGAAGGTCAAAAGGATTATGAACCTGTAAATTATGACGGCAAGTACAGGGGTCCAATTCAACTTAGGTACGCGCTTGGTAATTCCATTAACGTACCTGCTGTAAAACTATTGGCTTTGGTTGGCATTAAAGATGTTTTAGAAACTGGCTATGAAATGGGACTTACTTCCCTACCCCCAACAAAGGAAACTTTATCAAGAGTTGGTCTGTCACTTACCTTGGGTGGCGGAGAAGTAAGACTTTTAGAACTGACGGGTGCATACGGTACTTTCTTTAATGGCGGCTATAAAATAGAACCCGTTTCGATTCTTAAGGTTGAGGACAATAATGGTAAAGTGTTGGAAGAAACTAAACCAAAAAAAGAAAAAAAAGTATTAACCCCAGAACAAGCTTTTTTGATTGCACACATTCTTTCTGATAATGATGCAAGAAAAGAAATTTTCGGTCCCAACTCTCTTCTTAATGTACCAGGTAGGCAAATTGCTGTTAAAACCGGAACAACAAATGACAAAAGAGATAACTGGACGATTGGCGGAAGTCCTCAAAGAGCAGTTGGAGTTTGGGTAGGCAATAATGACAATAGCCCGATGTTAAACGTTGCGTCAGGTGTTTCAGGGGCATCTCCAATATGGAGACGGGTTATGGTGGAAAGTTTAAAAGGACTTCCTGCGGTTAACTTTGAAGCACCTGAAGGAATTATAACTGCTGAGGTGGATATGATTTCGGGTTATACTGCTCACGACGGATATCCGTCCAGGGCTGAATTATTTATAAAGGGATCTACACCCGGTGAAGATCCGGTTCATCTTAAAATGAAAGTTTGTAAATCCGATGGAAAAATAGCAACACCAGCGGATATAGCCTCGGGAAATTATGACGAAAAAGAATATTTTGTTTTCAAGGAAGATTATCCAAAATGGCAGGATGGGATAAACAGCTGGCTTTCGGGACAGTCTGATACCAGATATCATCCTCCAACCGAATCTTGTAATACCTCTAATCCTATTAATGTAGAATTCGATTATCCAAAAGACAGGGACCAAGTTAATGCAAATGATTTTGCAATTAAAATCAGACCCGCATCTTCAAATTCCATTACCTCAGTCAGACTATATATTGACGGAAACAATGTCAGGAATTTTGATGCTCCTCCATTTGAGTATCAGGCCTTTGAAATTTCAGACGGAGTACACACTATCAGAGCAACTGCCAAAGATTCAGGAGATAAAGAATCTGAAAGAATTATAACAGTTGGGGTTAATGTTCCGTGGAATTCTGATCCTTCACCTGCTCCTTGATTTTAACTGATACAATATAAAGGTGGGTAAAGAGAAAAAAGAAGATGATAAAGATCCATTTATTTCTTTCAGAGTTAATAATCCACACTGGATAATCACTAGACCTAAACTTGAGGAATTATTTGAAGGAAAAGTTATTCCTGCGAATTTGGAATTACATCTTCAGGAGTTTACTGTTCTGCGAGCTAAAGGTAGATTAAGAGAGATTTCAAAACTCGAGTTGAGTGAATTAGTTGATAAATTTGGCAGATTGCATGAACCATTATTTGAAAATCAGAGATTCGAAAGTGCAATAGCTTATATCACCAAAACTCTTGCTGCTTAATTAAGGTTTTATCTGGACTCCGAACCCTGTTTTTAAATGATTTAATAAGGTTACTCTGGTTTCTTCAACTTCTTTATCGGTTAAAGTTTTTTCAGGATGTTGATATTCAATATTGAAAGTATAAGCATTCTCAAAAGTATCAACCAGAGTTATCTTAGTTATTTGTTTGCTTGTCGATCTCATTACTTTTACCACATCACCTATAAAAGTTTTATTCGGAATAATTAATGTTAAATCTTCAATCTGGGGAGGATACTTAGGAATTTCCTTATATTTTCTAATTATTTTTTTGCTATTGATTAAATATTGTATGTTAAATTCATAGTAATATTGCCCATTTTCTAAATTACCATACTCCCCAATTTTTATTTTGTTACTATATACATCAAGTTTTTGATTTGGCAGATAATCTTTACCGTCTATTAGTTTTGTGGAGTAGTCTATGTTTAATTCGTCAAGTAAAGTTTCTACGATACCTTTATTTTCTCGGTAGGAACCCCTTTTGATTATTCCAGCTAGAGTTAACCTTTCTTCAGGCAAATCATTCTTGTGAGGAAAGTAAATATTTGCTAATTCAAACATGTGAATATAACCTTTTTCTTGCGGATTAAGTTTAATATCTTCAATTAACGAATTTTTTAAATTATTTCTTAAAAATGCAGTATCCGATCCTAATGGATTTTTAAGTTTTAAAAGCCCTTTGTCTACTAAAGATAAATTATAAACTTCGACGGCGCCTAAACCTAGCAATGTAGTTTTAATCTTCTTCTCCAACTCAAATTCAGGATTAACTTTGGGTGCAGGGAGAGCCCCTGTCATTAAGAGAATTGGAAGATTGTGATATCCATATATTCTTGCTATTTCTTCAGCTATGTCTTCTTTAATATTTATATCATTTGCTCTGTATGAAGGAACCTCAATAGACAATATGTTCTTGTTCCATTTGACACCAAATCCCAAATTAGTTAAATAACTTGTCATATCTTTTGCACTAATTTCTATTCCAATGATTTTGTCTATTTCCCCCTTTGTCGTTATAAGAGCCTTCACTTTGTAAGGAGTTGGATAGATATCTAAAATTTCACTTTCTGCTTTTCCACCTGATAACCTCTCTATCATTTCTATCGCGGATAAAATCGCAGGTTTGATATTTTCACTGTCTAATCCTTTTTCAAATAAAACAGCTGCTTCAGATCGTTGCCCAAGTGAGATTGAGGTTTTTCTAATCTTATACGGATTATAATTTTGAACGAATAATAGAACTGTTTTTGTATTATTATCGATAGCACTGTTTAATCCACCCATAATTCCACAAAGATCGATTAATTTGCCATCACCATCTTCAATGACAATATCGCCCCCCCTTAGCTTCAATTCCTTACCATCCAGAGTTGTAATATGTTCACCGTTTCTAGACTGCCTTAAGATCATTTTATGTTTTATAATCTTGTCGTAATCAAATGTGTGAACTGGTTGTCCTAACTCATGCATTATGAAATTACTAACGTCTACGATATTATTTATTGGACTTACATCAACTTTCTCAAGTAAAGTTTTAATTTCTTTAGGCGACTCCTTAACTGTTACGCCATTAATTTTAACCGCAGTAAATCTAGGGCAAAGTTTTTCATCCACTTTTACGTCCAAATATTTAACCTTGTTTTTAAATTTGTAATTTAGCAATTGAGGTTTATAATTCTTTAAATTTGCCTTGATGTTGAAGCGTGGTAAAATTGAGGTAGCTTCTCTTGCTATTCCTAAAATACTTGCTGTATCTACCCTGTTAGTTGTAACTTCTACGTTAAATATAAAATCACCATCGATATGCTTTTTTGTTCTTTCAACTGATGGGCCACAAAGGGATAGATATTTTGCAATCTCGGTAGGATTAGCTTTGGTATCTAAAAACTTTTTAAGCCAACTATTTGGTATTAGTAAATCCATTTTTATAACTTAGTTGATATCATAATTGTTTCAAAACTCTTAGGTCAGAACTATATAACAATCGGATATCAGGAACAGATAAATCTGATTTCATCATGTAAGTTCTTTCAACACCCCACCCAAACGCAAAACCCGAATAAATTTTAGAATCAACTTTACAGTTTTCTAAAACTTTAGGGTGAACCATTCCAGCACCACCAATTTCAAGCCAGCCCTCTTTACATAATTTACAACCTTTGCCATTACAGACATTACAGGATACATCAACTTCAAATGATGGTTCAGTAAATTGAAAATGATAAGGTCTTAATCTTGTGACCCTTTCTGAGCCAAAAAAACTTTTTGCAAAGTAATCAATTGTTCCACGAAGGTGAGTTATTGATATATCTTTATCTACCACTAATCCTTCAAATTGGTGAAACATCGGATAGTGACTTACGTCAATTTGTCTTCTGTAACATTTAGCGATATTAATCATTCTGATTGGTGGTTTGTTAGAAAGCATTTCCCTAATTTGTCCACTTGATGTATGTGGAGTCAAAAGCATTGAACCGTATTTTTTAGAATCTGGTTGGTCGATAAAAAAAGTTTCCCAATCATCTCTTGCAGGATGATTTTCAGGAAAGTTAAGTGCACCGAAGGCAAAATAGTCAAATTCAACTTCTGGATATTTCATTCTGGTAAAACCAATTTTCTCAAACACTTCAACTATTTCATTTATAGCATTCGTGACGATATGCAATTTACCTAATTTCGGCTTTTTTGAAGGTATAGTTGGATCAAACCATACTCTTGCAAAATTATTTAACTCATTTTTCTTTTCTGCAATTTGTTCTTCTAGGGTATTTTTACCTTCATTTAAAGTAATGCCATATTGTTTCCTTGCTTCTGTCGGAATTTTTACGATTTCTTTTAATGCTAGTGTAAACTTTCCGTTTTTACCAAATAGATCTATTCTGATATTTTCCAATTCCTCCTGGTCTTTTGCTTCATCAATTTGTGCATATGCCTGATTCTTTAAGTCCAAAATTGAAATTGTTTGATAACTTGAAAAAATGGTTTGTGTCTGCTTATCATTTTTTGAGGACTTAGGTTGTAAATCACTTATTCTATATAAAACTGTTACTTCATTACCCTCGTTGCTAATTTGAAGATAATTGAAATTCAGAATTTCGGAAGTATTTTTTACTTGTGTTCCACCGTCAGGTATGGGAGGAAAATTTCCGATCCACATTATGCGTAATGGCTTATTTGTAGGCAAATGCTCGGGTATCCACGGAGACCTTTTTTTTAATTCATCCAAAGTAACGAATTCGGTCAGGATAGGCAAATTTTCATTTACTAGGTCATTCGCTTTATTTAAGATTAAATTTTGAGAAATTTCATCCAGATTACCTGAATACCTTAAATAAGACCTTCTTCCATGTTCTCCTTCAATAGGAGTAAGTTCAGGAAATAAATGTTTTACTGCTTCATGAAGGACGTGCCCCGCAGAATGGACCCTCATGTTGTGGTAACGTCTTTCCCAATCAAGAGTGCAGTTTACAATTTCTTTAAGTTTTAGCTTACCTTCCAATTTACCGATATGTTCTATCGCTTCACCCCTGATAATTACCTGTTCAACTACTAATTTTCCTTTTTTACCTTGAATTACTCCATGGTCTGAAGGCTGACCACCGCCAACGGGATAAAAAACTGTCTGGTCTAAAACGACGGAAGTTAATTCTTTGTTTGTTTTAATTTCCAATACTCTTGCACTGTATGTCTTTTCGTACGAATCATCTAAATATATACATTTTGTTTTCATAGTTTAAATTTCATTATAATCCAATATCAAAAGCGATTTTCTGCATCGACGTTAAACAAATTTCTACAAATTTTTCCAACGATAAATTTAGGCCTTGAGGATTTGAGCACATTTCAACTTCGTCTCTTCTTGTGCCGGAAGCAAATTTTGGTTGGTGAAGTAATCTTTTCAATACCGAAGATATTTTTACGTCTACCAATTTTTTTGTAGGGTAAACCAGAGCTACGGCAACAATCAAACCTGTAAGTGAGTCTGCACAGAAAATTGACCATTCTGCTTTATTTATACATTTTATACCTGAAATTCTAGAATCGTGAGCTTGTATGGTATTATAAATTCTATCAGAGATTTCTAAATTGAATTTTGATAACACCTCTCTAGTTTTTGTGGGGTGAAACTGTTTGTAATCGCCAGAAAAATCAATATCGTGAATTAATCCAGCCAACATCCATTCATCTTTGGAAGGTTCATTTATGTCGAGAAGATTATTATTTTTGAAATAATTGTATAATCCAGACATGCACGCTTCCAAGGCTAGTGAATGATTAAAAATATTCGTGTCAAGTTGAGTCTTAACAGCACTTAAATAAACTTCTCTTTTATAATTCATATTTTTATATTTTACACACTCTTTCTAATTTCTACCACAGCACCTCCGATGTTTAATTCCATTAATTCCCCGTTGGGGTTGATATGATGAACAATATCAGGCTTGTAATCTGGTGGGCAACCGTTTTCCCCTTCAGCGACATATGAAATCGCAGATTGCCAGACTGCACCTTTATTAAAGTATTTTAATCCTTGCACCAGGATAAGACATCCTAAGCAGCTCCCATTTATTTGTTTTAAACATTCTGTCATTTTTATATTTCTAAATTTATATTTAAACAATAAAAAACCTCCTATTTAGGAGGTTGAAAAAAAACGTAAACTTCAACCTCCGTTAGGAAGTAAAGAAGTTTACAAAATAGACATTATTTAAATTCATATTGGTAATATTACTTTATAGATTTGATTTCTGCAACTATTTTTTCAAATACAGGCATGTTTCTGACTGCAATATCTGACAACACTTTTCTATCTAATTCTATTTTATTAGCTTTTAGTCCGGCAATAAGTTTTGAGTAGGAAGTGCCCAATGACTTTGCTGCTGCTCCTAGTCTGACTATCCATAGACTTCTCAAGTCTCTTTTCTTTAGTTTTCTACCGTGGAAGGCGTATGCACCTGCATGCATGACTGCCTCATTGGCTGCACCATATCTTCTACGTCTGGCTGCATGATAGCCTTTAGCTAAAGCTCTTACCTTTCTGTGTTTTATAGCTGATATCGATTTAACTCTTGCCATGATATTTACTTTCTGCCTTTCTTTTTATAGATTTACCCAAAAAATTTCTAAGTTTTTTGGCTAACGGCTCTTTAACCTCGGTCATTTTATGTAACCGTCTAAGTCGCTTTTTTGTTTTGCCCACATTCAGATGCCTGGCAAAAGCACGACGCCTTAAAACTTTTCCGTTTTTGGTTACTCTAACTCTATTTGTTACTAATTGTTTCGTTTTTTGCTTGCTCATTTTTAGTATCTTTCGCTTTTACTTTTCCGTATTGACTTGTTGGCGAGATAATTATTAATAGATTTCTGCCTAAAAATTTAGGTTTCATATCAATATTAATCCCTTCCCCCAAATCTTTTAAGACTCTGTTAAAAATATCATAACCAAACTGTTTTGATCCCAACTGTTTTACTTTAAAATATACCGACAGTTTGACTTTGTTTCTGTCCTTCAAAAATTCATCAATTCTTTTTAACCTTGTTTGGTAATCCCCTTCTCCAATAAAAGGAGTAAACCTTAACTCTTTCAAATCAGAGGGCTTACTTTTTTTAGCTACCTCTTTCTGTCTCTTTTCTTCCTGATACCTAAACTTACCAAAATCCATCAGCTTGGCTACCGGTGGATTAGCATTTGGTACAATTTCAATTAGATCAATTTTTTGATCTTTTGCCAGCTTTAATGCCTCTGCTTTTGAAATTACCCCAACTTGCAACCCTTGTGCATCCAAAACTCGTAAAGTCTGAGCAGGAATGCGGTCGTTAGTTCGCCAATAATTATTGGTAGGCATCAATTTCGTTCTTGATTATATCAATAAATTTAGGGATTTGCATGCTTGAATTTTCACCTGCTCTATTTCTTACTGAAACCTCACCTTTTTCTATCTCTTTATCTCCAACAATTAACATATATGGGACCTTTTCATTTTGAGCATCTCTAATTTTGGCACCGAGTGTTTCGTTTCTTGTATCGACTTCTACTCTTAATAAATGTTTGGTTAGAAGTTGCTTTCCCAAAGCATTGGCATAATCTAATTGCTTTTCGGAAATTGGCAACACTTTAACTTGTACAGGCGATAACCAGACTGGAAAACTACCTTTGTATTTTTCTATTAACAAAGCAATAATTCTTTCAATTGCTCCAACTGATGATCGGTGTACAACAACTGCTTCTGTTTTTCCACCTTCTTCATTAATATATTCCAGCTTAAATCTTTTGGGCATGACAAAATCATATTGAACGGTAAAAGCAGTATCTTCCTTGCCGTTTGCATTTACCATTTGTATGTCAATTTTTGGTCCGTAAAAGGCAGCTTCACCCGCTGCTTCTTTAAAATTAGATTTATTTTCTTTCAAGACTGACCTTAAAACTGCCTCAGCTTCGTCCCAGGAATTATCATCTTTGAAATACTTCTTCTCATCTCCTCTATCTCCTAAAGAAAGTCTGTAATGATAATCTTTTCCTTTTTCAAGTCCAAAAACTGAAGCTATGTAATCAATAAGTTCCAAGGCTGCTTTGATCTCGTCATTTGCCTGATCTTTTGTACAGATGATATGTGCATCAGCCAAACAAAAACTTCTGACTCGTTGTAAGCCCATTAATTCACCAGATTTTTCAAATCTATAAAGCTTAGCTAATTCTGCATATCTTATTGGAAGTTCCTTATAACTTTTAGGTTTATCCAAATATAGTTCAAAATGATGAGGACAAGTCATGGGACGGAGCATAAACTGTTCATCTTCAATTTCAATTGGGGAATACATACTTTCTTTATAGTAAGGATAATGACCTGATTTCTTGTAAAGTTCCAATTTGGCAATATCAGAAGTGTAAACATGAGAATAACCACGTTTTATTTCTTCATCAACTATAAATCTTTCAATGGTTCGTCTAATTGCTGCTCCCTTTGGAGTCCAAAGAGGTAATCCTTTACCGACTACATCACTGAAAGTAAAGAGATCTAACTCTCGACCGAGTTTCTTATGATCCCAAACTTTTTCTATGGGTTGGTTATTGTCTTGTTTTGTCTTCGTTGCCATCTTAATAGTTTTAAGTATATTAATATTGTACAAGAAGACGAATCTTTAGTGAAGATATCGTGGTTCCACTTCTCTTTTAACTCTTTCTCGCTTCTTTAAACTCTCCAAATTGGTTAGTTCTGGATATTATCGTTTTTGGAATTGATAAGTATATCTTAATAAAAAATTTGAAATTTGTCCAGAGAGAGAGTAATATCAAAAAATTATGAGTTTAATTACTATTAACTTCTGCATATATGAGCGCATGGGAATTTGTGAAAATAGTTGTGGTGAATTACCCAGCTCTGCTAAATTGCGTGATGATACAAGATTTTGTGAAGAGCCATTTAATGGAACTAACGATAAAATACAATGTGATAAAGCAATGGTTAGAAGCGAAGTTATATTACCAGTAAATAATGGCGATGGATCACCAAGTTAAGTAGTTTATTTAATCCCCATACTTTTTCTTCTTCTGGCTTCTGCTAGATCCAAAACTATTTTTCTGAGACGAATATTTAGTGGTGTAACTTCAACCAGTTCTGTGTCATCAATATATTCCAAAGCGTCGTCTAAGGTCATAACACGGGGGGAGTTAAAGTGTTCGGCTGAACCATCTCCTTTACTTCTCATGTTTGATAATGCTTTTTCTTTACAGACGTTGACCTGCATATCACCGGTTCTGGAATTTTGACCAACAATTTGACCCTTGTATACTTTAACTGCCGGACCGACAAAAAGTTGACCCTGGTCTTGGACATTAACTAATCCATAAAGTCTGGTTTCCCCTGATTCATAAGCAACCATAGAGCCTCTGTCTCTACTTCTTTCGTAACCATCGTCAGGTTGATACTCAAAAAAAGCTGTATTAATTATTCCCATACCTTTGGTGTCTGTAATTAGTTCCCCTCTGAATCCGATCAGTTCTTTAGTTGAAACCGTAAATTCCATAGAGACTATTCCCTCGTCGTTTTTAAACATATCATCCATTTTTCCATGTCTTATACCCATGTGTTGAATGACAATTCCTGAAAATTCTTCAGGCACGTCGATATAGACTTTTTCAAAAGGAGTAAGAACCTTACCGTCAACGGTTTTATTAATCACGTGAGGCCTAGATACTGCAAATTCATAGCCTTCTCTTCTCATTCTTTCGATTAAAATTGCCAGATGAAGTTCTCCTCTGCCTGAAACTGTCCAGGTTCCAGTAGGATTATCCTCTACTTTAAGTGCAACATCAGTCTCCAGTTCTTTATATAATCTTTCTCTGATTTGACTTGAAGTTTTGAATTCACCCTCACGACCTGCAAATGGTGAGTCATTGACCATAAAAATCATTTTTACGGTTGGTTCTTCTATAGATATTAAGGGCAGGGCAATCGGGTTATTAATATCTGCGATTGTTTCCCCGATCGTTACATCAGAAATACCGGTAACAGAAACTATATCTCCGGCTATTGCCTCGGTCTCTTCTTGCTTAGTTAAACCTTTAAAGGTAAAAATTGAAGTTAATTTAGCTCTTTTTTGGACACCTTCCCTGTTAATATGCATTACCTCTTGGGTCAGTGATAATTTTCCGTTTTTAATTCTTCCAATTGCTATTCTGCCTTTATAATTATCTTTACCGATATTGGAAACCAACATCTGGAGAGGTTTTTCTATATCAACAACCGGTGCTGGTATGTAGTTTAAAATTTCTTCAAAGACGGGAGCAATATCAGTCATTTTATTGATATTCGGTTCAAGTCCTGCCAGACCGTCGCGTCCTGATGCGTAAATTGTAGGGAAAAAAGCAGTTTCTTCGTCGGCACCAAGTTCAACAAATAAATCAAATGTTTTCCCCTGAACCCACTCTGGCCTTGCTCCCTTTTTATCTATTTTATTAACAACAACAATAATTTTAAGTCCCATTTTAAGAGCATGTCTTAAAACGAACCTTGTTTGTGGCATTGGTCCTTCTTTAGCATCGACTAAAAGTAGTGCTCCATCAGCCATGGAAAGAACCCTTTCTACTTCCCCACCGAAGTCCGCATGTCCTGGAGTGTCGATAATGTTTATTTTGGTATCTTTATATACTACCGAAGCATTTTTGGAAAATATCGTAATCCCTCTTTCTCTTTCAAGATCGTTACTGTCCAAAATTGCATCAAGTTCTGCAACTTCCTTTTTCATTTCAGTATGAGATTGACGCAGTAATGCATCCACTAGTGTAGTTTTTCCATGATCGACGTGGGCAATAATAGCAACATTTCTAATATTCATATAGATTTGATAATTCGGAGACTTCAGAAGTCTATCCTATAATTATACTACTTCAATTGACCTAATACCATAGGAAGACTCAAAAGCCTTCTTTTTATAGGATCAAGAATTAATCCCAACGACTCAAGTGTAACAGCTCCTAATAAATTACTATCTCCTTTTTCTCCAAAAATAACAGGAGCATGTCCTTTTTCCTCGCCGTAAGAGTAAAGTGCTCCACCCATTTTTCGTTTTATAATATCACCATTGGCAAGTGTAAATTCTTTTTCTGACATTGGTTTGATCCCGAGTTTCTTTAATATCTCGGCACTTACCACCGAGTAAACGGCTCCGGAATCAACCATAAAATAAACACCTTCAAATGTATTTGGTTTCATTGGATTTGCAATTTTTATTTTTAGACTTGTTATTCCCATGTATACTCATTGTATCATTTTTTTCAATTTTAACTTTGGATGCTTAAATAGGGAAAAAAATAATAAATTGTGGTCTCTGTATTGCAAAATTCGAACGTATTTCCGACAAAACTCGTAATGTTTTAGCTCTGGCTCGGTCTTTAGCCGAAGCCTTCCGCAAAAGTCGGCTAGAAACCCGTTTCATTTTTGAGAAAGTAGTTCGACCCGACTTTTTTAGCCATGATTGCCAAATCATGACTTTCATTATTTTCGCGCGCAATTCACTTGCTAACGCAAGTGCTCGGCTATACCGAGCAAAAATTACCAACTCACCCAAGCCTTATTCAAGATTAAGAGGTAAAGAGTTTATCTAATAACAATCTTTACTTTCTCTTTTTTAAGCATTTCGGCTACATCTTGAGCAACGTTTACATATACAGGACTTCTTCTCGGAGTTCTACCTATTAACTTCCCACTTTTGTCATATACGTCACATTCCATTGACTCAGCTGGAGAAAAATAATTATATGACATTAATTGAGCGTCAGCGGCAGCTGCTATTAACTCTGCATTCTTTCCTCTTATAGCCTTATCAAACATTGGTTTTTCAGGATAAACTTCCCACACAAAAAGATCGCCCGTTTGCCCGTCTCCGCCCATTAAGTAAACCCTATGTGATTCACCCTCCGCCATAATATCTGTAGTTTATTACTTTTTACGTCTAGAATCAAACAACAACATCAGCAATGCTATATAACTCTCTATCTGACACTTGAAACCTGAAATTATTTAATGATAGAGTATAAATGAACTCAGATTTTTGTGGATAGTCTTTTTTGATGGCGCATCGAGACAGAGAGGAGACTATCTAATCTGAGTTCACTCGGTGCGCCATTTAAGTTAAGGAAGAGAGGACATCAAAAATTTTTGCGTTTTTCTTTTTATCTTTCTCTTAAAATCGCCAACTCCGATTTTTGCCCAATCATCCGTATAATTTGCTCGCGGCACCCGCGCCTGACGCGAGCAAAACTGACATTTTTCCTTTCTTGTGGACCCGGCGGGAATTGAACCCGCTATTCGTCTATGCCATAGACGCGTGTTACCGGTGCTACGGGCCCGCATTTGTTTGTGGACGATGTAGGGATTGAGCCTACGGCCTTCTACACGTCAAGTAGACGCTCTACCACTGAGCTAATCGTCCGTATTCGATATTTTATTACAAAATCCTCGACTAAGAAAGACTAACCTTCTCTGGATGGCGAATCCTCCGAATCTTAATACGCAAACACCTTTGTATGTTTCATAGGTCTTTGATTTTATGGGGCGTTTATCGGTTACGAAGGAAAAGTTTTGTACAGGAATATTTAATGTATTTGACCAATGCTTCATTAGATCAATTCCGTTTTGGTCTTGTCTAATATGTAGCTCAGCTTTAATCTTCCATTTTGGTATGCCATAAATATTTTCCACAGCCTTAATGGTAAAAAGAAGAATTAATGGATCTGAACTGCCTAGAGAGGCAGAACCTCTTTTGGCACCCTCGCCAAGATATAGGATGGACAAAGCTAATTCCAACATAATCTTATTATCTTTATCAATTTTGTCCAGAATATTAATTGCTTCAAGTTGGGCCTGCTGTATATTATTTTTCTTTTGATTGTTGTGCCACTTGATAGCCTCCAGCCTGGCTTTTATTAATGCCTTATTCTACTTGTCCTTTAGTGCAAGTATTTGTGAGTCTGTTAATTGAATGTTTTTAAACCACCCCGAAAGTGTAGATCTTGGTATACCCAATTTAATTTCAATGTCTCTAATGGAATCTCCAGATCTACGAAGACTGACTGCTGATTCTTTCAAGTTGTACCACTCAGAAATCATAATATAAATATATCCTCTTTGGTACGGATAAACAATATTCAGTTACCCTGCTGATCTCTGTGAATAACTCTCGCCAGAAAGTAGGAATGAAGCACCCTTTTTCTTGTACTGTGACCAGTAATTTTTCTTTTGCCTTCTTTTGTTTGCTTCAGCTATCCAATTAACTGTTGAATCTATAGTTTTTCTGAATTTAATCAAATTTTCAATAACACTTTGAAGAAAATTAATTTGATATTCTGAGGGAACGACAATATCCTGCATCAAAGCCATTTTAGATTGTTCCCCAAGACTTCCAGCAGATTTTGCAATGTTTAAAGCTTCTTGGCTTAAGACTTTTAATTTAAATCTTAATTCTCCAAGTTTTCTTTCTGATTCCTGATGTAATTCATTAAATAATCTTTTCTCAAAAACTAATTGATCCTGTAATTTATGATTCGCTTCAGCCTGTGCCTGGCTTTGAATTTCTTCCCTACTTTTAAATTCCAAGCTTTGTCCAGGTTGTAAAGTTCCTGAAGTTTTCTCCTGCCTTTTTTGATTTAAAAGTTGTCTTAAAATTTCTTCACCGGTCTTTTTAGCTTCACTTGCAATTGTGTTGGTTGCTTGTGTTCCGATTTCACCAAGCTGTTCCAGAACATTTTTTTTCTGGATTATTTTTTGTTTTTTGGATTTCTGATTTTGATTTCCTTGATACATGCGCCTATTCTACACCAATGATGCAACTTTTTCTAATGCTTTTCGTCTCATGACTACTCTTTTGAGTGTATCAATCTGATTTTTATCTACTTTCGCTGGGTCACTGCCGGTAGATTTGATGAAGTCATTAACTTCAGAATCACTAACGTCTAGTTTTTCTTCCAATGCAATTTTGTTTAAAGTGAGCTCGATAGTAATAGCCTCTTTGGCTTGAGTCTCATATTTTTGTCTTAATGTATCAACACTTTCTTTAATTGAGGCGAGATATCCTTCCAGGGTAAGTCCCAATTTTTCGATTCTTGATAATAGTTGCGACAACCTACCGTTTACTTCTTCTTCAATCAATAACTTTGGAATTTCAACGGAGATTGACTTTAATAATGCATCTATAACTTGATCATCAGTGATTTTTTGCTCTTCTTTACCTTGAACAACAATTTTGCTGGCTCTAAGTTCACCTGCGACTTTCTTTTTGTAATCTTCCAATTTAACTTCAGGCAATTCACAGGTAACAGCCCGTATTTCCCAGTCAGAATCATCTTCAATTTTTACGGCATCAAATTTAGGATAGAGTGCAGGAGTGAATTTATATTCCGTGACGCTTTCCGAAAAAGCTTTAGGTAAAATATGACTTAATATATGCTCTACCAATTTATTTCTGTCTATTCTTTCTTCTACTTTTGAAACAGGAGCGTTACCTTTTCTGAATCCAGGTATTTGGATATCCTTTGCCATTTCAGATACAACTTCTGATTTAGTCAGCTTAACTAACTCATTAGGTATAGTGAAGGTTAATTGAATATTACCATTATCTTCTCTGGCAATAACTGAATTAATTTTCATAATTTTAATATAACGGCAAGTATATCACAACATTAGGCACCTTTGTGCTGATGAATTCTAAATTGCGGAGCTATCCCTTTAACTGAAGTATTGCTAAATTTGCTATCTTTTAATATTGTATTTTGAGCACGTTTATCAAACTTGGAGATTGTAGGAATCTGAGGTATAGGATTATTTTTTGCGCTGCTTATATCCTCTGGTTGCTTTTTATTCATAAGATGTAGTATACTACTTTTGCCTTCTGTAAGGTAGTTTGTGAGTAACAGAGTGTCCCCAAAGTAAGGCTTCAGGAGAGAAGGTGAGAAATTTTTAAAATATGAAAAAATTATTTATAGGAAATTTGTCGTGGGAAGTAACATCCGATGACTTGAGAGCTTTCTTCGGTAGCTATGGTACAGTTATTGATGCCGTTGTTATCAAAGACAAGATGACCGGAAGGTCAAGAGGATTTGGTTTCGTTGAAATGGAAACTGAAGAACAAGCACAAAAAGCATTAGATGGAAACGGAAAAGATCTTAAAGGTAGAAACATGAACGTAAACATGGCCAAGCCTCAAGAAGACCGTTAATCAGTCTTTTGATTTTGTTGCAAAAAACTCTAGAGTTTTTTGCATTACATCACCCCAAAGCGGGTTCATATTATGATCAGCGCCGGGGTGTTTGTAGTAGGTAACCTCTTTTTCCAGTTTCTTCATTCTGCTTACAAATTCATCTCCCCAGGAAAGTGGTATAGCATCATCATTAGTTCCTAGATGGTATTCAATAGGTGCGTTTATTTTATCAAGGTAGTTAGTCAAAGAATATTTATTAACATCGTAATTTTTCTCGAAATTGGCAAGCTCCTTTCTTATAAACTTACCTTCATCTTGGGATTCGTCTGTGTAGTAAAGTATTGAGTAAGGAAATGGTTTGGTGACGGGTGCCCAAAGTACCGTTGTATAGTCGGCACCTGTAATTTCAAGGGTGGTTAGTGCCACCTGACCACCGTTACTGTGTGCCCAGATAAATATATTTTTACCATCCCACATAGGGATATTTTCTTGGTTAATGGATTTTAAAAGGGTAAGTACTGTCGTATAGGTTTGAAATCTGGTTTCGAATATATTTCCTGATTCCTCGCTGGATCCTCCATAACCCAAAAAGTCTGGAGCTAGAGTAATATAACCGTTTTCTGCAAAAAACTCCCCCACTCTTTTTGTACCTCCTCCTGTTTGATAAATACTTTGGTCTACATAACCTCTCAAAAGAACGACAACTGGCGACAAACTGCTTTTGACTGGAAGGTTGATAAGGCCTGTTACTTTTTTGTTGTTTTTGTTTTTAAGTGTAGGATCAAATTCAAAGGAAAAAATATTGGAAGTAAATATATTATTACTATTAATTTTCTCCTCCAGTTTTATTTTAACTGGCTTTATTTCAGTTGATCTTAAATTTTCTATACTGTATTTTTCTAATGGTTTAATTAGTGATATAGATTTTTGATAGTCTACGTTTTTCAATAATTTCTGATACTTATCATTTCCCCACCAGCCAAGTGAAATTAGTACTAAGGTTAATAATATAAATATTATTGATTTATTCATTTGACTTTGACTTTCAATAGTATAATATATTTTAATGTCAGACGAAGACAGATTAGTCAATTTAGTTGTTGGAGGAGAGAGAGCGGTTACTGTACCTATGAAGTTATTGAAAGCTACCATGCATGAAGCTGGAAAATATGCAAAATTGGCAGGAATAAGACCTGGACAATTAATATCTGTAGATAACCCACATTCGTTTGATTATGTTGCAGCAAGAACAACTGCAGAAACTACTAAATTTCTTAAACAATAAACTCTATAATATATTTTTCAAGTTTGTAAATATTCAGTCAGGTTCGATAACAGAAAGTAGTAGTTAATTAGTTATTTTGGTGGAGATATATCTATATCATCTCCTATTCCAATTACTCTCTCACCTTGTTTTAGTCTTCTAGTTGATTCAAAAGTTCGTACAGTTTTTCCATTTTCAACGATTTCAAATCCTTCTACGACTAAAAGTCCGGCTATTGGATCCTTAACAACTAAGCCACTATTATTTTCTAAAACACCTATTGTTGTTCTGTCTTTACCAATTGACATGAAGGTATTATAACATACCATTTTGATATATTGACTTTGGTTTTAGTTCGGGTTATAAATAATTATGGTTATTTCGGAAAAGGTTCGGGTAATTACAGATTTTTCTAAGATATTTTTTGTAGAGTGGAAAAACCGATCTTATAAAGTGGATAAAGTAGGCTTCCATCACTTTCTTTTGGAGGGAAAAACTTTAATGCATGTCTTTTCCGTAATATCAGGTTCAATATTTTTAAAAATAAAGCTGGATACAAAACATCTAGCTTGGACTTTGGAGGAAATCCAAGACAATGGAATTTAATCCAACAAAACCCAATGTTTTATGTTTAGACATCAATTCCTGTTTTGCCACAATTGAACAACAGGCAAATCCATTATTAAGAGATAAACCTGTTGCAGTTGCCGCCTATGATTCACCCGGTGGTTGTATATTGGCTGCTTCTGTAACTGCTAAAAAACTGGGAATAGGAACAGGCATGAGAGTTGGTGAAGCCAAAAAAATCTGTCCTACCATTAAAGTCCTTCTGTCAGATCCTCCCAAGTACAGATATGTTCATAAAAGACTCAAGAAAATATTAAAAGATTATTCCTCCAAAGTTTTACCCAAATCAATTGACGAATTTCTTTTTGCAATACCATTAGGGGTTGAACCTAAAATTATAGCGAATGAAATTAAAAGTAGAATAAGAAATGAGGTAGGAGAATATATCAGTGTTTCGGTGGGAATAGGCCCTAATATCTATTTAGCTAAAATAGCCAGTAATTTGCAAAAACCTGACGGTTTGGTGGAGATAAACAAAAACAATCACATTAATGTATTTTCAAAGATGAAACTTATCGATTTGACAGGTATCAAGTATGCCAATTCCAGAAGGCTTAAAATGGTGGGTATAAATACAGTTCTTGATTTCTACCATGCTCCTATTTGGAGACTGAAATTAGCCTTTGGGGGTATAACCGGGCTTTATTGGTATATGAGATTACGTGGATATGAAATAGATGATTTTAAATCGACTCGTAAAACTTACGGCAATTCATATGCTCCTCCGCCAAATAAGGCAAACTTAAAATTGGAAATTCTCTCCAAACTTTGTCAAAAGACAGGATTCAGACTTAGAAAAGCCCATCTGGCTGCTGGTGGGATCCACGTTTCACTCCTTTTCAGAAACGGCCTCTTTTGGCACAAGGGTATCAAAACCAAAAGGATCATTTTTGAAGACAGCGACATTTATAAAGAAGCAGTCATTCTTCTTGATAGATGTTCGATAGACTCCCTCCCTCGCATCATTGATGTTAGTGTTTTTAATTTGGTCAGTCTTAAAAGACTGCAATTAAGTTTATTGGAGGATACTGAAAAAAAGTACAGGTTGGCTCACTGTATGGACAGTATTAACGGGAGATGGGGAAACTATACCATTCATTACGGTAGGATGGCGACTGATCCTACGGCTGTTCAAGACCGGATAAGCTTTGGCCAACTTTGATGCCATTTTTATCGCTAAATCCTCCGTTCACTTCTAAAACAAAATCTACAGGTTCCGGTGCTGGATAAAGTTTAAGTTCGGAATCAGAGGCATTGGGCTGTGGTTGAACATTTTTATCAATACCAACTATTTTTCCATCTCTTATCCAAATGAAATCAAGAGAGATCTTTGTATCTTTCATCCAAAAACTTGGTTTGACTTTGGTGTTAAATACAAACAGCATACCCGAATCCTGATCTAAACTGGTCCTTCCGCCTAATCCTTTTTGCCTTTCTTCGGGAGTTTTGGCAATTTCCACTTTTACTTCCTTATCCTCAATTTTTATTAATGACGGGCCAGGCTCTGTTAATTTAGAATTATTTGGAGATGAAATATTTTTTAAATTACCTATTTTACCCTGCACCAGAAGACCTACAAAAATAATAAAGGCTGCGACTGCAATAATAGGTAAAAAAAGATTCTTAATCATTTAAACAGACTTAATATGATGCATCAATTTCTGCATCTATTTGAGGAATTTCTTTGTCTATATCGTTAACTTCAGTATTTTCCAAATCTGTTTCAATATCTTCAACCTCATCAGTATTAGACACTTCTTCATATTTTTGAAGTTCAGTTTCAAATATTTTGGGATTTTCCAGTTTGTTGGTGGTAAACAAATATGCTACCCCACCCAACACCAAAACCAATATTGCCAAAAGCGATATTATTCCTTTATTTTTCATTTACCATCCTCCTTTGTTACTCCAATTCTTAATCCTTTAAGTTCACCTATTGAATGCACCATCAACTGATGAGCTTCCTTCAGAATAGTTTTTAATTCAGATAAAGATGTTTTTACTTTCTCATAAATCACTTTAGGATCATCAGCAACTAATGTAGTTTCCAGATCAGACTTGATTATTTCAAGTTTAGTTTTAGCTTCAGATAGTTTCAGCTTTGCTTCAGCCAAATCAGCTTCTGCTTGTGTAGTGTTCAAATTACTATCATCTGTTTTGATTTTTGCAATTCTAGTTTCCAATCTATCTGCTAACGTATTTAACCTTTCGACTAAAGCTTCAATTCTTGTGATCATGTGGACGCTATACTTTCTAATTCGTTCTTTTCTGACAGCACTTATTTTTGTAGCAACTTTTTCTTTTCTTTCATCAATATTTTTCAATTGATTCTCCTTAATTTTGACATTTAATCTGGCTTTGGGAGTTGAAGTTTGTGCGTATATATTGGGGGCCAAAAGAACTAAAATTAAAGTCGTTAATATAATACCTTTGAATAACATATAAAAATTCTATCTTAAGAGATAAAATAAAGCAAGAACGCTGAAAAACACAACAATAGGTATGAAGAGAAGAAATACCCTTAAAGTTTCTTTATCTGACCTTTTTAATATATGAATTTCGTTCATAATTTAATATATCACAAATATAGTGCAAGAAAGTTGACTAAGATTGAACCACTTGAGGCTATATTCAGATTCCCCCAACCTCTAATAGGTGCGTTCCCAGATTATTCAACCAATTTTGGACAATTTTCTTACTTGATATCTAGAATTTATGATAGTATGAATTTATGAAATTGATGGGCCTCAAACGACTCGTTTTTTATGTTTGGTTAATATACCAATTTGTTTTTGGTGTTTTTGTCCAACCGGTGAACGCTTCGGTGAATGTTTTCAACCAAATTTCGTCAACGGGAACTTCCGGAACGGGTAACGGGCAAATGAGGGTACCCAGAGGAATTGGAATAGATACCAGCGGGAACATCTTCGTAGCGGAAGGAACCAATAACCGGATACAAAAATTTAATAGTTCCATCTCATACGTCGCGAAATATGGAGGAACAGCGTGCAACACCAGCTTTGTCTGTTCACCCAGTGACGTAGCAATAGATTCGACCGGTAATGTCTACGTCGCTGACACCGGATATCACCGGATCAAAAAATTATCAAATGATTTGACAACGACAACATGGACTGTCGGTGGCACCAGTTCGGGTACCGGGAATACCCAATTTAATAGTCCTCAAGGAATTGCTCTAGATAGCTCTGCCAATGTATACGTTGCAGACCGCACGAATAACCGGGTGCAAAAATTTGATTCTAACGGTAATTTTCTGACAAATTGGGGAAGCAGCGGGACCGGAGATGGTCAATTCAGCTCTCTATATGATGTGACCGTCGACAGTGACGGAAATGTTTGGACCCTCGATGCGACCCAGAGAAAAATTTCCAAGTTTACTAACACAGGGACGTTCATTACCTCTTTTGCTAAGGGGAGCGGTGGATCAACTACGGTAAATACGCTTAACGGTCCTTTAAGTCTATATGTTGACCCCAGCGGAGGAATATATGTGGCTGATACGAACAATTCAAGAGTCGTCAAATTCCAAAATGATGGAACATTTCTCGCTTACAATGGCGGGCACACCACAACTTACGGGGTTACAATTGCGGCGGGTATTATCTACACAACCGATGGTTCGTCTTCAGCTCCGAAAATCCGTAAGTTTGATTACACCGGCGTAGCTTATCAGGTCAGTGGATTGCCCGGGACACTAGATCTCACGAATCAGACCACAGGACTCAATGTCGAGAGTGGGACTCTCTATGGAATGCAAGGGGCCACTGCGTTGAGGCTCAAAAACTCCGGCAGCAGAACCATAAGTGATGTAACGGTCACTCTCGGAGCAGACGGTGATTGGTCCAGCGTTACTGCTGACAGCGATCAATCGGCCGGTAAATCATTTGTTAGCAATCTCATCGGTGCCCCCGGTGCCGCGGCTACTCATACATTGTATGTACCTGTACCAGCCGGAAGAACGAGTTCATCTGTTTATATATGCCCCGATGCGACGTCGCTAGCGTCCATCAGCGGTTCCTGCAGCAACGGAGTTAGCCATGGCGTTGGTGGACCCTTTACCGAATCTTTCGGAACAATCACGGTCAGTAAAATAAGTGATCTTGGGGATGCGGTTACGTATTGGAAAATCGTGGGGATGGCCGGAAGCGGCGGAATCTCGGAAGGTTTTACCGAATACTCAGGCAGCGGATCAGGTACTTCCGGGAGTCCTTATCAGATTACAACTTGTACCCAACTCCAGGAGATGAAAGATAACCGGGCATCGTACTATACGATCATGAATGATATAGATTGTACAGCGACTACCGGCTGGAACGGCGGAAACGGTTTCATCCCGGTCGGTTCTTCAACTGGAGAACCTTTTTCCGGAACGTTGACAGGAAGTAATTCATATACGATTGATGGCTTATTCATCAATATGACCGCGTCAGGAGTAGGTCTTTTTGGCTACGGTAATGGCTTAACTGTGACTAATATCCATTTAACGAATATTCATTATACGAAATTGGGTGTTACTTGGGATTCGATTGGTGGGTTGATTGGACAAACCGAAGGTGGGAACGTAACGGGCTCCTCTACGTCTGGATTAATTGATCAGACAGTTAGTGGCAACAGTACTTCCGAAGTGGGTGGGCTTATCGGATATATTTCAAGTGGCGCTACCGTGTCTAACTGTTCAAGTTCAGTTAACCTTAATTTCAAAAACTCCGCTATGCAAATGGGTGGGCTTATCGGACTTACCCGCGGTACGACCAGTATCACCGATTCACATGCTACAGGTTTTGTCCACAGCGGACATAGTGCTTACAACAATGCTGGATTTATTGGACAGATGCAGGGTAATACTTCGATCGACAATGCCTATTCTACCGGCGAAGTGCACATCGGAATACCCGATGGAACGTCACCCTCGGATAGTTTCGATAACTCCGGCTTTGTCGGATCGATGGGGAATAACGATACGTATCCTGGGACGACTACAATTTCTAATTCATACTCTACGGGAAATATAATCGCCGAACTAAAAGATACAATTATTGCCAGCGACAGCGTCTGGGATACAGGCGGATTCGTAGGCCTTATGGAAGCTGGGTCTGTCATTACTAACAGCTACGCTACCGGCAATATCACCGTTGATATAGTTATGGAAGGTAAGGGCTACAACGGGGTTGGTGGTTTTGCATCCTTAACAAGGCAGCTCAAAATCGGAGCTTCACCCATAATTACCAATAGTTACTCGACTGGTTCAATCAATGTTCCTATCGGTGATTCGGGTTCTACAGTTGGTGGTTTTGTAGCTTCCCACCGCAACGGAACAATTTCTACATCACATTCAACAGGAAACATAACTATCGCTCCCGATGCTGGTTTCGGCGAATCCGGTGCTTATTATGGTGGCTTCGCGGGAAGTGTAAATGCAATTATTACACAGAGTTATTCAACTGGTTCGATTATTGCTACCAACGGAAATGTTTCAGATGTCGGTGGTTTCGTCGGGACCGTATCCGGTAGCACGGTAAACATTAATCAAAGCTGGAGTACCGGCCATGTTCAAGGGAACAACGCGATCGCTGGTTTTGTCGGTTTTATCCAAACCAGTACGACAGCGGGGAAAATCCAGAATTCTTATAGTCGTGGGAATGTTTATGCCTTTGATCAATTCGAGGACACCGAAGTAGGGGGATTTGCTGCATACGCGCGCTCATTAACTATCGAGAATGTATACAGCACAGGTACCGTCACATCACTTAATTCGAGTATTAACCTAGGGGGGTTAATTGGTTTTAACAACGGTGTGACCGTAACTAATTCATATTGGGATACCGAACTTAGTGGAGTTTCCATTAGTGTTCTTGGTACAGGCAAAACGACGGCGGAAATGAAGACATTATCGACTTTCACCGGATGGGATTTTGATACAATC
>Ga0209518_1001605_pt1 | contig 23587 bp, 23 predicted proteins | sample RifGroB1_FD_183993 | JGI IMG/M metagenome (GOLD analysis project Ga0209518, IMG submission 183993) | Groundwater microbial communities from Rifle, Colorado, USA - Groundwater B1 (SPAdes) (version 2) | ecosystem: Environmental > Aquatic > Deep subsurface > Groundwater | place: Rifle, Colorado...
CAGCTACGTTGCCGATTAAGTTTTCACAGACTGTGCTTATTGGCGCATCTCCGCAGTTTAATCCAATTTCCTGTACGAAACCCGCGGCTCCTGCCACACCTACGTCAGCAGTCTTGCCGTCACTGTTTACATCAACGTTAAATGTCCTTGTGCAGTAAGTTGAAGTTTTGTAAGCTGCATCTGTTGTTGTTAATTTCGCCTGGTCGCAAGCAGCTGTACACGCAGATTTGACTACAGTCAAATCATCTCCGACAGCAGTCTGTCCGCCCTTGTAAATTTTTCCGAAGAATGCTCCGCTTCCACCGACAGTAAAGGATATTACCAATACCAAAACCAATGCTGCTATAGCTGCCAATACGATGAGATTTAGGGGCAGTCCCTGAGCTTTTTTTGTGACCATTTCATTACCTCAATAATTATCAGAAACAGGTGTATATAAATTTATTGCTGAGTTACTGCACTAAGATTTTGGCAATTTCAGCAATTGTTTGTTCTTTTGCTTTTGAATTTTCCGAACTGAATTTGAATTCTGCCAGAGCCTGTGCAAACCTTAATTTCATATTTTCAAAATCGCTTTCTGCCAGATAGCCGAAATTAATGCCGGCTTTTGTGCTGCGGATTTCGTTTTCAGGCACAAGGCACAGGCAGCACCTATTTGGAAGCCATGGCTTGCCTGTTAGGGTTTCAAGCTTTTTGTCGAAATCAAGGAAAATCAGCTTGTATAGCGTTTTCTTTGCCTCTGCCCGAAGGCCTGCATTCTGGTGCCAAAAGGTTTTGTGGGCCTGCCTTTTCCCAGATAGGGCATGCAGGTTTGGATAGATTTTGGTCATGAGGCTGGCAAATTCTCTATTTTTGTTAATATTATCAATAAATGAAATAAAATCCACTTTCTGCGACTCGACTATTCGGAACAACATATATTTACAATATAGTATTGTATTTAAAAAGCTTGTTTCGCAAATCGAGATTTCAGGCAAAGTCGCCCTATCTCATTTTGTAATAGTTTGATTTATGGATTGCGATATGTAGTACATTTTAGTAAGGTTTAAAAAAGTAAATACTATTGCAGAATCATGGAACGTGAGAATTTTGATAATTTGAACGTCAGGCGAGTTGCAGATTTAGAAGAACGAACTGCTGGCAGGCCAATGAGCAGAAGGACTTTTCTCAAGGTTGGAGGCTTGGTTGCTGGCGGAGCAATTGCAGGCTGGCTTGGGTTGAATGTGCTGGCACCGGAAATGGTGCCTGGACTAGTGCCAATTAAAACAATGACTGCTATGCAAGTTATGCTGGATTGTGAAGACACTGATGACGATTGGAATGTAGATAGGATGAAATCACACAAGCGTGGCGATATGCTTTATGTTAAGGATAGACTTACCGCCATTTCAGATTACCGCACGGATCCCGTAGAGGTGGCATTAACTTTTGAGACTTTTGGACAAAAAGAAGCGCCCAGATTCCAATACGATCATGAGTTTTATCCGCTCGGCTTTGGCGTAGATAAAAGCAAATTGCAGGCTCGTGTTGGCGATGTTGTTATTTTTTCTTCGCGAGTTGATAGATACCTCGTTAGTGGAGAGACGACGTATGGCGTGGTTTGGGATGCATACAATTCCACACACAAAAATACCGCAAGAAGAGTATGATTAACCTATTACGATTTGATCTGTGCCTGGCGATGGCCACACATTATCGTGAAACCATATGCGCCGGCTTTCTTTATCTTTTATTTCGCTAATTTGCCAATTTATTTCATCAACGCGCCCGCAAGCGCCATTAGGAACATTGTTCTGCAACACAGAGCAATAATTATTCCCATTTGGCAATTTTTGTTCTAACATAAAGTTTGTCAGTGAATCTTCTGTTATAGTTTCATCGCCTAAATCTCTAAACTTTACACCAAAACAAATATTACTATCATCATTACCTCTACCAAGATCTCCTGTATTGCCATACATATACCAGCACCTCGACATCAAATTGAAAAGTTGCTGCTCTGCACAGCGTTTTATATCGCCCGAATCTTTCCAGCCGTTTTTACTATTTGGATCGCAGGCCTTCCAATTATCAGCATCAACTGTTATGGCGCGTTCTTTGCACATCACTAGTGGAATTACTACCTTACCAACCCATGCCTTACCCTTCAAAGCAACATTTAAATGGCACAAACTATCAGAATAGCCTTTGCTTCCGAGAGCAGAGGCAGTTGGAGCAACTACTAGCAGGACAATCATCACTCCAGCCACTAACGGCAGGATTATCCCCATTATGACAAATTTCATACTGATGTCGAAGCCTTTTTTTCCAAACATTTTACAAACTCGGGCCCTTTAGCTGCCCTAGTATTGACGTAAACGACTTCGGCAGTATGCCTGACAGCATAAGGTATGCAAGAATAGCAAAGCCAACCAAAGCAATTATTATTCCTACAGTCCAGTTGCCAAGCGGTATTTGTGCTTTTTTCATTTTACTTTGTTCCAAATGGCAGTATAAAATTCTTTGTATAGTCGCTTACGCCTGTTGAATACCTGAACAGCAGAAAATATAAAACCGCTGCAGTAAAAATTACTGCTAGGACTATCAGCAAAATCTGTGTTACTGTCAGGTCTGCCTTTTTTCCAATCATGGTATTGGCAACTCCTTTACCGGCGGGCTTGCTATGAAACTTAAGCCTCCTTTATTTATGGAATATACTAGCATTAAAATTAATATAGTGACGACAATTATAAAAACTATCATCGGAAGCTTACCGAGTATCACGCTCAAATCTCCTTTTTTACTTTTCATAAATACCTCGCCAGTGCAAATGCCAGCAGTCCTACAACTACAGCTACTGCTGCGATCATTATAAGTGTTGTAGCTAAATATTCCCATTCCATTTTATGTGCCTGCAAATGAAAGCTGTGTTATCGGCGCAGCAAGTGCGCTGAACAGCAGTACTGTGATTGATGTGATAACTACATATAAAACTGTCGCAATCAAAAAGTTCTTGGCCATCATCCATCTTAATTCAACTTCATCATGCCCGTAGATTATGCCCGACAGCATATAAGAAAGCAACCACACTAATTGTAATATGTAAATCCCAACTGTGAATTGGAACAGCGGGCTTGGAAGCATGGAATCTATTTGGAAAATATCTGCAATGCTGCCCACACCTGCGGCCTGCCCGCCCGCGCCTTCGCCTATCATGGTCGCGGATTTAATCTGCTCTCCGAGATTCAGCAGGACAGTGCTTGTTAGGACTGCCAGCCCAATAACTATTCCTGAAATAACGGGAATAAAAGTAGTTACCTGCGAAGACATTGAGCTGACTGTATCTGCAAGCAAGTCCTTCATCCTGTCTGTGACTTTTTTTACAGTGCGCAGGTATTCTGAAATAATCAGCAGGGAACTTCCTGCAATTTCTGGCCCTTTCTTAACACCTTCAACAAAAAGTGCCATTGCGCTCTTGATTGTTGATGATGGATAATAAGATAACGCGCCGGACTTTTCATCAAAGACAGCATCCTTAAGCCCGTAGCCTAACTGAGTTATATTTGTGACAATTATCTGGAAAAACTTTGCCACATCGGCTGCTTTTACTGTATTCGCCAATTCTATAATCGCCTGTTCTGGCGGCTTTCTCTCTTGGAGTTTTTCACCAAGCTGGAAAATAGCAGATGCAAACTCAAGTTCCATTCCTTCAATCTGCTTTTTGACTTTGATTATGTCTTTGACAGTCATGTAGTAATACAGCCCAAATGCCAGCCCCAAGGCAAGGACAATATCTATGCTTGAAAAAATCGCGAGCATGGAAAATGATTCCTTGCGGAATGCATCGCCTGACAAAGTAAACATTTTTGCGAAATAAATAATGCCAGGCACCATGATAAGCAGGCCTGCAAGTACGCTGAGCAGGAGGTTCTGGTCCTTCTTTGACTTGTACTTTGCTTTCATGAATAAGTAAACATCTGCCATGTCGGAGCCGGCAGGCCTTGTAGACAAAACAGACTTCCCAATCCCATAAATCGCAAGAGGCAGGACAAAGTTGTAAAGCCCGACAATATAATACCACTTAATATCTGCGCCCATGAAAGCAGAAATCATAGGAAGCATGACTAAGCCCATAACTGGCAGGACTACGCCGAGCATGTGCAGCGCCTCCATAGGGCTCTGCAATTGATGCGCAAAAGTAAGCATATGGTCTTGAGTGCCGTCCAAAATTACTTTGACTGCTTCATCGAGTATCTGCTTCTTTCTTTCTGCGCTCGGCTCGTAAAGCGATGCCTGTATCAAATGCATTGATTCTATAAAATCATTATCAACATCCTTCCACGTAACTGCATAATCTTCTAGGGCTTCTGTTACGGAAGTATATGTTTTTGATTCTACATCCCATAGGATTTTTATAAAATCCATGGAAAGCGGAGGGGGAAGATGCTCTGCAACGAATTTAATTGCCCTTTCCAGGTTCGGCGTGTGCTGCATATAGATTACAACATACAGGACTGCGAGAACTAATTGGTCAGATGCCCTTGCCCGCCAGCTTGTCAATATTTTTTTCGGCACAGAAGGCAGATAAAATAGCAGTGAAACCGCTGTAATCAGCCCGATAATTATTATATATGGATTAAACCATAAAATTGCAAACAAGATAAAAGACAAAACAATTGTGGCAAATACAGCCAGATATGTAAATGAAAACACTCCTTCCGGCGTAATTGCAAGGTGGGCTAGCCTTATCGCAGGGGTTATCTTATCTACGTCTGCCTGCGCTATTTTTATTTTGAAAATCTTTTCAGAATAGTTGCAGGCCTTCTCGTAAAAAGTCCTTGCCTTTCCGAGCTGTTCTGCTTTGAAAGTCTTGTATTCGTCAGAGTATTTTACGCCTGCCTGCGCATAATCTGATTTCAGCTCGCGGGCAATCCTCTGCCTGTATTTCTGGAGTATGTCTTCGTTCATATTTTTATGCTGAACAAGCCTTTGTGCTTTGCCTCCTTTAATTTTTCGTGGATTGCGCTGTTAATAAATGATGACATAGAAGGATATTGGTATTTGAAATCATAATTCCTGAGAAGTTTTGCTATTTCCTTGTATAATTTCAAATCTATTTTGACTGCTTTATTAGGCATTGGTAACTATTAGTAACTAAAGGTAACTTATAAACCTATTGCTTGGGCTGTTTCTTCGCCTCACTCATTTACCGAGAATCTCTTCCATTAGCGTCAAAAATTCTTTTGCTCTGCTTAAAGAGGTCTGGGCTTTAGATTCCTTGATATTCTCTGTTGTCTCGTACTGAAAAGTTGCTCTTTTGACCTTCTCAAATTCATAATCTTTTAGATAATTGTCACTGATAGACAACGCTTCCTCTTTTCCGATTTCATATGCTTCCAGAAGGTGATTTTTTATTTTATGCCTGCCTTGCACGATTAATGATTCATTGACAACAAGGTGAACGATTTCGTGGCTTGTTTTATATCCCAACGCATAAAGATATGCGCAAGCCATGTAAAACATGGAATAGTAACTTGCTACAACCACCCATAAAGACGAGGTTTTATTTTGGAATAATTGGCCTGCTACAAGCAAGCTCTCTCTGGCATTCCTTAGATAAGTCGTGTAGATTAATGAATCTATTTTTGGCACTTTTTTTATTTTGCCTTCTTGCAAATACCGCTTAAAGTTATCCTCTGCCCGTTTTATTCTTTGTTCATCCATTTTGATATGAGATTATAATAGTTCTCTGCGCCATAAAGAATTATATTATTTTTAATTATTTCGTGGCCGAGATTATTTTTATTTTTCTCTATCATCGAAACAAATTCTTTTGTCGTAAATTCATGAATTTCTAATTTTAAAGACAATAGGCTTAATTTTTCTCGTAATTCATTTGTTTTATTCATATTGTCAGATATTATGCATATATCTGCATCCGAATTTTCTGTCTTCGTATTTTTAACATAAGAACCAAATATCAATGCGATAAGAAATGGGTAATTCAAGTCTTCAATGTATTTTTTTACTATTTTTAATGCTGGATGCGCAGATAAAAACCGCTTTGCCCTTTTATTTTCAACAGAATAAATCTGCTGATTTGGAACTAAGTTTAATTTTATTATGTTTGTATTTCCTATTTTTTCTTTTGATATGATTTCTGGCCGAAGCTCATTTATTATATTATATGTATTTTTGTAATCAATAAGAGTTGCTCCAGAAATAGCCATGATTGATTGTGGATTTTTATTTTCTATCAAGTACATTACCACTCTTTCTTTTGGGCTTAATTTAGTTTCTGTCTTCTGCCAATCCCACAGTTTTACCATAATATTATGGTATTTTTACCATATTTAAATATTTCGGTTTAACACAACCACCCGTTTGCCGAACAGCTAATAATTTGGCTTATCTTGGCTGTTTCTTAACTTCACTCTTCAGCCAGCCTTCCCACTCTGCAAAAACCCGGTTCGCCTCTGTGGAGCCGACTTCTTTTGCAACAAGCGCTGAGATTTTGTGGAATTCATCATTTGCTTTTACTACAAAAGGCGCTTCCAATAAGTCAAAATTTTTGGTTTTGTTGGCAACATCCACGATGGCCTGCTTTACCTTTGCCCTCAGCTCAATATTCTGCCAGATTGCATCCCAATTGCCTGCCCATTCCTTGACTCTGCTCCCGATTGCCTTCAGGATTTCAGATTCCCCTTCTGTCAAAATATCTGTTGCAGAAATTTGGTCTGCCTTTGCATCATACTTCATTAAATCAGCAAAGCCTTTCTCTAATAATGGGTCCTCTGTCCAGAACTTTCTTACTTCAGAAATCTGCGTAAGCCTTCGCCATCTCTCCATTCCTGACGGGGAAGTTATTGTATTCGCAACTAAAATTATATCGCTGGCCTTGAAAGAAGTTTTCGGGACTCCAAGGTCATTTACAACCCTATCATAAACAGAATACGGAGAATCGCCGTGGATTGTTCCTGCAACTAATTTTGCAAGGGCGCCGACTCTCATTGCTTCATACAAAGCACGGGCTTCAACTGAACGGACTTCGCCGAGAATCAGTGCAGAATCTCCCAATCTGAGGGCAGTCCTAATGGCCTGTTCTGCAGGGACCTCCGCTTCTGCGCCAGTGATTACTGAACGCGTTTTCATTGATAGGATATCATAGCCGAGATGCCTCAGCTGGTCTACTGGGAGTTCAAGTGTATCTTCTGAAGTTATAATTCTATTATTTCTTGCCAATTCAACGAGGATTGCGCCGAGGAGTGAAGTTTTTCCCGCGCTTCTTGTTCCCGCAATAAGCATTGTCCTTGCGCCGTCAACTAAAAATGAAATCAAGCCGGCCGACAAAGGAGTGAGCATTTTTGACTGTATGAATAAAGGCAAAGTCCACGACTTATCCCTGTGCCTTCTGAAAGCAAAAGCATAGCCAAGGGGCGACAAAGGCCTCTGGAGGACTGCAACTCTTGCCCTTGCGTTAGGGAGTGTTAGGTCTGAATCAAGAACAGGGTTTGCCTCATCCAAAGGCCTGCCTGAAATCAATCTGAGTTTTGTTGCCCATGATTCCCCTTCTTTCGGAAGCGGAGTAATATTTGTCCTACACTCGCCATAGTCTGCATGAATAATTGAAATCGGATTTGAACCCATCGGGGCATTAACAACCAAGTCCTGAATTTTCTCATCAGACATGAGAATCTCAATCATGCCAAAGCCGATAGTGTATCTTACAAGAATTCTGGCCAGCATTTCAATTTCCTCGTGCTTTAATTTCATTCCCTTGTTTTTGGCCAAATCAGAAAGCAGGTCCTTGCTGATATTCATGAAAACTTCCCGCGTGCGCATGGGATTTATGAACTCTGAGCGTTCCGGCCTGTGTTCTGCCAAAACTTCGCGGGCTTCTGACAAAAGCGCATACTTATCTTCGGTTAATTTAAATTCAATCGGAACAATGTGGTATGTATTTCTAATATCATTCGGCAGTTTCAGAATCAAAACCTGTGTGTCTTCTGCAATTTTATAAGAATCAATCTCTTCTGCGCCTGTCGGATATGATGCTATGAGCTTTGTATAAATAAAATACGGCTGGACAGTTGGCCTGAAATATCTTTTGTAAATTGCCCTATCTCCTACTTTTAAGCCTGCAAGGTGCGGGCCTGCCATGCGAATCAGCTTTGTTTCTGCAAGATAGCTTGAGATTAATTGCAGGGTTTGTATAAACCCTTGGCTGCATGCAGGATAGTCTGGCGCAGGAGGCTCAGTCTGCTTGATCTGCTCTTCTCTTAATCTCCTTTGGATTTCAACAAAAGCACCGATAGGGTCTTCTTTCAGCCGGCGTAGGATTGTTTTTGTAAGAAAATCATGCCAGCCAGGCGCATACATGGCGCATTCAGGTGCCCGCATCTTTCCAAAGCCAAGTAGCCCTTCATCCCTGACAACCCTTTCATAAACTGCAACAATTTCATTAATCAGGTTCACCTGCGAATGATCGTAAATATATTCTTCCCTCTGCAAAAATACAATTTTGCTGACTTTGCCAGAATCAAGAATAATGTCGAAAATCCGCGCCATCACAGACGCATCATCCTCGATAGACGGCGCATATGTATTTTCCGCAGAGATTTTCAGAACCCTCAACCCGCCTTCCAGCTCTATTTTGAACTGCTTTTCAGGGGCTTCTGCTTTTTTCTCAGAAGGCTTGCCAGCTGGCTTTTCTGCAGGACTGCCTGAAACATCGCCAAATGCCATGAACTAACTCTGAATACCCTTTATTTTAAGGTTGTCGCTGGCAGAAAGCACAAAATCTACAAAGATTTATAAGCCCCTGCATATAAAACCAAAAATCATGACAGGAAGGCCATACTACCTATGATAAAGCAAATTTCGCAAGGCTTATTTGCTAATCCCAAGCGAAACTTCGTTTCGCGGGGCGCCGCGAACAGCAGTTCGCTTGCGCATTTTCAAACTGAGGTCCGAAAATGAAAACATTCATTACTAATTTGAATATGAATGGATTTAAGTCCTTTGGGCGGAAATCTGCGCTGGACTTCTCGCCAGGCCTTAATGCAATTATCGGCCCGAATGGCAGCGGAAAATCAAACTGCCTTGACGCGCTTTGTTTTATACTCGGCAGGATGAGCTCAAAAGATCTCAGGGCTGAGAATTTTGCTGATTTGATTTTCAAAAGAAAAACTCAGACAGCCGGAGAAGCTGAAACCTCAATAACTCTCGACAATTCCGGCGGGGTTTTCCCGTATGCTTCGAAGTCAATAACATTAGTACGGCGCATAAAGAAGGACGGCACAACCCAATATAAAATAAACAGCAAAAATTCAACAAGGCAGGAAGTTATTGAATTAATGTCTCTTGTCAGAGTTCAGCCAGACGGCCACAACATCATTCTTCAGGGCGATATCGCCAGATTCGTTGACATGAAGCCTATTGAGAAAAGACAGCTGATAGAGGAAATTGCAGGCATCAGCACTTACGAATTCAGGAAGCAGAAAGCCCTTGCCGAACTCGGAAAAGTGGACGAAAAGCTAAAGGAATCGCAGATAATCCTCAACGAAAAAGAATCATACATGACAAATCTCGCACAGGAAAAGAAAGGCGCAGAACAGCACCGCTCAATGACTGCAGAGCTGTCCTCGCTTCAGGCAGCTGAAATAAAACTGCGCATGGACTCAGCAAATGCAAAGAAAAACAAAACCCTTGCAGAAATAGAAAAGCGCGAAAACCTCATGACAAATTCCAATCTCGAAATTGAAATTGCATCAAAGAAAATTACACAGCTCCAGCAGAGAATTACGGCGCTTGACAAAGAAATCGGCAAAAAAGGCGGAGAAGAATCACTCGCACTCCAGAAAGAAATAGAAGAGCTCCGGATCAAGGCAGAAAAATCAAGGACTATAGTCTCTTTATCACGCGAGCAGGTAGGCAAGACAGACACTGCTCGCGAAGGGCTGGAAAAAAACCTCAAAGACATTGAATTAAAAATAAAAGAAAAGGAAAAAGAGCGCTCTGAACTTGAGAAACAGAAACAGAAAATCACAAGCGCAGAGCAGGCTGAAAAATCAGGAGACACTTCTGAATTGGAATCAATAGATGAAAAAGTTTCTGCGCTTGACAAGGAAATTGGAAAATTAAATGCGGAGTTCATGAAGCTTAGCGGCGAGAAATCAACGCTTTCTGCAAATATAAAAATTTTCGAACACAAATTAAAAACAGCTGAGGCAGGCCTTGCAGAAGCAGACAAGTATGACTCCAGAAAAATCGAAAAGAAATACAAGGACTTGCTTGAAGAAATAGGAAAGCTGGCATCGCAAGATTCAAGGCTGGCTCTCGAACTAGGTGAATTGAGAAAAGAACTGCAAAGCAAGGAAGGCGAGCAGTTAAAGACAAAAGCCCAGAGTTCTGTGCAGGAAATCCTCCTGCGCGACAGGGCAATCAAGGAATTATTCTCTCAGAAGAAAAAAATCTCAGGAATACTCGGCACAGTGGCAGAGCTTGGAAAGGTTGACAAGGAATATTCTGAAGCGTTAAGGGTTGCGGCAGGCAACAGGATGAAATTTATTGTTGTTGACAGCCAGGAAACTGCCATAAAGTGCCTGCAAGTCCTAAAAGGGGCAAAGGCTGGCATTGCTACATTCCTTCCAATGGATAAACTAATAGTTGATGCAGTTTCTGAGGTGCCAAAGAAATCCGGAATAATCGGGCTAGCCTCGGAATTAATAACCTGCGAATCAAAGTATAAGAGAGTTTTCCAGTATATTTTCAGAAACACATTGATTGTGGACGACATCCCGGCAGCAAGGTCTCTCGGAATTTCAAAACACAGAATGGTAACTTTAGAAGGTGATGTTTTCGAGCCGACCGGCGCGATAACCGGCGGTTTCCGCGAGAAAGACCTGGGCGTTAGCTTTGAGAAAAATGAATTCCAAGGTGCCTTAGTCAAGCTTGAGGCAGACATTGCCGTAATTACAAAAAATATTTCTGAATTAGAATCAAAAAGGCAGGCAAACGAGCAGAAAATATATGCGCTGCGCACAGAAAAATCAGAACTCGAAGGCAAGGTTGAATTCACGAAAGGCCTTGGCAAGGATCTCGACAGCCTTGAAGAAGAAATCACCGGCTTAAAGAAAGATATTTCAAATTCCGAATCTGAAATTGAAAAATGCGCGAAGGGCTGTGAAAAACTCGATAAAGAAATAAAAGAAAAATCTGCGAAGAGAGATGTTTTGAAATCAAAATTATTCGGTTCTGGCAAGAAAGACCTGCAGGAACTCCTAACAAAAAAATCAGAAATAGAATCGCATCTGCAGAGCGCAATTGCAACTATGGAAAATGTTTTTGCGCCTGAAAAAGAAAATCTCACAAAGAAACTGAATGGTCTGGAAAAAGAAAAGAAAGACTTTGAGAAGCAGATAGGTAAAGAGGAGTCCGCCCTCGCAGTCCTTGACAAGGAAATAGAAGCAAAAGAAGGCGAGCAGAACAAATTCACAAGCAAATTAAAAGAAATAATTGCAGAGAAAAACGAGGCAAGCCTGCACCTGCGCGAAGCCGAGAAAAAATACAATGAAGCTCAGCTTGAAACCGGAAAGATCCAGCAGGAAAAGAACTTCTATGCGATTGAAAAGGCACAGCACGAAGCTGAATTTTCAACCCTAAAGCAGGAAATGGAGCCATTTGCAAATGTAACGCCTGCCGAAGTAAAAAACATAGAAGACGCAAAGCGCAGGGCAAGGACATTAAGCGAGAAAATCACACAGCTTGGAAATATTAACATGCGCGCTCTAGAAATTTTCGAAGCAGTCCAGCAGGAATATGAAAACCTAGCTGGCAAGGTAAACAAGCTCACATCCGAAAAAAACGATATTGTCAGCGTAATAAATGAAATTGAAACAAAGAAAAAAGAAACATTCATGAACACTTATGACTCTGTTGCGCTGAAATTCAAGGAAATACATTCCAAGGTTGCTGAAAAAAATCACGCGATTCTTGAGCTTGAAAATAATAACAATCCATTTGAAGGCGGAGTCACAGTAAAAATAATTGATGAGATTGGCAGGCGGACATCACTCGCAGCTCTTTCAGGCGGAGAAAAAACACTTGTCGCACTCTCATTGATATTTGCAGTACAGGCCCACGACCCCGCGCCATTCTACCTTCTGGATGAAATTGATGCTGCGCTTGACAAGGTTAATTCTGAAAAAGTTGCAAAACTTCTCAGAGAATATTCTGAAAAAGCACAAATAGTAATCATAACACACAACGATGCTGTCATTTCAGAGGCAGACAGCGTATATGGCGTTAGCATGACAAAGGAAAAATGGAGCAACGTCGTCAGCGTAAAATTGTAATAAAATGAAATCAAGGTTCAAAACATCTGAAACTGAAATAAAACACATAATCATTGCCTTAATTGCGCTCGCAGTGGCATTTTCATTTGTCTTGTTCGATAAAGAGATTTTCCGCACAGGCAGTTTTTTCTCATACGCGCCTCAATATTTTTTTTATACGCTTATTGCAGTCGGCTTTGCCTTCGTCCTTCATGAGCTGGCCCATAAATTTGTTGCGCAGCGATATGGTTTCTGGGCAGAGTTTAGGATGTGGCCTGCAGGCCTGTTCTTCGCAGTCCTTATGGCTTTCGTCTTCAAAGGGGGATTTGTTTTTGCAGCACCTGGTGCGACAATGATTGCGCCCGTAAAAGAGACAAAAAACGGCTTTGCCATTAAAAAAATCCACATTACTTCTGAAAAAATGGGAAAAATAAGCCTGGCAGGCCCGATAACCAACAACATTCTTGCGCTGGCATTCATCGCGCTTTCAATGCTTGCGCCTTTGAAAGTTTTTGAAACAGGCGCATATGTGAATTCATGGCTGGCCATTTTCAACCTATTGCCTTTCGCAGTCCTAGATGGAAAGAAAATCTGGACGTGGAATAAGGGCATCTGGATTTCCGCAATGCTTCTGAGCATAGGATTATTTATAATATCGGGATTCGTAGGTGCAGTATGAATGAGCAGATTTATGATTTAATATTTCAGGGAGACGATATTAAATGGCAGACCATCATACACGAACTTGTCCGCGAGGGAAAAGTAGATCCGTGGGATGTTGATCTTTCAGTTTTATCGCGCGAATACATTGGAATTATAAAAAAACTCAAGGCGCATAATTTCAGATTGTCAGGAAAAGTAATTCTTGCCGCTGCAATCCTTCTAAAGATGAAAACAGATAGGCTTGGCGTGGAACAGCTCCTTCAGCTGACCAACCCAGAAGATTACCCGGAAGAACTCGAACTGCAAGAAAACGCGGAGCTTCAGGAAAAACATTTCACAAAAGCAAAATTAAATCTGAGAATACCTGGCATAAGAAAAAGAAAAGTTACCATGTTCGAGCTTGTTGATGCTTTGAAAAAAGCCCTTGAAGTTGATGAGAAGAGGCGGTTCAGGCAGTCCGAGCTGGCTGCAATGATGAAACCGCACAGGGTGGAAATAAGGAAAGTTGATGTTTTCTCGAAAATTGATAGCTTGTGGAAAAAAATCAAGGAAAAAATCAAAAGGTACAGCAAAAACCTGCTTCAGTTCAGCGAACTTACCCCTACAAAAGACAAGAAAGAGATTATATGGACTTTAATTCCGCTTCTGCATCTTGCACAGCAGAATAAAATTGAATTGAAACAGGATGTCGCTTTCGGAGAAATATTTATTGAAGTGCAGGCTGGCGCAGAGAATGAAGATTTAAATAAAGCAGAATTTGATTTAGAGGATATACAAAAACCCAAACTAGATGGGAAAGAAGTAAAAGCTAAAAAGGCTGAGGGGGATTCAGAAGAAGATGACTGACGAAAATAACATACAGCCAATTGCGGCAGAAAGCCAGCCAAGGAAACAAAGAGCCAGAGCCTCTGAAGCAATTGAGCAGAAAGAGCAGATGCCTACCTTGCAGGCCCCTCTTGACCTTCCAACTCTAAAGGCAAAAATAGAATCAGTTTTATTCTGCATCCCGCAGGGCACTAATGTTGAAGTAATCTGCGCAAAAGTAGGCTCAAGCCCAGAAATGACAAAGGCTGCGCTGATTGAACTCCAAAAAGATTACGAAGGCCAAGGCGGGCTGAGAATTGTGCAAGACAGCATCAACTGGAAATTCAAAGTCCCTGATGAAAACATCCAAGTTATAAAAGACGTAGCTCAGCCAGAGATGGATAAGGGAATTCTTGAAACACTGGCATATATTGCGTGGCGCGGAGGCTCACGGCAGTGCGATGTTGTCAGAGTCCGCTCAAATAAGGCTTACAACCACATAAAATACCTAATAGAGCAGGAATATATTGAATCCTCGCGTTCAGGCCTGTCAAAATGGCTAGCCCCTACAAAGAAATTCTATGAATACTTTAATATGAAGCAGGGTGAAACTCTTATAGCACCTAATAAAAAGGTGTCAAAGAGCGTTGAAGAAGGCATTTCAGCTGCCATGAAGGCTATTTTCGGCGAAGATTAAGCACGTTGCATATTATTCACTAACTAAGTAAAACTAACTTTAATAAAAAGGATATTGCCATAAATAACCATGGCATTCCCATTTTTCGGCAAGAAGCTACCTCCTCCGCCAAAGCCCCCGCGGCTCAAAAGCACAAAATTGAAGAAAAAAGCAGCCAGGGTAAGGAAAGCAAAGCCTGCAGAACGCAAGGGCGATATGGTTCTAGCGATAACGCACCTCAAGAGCCTGAAGGCAGGCCTCAGCTCAATGAACCAAAACATACTGTCTGCGCACAAAAAACATGATGATTTGAAAGATGATTTAGAAATTCTGAAAAGAAAATTCGAACACCTCAGAAAAAATACCGACTTGGCGCCCCATGCAGAAAAGCTCGAAAATGTAAATGATGATGTTTCACTGGCGCACGAAAAACTCCTGGAATTTGAAAACAAATCAAAAAAAATAGAATTGAATCTTACTGATGTTGGAAAAAAAATCAGATTGGAAATCACGAAGCTCCAGAAAAAAGGCGCTGAAGAGCTGTGGCTGATGCGCAGTATGATTAACGATGTTCACAACTCAATTGCAAAACTGAAAAATACAGGAGAAAAAGATATTGCTGATTTGAAAAAATCACATAGCGAAGTCCATGCAGAATTAGTTGACACTGCCAGCGAGCTTCATTCAAAAATTGATTCAATAAAAGTTGCAGACAAAGCTCAGGATACAAAATTAAGCAAAACAGAGCAGGCACTTGCAGAGCTGAAAAAAGCAGATTCATCTTTGAAGGGACTTTGCGACATACTGCATTCTGATCTGGCAAGCCTGCAGGGCGAGGCAAAGGAAGTGATGAGCACATTCAGGCCAGCCACACTCAAAAAACTCAGCAGTTCCCTTGGCGCAGTTTCAAGCGCAGTAAAAAACATGCAGGCAGAGCAGGAAGAAACCCTAAAAGACTTTGGAAAAGTTACAAAATCCTTAGCTTCAATTGACAGAAGGGCGCTTGGTATTGAAACAGAGAGCCAGAAAACTCAGGAAATGGCGGATGATCTTTCGAAAATGACACAGGACATGAAGGCAGAGATTACAGAAGCAAGGAATGAGATTATTGACATGAAAAACAGATTTAACATCACGCTAAACAGCTCTTCTGAGATGGAAGCCAGCCATGAGGAATTAAAGCAAAGGCTGATGGAGCTTGAGCGGAAGATGAATTCCATGGTTGACTTGAGAAGCTCTGTGAATCAACTGAATAATACTGCCAGCGAGATGCAGAGCAAGCTAAACACAATTGAGAAGACTGCTGTAAAGACTTTTGTAATAGAATAATTACCTAGCTGAAATCATCGGACTAATAGTAACTTCCAGCATTGCAGCCAGCACCAAAATCAAAATTGCAATTACAATCAAGCCCATTGCATTGTAAATCGTGTTTTCAAATTTTTCTGAGCCGAATTCATGCTTGACAACAGCAACTGAGATGAATCCGCCTGCCAGTGCACCAACAAAGTAAGCCAAAATTTCAGGGATACCGTGCAGCATGTACCTAAACATGCCAGTGGAAATCGCAGAGGAGTAGCCTGCGAACGTAGTGAAGCCTGTAACTTTTGCATAGCCTGTGATGGCTGTTTTTATGGAATCGCCTATTGCAGTCCCTATGACTGATGCGTTCCAAACCAGTATGAATATTGCGCCTGCGCCGTATATGATTGAGAATAGGACGCAGAATGCTAGGACTTTCAGATTATTTAATAAAATTCTCGTGAAGAAAAATCCAATTGCTGAAATATTTCCAGAAAAGCCTGTGTTGATTTCCTTAATAGTGTTCATCTGCAGGTAAAATAAGTTGATAACTGTGTCTTTTGGCAGGACTACAAACCAGAATGAAAATGCAACTGAAAATCCGAGGAACATGAATATGAAAAACGGCAGGAGTTTCTCGCTGCTAGAGGATTTTATAGCTGCGATTTTTCCGAAGAATGAGAAAACAACTTCCTGAAGGTAATTCTTGTCACGCTCTTCCTTTTCTTTTTCAAAGCCTATGATGCTTATCATCAATGGCATGCTGGCCAGCGTAGCCAAAAAGACTGCGACTATGGCTGCCTGCGAGGGGAAAATCCACTGCGCGAGGAATATTGCTATTGAGGCATAAAGGAAAGTAATTGGGAATATGAACCATGGCTTCTGCTCTGCCTGGATTGCCGGAACTAAGTCCTCGAGAACCATTACTTATGCACCTCTTTCAGCAAAAGCGAGACAATTGTATCAAAAGTAACATCCCTGCCAATATCATCGCCAAGCTTCTTTACTGCGAACTGCTTTAGCTTTCTTTTTGTTTCATCCTTGAGCTTTATGACAGTGGCCATGTTTATAAGTAAACTTCATAGTATATAAAGTTTATGTTATAATACTTAAGTATACTTTGGAATACTTTAGTAAACCATTTAGCCTACTTAACCAGCGTTTCAATAATCTTCGCATAAGCCGGCCTCGTCACAAACACGCCGATTGAAGCACCGATTATCGTAACCAATGCAAAGCCTTTCAGCATGCCAGCTCCAATAGCTAATAGCGGAATCATCGCGGCTACGACAGTCATGTAAGAGCCCATGATTATGAAGAAAGCCCGCTTCAGCTTCTCTGCCCAGCCGTAGCTTTCACTGCCTTTCATTCCAAGAACCTCATCTGTAATAACAAGCTGTGCATCAACACCCGTTCCAATTGTTGCAAGGATGCCTGCAATGGCTGCTAAATCCAAATTCTGTTTTATCAGGGCGGCAGCCCCAAAAATTATGAAAACTTCTGATAAACTCGTTAGCATTATCGGGATTGCAATTTTTGCTTTCCTGTATCTCACTGCGATTATTATTCCGACAACGAAGACGGCTGCAATTATTGCGATTATAGCTGTCCTGAGAAATTCTGCTCCGAGTGCTGGAGATATAATATCAATCTTAGCAATGGATAATTTAACAGGCAAAGAGCCTGTAACGAGTATTGTCTGCATTTTTTTCATATTTCCGAGTGCAGAATTAAATGCGGCCTGCTCTGTATTGCCAGTTCCGGGCCCTTCGATTGAAAAGCTGGTTTCTTCGAGGCCTTTCAGGTTTGTGGAAATATACAAGCTGTCAACTAATTCATCATCAAGATACAAGTCTAATTTTTTCTCGAGGTATTCCTGATCTCCGACAAAGATTGTTGCTAATTTAGAAGTAATATCTGCATGAAGCCTTGCTGCCTCTGGGCTGATTACTATTGGAAACAAAAACTGGCAAGACCATCCGCCCTGCGATTCCCCGCAGTTCCTGATGCCTGCGCCCTGCTGGGAGGAGCGTACAACCTGCTTTATGTCTGCGCCTGAGAAAACTTTCTGCTCGCCGATTTTTGCCTCGAATTTTCCCTGCTGTGAAATTAGTTTGATTGCTTCCTGCTGTGTGGTGCCTGCCAGCTCAACCAAAAGGAATTTATTGCCTTCAAAATCAGAAACCTGCTTGACATGCATATCCCGCAGGCCGTAAACATTTAATCTTTTTTGAGTAATTGATACTAAGTCTGAGAATTGTGTGTCTGTCAATTGTTCTTCTGGTTTTAACAGAACTCTAACTCCGCCAATTAAATCCAATCCTTGTTTTAAATTTGAAGTTGGAACTTTATCAACAGAAAAGCCAGCCGAAACCGCGCCGTCCTTTGCCTCTGCAATGTATGAATATGTGCTTTTGTCTGTGCTTATTTTTACTACCTGCCCGCTTTGAAGAGCTGAGGACTGCTTATTGAAATCTTCAACTGTCTGAATTTGATTGTCGTTGATTGCCTTCAGAACTTCACCTGCGCGCACTCCGTTTATTTCAGCAGAGCTGTTCGTATCAACTGAAGTAATTTCAACACCCGTTGCATCGAATTTCGGATTTATTGCCGCGACAGAGCAGAGAATGAAAATAATAAGCATCCATACGCGCCATGATGAAAATATCTCTTTAATTTTACTAATTGTGTCCATGCTTCTCCTTCCATTCTAAATACCATCTCAGCAGGCCTGCGTTTTGTACCCATGCGTTCAGGATGCCGACACACAAGCCAATGATTAATATTATTGAAATCTGCCTCAGCAACGCTGCCGGCGTTACTAAGTATAATACTACAAGCGCTGCAATTGCAGTCACCTGCATTGTTATGCCTGTTTTTATTGCGCTGTAAATCGCGTCGAGAACAGAGTCGTGCTTTTGTTTCAGGACTCTTGCAGACAGAAGAATATCTGCATCAACAGAATAACCAATCAGCATGAGCAGTGCCGCAACCCCGCCTGTTGAAAGTTTTATTCCGAAAATCTGCATCAGTGCAATTGTTTCTATCAAATCAGAAAATCCTGCGAGAATAACTGCAAAAGACCTAAAAGGAAGCCTGAAATAAGCAAAAACTACAATTGACATAAAAACAAATGCGATAATTATTGCCTTTACTGTGCTTTTGAAAAATGCTTCACTTAAAGTTGAACTGCTTTCCTCTATGCTGTACATAGCTCTTGGTATGCCTGTCTCCTGCTCTACTGTTTTTAACAATAATTCTTTATCAACCGGCTCGATTTCAATTGTGTAACCTATGGGCTGGCCAGCCATCGCAGTCAGGCTCTTGACAGTAGCTGTAGTTTTCATGTCTTTTTCTATTTTTGATGCTAAGTCCTTTATGTCAAAAGTCTGCTCTGTCTTTATCGTAAGCATTAAACCGCCCTTCAGAGTAACATCCTTCTTGACAAATTCGCCTGTTGTGAGTTTTGAATATCCTAAAACGCCCAAAGAAAGCACAAGGAAAAGGATTGTAATAATCATTAACTGCTTATAGTGATTCTCATATGCGTCCTTTAGCAGAGCTTTCAAATCCATGAAAACCCGATGAATTTAGGCTTTTTAAATGATGCTGTGCCTGCCTGCAAATGCGTAAAAGATTGGCTTGCGTATTAAACTAAAAAATAGCGAATCATCACTTAAAAATCGCGAATTAAAGCTTTTTAAAATCTGCTATTGTTAAAAATACATAACAAAAACTCGCCGCTCGCATCTATCCACGGGCTAAAGCCCGTGGTTTTGCGATGCTCGCTGGAATAGCGAGTTTTTGAATCGCAGGCGGAATAAATTCCGCTGCGCGCAGCCAGACAAAAATTTGGCTTGCGTGCAATTGCGCAAGGAGGCGGATTTAATCCGCGCAATTACAATGGCCAAGATAAAAAAGAACGACTTAGTATTGCTGATGCATTCTGGCAGAAATGTTTTGGTGCGGGCAGAAGCAAAGAGTTTTGAAAACGACTGGGGAATACTGGATTTGAAAAAGCTCATAGGCAAAAGCTACGATTCGGTGATCGAAACCTCTGCGAATAAAAAAATCATACTTGCAAAGCCACAATTCCACGATTTATTATCGCGATGCAGAAGAGGGCCTGCAGTAATCCTTCCGAAAGATTTTGGCGCAATCGCATCTGCAACAGGAATCGGATGCAATTCAGAAGCAGTTGATATAGGTACTGGCTCTGGATGGCTGGCAAGCCAACTGGCAAACATCTGCGGAAAAGTTACAACTTATGAAATCCGGGAAGATTTTTACAAACTGGCAAAAAAGAATTTTGAATTTCTTGGATTGAAAAATATTTCAGCCAAGCACGTTGATGCTTCAGAAGGCGTTGCTGAAACAAACATGGATTTATTCACGTGCGATGTGCAGGCGCCGGAGAATTTGATTTTCATAGCAGAAAAAGCTCTAAGGGTTGGCGGATATTTTGTTGCATACTGCCCGCAGATTACGCAGATAATGCAGGCCAGCGAGGAATTGAAAAAGTCAAAACTAAAACTCGAGAAGGTAATTGAAACAATTCCGAGAGAATGGAAAGTTGACGGACAGATTGCAAGGCCAGAACACCAGATGCTCGGGCATACTGCATTTATTTTGATTGCGCGGAAAGCTTAAGGTTTAAATAATCTAAAAAACAGTAAAATAAAATGGTTGGCCCGAAGGTTATTTTATGGAAGCCCTTAATCCTTACTGTCGTAGCGCTCTTAATAGCTTCTGTTGTCATTTACTTTTTTAATCCAAAGCTTTCGATAATACTTGTTCTGGCAGCCCTTGGGCTAATAAGCAGAATACCAGCAGGCATCTCAACATATCTAAACCCTCTCGAAATGATTGATTTCTTCGGAGTCAGTATCGCGCTTTCTTATGGCCCGATTTACGGCGCAATTTTCTCATTAGTCTTGTTCCTCTTCTCAAGAATTTTCCTGCCAGGCGAATGGCCAATGTACACCATCAAATGGGCACTTACAATCTTCATGGGTGCATTTGTATTCTATTACTTATTCCCAGTTGTCGGAAGCATATCAACACTGTTTACAATTATGATTCTATGGAATACGCTGTCCTATACGTTCATTCTCACGCCCCTGCTTGAAAGGGATGCCCTAATGACTGAGATATACTATGATATCATGCTCTCGCCGATTGCAATCCTTCACAGAATTATTATTTCTTTCGTAGGCGGAGAATTCCTGCATGAATTATTGATTTCAGGCTCGCCGAAAGTAGCATACTTGTATGTATTCGCTGCAGTGTTTGCCGCAGTCCTGTGGTTCGGAAAAGACATTATTAAAAAATTCAATGAAGCTGCAAGCAAGTCAAACATATTCACTGCAGACAAGCCTTCCGCCATTAGGACGGCCCTCAGCAGGATTGGCATTGACAAAGGCGAGCTTAAAGGCATCATATTAGCAATAGTTGTGCTATCTCTTGCACTTACGGCTGGCCAGTGGGGTGATAAAACATTCAGCGCAGCAGATGGCATAAAAAACATGTTCATCGCAATTCCTGTTGTTGCATTATCATTTATGGCGCATGAATGGGGGCATAAACTCGCGGCAATAAAATACGGTGTGCGTGCCTTCTTCAAGCCAGCCTGGCCGATGATGGCATTCTCAGCAGTAATTGGAATTATTTCTGGCGGATGGGCGGTAATAACTGCTGTCGGAAATCCAATTCTCACAAACATAAAACGTCTTGGCTTCAAATCCCCTGAAATAGGCCCAAAACCGCTGGCAAACATAATTGTTGCAGGCCCACTGGTTTCACTTTTCCTTGTCTTGCTGTCAAAAGTACTAATCGGTGCTTATGGCGAAACAACAATGCTAAAAGATTTGTATTTATTTAACCTGTGGATGCTTTTCTTTAACATAATTCCGCTCGTAGTGCCATCGCAAAAAGGCTCTGGAATGGAAAAAACAATATTCCCGCCATTTGACGGCGCTTTTGTGCTTGGAGGCAGTCCTCCGCTGTTCTTTGCATTTGCAGGCTTTGCAATAGGCACTGTCGCAGCGCTTGCCTTCCTGCCGTTATGGCTAGCAATCTCGATTGGATTAGCTCTTGGGCTCGTTCTTTTAGCATACATTGTTAATGAAAAAGGCCTGCCAACCTCATAAGAAGTTTTATATTTGCATTTTAACAAAGTAATCCATGTCCACTACATATGCGCAGTTTAAAGTCGGCACGCTATCTTATTCTGGCTCGATTGATTTTGAAAGCTTCTACAACTATCTGCATGGCTGGCTTTCAAACAAACACTACAAAATTACAGAACACAGCTTCAAGGAAGACCAAAGAAAACAGGAAGTTTCATTCAACTGGGTTGCATCAAAGGGAATCACAGATGAAATAACTTTTGAAATAAAAGCAAAATTTCACATCACTGGCATAAAACCCCATGCAGGCAAGTGGATTGCAAATATAAAAGCAGTTGTCAATGCAGATGTTGAATTTGAATCATATAACCCCTCAAATGATAACATTCCAATGACAATGATGAAGCGATTCATAGGAAAATACATTCACATTGGCGCTTACGATGACTGGAGAGGCCTGCTTCACAAGGAGGCTGGCGAATTCTATAATGAAATAGGCGTTGTTCTTGAACTGCACAAGAGAGCTATTAAGGTTTGAGTGGGGTCGCGAGGATTTGAACCTCGGTCACGCAGTTTTCCGTAGAAAATCCGCTGAACTTGTTCCAGCGATATCCCGAACCACGAATACTACCAAGCTATACGACGACCCCTTAATAATCTAAAAGATTATATTGCCCCTTTTTAACAATTACCGATGGATTGACCTTTTCCCCAACCTGCTCTTTTACCTTGACAGCAGTCCTCTGCCCTATCAGCCTTGCAAGGATTTCATACTCAACAGCCTTTATCTTCTGGAGGTTTGTCATGCCATTTCTGAATAATTTTCTTGCTTTGTATCTGCCAATGTGCTTTAATTTCACAATCGGCAGAAGTTCATCTTTGATTCCATGCTTCATTCTCAATCTTAACTTTATCAGTTCTGAAATTAGTTCCTTGAATTCCAAAATTCTCGAAAGCTCCTGGCACGAATACAGAATCCAGTCTGCATTTGTTAATTTTACTCTTAATTCTCCAGGGCGGATTTTGTATTTCGCCATTAATTCATCATCGCTCATCTCGGAAATCCAATCATCAAACAAAAGAGCTGTCTTGAATGAATCCTGAAAATCCTCAAAAGCCCATGAAAATTCAGAAGGAGGCTTGATTAGCAAGTAAGGCTCGAGCTCAATTAATTTTTCCTGCAAAAATTCTGAATCTGATTTCCTGAATTTCGAATTTGGAATTTCAATTACATTTGATATCAAATGCAAATACGAAATTGATTTTGTTTCTGCTTGGTTTGCAATTTTCAGCCCACTAATTAAAGTAAAAGCTGACTCAGGATCAAGATAAAGTTCCGCAATTCTTTTTCCAAGATATGTTGCGTAAACTTTTTCTGCATTTTTTTCTATGAATTTATAATTCGCGAGTTTAATTAATATTTTTGTTATTTTATTTATCAATTCGATGTCATTCTGATATTTAAATCCGTAAAAAGTGCTTTCGAAAAAATCTGTTATTGATTCCTGCGTTTTGCAGAAGCCCGATGCAATCAAGCCAAGGATTGCCATCCTCAGCACAGGCTCCACTGCTAATTTTGATTCAATTTCTTCCGGCACGCCGCAGATATATCTTTCGTAAATTTCATCTGCTTCATCTTCAGAGCTGGCAATTGAAATCGCCTCGCCGAATTCTTCCATGCCGGGCCTGCCTGCCCTACC
>Ga0209518_1001607_pt1 | contig 23571 bp, 24 predicted proteins | sample RifGroB1_FD_183993 | JGI IMG/M metagenome (GOLD analysis project Ga0209518, IMG submission 183993) | Groundwater microbial communities from Rifle, Colorado, USA - Groundwater B1 (SPAdes) (version 2) | ecosystem: Environmental > Aquatic > Deep subsurface > Groundwater | place: Rifle, Colorado...
CTGTAATTACCAGCCGCAACCGGTGTCCCGCTGACCTCTGCCGACTCCACCGAACCTCCGGCGTTGATGGCCTTCAGTATGAATCCATAAGTAGTCCCGTTAACAAGACCTGTCTGTGTGTGAGGCAGAGTGACCGTACTGTATGCACCGAAACTGCCGCCGGATACGCGGTATTTCAGCTCGTAGGAGGTCGCGCCGGTGCCGCCGGATGTCAGGGCGATCACGTTCTGGCCGTCGCCTGCGGTCACACTGATAACGGGCTGGGTGGGGGCGGCTTGGACCCCTAAAAGAGAAGGAGCGGTGATTACCGGCTGAACGGAGACTGCCGGCAAGTCGAATGCTCCTGACGATATTCCGGCAAGCTCAGGTGCTGCGACCACCGGCTGGGTCTGTACAGGAGGCAGGCTGAACATGCCACCCTGGACGCCAGAGAGCATCGGAGCGGCAACTACCGGCTGAACGGAGACTGCCGGCAAGGCGAATGCTCCTGTCGATATCCCGGCAAGCGCCGGGGCTGCGACCACCGGCTGGATCTGTACCGGAGGCAGGCTGAACATGCCACCCTGGACGCCAGAGAGCATCGGCGCGGCAACTACCGGCTGAACGGAGACTGCCGGCAAGGCGAATGCTCCTGTCGATATCCCGGCAAGCGAAGGGGCTGCGACCACCGGCTGGATCTGTACCGGAGGCAGGCTGAACATGCCGCCCTGGATCCCGGAGAGGAGCGGCGCGGCAACTACTGGTTGCACGGAGACTGCCGGCAGGGTAAACGCTCCTGTCGATACACCTACAAGAGAAGGCGGCGCAACGACCGGCTGCAGCGACACTGCTGGGAGTGCAAACGAACCGGGCGGAGCATCCGGAGCGACGCCCCAGTCGGCGTAGACCACGTACTGAGGCTCCCAGCCCGCCGCCAGCACGGCGTCAATCTGCGCCTGCAGTACGGGGCCGGGCATGCCGCCGACGGTGTATCCTCCCAGGGGAGGGTGCATGATCCCCTTAGCCATATTCTGCGCCGGGGTCGATGCGGCGCCGATGTCGTCTGTCAGTTCGGAGAGCCGTGTGACGTTTCTTTTCGCCATCTAGGACTCCGTGGCGTAGCTGTGGCCGTTCAGGGCGACGCTCATTTACAGTACCTCCTCAAAGGGCGAATGCGCAGGAATTGCGGTCCAGATAAGGGTTCTCCAGCGGGCTCAGCTCGCGGAAGGCAGGTCACGCCGAGGCGGCGCTGCTCCCCCACTACCAACCTACCGCAGCAACGTAAGCCGAGCCACCTTCCACTTCAGCGACAAATTGCTCTTTCTGGCTTTGTGAGTAAGCACAGCGGTGAGGCACCTCAGAGATAACTTCTCCGTCTCTCTTGATGCGGTTCAACCACTTGACGTTGATGGTGGATGCCTCGATGCATACTTCCACGGATGCCAATACCTTTTCTTCTGTTAGCGCCATTTTTTCCTCCTGTTAAACGCAGTATGTAAAGGAGCCTCTGATTGTTGTGTTGTCGGCTAGGTCGGCTTCAGCCAGTGCCGCGGGCGTAATTGCGGCGGCAGATGCCGCATACAGTGGAGCTTGAGTCGCGCTAGCGTCGGCATATCCAGAGATTACAGTCTTGGCTACAGCGAGATTGCCGAAATATCCCACTGAAACGGCAGCACGGGCACTGGAAACAGCCCCGACAGTGAAAGGGAGATTTTTTAGGGCGCAATTGCCTGTGATGGCACCTTTGGCACTTAACGTGATATAGAACGTGCAAAATACCTGACGACCAATTTTGGTATAGGTTCCTTGGTTTATCGTGTATGTCTGACCGCTCTCGCTGGTCATGCCCCCCAATACAGGTGTCCAAGTTCCCTCCTCATAATCGTCTAGAGTGTTCGCATCGGCAGAGGGCACCTGCGTTGCGGGGAAGGTGATGCCGTCAGAAGTTTGCAGCCTTGCACCCGCAGCACTTGGTGTTACCCCCACGCCTACCCGTCCCGCACTGTCTATCGTCACCCTCGCGGTGTCTGCTGTGTAGAGATACAGGGTAAGGTAGTCCCCGTAAAAACTCCGCATGGGGATGGAGTAGCCCTGCTCGTGATACAGGCAGACCGCCGTTCGGTTGGTGGCTACTTTTTCCCTCGTCAGGTAGCTGATCCCCCTCAGCGAGTCTCCAATATAGATCCCGGTGGTGCCTGTCGCGTCGGCATCCCCCACCAGCTTGTTCCTGACGACAAATGCCGTTGATGCCGATGGAGCAGATGTCATTAAACCTGCGGTGAGAGCACCAGGCAGCACCATTGACGTATCGGTTCTGACAACCGGTACCTGGTTCGCCCCCGGCGTCTGCGAGGCTGCGAAGCCGCCGAGGGTGGCGGCGTTGCCTCCTGCGTTCGCGGCGGCGGTGTAACTGGCGGCTGCGGCCGCGCTGTTGGCGGATGCGGTGGCGCTGCTGGCGGCTGCGGCCGCGGACGCGGTAGCGGCGGCCGCCTTTGCCGAGACGGTGGTCGCATCGGGGGCGATTATGGCCGCCTGCGCCAGCAGGTCCTCGGCGAACTGCTCGGGGAAAATGCCGAGATAGCCGTAGCCGGTAAACGAGGCATTGGTGTAGCTGCGGCCGTTCAGGGTGACGCTCATAGTACCTCCTCAAGGGCGAATGCGACGGAATTGCGGTTCAGATAAGGGTTCTCCAGCGGGCTCAGCTCGCGGAAGGAGGCCAGGAAAGAGCGCTGCTTCAGCGCCTGGTAGGCGTCGTCGGGGTCGTAGACGAAAAAGAGCTCGCCGGTCACGCCGAGGCGGCGCTGCATCTCCATCCACCAGCCGGCCCCGACCGCCTCGGTCAGGTCCAGCTTGCCGGTGACGGTCCGGTACAGGCTCTTCCGGTCGTAGTACCTGACCCCGCCCAGGCTCTTGACGGCGGCGGAGGGGTCGACCCACTGGACGCCGCTGCCGAAGTCGAAACCGTAGGGGGACTGCCAGCCGGGGGCGAGCATGAGCCGCGCCAGCTCGAAGTAGCCGTCCGGGTTTGCCGGGTCGGAAAAGGTGACCTTGAAGGCGCGGCAGACCACGGGGGCGGGAAAGACGTGGTGGAAGTCGAGCGGTTCTCCGGCGAGGTCTTCGGTCGTTATGGCTCCTCCGGTCCAGGCTGCGGGATGCCCCCAGGGGAGCGAGCCGGGAGGGTAGAAGGGGGGCCAGAGGGGAAGCACGCCGGTGTCGGCGACTTGGACGGTCCTCCCCGCGTCGCTGTAGAGCTGCAGGCGGACGGTGGCTGCGGAGGTCGCGTTGTGCCGCAGGACGGCGAAGATGCGGATGTCCCGGTCGGTGCCGAAATCGCCGAGGATGACGGTGGATCCCGACGCGAGATCGGCCGATCTGGCCAGGGAGGACATCCGGCTGTCGGAGTTGTCCTGCAGCTGCGTGAGCGGCAGCGCGGAGAGCCATGAGCCCCCGGACAGCGTGGCGGCGAGGGTCCTGTCAGGGTAGGCGAAGATGCAGTTTCCCATTGGTTAACCCCAGAGTGTAAGTGTGACCCGACCCAGCGCCCAGTCGACGGAGACGCCGGTGACCCGGAACAGCTTTCCGGAGGAGTAGCCGTAGCGCGGGGAGACGATGCGGACTACCTTGCCCGGATCGATGTATTCGAGCGTCTGTGCAGTGACGGTGACCTGCAAAGTGTCGCGCCGCACCTTGTGGAGCGCGAGCAGACGCGCGGCCTCGCTCTGCGCCGCCACGGGATCTATCAGCAGGGTGTCGACGTTGAGCTCCGGCGCGAGGAGGTGGGCGGTCTGCACGGAGGCGTCTGCCGTGGAGACCGTGCGGTAGGCCGCTCCTATCCACTGCACCCGCTCATTGCCCGGGCTGATCATGTAGCGGCTGGTTCCTACGCTGTCGGCTGTGACAAATGAGCCATTGCCGTAGCTGGCCGAGTCGGGCCAGGTCCAGGCCGGGTAATTGCGGGTGCTCCAGGACACCCCATCGGTGGAGAGGTAGCAGGCGTACTGCCCGATCAGCATGAACAACCCGCTTCCGTATGCGGAGGCCGTCCCCACCTTTCCGGGGATGGGGCGCTGGGTCCAGGTGACGCCGTCCGTAGAGGTGGCGATCGTGTCGCCGTCAAACAAGGTGGCGATGAATATCCCGTTTCCGGCAACGACCCCCCCCCACGGGGTGGCTACCGGGAGGGTGCGCTGGGTCCAGGTGGCGCCGCCGTCTGTAGAGGTCACCCCGATGCCGCCGTTGGCGATCGTGACGAACGTCCCGTTGGCGTAGACCACATCCAGCCAGTCTGCACTGACGGGCATGGCGCGCTGGGTCCAGGTGATCCCGTCGGGAGAGGTGTACGCCGTGCTGGTATCGTTGGCGACGATGACAAAGACGCCTGCTCCGAAGGCGATGGTAGCCGATGAGCTGTTGACCTGCGGCAGGGTGCGAACGGTCCAGTGGATCCCGTCGGGAGAGGTAAGGATCTGGTCGGAATTGACCGACGTCACCACGAACATGCCGTTTCCGTACGCAATCGACCACCCCCGGAGGCACCACCCGGGCACCTCCCGGAAGTACCAGTAGATCCCGTCGGGAGAGGTGACTACCCCCCCTTGCAGGGACCCGTAGGAAACCGAGACGAACACGCCGTTACCGTAGGCGAGCGCGTGCCACTGGGCTGAGTTGTCGAGGGTAGCCTGTTCCCAATGCGAGTAATCCCGCGCCGTCTGCGCGCTTCCCGCGATGTCGCTGGTCTGCACGGTGTAGTTTTTGGCGTAGTTGAGGTTCACCTGACGGACCGGGATGCCCCGCCCGGCGTCGTTGGAGGCGAGCCGCTCCAGGGTGAGGTACTCGTTTTCCGTCAGGGTTATCTCGGGCGTGCCGGAGGGGGCGGTGAGCTGCTGCATCCGCAGCACCCGGTCCGCGTCGAAACCGTACCACGCGCCGACGCTCCCGAGCACCTGGTCCAGGGCGGCCATGACGGTCCCCTCTTCGGCGATGTAGATGCCGACCTCTGCGGAGTTGGCCGCGTCCAGCGCCGTCACGTCGGCCGCGCTGATCTCTCCGGAGGAGATGACGCGCAGCGCGATCCGCCTGGCGACCTGGGCGGCGCTGCGGTCCGCCGCCGTGCTCCCCTCTACGGCGTCGGCGGTGATCTGCCCCACCGGAGACGCTCCCAGGCGGAAACAGCCGAGGGAGGGACAGACGCGGTACGTGCCGGGGGTGGGGGCTTCGGCCTCCATGGCGGCCTGGTCGGCGTAGTCCGAGCCCTTGGCGAGTTTCACTCCCTTGTCATAGGCGGCGGGGATGGAGACGGTGGAAGTGTGCACCTGGTAGATGAGCTTGGAGGTATTCACCAGCACCGGAGTGACGTTATAGACGGTGCCGTAGGTGAGCGGCTTGGGCTTTCCCTTGATGTCGGCGCTCCCCTCGATGCCGAAGGGGAGCGCGTTGTTCCCGGCGTACTTGGTCGACTGGACCGGCGCATCGAACGCCATCTGCGGGTCCTTGACCCGGACCGTGATCTCGTCGTTGGTGAATTCCGGCTGCTCCATGCTGCAGCTTGCCAAAAGGACGATGGCGCCCAGCGCGGTGATTTTTTTGAACACGATGTTTCTCCCGTCAAAGCCGTAGTCGAGGAGCGGATCGAGGAGACCGTCGCCGTTGATCAGGCGCAGTTCCCCGAAGCCTACCTGTGATTTCCCGGAGGTCCTCCCAGGGCGGAACATGTCGACCTGGTAGTTTCCCGGCTGCAGCACCCGCGGCGCATAATACTGGTTGGCGGGGGTGCCGCCCGGGGAGGAAGTGTAGCCGAGCGTCGAGTAGTAGAGGGTCCTCACTCCGGGGAGCGACGGATCATAGACTGTCATCTCGACCAGGTATTGCTCCTTGGACGCGCTCATCTGGAGTTCGCCCTCCGCAGCGCGCTCTCCACCTCGGCAAACTGCCGCTTCATCCCGGTAAGCTCCGCGACGACCGTCTGGTTCGCAGCGGTCTGATGACTCAGCAGGGCGCGCAGTTCCACGTTGCTCTTGCGCAACTCCTCGTTGTTCTTACGCAGCTCCTCATTGTTCTGGGTAGCCTGCTGGCGCAGGCCGCGCAGTTCGGCGACCACGTCGCCCTCCTCCCCGGTTGCACTCTTGCCGACGACGGCGCGGGTCTTGCCTTCGGGGGTGTCGACGGAAGCGGGGTAGCTGTAGACGCCATCGTCGAAACGGGGGGCCTCGAGGCCGTTGGCCGCGGCAATGGATTGGGACACCCTCTCCAGCATGGAGGTGACGTAGCTGAAATCCTCCTGGTAGCCGATGCTGCTCGCGTAGTAGCCGCGCGAGGCGTCCAGGTAGGCGTTGGCGTCGCCGGAAAGCGCCGCTATGGCCTCCGCGTTCCCCTGGGCGGCCAGCGCCGCGTTCATGGCGAAGCGGGTGGAGGTGGTGTTGTAGAGCGCCTCGGGGGAGAGGGTCGGGTCGCTCATGGTCAGGTCCAGGATGGTGCCGCGCAGATCCTCGATCTGGTCGATCGCCTTTTTGGCCGAGTCGCCGATGACGCCGAAGGCGTCGGAGAGCCCCAGCAGGGTCCGGTACAGGGGGGAGGTCATGTCGGTCGACTCCACCAGAGCGCGGTACTGGGACACGGTGCGGGGGATGGTGTCCAGCTGGTCGGAGAGGGCGGACGATATTTCGCGGTGCGCGGCGGCCAGACGGATCACGCCGTACTCGTCGTCGCTGTTGACCACCTTGTTGTATTTGTCCACGGCGCTCCGGAATTTCTCCAGCCCGCCGAAGGAGTCGATTATAGACGAGGCGAGGTCGCCGTTTGCGATGCTCGCTTCCAGCATGACGCCGTTCGTCACTCGCGCCGCTTCCTGGAGCGCCTGCAGGCCGATGGTGACCCGCATGAGCGCCGCATAGGATGTTTCGCCGAAACGGGTGGCGGCGGCGAGCTGAGCCTGGGCCTCGGGGCCGCCCAGCTGCTCGGCCATGGCGATGGAGAGTTTGCCGAACCACTCCTCGATCGCCTTGGTCGCTTCCTCTTCCGACTTGCCGCGCAGGTCGAGCTTGGTGGCTGCGAGGGAGAGGGAAGAAAGGTCGATGCTGAGCCCGCCCAGCGCCGCACCTGCGGTGTTGACGGATTGGGCGATGCTGTCGGCGATTTCGTTGAAGGATGCCATCAGCGCGTCGTCTATGGCAGTAAGCTTGGTCGTGGTCTTATCGCTGTGGAACAGGCCTCCGTCCTTCTTCACCGTGGTGTATTGAGACGCCGACAGGGCACCGTCCTGGTAGCCGAGCTGGAGACCCGCTCCTTTCAGCGAGACCTTCCCCCCAATTACTTTATTGGCGAGGGAACCGAGCCCCATGGACTGGAGCCAATTCGCAACGCCGTAGGCTATGCTGTCGGTCAGGTTGTCCATGGAGTTGGGCTGGAGGGTCCAACGGTGGCCAGCGATAGTTGATTTGAGCAACGAATCCCCGCCGCTCAAAGCTCCCCGCACGTCGCCCTTCGCCCAATCCACCGCGTCGTCCCAGAAGGATGTTCCCTTGGGCATGCCCACCCCTGCAATCCGGGCGGCGGTGAGCCCGTTATTGGTGGCGATGAGGACCAGATCCTTCAGGGAGCCGGATACCTGGTGGAAATTTTCTGCCAGGTTCTGCACGGCGAGGGTGTTCTCGCGGGTCGCCTTAAGTTGGGCTTCGCCTGCGCGGGCCAAGGCATTGTTCGGTATGACGGTTCCGGCCGAGCCCATCCGGATCAGCTCCGGCCCCTGTTCGCCTACCAGGTAGGAGCCGCCGGCGACGACGGGGCCGCCCAGGGCGCGAGGCTCGTACTCGGTCGCCTCGATCTTGGAGATCTGCGCTAGGGTAGCGATGCCTACACCTACGGCGGCGATGGAGCCGCCGATCGGGCCGAGCTGCGCGTAGGCCTGGACGATGGCGAGCGCCGCCGCGATGACCGCTTGCCCCATCATCATCGCCTTGCCGGCCTCGAACTGGTCGCGGTTTCCCTGCATCAGGGCGTCGCCGATCTGCCCCAGGGCGTTGGCGGTTATCGAGGCGTTGTCCTGCCAGCGGTTTCTCTCCGCCTGGACCGACTCCTGGACGTACTTCTCCTCCAATAGCCGTATCCGCTCGATCTGCGCGGCCCTGAGTTCGGTCCCCTCCTCCATCGCGGCGAGTTTGGCCTTTTCCAGCTCCATCTGGCGGGCGTAGCTGCGCTCGGCCGCCGCCGTTTCGCGCTCCCAGGGGGAGACGCGGTCCACGGCTATCTCGTCGCGCAGGGCGATGTTGTCCTGCATGAGAGAGGCGAATTCCTTGGCGGCGGCCTCGGCGCGCTCCGCGTTCTGCCTCTGCTGCCCCTCCCATGCGGAGGTCATGTTGGCCTGCAGGTCCAGGGCGTCCTTCATCTGCCTGGAGAGGTTGAGGTTCGCCTTTATCACCTCGCCCGCTGCGCGCAGCTCCTGCGCGTATTTGGGGGTGGCGGCGACCGCCTTCTCCACGGCGGCGTCCACGTCCTGCAGCCTCTTCTCGTGCTCGTCCAGGAGGGGGTTGGTCTGGCGGATCTGGGAGTTGAAATTTTCCATGGCCGAGCTGTACAGGCGCAGTTCCTCCGCGGCTGCGGCGACCTGTTTGGCCTCCTCGGCGGCGTCGGTGCCTCCCGCCCCGCCAGCGGCCCCTGGGGGTGCAGCCACAGTGCCTCTGGCCCTCTGCGTCGTGGACAGGTATTGGCCCGCCTTGTCCAGCATCCGCCCCATGGGGTCCTTCATGGCGTTCAGTTCCTCGCGGATGGCGATGGCGGTCCCCTTGACGACCTCCAGGTTCCCCTTGAACTTCTCCACATAGACGCCGGAGAACATCCCCTGCAGCGTCTTGCCCGCCGCGTCGAAGTCCCCCGTGAGCGCCTGGAAAGCGGCCTTTCCCACCGACGCGATAGCGGAACCGACGGCGCCGACCGCGTCGAGCATGACGAGCCCGAAGGACATGGCCATGTTCACGGCTGCGTTCAAGAGGTTTATCAGGTGGCGGAACTCGTCGGCGATCACCGGAAGCACAGAGGAAAGGAGCAGCCCCCAGCCGTCCAGCATCTTGACGGTGAGCCCCCCTATGCCGGAGAGAACGACCCACATCGGACCCCGCACGAGGTCCACCACCGTGCCGATCACCCCCTTGGCCGCGAGCCAGGTCTTGCGGATGGCGTCGGAGACGCCGGAACTGTTTTTCAGGTCATCGGCCAGGGAGCTGACCATGGGGACGATATCGGCGAATGCCTCCTTAAAGCCCTCGCGGGTAACCTTGTTGACCGCGGTTTCCAGCGAGGAGCTGGCCGCGGACCAGGTCTTGTTGATGGATTCGCTGGCGGCGTTGACGCCCACCAGGTAGGGAGAGAGCCGCTCCAGGGTGTCGCCGTGTTGATTGCCGAGCTGCACCAGCTCCTTGAGCCCCCCCTTGTAGTCGCCCTGGCGCTTGATCTGGGTATCGATGATGCGGGCCAGCTGCGAATGCTGGTTCACCTCTCCGGTCAGGAGGGCGCGCATCTCCTGCCGCGCCTGGATCTCCTGATCCTGGCCGGCCGTGTACATGGCGATGGCGTTGGAGAGGCTGGTAAAGGTTTCGACCTGCTTCCGGTTGTTCACGTCCAGCACGGTCCCCTGCATGGTCATGGTCTGCAGCATGGCCGTGAGCCCCTTGTTGTTGGCGAAGCTGTTGGCGTCGATCTCTTCCAGCTTTTCCGCCATCACCTCCGCGTAGGCCGCGGACCGCTGGAAGGTGATGGCTATGGAGTTGCCGTTTCCGGCCTGCATCTGGGTGAGCTGCGCGGCGATCTGGAGCACCGACACGGCGAAGGCGTCCACCACGGAGATGCCCCCCTTCATCAGGGAGAAGAAGGCCGCGAAGGGGGCGGCGATCAGTGCGGCGGCCATGGTCAGGTTCATCACCCTCATGGTGACGGACATGATCCCTGTTTCCAGTTGCGACATCCCCAGAAAGGCCCGGTTGCCGTGGCCGTGCATCAAGTCGCCCATCCGGCGGCCGGCTTTTTCCATCTTGTCGAGCTCGCCTGCCGCGCGGCCCGTGGCGTTGCCGACGCCCCCCACGGCCTTTTCCACCCGGGCATGATTGGCTGCGGCCTGGGCCGTGGCGGAGGTGACCTTGCGTCCCATGGAGTCGGCGGCGCCTTCGAGCTTCTGCATCGCCTGGGCGGTCTGCTCCACGCCGGTGGCCTTGATGTGGATAGCGATGTCTTTCAGGGCCATCTGTTACCTCGCTTCAGTTGGGGCAGGTGGCGCAGGTCCTGTCCAGTAGCGCGCCGAACATCTTGCGGCATTGTTCCACCTTCGCTCCGCCGCAGTACTCGCCCACCCCCTGATGTTGCATGGCGGGGGCGGTACCGCCGCTCTTGTGGCTTTTTCGCTCGCCATAGCCCACGCGCCAGCGCCGGTCCATGGCTTTCAATGTTTCTATCTCCCACGGGGTGGGGCGGTTGCCTGTGAGGTGGACCCAGGACAGTATCTCCAGGTTGGAGAGCGGCTCGGGGAAAGAGCTTCCTCCCCCCAGGCCCGCTATGACACAAAACTTTCTCGCGTCGTTCAGATCGGTGAACCAGTCGACCAGGTGGGAGCTGAGCGGGTCGAGGTCCATTTCCCCGAGGTCCCTGCCGCGTCCCAGCGCTTCGGCCTGTTCTGCCAGATCCTCCTTCAGTTCTGCAAAAAATCCGTCCTGTCACCGATCTGATCGTCAACCTGCTCCTTCATCCAGGGGAGCAGCTCGAAAGCCGCCTGAACGTTCTCGGGGGTGACCTCGATCCATTCCCCCTCATTTATTTCGATCTTCCCGGGGTGGTGCTGCAGGATCGAGCCATCCTCGCCGACCGTCTCGGTGCGCCAGCTCTTGGTACACCCGACCAGGATTTCGAGACCCTCGGCCTCGATCATTTCCGCCGTGATCTTCGGTCTCTTGCCACGGGCCTTTGACGCCAGCTCGATGCGGTGATTGGACTGGCGCCGCAGGATGTTTTTGCAGACCTTGGAATCGGAGCCGTGAACGGTCACGAAAACGCGGGAGCTGGTGCCGTCGCCATTGTCGAACAGCGGGACACCGGTAGCAGGGTTCAACAGCGGGAACTCGAGGCCGGATTCGGCCTTCTCTGTGGGGGAAAATTTGCCTAAAGCCATTTTGTTACTCCTCTGTCATTGGATTTAAGGGGCGCAGGTTGCGCCCCCATGGGTTGAGAAAAAAGGCGGTTATGAGGCTTGCCTCCAGCTCCCGAGGATGAGGGAGCTCCGCCAAAAACCGTGAAGGGGAAAGGGTGAAGAGTGAAGGGTCAAAGCCCCTTTTCTACTTCACGAACTGCAACTGGAACTCGTCGTCGCCGCTGTTCATGGCGAGCTGGAAGTCCAGGTCCGCCACGGCGATGCCGTTGCGGTCGCCGGAGCCGACCTTGGTGTAGACGCACTTGGGAGCGGAGATGCTGAACTTGTTGTAGTCGCCGCTGCCCGCGATCGGGCCGAGGGAGAAGATGCCGGCCGCTCCCGATTCCCATTTCCCCATGAAATCGTAGGCGGCGGGAAGGACCATCTCCGGGTCGAGCTTGCCGGTCGGTTTGCGGTCGGTGAGCATGGCGGAGAGGTAGCCGGTGGCGGCGGACGCGCTGGAGCGCATCTGGATCTCGTTACCCATGTCGATGCTGAAGGTCTCGAAGATCGCGGCATAGCTGTCGATGGTGAGCGCCGCGTTCAGCATGACCGGGGGGATGGTGCTCTCCAGGGTGGGGGAGATCATGGCGAGCGCCGGGGCGCCGTCGTAGACGCCGGAAAACTTGAACTCGGCGAAGATGGGCTCGCCGATCTTGCCGCTGAAACTGACCGTGCCGCGGCATCCTTTCAGCTTTCGCACCGCGCCGTCGTCGTACATCCAGAGGGTGAGCGACGGGACGCCGGTGGAGGCGGGGAGGTAGGTGACCGTTTCGGATCCGGCCGTGGTGACGACGGTCTCGGCGAAGCCACAGGCGCGCAGGTACATGCCGAGCGCGGGCTTGACGGTGGCGCTGTAGGCTGAGCCCGTGCCTTTCAGTTCGCACTTGAAGCTGATGGTCCCCATCTTCTGCCCGGGGATGGCCTGCATTTTGGAGAGGGTGTTGCTCCTGACGTTGTCCCGGTTGTACTGCTTGAAGTCGGCGTCGAACTGCGGATCGATGGCGACGATGCCGGCGTCGGATACGGTGATCGTCTCGGCGGTCCCCTCGACGGCCTCGATCTTGCCGGCGATTACTCTGCGGCGTGTCAGCATGGTTACTTACCTCCTTTGGTTTCGGCCGCGAGAGCCGCAGGTTCCGCCGTCTCTTCGGCAGGAGAGACGGCAGGTTTCTCATCGCCGATGATCTTGGTCTCGGCGGCGTCGTTGGTGGTGATGGTGAGTCCGGGTTTCTCTGTCATAAAAGCACCTCTCTGAGTGAGCCCTAGCGGGTCCCCTTGATTTTTTCGACGCTGCGCATGGTCCCCAAACCGAGCAGGCCGGACAACAGCACGATCAGATCGCCCATCGGGATTTCCGGAATGGGGGGGACGGTGCTCTCCAGGCCGAACATGAGCGCGCCGACCTGGCAGATCCAGGGGAGCAGAGGCTTGACCAGAAAGGTGAGTCCGAGACCCGCGACGCAGATCCAGCCGACGGCGGGACGCCAGCCGGACTTGAAGAGAGAGCCGCTGGACTGGTCGATTTTGTTGAGATCCACCTGTCCCTGCATCTGGGCGAGGTCGTAATCGGCGGCGGCCTTTTGGGCGGCGGCCTCCATCACCATGAGCTGCATCTCGATCTCGGTTTTCTGCTCGGCGCTTAGCTCGGGGCCCTTGATGGCGCTGCGGATGTCCTTGGCAAGGGAGCCGACCCCTTCGGCGACGCCCTTGATGCCGCCGGCTAGGAGCTGGTCGAGGATGGCCATGGTCATACCTCCGCTTCGTAGACGCGCGAGAGCCAGGAGCGCATGAACTTCTCCTGGGCGGGCTTTGCCTTGACGATGTCGCGGTAAAGGGCGAACTGCAGACCGTTCAGGGCCTTGTACAGTGTGCGCGGCGACTTGTGGTTGTTGATGGCCGCGATGGTTACCGGGCCGATGTTGCCGTCGACGGTGATGTCGGGCGCGGGATGGTTGGTCAGGTTGATCGCTTCCTGGACGAGGCGGGCCACGGTGCCGGAGCCGCAATTGACGCCGGTGTCGAAGATCTCTTCCGCGATCACCTGGTTCTGGATGTCGGAGAGGCGCAGCGGGTTCCAGAAGTCGCGCTCGTAGATCTGCGCCGCCCGGTCCAGGGTGAGGTGCTTGATGTCTTCGCCCGGATAGGAGCGCTTGGAGATGCCGTACCTGGTCTCGCCGCCGGCGTCATCGGGATCGTTGACGTAGCCGCCCTCGACGCCGAAAAGCTTTTCAAGTGCAGGTCTGATTTGTGCCATGGTGAAGCTCCTTGTTTAATGAATCAGACTTTTCAGGTCTTCGGGGGGTACCCCCTGTTTCGACGCCATGACCAGCAGGATCTTCTTGACGACGGAGAGATCTTCGGTCAGCCTGTCCAGTGTCGCGTCGCCGGATTTGGAGCATTTCTCGCAGTCGGCCTTCGTGATGTACCCTTCGGCGCGCTTCGCGAAGGCTGCGAAATCCTTCTTGGTGACGTAGTCGTCGGAGGCCGTCACCTTTTTGAAAAAGTAGCCGGCAACGAGGCTGATCGCCTCGCGGGCCAGCAGGGTGACCATGATCAGGATGGCGCTTTCGGTGGCGGCGAAGTTCAAAGGATCGGTCTCCTGGTTTACATCGCCCAGCGGGCGGTGCGGTAGGTGATGGTGAGGGCGATCTGGGCGCTCCCGATGAAGTCGCCCGCCTGGATGCATTTGACGGCCTTGCTCGGGTCGTCGATGCGGATGACCTGGGGGACGCCTAGCGGACCGGCCGGGTTGTTTTCGGCTGTCGCCAAAGCTGCGTAGACTTTGGCGACCAGCGAGCGGATGGTCCGCTGCGCCGTGCGGTCCGCCACGTAGAGGACGATGTTGGCCATGAGATCGTGGTCCATCTGCACGGCGCCCGCTGCCGTGGACTCCGATTTCGGGGTGAAGACGGTGCCCGCGGGGAGCTCGGCGTCGCTGTAGGGGATGACCCGTCCGTCGGTGGCCGTGACGATATCGGGGATCGCCTGCAGCAGATCGACCAGCGCATCCACTATGGTTTGTTCAACAGTCGGCTCTAAGGTCATTGCCATCTCCTCAGGGGTCCTTGGTCAGGACGAGCCTGGTGAGACCCATGCCGTCCGGTTCCACGCCGATCACCTCGAAGTCGCCGAGGAAGGCGCCGTTTTTCTTCACGGTAATGCGGCTGCCGTGGGCGATGTCCAGGACTGCGACGTCCGCGTCGGCCATGCTGCAGGCCGGGGCGCTGGTCTCGATGTGGCCTTCGTAGACGCTTTCCAGGCGAAAGGGGGCGTCGTAGATGACCGGCGCTTCTTGGCCCGGGGCAAGGATTGCCACATGCTCAGCAAACCGGTTGAACGCCGCGCTGTTGGCCCTGGCTATGCGGTCGGAGAAGGTCACCTGCTACGCCTCCAACTCAGCGAGGCGGGTCTGAAATGCTGCGGTGAGACGGGCCGAAAAATCGGCATCGACCGGTTCGCTTTCAGGAAGGAGATCGTGTATTTCTTCCCTGGTCGCGGCTTCCGCTATTTTGGCGAGCAGGTCGTTTTGTGCCTGGAGTTCCAGATCCTTCTGCTTTTGGGCTTCCAGCGCGGCGGCGGTGGGGCCCGGCGGCGGAGGAGGTGCGACCTGCGCTGCGACAGCGTCAACGGCAACTCCTAACTCCTTGAGGCGAGAGGCTTCGACAGGATCGCAGTCAAAGGTATCTTCCTCGGTGCCAGGGATGTAAACGCCGCCGTTGTAGTCGATCCGGCCAAGGGCTTTGAGTTTTACAAGTTCTTTTGCCATGTAGACCTCCGGCTGGAGGCGCGGTTACCACGCCTCCAGCCTGTTTGAATAGACTGCTCCCCTTTAGGCGAGCACCTTGACGGAGACGAAAGCATCGGGCTGCTTCATGGTGGGAAGCGGCGCGGCCTGAACCATGAGCCAGCGGACACCGGGGTCTTTGGTGGTCCAGGATTTGGGGAAACGGGAGACGGCGGCCTGCCCGCCCTCGATCGCCTCCATGTCCTGAATCACGGCGTACTGGGTGCGGTTGGCGGAGCGGGTCGTGCCGAGCCAAGCCTTCTTGACCGGGACCATGGGGGTAAGGACGCCGGTCGTTTCGTCCTCGTACCACTCGTCGTAGCAGTAGACGTCGACGAACAGACCGGGGTAGCGCAGGCGGCCGATGTAGGTGAGGCCGTCCGGCAGCTCGGCCGGCTTGATCTCGCCCATGTCCACGGCACGCATGTCCATGAACTTCTGTACCTTTGCGTGGTTCAGGAATGCGGGGCACGCCGCGGTGCTGTCGAGGACCAGTACATTGGGAGACAGCCCGGAGTCCTTGCGGATCACCTGAGACAACGCCGCCAGTTTGGCGAGCGGATCGCTCAGCGCGTTGTCCCACAAATCGTTGCCGGCCAGGGTAACCTTGTGACTGGCGGCCATCTGGAAATCGACTTCCACGGATTTGTCGTCGCTCTCGCTCTTGATGGTCATGGTAAGCTTGCCGAGGTCCAGAGCCTGTGCTGCCATCCACTCCTCGCGGCGGTCGATCTGGTCCATGAGCTCCGCCAGGTCTTTGCCGAGCTGGACCTGGGCACGGTCCTCGATGGTCTGGTTACCGGAATAAATGACCTGCCCCGGCTGGCGCTTCAGGAGGTCCGCCGCAGTGGTGACCATTTTCGGCTTGATGTAGCCGGGCTTGAGCGTCTGGGTGGTGAAGCCGGCGCGGGTGACGACTTTGCCTTCCATGAGCGGAGAGACGATCGGGGCCATCTTGCGGCCGCCTTTCACGATATCGACGTCGAGGGCGTCGGTGTCGGACGGCGTGTCGGCGGGGAAAAAGGTGTCGCGCAGCCAGCGACCGGGACGTGTCATCTGCTCGACGGCTTCGAGCATGGTGCGGGTGTCGAAGATGTCGATCAGTCCGGCGAAGCCCAGAAGCGGCAGGCACCCGAAGCCTGCGCCGGGATCGGCGGCGATGGCCTGCCCGGCGGGGAAAGCGAGGACCGCGACGATCAGCAGCAGGCCCCAGGTAAGGAAGGTGTACGTTTTTCTCATGTTGTTTTTCCTCCTTAAGGAAATGGGTGCGGCGGCTTACGCCACGCTCTTCAGGTAGATGTTGAGGTCGCGCAGTGCGGCCCTGTGGGTGTCTGCGGTGTCGGCTCCGCCGTAGGTGAGGGCGGCCTGGTTGAAGGCGCCGGTGATGTAGGCGACAGCGGTTTTGTCGGCGGCGCTGGCGTCGCAGCCTTCGGCGAGGATGGCGACGGGGGTCTGCGAACCGTTGACCGCAGCGCTGTCGCAGAGGATGTGCTTGCCGGATCCGGCGGCGATGGTGATGGTGAAGGTGTCGCCGACGATGAAGTCGGCCGCGCCGTCGTTGAGGGTGAAGCCGATGCAGCTATTCTCATAGGCCACACCTACGCTCGCGTCTGCCAGACGGCCCGTTTTGGAACCGACGACGCTGAAAACGCCGCCGTTGGCAGCCGCAACGGTGCAGGTCAAGGTGAAGGTCTCGACGATGGCACCAGATTTGCCGACCACGAGGGTGCAGGTGCCGTCACCGGTGTTCCCTGCGCCTGCGGCGCCGGTGGCGGGTACGGCGACGGTGATCTTGCCGAGCAGGGCGCCGCGGCTCAGGTTCTGACCGGACAGGATGGTGAGGATGTCAGTCACCAGGGGGTAATCTCCGGCGAGGAGTTTGTCGGGGGTAAAAGTTTCCATATCTGCTTCCTCCGTTAGGGTGATGGTTTTGATGTCGGGTTAGGTGCCGGGGCGAATGTTGATCCGCCCTTTACGGCTTATTTGCGGCTGCCGCCTGCGGCGATGGCGCTGACAACGCTGGCGCGCTCGGCTGCCGCACCGGTTTCAAGCTTTGCGGCTTTGACCCCTGTGGGAGCTGCGGCCTGCAGACCGGCGAGGATGGCCGCGCGGCTCTCTTCGTCGAAGGTGGATCCGGCGCTTTCCGCTGAGAGGGTGATGCCGAGGGTCGTCACGTCTTCGGCGCTGAGCCCCTTGGCGGCGATGGCCCCGAGCTTGGCGCCGACTGCCTCGCCCATTGTTGCTGCGACCAGACCGACCATGCGGGTCTGCTCGGCTGTTACTGCTGCTGCCTGGGCGGACGCGGCGTCGGCCTGGGCGATCATCCCGGCGCGGGCTTCGGCTTCAATCTGCGCCACCAGCTCCGGGTGCTCCATTCTCAGCTGAGAAATATCCATCGTGCTCTCCTTTTGCGGTGTACTGGCGTGCAGCATTGACCTCTTCTTGGACTTTCCGGCGGCGGCTATGGCCTTGGCCGCCGGTGCGACTTCATCGGCAAGGCCGATCTGTACGGCTTTTTTCCCCTCGAACATGCCGGCCTCGGTGTCGCGCACGGCCTGGACGGTCATGCCGCGGTTGCGGGCGACCGTCTCGACGAACATCTCGCGGGTCTCGTCCACCGACTGCTGCAGTAGGGAGAGGGCCTCGCTTCCCAGGGGGGCGTGCGGGGAGTAGTCCGCCTTGCGGGCCCCGGCGAAAACGTGGGTGACTGTGATGCCGGCGGCCTCCTCGGCGCGGGAAAAATCGGCATGGCAGGCGATGACGCCGACGCTGCCGACTGCGCCGGTGCGGGGGACCACGATACGGCTGCAGGCGCTGGCCAGCAGGTAACCGGCGCTGTAGGCCATCTCGTTGACCACTGCGGTGATCGGCTTGATCCCCCTGCTCTGGTAGATGTGGTCGGCAAAATCGAAGCAGCCGGAAACGTCGCCGCCTGGAGTGTCGAAATCCATCACGACGCTTTGAACGGCGTCGTCGGCCATGGCCATGTCGAATGCTTTCCAGATCTCGGCGTAGGTGGTGGGGCCGCCGCTGGGAAACTCGGAGGCAAGGCAGCGGTGCATGAGCGGGCCGTAGACGCCGATGACCGCGGTGTTGTTCTGCATCACCTGGTAGCCTGCCCGGGCGCGCTCGGAATCGCTCACCACGACGGCTTCGGACTTCGGGAGACCGGAGAGGTCCAGGTTGAGGCGCGGGCCGAGTATGTGCAGGATAACGCCGAGCTTGGCCTCGCTTATCATCAGCGGCCTGTTGAATAGCAGTCCGGCTATGTGCATGTTTCTCATGCTGCTTCCTCCTGCGCGGGTTCGGGCGCTTTTTTCGGTACGGTCGGCTTCTGGGCGGAGCCATCAGGCAGGCCCAACTCCTTGGCCTTGTTGATCTCGCGGCTTCGCTGCGCGTACTGCGCTTCCCAGTCCTTGCCTCTTTTGGCCGCGATGTCGGCGTCGGTGGTGATGTTGGCGTTCTTTCCCATGATGGCCGCGACCATCTCCTTGACAGGGTCGAGGTTGGTCCGCTCCGGGACGATCCAGGAGGCGGCGCAGTACTCGGCGCGGTGCGTGTAGAAATCGGGCGCGCTCTTGGGGAGCTTGACCCGGCCGCGCAGGAATGCTTCCTCGAAGACCATCTCCCAGATGACCTGGCAGAAGTAGGTGACCATCCAGTCCTGGTACATGCCGAAGACGCGCCAGGCCTCCTCGAGGGCGGCGCGGGCAGAGCTGTAGTTGGTTTTTGAAAAGTCCTTGGCGATGACCTCGTAGGGCATGCCGGCGGCGGCCCCTGCGCCGCGCAGTATGGTCTCGACGAAGACGCCGAAGGAGTTGCCGGGGCGCGGGTTGGAGAGCAGGTTCGGCTTTTCGCCCGGGTTGCCGTACATGATGCTGGGGCCGACTTCCTGGTAGCGGGTCGGGTCGGTCTCGGTCGACGCGCTGCCGTGCTCCTCCACCGCGTCGTAGGGCGAAGTCTTCTCGATGAAGACGGGGAAGCTCGCGGCCATGATGGCGCCGACCAGCTCGAAGTCGAGGTAGTCGGACATGTCGCGGAAGAACTTCATGGCCGGGGCGATGATGCTCACGCCGCGCACGGACTCGGGCGCCTTCTTATGGAAGCGGTGGAACACCAGCGGGCGGTGTCCGGCCATGGGGGGGATCTCGCGGTAATGGCGCAGGTCGAGCGAGCTGGTGAAGCGTCCGTCCTCCGGGTCGGCGATGAAGTAACCGGTGGGCTGGCCCCGCTCGCCCAGGCGGATCCCGTCGCGGATGTTCCTGGTCGCGGAAAGCCCCATGGGGGTGCGCAGGCGCACCGGGTCCAGGATCTGCAGCGCCAGGGAGTAGCGGCGCGAAGGGTCGTCGATCATGAGGGGGAGGTTCAGGAATTCCCCGTTGACCAGGAGAGAGTAGATGTTCTGGAACTGGATGCCGTAGAAATTGCAGGTTGCGGTCTCGGCGCTGGGGGCGGAGGCGTCGGCGGTTTTCGCGAACTGTTCGAACTCCCACTCCATGGTCTCGGCTATGCCCTGCGAGCGGTCCTCGCTGATGCCTAAGCGCTTCCAGTTCGGCTTGGACTGGGGCCAGAGGCCGGTGCCGACGGAGTTGATGGCGATGGAGTCGATGAGCCCCGCGCCGTGGGCATTGTTGGCGGCGATGTCGTTGGCGCGGTCGGCGATCTTCTCGCGCTGGCGGCCCTCCTCGGGCCAGGTGAGGCGGCGGGGGGACCAGTTGGAGAGGGTGCCGGAAGCGCCGCCGCCGGTGCGGCCGATGGCTGCGGCGCTCTTGGCGGGGCGAGCGATCTCCTGGGCGCGGGAGGCGGAATAGGTGCGGGCTATGCGGCAGTTGTGGTCGCTCATGATCGGCGGGGCCTCCCCGGAAGAAACTGCGGGCCGTGCCCGACGCTGAGCCTGACCCGCTCCGCCTGGAGCCACTCAAGCTGCTTGCGCAGCTCGGGGAGATCCTCGGAGGTGACTTCACGGTCGGTGCCGCCGGTGTTGAGGCGGACGCGCTTGCCGCCGGCGACATCCAGCATCGCCTGCTTGAAGGCGGCGATCTGGGTGTCGAGCTCTGCGGATGTGAACAGCGGGGTGATTGCCATGGGCGGCATGGTAGGGGCAAAAAGGGGTAATGTCATGGACGATGTGGACAATGTGGACAATGTGGACAACTTTTTTTACTAGATGTGGTGGTTTTGGCGGAGAGTTGAACTAGATGTGGTGGTTTGTGAGGGGCGGTTAACCTTGGAGGGCGGCGGGTAGGGGGGGGGAGTGGTGGCCCCTCCGGGCGGAGGGGCTGTTGGGGACGACTTTACTTGTTGGGGTCCACGACTGCTCCTGCTTCGAATTGCTTCACTATGGGGAGCGGTACCCACATGCCTCTGCTGCCGCCGAACCGGAAGGCGGTGAGCTTGCCGGCATCGATCAGGTTGTAGACGTGCTGCCGGGATACCCCCCAGCGCCTGGCTATCGCTGCGATCTTGATCATCTCATCTTTCCTGTAGGTCTGCGGCGCCTGCATAATTCTCCCCTCCTGCATTGCATGTCCTGCTGTTAACGTCGATTTTTGAACCAGCTCGGCAGCTGACCGGCCTGGGCGGCGACTTTCGGGGCGGCCGGCTGGACTCTCTTCTCTTTGCGGGGTATCCGCAGCTTGATCATCTCTCTGTGGGCCAGGGCGTAGACGTCGCAGTCCCAGTAGTCGATGCGCTGGCTTTTTTTGCTGTGCTGCCAGTCGCCGTGGGCGTCCTTGGTCTCGCCGGTGTAGTGCTTGGCGAAGGCTTCGTCTATGTCGGAGTTGTAGCTCATGGCCTGGGGATCGTCCGGCTCGTAGCCGAGGCGGCGTTCCAGGTCGTCCTTGAAGACGTCAACACGGACGTTGACGCGCTTCAGGCCGCCGGGGATCTTTTTGTTGGTGCCGGGATAGGTGGTGATCTCCTTGTAGGAGAGCAGGTCGCCGTTGCGGCCGTGCATCCCCTTGAGGGGGGTCATGATGCGGTTGCGGCTGCACCACTCGTAGACCTCGACGGTGCGGCTGTGCTTCTGGTAACCCTTTCTGGTGCCGCCGGAGTCGATGACGCCGCTGACAATGCGGTATTCGCGGCCCTCGTGGTCTTTAAACTGAGCGTCTTCTGCGGTACCGGCGATAAGGCCTTCCAGGTCGGCGAACGTCTCGACTATGCCGTGGCGGATCTGCTGCACGCGAACCTGAGGAGCGTAGCTGTAGGAAACCACTTTGTAATAGAAACTTGCCTGCTGGGTGTCGACGATGAGCGCGAGTCTCGCTGTATCGGGCGGAACCAGGTTGCGTGGGCGCTTGGAACGGAACTTGAGCAGGTGGTTGTCAGCTATGGCGCCAAGTACCTGGGGATCGTACTTCTTGGCGCGGTAGGAGTTGTCCAGCTCGATCTGGTCGGCAATGTCTCCGGAGCGGGCCTTGACGATGGCTGCGGCATACTCGGACAGGGAGATGTCGGGACAGATGAAGGCGTCGATGGTGAAGCCGACCGATACGGGGCGAGCTACTTCTGTGCGGGGAACCCAGTCCCCCAGACGGACGGCGCGGTCGCGGTCCATGTCGTTCCAGTGGGCGCCGCAGCCTGTGCAGATGTAGCGGGCGGATTTGTCGTTCAGGAGCTGCTTGGGATCCACTTCGGGCTGCAACGAGTTGGACTTACCGTCGCTCAGGAGATCCAGCTGGCCGGGCCAAGTGAGGTTGTCTTCGGTCATCTGCTGCCGCTTGCCGCAGAAGGGGCACTCCGCCTGGTAGTCTAGCTGCTCCATGCAGGCGTCATAGGCTTTACTGATCAGGGAGCCCGCGCCGGCGGGGGAGGAGCATTTGATCTTCTTGGGACGCCGGAAGGTGGTGGCACGCTTCTCCATCAGGTTCAGGGCGTGGGTCTCCTTGCCGGCGAGATCCTCGTTTTTGTCGACTTCGTCGGCAAAGACGTCGTCGGCGGGGAAACTCGATATCTCGGAGGGGGAGGAGCCCCATACGGGATAGATGACGGTGCCGTCCCGGAAGGCGATGCGGCTTGCGGTGGTGTCGTCGGGGTTCAGGCTCAGTTTCTTGGCGACGGGGGCGCAAGCGCGGTAGAGCGGGATCAGGCGGTCCTTGGCGATCTTCTTGGCGAGGTTCTCCTTGGGGAGCATGACGTACTTCACGTTGCCGCCGCGGTAGACTATGGCGTACAGGTGCATGTTAAGGCAGGCGTTGGACTTGCCGCTCTGCGGGACGCCGCAGATGACGATCTCCTGTACCCAGGGGAGGTTGTAGCTGTCCATGATCCGGACCAGGTAGGGGGTGATGGTGTTGTCCCAGTCGCCCTGGTGCGCGCCGAGGGTGACCTTGCGGTGCTTTTCGGCGAACTCGGAGACCTTCAGCGGCTCTTTCTGCCGCCAGATCTCCAGTTCTCCCGGGTACCATTCATGTGCAAGGTTGTCGCTCACTCTGTTTCTGCTCCGAATCGGGTGGACTGCGCGTAGCGATCGAGCCAGGCGTCAAGTTTCTTATCGTAGCGCTCCTGCAGGTCGGGGATGACCGCCTGCAGGTTAATGTCCTCCATGTCAAGCCCCTGGCCGCGCAGGTAGTCGGAGACGAGGTCTACCAGGTCGTCGCAGATGCGCGGGCCGAAGTTGCCCAGGTCTTTCTTCAGGAAGGAAGCGGCGGCGGCGCAGCGGTGCTCGACCTCGGAGCGCAGGATGTAGTTCTTGCGGGTGATCTCGTTGGCCAGGGTGAGCTTGTCTGCCTGCTCTTTGAGGTAGCGTTTTTTATGGTCGTCGTCGCCGTCAGCGGGGAGGGCGGGACGGGCCGGATTGTCCCAGGTGGCGCTCGCGTAGGCGGCGATCTCCTTGAGGAGGTAGCTACCGTCTTTTTGCTGCTTGGGGAAGCCGGCGGAGTGGGCGTGGTTGCGCACGGTCTTGCCGGAGACGCGGTAACCTTCCTTGATTACCCACGATGCGGCCTGTTCCAGGTTTTTGAAGCGCTCGCCGCTTTCGGTCTGGTCCTGCTCGGCCTGAAACAGGTCGAGGGCGCGCTTGGCCGCGCTGTAGGCCTTGATGGTCGCGGTGGTGCTTTCCGTTGCCATGGCTTCCGTGGCGCGGGTCAGGTTCGCTTTGAGGGTATTCAGGGTGGTCTCGATCTGCTCGGTCATGCTTTGCCTCGCCGGTGCGTCAAAAGGGTAGTGTCGGGTTCTGCTCTGCTTCTTCCTTGGCTCGATGCCGCTTTTCCTGCTCCTTGGATAGGCCGGAGGGCTGGTGCTCGGTGCAGGGTCCCAGCCGCTGGTCGTCGACGCGGTGGATGGTGTTGCGCCGGCAGGTGGAGCAGTACACGGAGACCTGCTTGGTGTTTCGGGTGTAGTGCTGGGTCATTTGGGAACGTCCTCTGCCGGAGAGGTGCAGTAATAGCCCCGCTCCTTGTTGTTTCCGACAACCTTCTCGCGCGCCAGATCCACGTCGGCACCACGTCCGGAGAGGATGCGGTGCAGGGTCTCGGAGCTGTGTTTAGCGTCCCAGGTCTCCGCAGCGGCGTGCTGGAGGTTGCCCTTGAGCAGGGCTCGCCCGATCTCGATCACCTCGGAGAGGAGATGCCACCACTGGCGCCAGAGGGTGTTCTGCGTGAAGCGGGTAGGCTCGAACTGGTACAGCTCTTTCAAAAAG